>Ga0316231_1000807_pt1 | contig 40161 bp, 37 predicted proteins | sample TBH18027metaG_FD_206002 | JGI IMG/M metagenome (GOLD analysis project Ga0316231, IMG submission 206002) | Freshwater microbial communities from Trout Bog Lake, Wisconsin, USA - TBH18027 | ecosystem: Environmental > Aquatic > Freshwater > Lake > Hypolimnion/Profundal zone | place: USA: Wisconsin... | reverse complement strand
GACAGGGGTTTACGGGCCGAAGCCATTCATCCCCCACGCGGCGTCGCTCCTTCAGGCTTTCGCCCATTGAGAAAAATTCTCGACTGCTGCCACCCGTAGGTGTCTGGACCGTGTCTCAGTTCCAGTGAGGCTGGTCGTCCTCTCAGACCAGCTACCCGTCTTAGCCTTGGTGAGCCGTTACCTCACCAACTAGCTGATAGGCCGCGGGCTTATCGTAAAGCGTCAGGCCTTGCGGTCCCCAACTTTGAATTTCCAATGATGCCATCAAAAATTCACATCCGGTATTAGCTCGCCTTTCAGCAAGTTGTCCCAGACTTTACGGCAAATTACCCACGTGTTACGCACCCTTGCGCCACTCCGACATCCAAATATTGCTACCTGAATGTCAGCGTTCGACTTGCATGTCTTATCCACGCCGCCAGCGTTCGTTCTGAGCCAGAATCAAACTCTCCGTATAAAAACGTTAGTTGATTCCCGCCAGATCGTGAGACCCGGCGGCATTTTACTTATTTTTTGGTTAAACTCCTCAAAACCAGCGAACTAACTCGCCGGCCTTGAAGGGGCTCTTTACTAATCGCACAATTCAATTTTCAAAGAGCAGCAGGTGTCTAAACACCTAAAATCTTGCTCGAAACCCGACCTGTTTTGTTTCCCATTTAGGGGACAAAAAAACCCGAGCGCCGAAATTCACTTTCACTCGGCTTCTCAGATTCGAGTTTCAGGGGCGCGAATCTTATCAACATCGCACCGTTTGTCAACAGGCTTTTCAGCCAGCCTTGCTCATCGCGAAGGACGGACAATCTATCAGGATCAAAACATCATGCAAGCGTTTTTTTTATTATTTTTCGGTGCATCAAAACACCGCCGGACCACCGCATGAAAACCGTCCAAAGGCTTGTAAAATAAGGGTTATTCCAGCCCCCGCTCAATCAAATCATTTTCGTCCAGCCCCAAATAATGTCCCAGCTCGTGCAAAAAAGTTGTCCGCACTTCTTCACGAAAATGTTTCTCGTTCGTTTCCGCGACGCCCCAGATGTTTTGCAGATACAAAATAATCTGCGGCGGCAGCGGCACATCATTTTCCTCCACAAACTCCGCGCCAGTGAATAAACCCAGTGTGTCCGCTTCGATTCCATCCGCCTGCAATTCCCCATTCGGCTGGCGCTCGAAGATCACCGGCAACTTTTCCGCGCGTTCGCGCAACGGTTCCGGCAGCGCCGTGAGCGTTTCCTCAACTTCCGACAGCGCCATACCGCATAATTTTTCCCAGTTCAAATTCACGCTGTAATTCTGACGCGCGATCCTCCTGAGCGCAACTTTGCACCGCGCGTTTTTCGCTCGCACTTGAACGGCGCGCGTCTATCGTTTGTCTGATTACAACATTTATGACCACCAAAAATCCGTCACCCACTTTGTCAGTTTTCCGATTTGTGTTTGTCGCGATGCTTGCGTGCCTTTTTACCTCGCGCGCGGCGACCAATGAAATTCCCGCCGAACTCGGCGTGTTGCGCGCCACGTTGACGAACGGCCTGCAAGTCATCATCGTCCGCAACACCATCGCGCCCGTCGTCACGACGATGGTGAATTATCGCGTCGGCTCTGACGAGACGCCCGCCGGATTTCCCGGCACGGCGCACGCCACCGAACACATGATGTTTCGCGGCAGCCCCGGCTTGAGCGCCGACCAGCTTGCCGCCATTTCCGCCGCGTTCGGCGGCGATGACAACGCCGACACGCAGCAGGCAGTCACGCAATATTTCTTCACCACACCGGCGGAAAATCTCGAAGTCGCGTTGCGCGTCGAGGCCACGCGGATGCGCGACCTGTTGCCCGACGAATCGCTTTGGACCAAGGAGCGCGGCGCCATCGAGCAGGAAGTCGCGCAGGATTTGTCGAATCCCGAATACGTTTTTTACGAGCAGCTTCTTGCTGCCGTTTTCAAAGGCACGCCTTATGAGCACAGCCCGCTCGGCACGCGGCCTTCGTTCGACAAGACCACCGGTGCGGATCTGCGGAAATTCCACAACACTTGGTATGTGCCGAACAATGCCATTCTCGTCATCGTCGGCAACGTCGAGCCTCAAACTGTTTTGGAACAGGTGAAGAAAGTTTTCGGCGAAATTCCGGCCAAGCCGCTGCCCGCGCGCCCGGAATATAATTTCGGCACCGTGACGCCGGACACGCTGAAGCTTGATACGGATTTGCCTTATGGCATGACCGCGATCACGTTTCGTTTTCCCGGCGCGGACAATCCGGATTTTGCCGCCGCGCAAATTTTATCCGACGTGTTGAGCAGCCAGCGCGGAAAACTTTACGGACTTGTGCCGGATGGCAAGGCGCTCTTCGCGTCATTTGAATACGAAACCCTGCAAAAATCCGGCCTGGGCTACGCCATCGCTGGATTCCCGGCTGGCGCAGATTCAACCAATTTATTGAGTGGTGTTAAGAATATTCTGCTCGCCGAAATCACCAACGGCGTCAGCGGCGATCTGGTGGAAGCCGCCAAGCGCCGCGAAATCATCAGCGCCGAGCTGCAAAAAAATTCCGTTTCCGGCCTTGCCTCCGCGTGGTCCACCGCCGTGGCAATCGAAGGCCGCAACTCGCCGGACGACGACATCAATTTGTTCCGCGCTGTCACGATGGACGACGTGAATCGCGTCGCAAAAAAATATCTGGATTTTGACCACGCGATTTCCGCGATCTTGACGCCAACGCCATCGGACAAGCCGATTTCCGGAAAAAGTTTTGGCGGCGGCGAATCGCTGGTTTCCACCAAAAACGCGAACGTGAAACTGCCGCCGTGGGCGCAAAAAATCACGGAACAACTGCCCGTTCCCGCCACGACGCTGAATCCGTTCGTCACGAATCTGGCCAATGGAATCAAGCTGATCGTGCAGCCGGTGTCCGTCAGCGACACCGTCAGCATTTACGGCCGCGTGAAAAATAATCCCAAAGTCCAGACGCCCGCCGGTCAGGACGGCGTGGATCAGGCGCTGGACAAACTTTTCTCCTACGGCACGAAGTCGCTCGACCGGCTGGCGTTCCAAAAGGCGCTCGACGACATCGGCGCGAACGAATCGGCGGGCGCGGATTTCTCGCTGCAGGTTTTGCCCGACCAGTTTGAACGCGGCGTGCAACTGCTCGCGGACAACGAGCTTTCCCCGGCGTTACCTGCCGATGATTTCAAAATTATCCAGCAACAGCTCACCGCCAGCGTCGCCGGCGAAATCAAAAGCCCCGGCCACATCGCCGGCCAAGCGCTGACCACCGCGCTGTTTCCGAAGAACGACCCGGCACGGCGCGAGACGACGCCTGAAAGCGTCAAGTCGCTCACGATTGACGGCGTGAAAAAATATTACGCCGGCGCTTTTCGGCCCGACCTCACGACGATTGTTGTCATCGGCAACATCACGCCTGAAAATGCCGTCGCGGTCATTTCAAAATACTTTGGCGGCTGGCAAGCCGACGGCGAAAAGCCGAACACACTATTTCCTCCGGCGCCGACTAATGACGTTTCCGTGACTCATGTTCCCGACGCGAGCCGTGTGCAGGACAAAATCACCCTGGCGGAAACATTGCAAATCACGCGGACGAACGAGGATTATTACGCGCTGCAGCTTGGCAACCACGTTCTCGGCGGCGGCTTTTACGCGACGCGGCTGTATCGTGATTTGCGCGAAAAGAGCGGGCTGGTCTATTTCGTGGACTCCTCGTTCAACGTCGGGCTGACGCGCGGTGTTTACCAAGTGGAATACGCCTGCGATCCGCCAAATGTCTCCAAGGCGCGCGCCGTGATTTTGCGCGACCTGAAGGACATGCAGACGAAAAAGGTGTCGGCGCAGGAACTTCATCAGGCCAAGCTGATGATGCTCCGTGACATTCCGCTGGCGGAATCGAGCGTGGATTACATCGCGCAGGGCTGGCTGGCCTATTCGGCGCTTGGACTGCCGCTGGACGAACGGGTTCACGCCGGAAAAATCTATTCCAAGTTCGACGCGGGCGATGTCAAAAACGCTTTTGCCAAATGGCTTCGGGCTGACGATATGGCGCAGGTGACGCAAGGACCGGTGCCGAAATGACCGGCGGATGTCTGTAGTGAATTTCGGAATTGAGCTGCCGGCGTTCAATTGCGCTGGCAGTTTTGAAACTGGTTCCTTATTGTCGCATTAAGCAAACGGAAGAATTCAAGCCAAACATCAAAAACCATGAGTCCAATTTACAAAACTTTAGCCCGATTCACCTGCGGGACGGCATTATTGTTCGCGGCCATAATTTTCGCCGGCGGTTGCAGTTCGATGGACAAGCCGGCCTCGGCCAGCTTCGCCTCGGTGGTCATCATCAACCAGACGCCGGAGCAGATCCGCCAGGCCGTCCTGGCCGTGTTCCAAAACAACGGCTACCAGATGATTCCCCAAACCGACGAGACCCTGGTGTTTCAACGCGAAGCCACGCGGGGCGAAACGATTGACTACGCCGGATTCGCCGGCGCACAGCAGGGCGAGCGCGTCGTCATGCGCGTGCGGGTGAACGTCCGGCCGAAAAATCCCAGCGCTTATTGGGTGGAGTGCAAAGCCTACGCCGTGTGCAACCCGGACCAGCCGGTTTTCGAGAACACCACCGCGCTGTTCAATTTCCAGAGCAAGCCCTACCAGAAATTGATGGATCAGGTCGCCCAAAAGGTGGTCTTGTCCACGCCGGCACCGTGAGCACGTTCCCCGTCAGCCTCGACAAGGAAAACCAGCTCGCACAGCGCATGGCCGCGCTCGGTGTGCGCGAAGCCGACATCGAGGAATCGTTCGTCCGCTCCAGCGGGCATGGCGGACAGAACGTGAACAAGGTTTCCACCTGCGTCATGCTCATGCATCGTCCGACCGGCGTGTCGGTGAAATGCCAGGAGACACGTCAGCAGGGAATGAACCGCTTCATCGCGCGACGGCTGCTGCTCGACAAGATCGAGGAAAAGAAAAATGGCTTCGTCGCCGCGCAGCGAGCCGAGATGGAAAAAATCCGCCGCCAGAAGCGCAAGCGCTCCCGCCGCGCCAAGGCCCGGATGCTCGCCGACAAATCCCAGCACGCCGCCAAAAAAGCCGCGCGCCGGCCGGTCGGGCCGGAGTAAATTTTCCCCGGTCGCGCGCAGGAATAATTGCCTTCCACGAACTGTTTCAGCAAACTGTCGGCTCGTGAAGCCTGACGACATACTCATTGCCCTTCAAGACCTCACCAGCCAGGAGCGCATTGAATTTCTGCCGCTCGCGCCGGGCACGCGGAAACCCTCGCCCTACGCGCCGATTGAAAAATATCTGCTCGACCTGAAAAACGGCTCGAAACCGGAAACCGCCGCCGAAGACCTGTTCACTGCGCTGTGCGAGGACGTGCTGGGCTTTCACCCCACGCGCCAGGTCGGCGTGAAGGAAGGCTTCGTGGATTTCATTTTGCCCGAACGGACGGGCGAACTGGTTCCGCTCGAACTCAAGCCGCTGTTCCAGCGCGACGGCACGGACGCGGTTTATGGCAAGGACGCCAATCCCAAACACCACGTCGCCCAGGTCAAAAAATATCTCCGCGACCACGAATACCTGATTCTCACCGACCTGCGCACCGCATGGTTTTTCAGCGCCCGCGACTTTTTCTTTGAGGACAAGCATTTCAGCACGCTGCCGTTTGCCGATTTTCTCGCGCGCTGCCGCGAAACCCGCAGCGTGCTGGATGTTGTGCGCCGCCTGGAAGACACGGCGGAGAAGCCGGAACTCGAACAGCAGTTCTTTGCCGACCTGAAAATCTGGTTCGATGAATTCGACAAGATCAAATGGACGCCGCCCGAACGCGCCGCCGAATCCATCATCCTGCTCATTAACAAGCTCATCTTCGCCCGCACGGTCGAGGATTTCGGCCTCGTTCCCTACCACTACACGCAGGACGAATACACCCGCCAGACCAAAAACTGGGAGGCCAAGGGCGCGCACCGCATCGTCCCCAAGTTCCTCGCGGAGTTTGAGGATTTTTTCGACGAATACTACGATACCGAGATTTTTTCCGCCCGCGTCTGGGAACGACTGGACAAAGACCCGGCCAATCTCCAGAAGTTTTGCGACAAGCTGAATTTCGTCCTCGGCATCAACACCTGGGACCAGACCTTCAGCACGCGCGGCATCGTCCATTACAACTACCGCCGCATTGACGAGGACATTTTCGGCAAAAGCTATGAAATGTTTCTCGCGTCCAACCGCAAGGACGAGGGCATCTATTACACACCCGCCGGCATCACCGGGCCGATGGCCGATTCGCTGGTCAATTCCCTCGCCGGAAAACTCGTGGACGAAATCTGCGACGCCGTCGGCAGCCAGAAATGTGATTTCAAGCGCGCCGACCAGTTGATGGCGCAGTTGTTTGAAATCCGCGTGGCCGACACCGCCTGCGGCTCCGGCGGCTTTCTCATCAAGGCCCTGCGCAGTTTCTGGCAGCAATACCAGCGCATTGACAAGGCCTGCGCGTGGGTGCTGAAAATCCTCAAGCCCGAAAACGGCGAAATGTTCCTCGCCGAAATGCCGCCCAACGTCGAGGCCGCGCTCGCCTTCCGCCGCCGCCACAATTTCGACACGCGCCGCATCCTCATCGCGCAGATTTTGCTGCGCCATGTCTTTGGCGCGGACAAGGACCCCGGCGCGCTCGAAGTGGCCAAGACCAACATCTGGAAGGAGGCCGTCAAGCTCTCGCCCGCCGACTACAATTACCGCGAACTCAAAACCGACGTCGTCAAAATCCTGCCCAACCTCGAACTCAATTTCCACTGCGCCGACTCGCTGGTGGACGTGGAACTGGAGAAACAAGCCGGATGGCTGGCGGAATATCATCAGGCCGAGTTGAAAAAACTTTCCGAACTCCGCGCCGCTTACATCCAAAATCCGATGCGGCATGAATCACTGGACGAGGCGCTGGCGTTGCGGAAAAAAGTCCGCGCCAATTTTGTCGAGCATTTCCAGGGTGAAAACCTGCCGTGCGAGCCGGGCGGCTTTGCGCTCCATTTCTGGCCGTGCTGGTTTGCGGCGGATGGAAAAGGAAAGGGGAGCGCGAGCGTCCCGCTCGCTGATTCCGGCGTCGCGCCGGAATCCTCGTCCAACAAATTAAAAATGGGTGAACATGCGCCGGGCGCGACGCCCGACGCAGCGCGCGAGACGCGCGCGCTCCCCAAACAAAGCGTTGCCGGCTTCGACGGCATCATCGGCAATCCGCCGTGGGAAGGGTTCAAGCCCGTCCGCAAGGAATTCGCCGCCAATTTCTATCGCGGCAAGCCGCAGTTCAGCAAAATGGGCATGGACGGCCCGACGTTTGAAAAATGGTTCGCCGACGAACTCAAGGACAACAAAGATTTCGCCGCCAAGTGGGCCGAGCACGAAGCCTATTACGAACGGCACAAAGAATTCTTTGGCAAAACTTTTAAGAAGCAGGGCACGGGTGACTGGAACCTGTTCAAGCTTTTCATCGAGCGCGACCTTTCGCTTGTCCGGCAGGGCGGGCAATTCTCGCTGCTCGTTCCGTCCAGCATCCAGACGGATGAAGGCTGCGCCGATCTCCGTCGCTGGTTCATCACCGAACACCGGCTGGATGAACTGACCTCGTTTGAAAACAAAGGCTATCAGGTTGTGGAGAATGGAAAGGAAAAGCGAAAGCAGATTTTCCCGGATGTTCACCCGCAGTTCAAATTCGGTTTTTTCAAAGTCGTCAAGGGCACGGCCACGCCCAAAGACCACGCCTTCGATGCGCGGTTTTATTTGCACGACCCGAAAGACGCTTTTGGGCCATCAATTCGTTACAGTTTGGAAGATGTGGCAAATTTTTCTCCGGAAAAAGTTGCGTTCATGGAATTCCGTTCCGCCCGTGATTACGAACTGGGCAAGAAAATCCGGGCCAAGCACACACTGCTTGGAAACTTGGGCTATCAGTTCCGCCGCGAACTACACCTTACGGGCGATGCCAGATTTTTGCATAAGATTGGCAGCAAGAAACTTTCTTCTGGCGAAATGCCGTTGTTGGAGGGGAAATCCATTTCCCAATATGATGCGAAGTATTCGCCACCTTCTTGGTTTGTCGAAGAGCCGGAAGTTCGCGTTGAGCTTTTACGGAAAGAAGTCTTTCGAATTGGCGATTTTGTCCGCGACAGCGAAACAAAGATTTTTGAGGGAAAGCCTCTGCCAAAATCGCGCGACGAGTTGGAAGAAATAATTAAAGCCGCCTTTGAGAAACGGAAGTTCAAGCTGCATTACGAATTTGAACGGCTGGCCTATCGTGAAGTTGGAAGTTCGACAAACGAGCGGACTCTTATCGCTTCAATGCTTCCGGCGCGTGCGTGCTTCAGTCACAAGTTGATGTATCTGACTCCGTGCCGATACAGCTTGGGGGCAAAAGGAAGATTGGAGCAGGATGAAGTTCCGCTGCAAGACGCGGAGGTGCTGCTTGCGTTGATGAATTCACTCACCCTGAATTTCTACGTTCGCTGCAAGGTTTCCACTGGTGTCAGCGTTCACCATCTTTACGAATTACCGATCCCTGAACTTTCCACCGCGCAGAAAAAGAAGCTGGCCGGGTTTGCCGACACGCTGTTGAAAAATCCGCGCGCCGTGCCGGAACGCGCCGCGCTGGAAACCTTCATCGCCCAGCAGCTCTACGGCCTGTCGCTGGATGATTGGAAACACCTGACCGGCACCTTCACCTTCGGCGGCGGCGACTCCAAGGCCGAGCTGGACGAAATCATCCGCCAATCCCTCGCGCTCTGGCAATCCTGACCGGCCCGCGCGGACGACCCGCCAAAAATATATTCGCCGATTCCATGCGTGCGGCTGGGACGGAACGGCTAACCTGTCGTTCCATGAACATCCTCATCGAAGACGCGGAGAAGCTGGAATATCTCACCAGCAACAGCCTGTGGACCAAAAATCCCACCGACGGAAAAAATTTCAGTTCCACCGGCAACGCCTTTGCGGCGGCGAAAAAAGAATTGATCGGCAGGTTCAACATCGTCTGCTACATCGCCCAAACGAAGCAGTTCATCAACATGAACCACGGCAAGGGCAAGGGCGCGGAAATCGTGGCAGCTTGAATCATCCATGACGGAATTGAAAGCCCTTTGATCTGCTTCCGGTCGTGATCAAACAAAAGCGGCGCGTCATCGCTGACGCGCCGTGAGTTTTGAAATTTGAAATTGGATTTACGCCGGCACCGCCCGTGACGCTTCCATCTCAGTCTTGCGCTGGCGCATGTTCCGGAAAAATTCAAAGCCCTCGCGCGTGCGGCGGACGAACATGTGCTTGTCTTCGAGCATTGTCTTGATGATGCGCAAAATCGGTTTGGGCCGCATGTAATAGTCGCGGTAAAACCGGTCCATCTCCTCGAAAATTTTCTCCTTGCTCAAGCCGGGATATTCCAGCGTGCTCTGCTGCTGGCCGTCGCCGACCACCAGGTCGGTCTTGTCCTTCTTCACGAACCAGCCGTTCTGGCGGGCCATTTCGTAAAGCTCCGTGCCGGGATACGGCGCGGCGAGCGAAACCTGGATGCTGAACACGTCGAGTTCCCGGGCAAAGTCCATCGTGTTCTGAATCGTCTGCTGGGTCTCGATCGGCAGGCCGAGGATGAACGTGCCGTGAATGAGCACATCGGCCTTGTGGCAGTCCTTGGTGAACTGGCGCATCTCGGCCATCGTCACGCCTTTCTTGATGCGGGTGAGGATGTCGTCGTTGCCGCTTTCGTAGCCGACCAGAAACAGGCGGAGGCCGTTGTCCTTGAATTGTTTTACGGTGTCGTAATCGAGATTGGCGCGGCTGTTGCACGACCAGGTCAGGCCGAGCGGCGCGATTTTTTTGGCAATCTCGCGGGCGCGCGGCAGGTTGGCGGTGAACGTGTCATCGTCGAAAAAGAATTCCTTCACTTCCGGAAAAACTTTTTTCGCGTAGGCCATTTCGTCGGCAACATTCTGCGCGGAGCGGACGCGATACTTGTGGCCGCCGATGGTCTGCGGCCAGAGGCAGAACGTGCATTGGGCTGGGCAGCCGCGTCCCGTATACATGCTCATGTAGGGATGCAGGAGGTAGCCGTTGAAATATTTCTGGATGTCCAGATCACGCCGGTAAACATCCGCCACCCAGGGCAGCGCATCCATGTCCGCGATCAATTCGCGCTCGGGATTGTGCTTGATCTTGCCGTCCGCAGTTTTGTAGGAAAGCCCGACGACGGACGCGAGATCACGGCCCTCGGCAACTTCCTTGCAGGTGTAATCAAATTCCTTGCGGCCGACCCAGTCAATGGCCGACGAGGCCTTGAGCGTTTCCGTGGGCAGCACGGCGGCGTGTGCGCCGACAAAGCCGATCTTGGTGTCCGGCTTCTGCGCCTTGATGGCTTCGGCCACCTTGCAATCGTTCTTCAGCGACGGCGTGCTGGTGTGGATGATGACGTGATCAAATTCCTTCGCGACGGCGAGGCACTCGTCCTTCTTGATGTCGTGCGGCGGGCAGTCGAGCAGCTTGCTGCCCGGCACAAGCGCGGCGGGCTGCGCGAGCCAGGTCGGATACCAATAGCTCGTGACTTCGCGCTTGGTCTGATAACGCGCGCCGGCACCGCCGTCGTAGCCGTCAAAACTCGGAGGTGAGAGGAACAGTGTCTTGCTCATTCGTGTTCTAAATAAATGATTTGGTTGGTTGAAAATTTACTCCGCCTTTTTCACGTCTTTGATCTTTGCCAGCAGCTCATCGCGCTCGGTCGTGTCGCCGGTGCCGCAGTGGCTGGCAACGTGCGGCTCGTGATGGACTTCGTTGGAGAAAGCGCCACGCGCACCGGCGGCAGGCGAATTGATCGCCGCCTTCGCCTCGGCCAGATGGCCTTTGCCGATGGTCGCGCCGTTGAACGCGCGTTTCGCCAGTTCTGGCGATGACGGATACGGCTTGGGCTTCGAGCCAAAGTTGTATTTGATATTTTTCCAGTTATCGCCGCTTTGGTAATTCGTGCCGAGCGCGCCGCTGGGATCGTAGCCGCAGTGCACCATGCAATGTTCGCAGCGCGGGTCGCGCGCGACGCCGTTGACGACGCCGTATTTTTCCCACTTCACTTCACGCAACATTTCTTGATAACCGCCGTAGTGACCGTCGGTCATCAGATAGCACGGCGCTTTCCAGCCCTTGACGTTGTAGGTCGGAATCGCCCACGCGGTGCAGGTCAGCTCGCGTTTGCCGGCCAGAAATTCCTGATACACCGGCGTGCCGAAAATGGTGAACGCCTTGCCCCACTGCTCGATCTTGGCGAATTTTGCGCGCGTCATGTCACGTGTGAGGAAGAATTCTTTCGGGTCGCGGCCGAGGCGCGAGACCATGTCTTTCTTGGCCGCGTCGTAATCGTAGCCGGGCGAAATTGTGTGGCCGTCCACTTCGAGCGAGCTCAAATACTTGAACATGTCCTCGATTTCCGCCACGTCGGTTTCGCGATAGACCGTTGTGTTCGTCGCAACCTGGTAGCCGCAAATCTTCGCCATCTTGATCGCCTCGACGCATTCCTTGAACACGCCTTCGCGCTCGACGATGAGATCGTGCGTGAATTCCAAACCGTCCACGTGGACGTTCCAATACATCCACTGCGTCGGGCGAATGACGACTTTCTTCTTGGCCGCGTCGTCTGATTTGCGGATGACGTCGGCTTCCTTGTCGGTAATCAGTTTGCCGTCGAGCAGCTTTTTCAACATCGGCTCGATGGCCGGCGAATAAATGGCCGCGAGGTAATCGCGCATTTTTTTGCGCATGAACATCCCGTTCGTGCAGATGTAAAGCACGCGGCCCTGTTCGAGCAGACCGGCGATAAGTTCCTCAATCTTCGGATAAATCAACGGTTCGCCGCCGCAGACCGAAACCATCGGCGCGTCACATTCGACCGCCGCCTGCAGGCATTGTTCCAGCGGCACCATGTCCTTGAGCGACGTGGAATATTCGCGGATGCGCCCGCAGCCGGTGCAGGTGAGGTTGCAGGTGTGCAGCGGTTCGAGCTGCAAAACCATTGCGAATTTTGGAGTTTTGCGAAACTTATGTTTAATGATATGGCTGGCGATTTTCTTCGTCAGCGCGAATGGGAAACGCATAATTTATTTTATCGAAGCCAGCTCGGTGGTGATGATCGGAAATACGCTGGGCGCATTCGTCGGCACCGGATCCGCCTTCAGCAGATGGCCCGCCCCCGGCAGGAAAAAGTCCAAAGGCGAAACACTGCCGCTGGTGTTGATGCCGCTGCAACCGACTCCGAACAGCACCAACACCGCCAGCATTGCCAGCAGACATAAATTCCGGTTCAATCTCACTCGTTTTCAGTATAAAACACAACGACGTGATGGCAACTTTTAATTCCGCACCGGCCCGCGCCGCAAAATGGGCGGCCATCACCGCCGCTTTTTTGATGCTCTCCGCCGGCCTCCTCGGGGCTGAAGATGCGCAGTGGAAAATTTCCGCCGCGTTTGCCAGGTCGGAGTTTCAACGCGCCCAAAATGAGTTCCGGACGGACGCAAAAAATCCGACGAACGCGTGGCAGTTCGCCCGCGCCGCGTTTGATTTCGCCGAGTTTTCAACCAACAACCTTCAGCGCGCCGATCTGGCCCGGCAGGGCATCGCCGCGAGCCGCACGCTCGTTGCCCGCGAGCCGAAGATCGCCGCCGGCCATTATTATCTGGCGATGAACCTCGGCCAGCTGGCGCGCACGGAATTTCTCGGCGCGCTGCGGATGGTCCGCGAAATGGAGCGTGAATTTCTGGCGGCAGCGGCGCTGGACGCGCGGCTCGATCACGCCGGGCCGGAACGAAACCTGGGCTTGCTGTATCGCGAAGCGCCAGGCTGGCCGGTAAGCATCGGGAGCCAGCGGCGGGCACGACCGTTTGCAGAACAGGCGGCCCGGCTTTCGCCGGACTATCCGGAAAACCATTTGAACCTGATCGAATCCTATTTGAAATGGGACGAACCCGATGCCGCGAAAAAGCAGTTGCACTCGCTCGACGCCATCTGGCCGAAGGCGCAAAAGAATTTTGCCGGACCAAAATGGGCGCACAGTTGGGACGACTGGTCGCTTCGCCGCGCTACCGCCCATAAACAACTCGACCCATAAGCCGCAACCGGTTAATTTAACCTGAATTTAACAAAATTTTCCTATGGCTCTTATCCGGCAGTTGATTTAATCTGCTGCTGATCATTGGAGTTGTAAAAAAGTTTCCGCCTCATGGCCAAAAAACTCATAGCGGCATTGACCGACTCGACCTTGTTCCTGCAGGAATGGTTCGCCAATCCGCAGCGGACCGGCTCCCTCGCGCCCAGTTCGCCGCAATTGGGAGCTGCCATGGCCCAGTGGCTGCCGGCCAATCCCGAAAGTTTTGTGCTCGAACTCGGCCCCGGCACCGGTGCCGTCACGGACGCGCTCATCAAGCGCGGCCTGCGCGAAGACCGGCTCGTCGCCATTGAACGGAATCCGAAGATGGCGCGGCTCTTGCGCGATAAATTCCCGCGCGCCCAGATCATCAGCGGAGACGCCTGGCATCTGGACCACCTGCTGCGCAGCCGGCGCGAACCCATCACCAGCGTCGGCGCGGTCATCTCCAGCCTGCCGCTGCTGAATTTCCCCCACGCCGAAGCCGAGGCGCTCACGCAGAAAATCCGCGCCGTGCTGGAACCGGACGGCAACTGGGTGCAATACAGCTACCATCTCGGCAAAAACCAGATTCGCGGCGCGGCCAGCTTCCAGTTGCGCGCCACCAAGATCGTCTGGCTGAATTTTCCGCCCGCACGCGTCAGCGTCTTTCATAAATAAATTTCTGTCGGCCGGCATGTTCAAGTTTTCACTCGATTTAGAATTATTCTAAATCTTGACCGGCTTCCGGGTTCTGTTTAATTTGCTCCTGCAATGAACGTGGGCGATAAAAAATCAGGCACCGAGTTCGGCGAGCGGCTGAACAGCGGCGGCCTGCGCCTCACGCCGCAGCGCCAGCAGGTCTATGACGTGCTGCTGCACAAGCGCGACCATCCGACCGCCGAAGAGGTTTTCATCCGCGCCAAGCGGCAGATGCCGGAAATCTCCCACGCCACGGTTTACAACTGCCTTGATGCGCTGGTAAAGTGCGGGCTGGCACGACAGGTAACGCTGGACCGCGGTGCAACGCGCTTTTGCCCGAACATGCACGAGCACGGCCATTTTCATTGCGATGCCTGCGGGACGGTTTTTGACGTGGATTTGCCCGTGCCCGCCATGCCGTTGCCCAAGGGTTTCAAGGCCGGACATTTTGACATCGCCATCCACGGCACCTGCCCGGATTGCGACCGGAAGAAATAATTTTATCGAACGATGAGCACCGCGACCGACACCATTGAGAGCCTGGTCAAACAGGAATACAAATACGGCTTCGTCACCGACGTCGAATCCGAGTCCACGCCGCCGGGCTTGAGCGAAGACACCATCCGCCACATTTCGGCCAAGAAAAATGAGCCGACATGGCTGACCGACTGGCGCATCAAGGCGTTCCGCTACTGGCAGACCATGCCGGAGCCGACGTGGCAGTTCGTCAAATATCCGAAAATTGATTTTCAGGCCATCAGTTATTTTTCCCAGCCCAAGCCGCCAGCCAACGCGCCGAAAAGTCTGGACGAGGTTGATCCCAAGCTGCTCGAAACCTACGAAAAGCTCGGCATCCCATTGCGCGAACGCGGTCGCTTGGCCGGCGTGGCGGTGGACGCGATTTTTGATTCCGTGTCCGTCGGCACGACGTATCGCGAAGATTTGGCTAAGAAGGGAATCATTTTCTGCTCGTTCAGCGAAGCGGTGCACAACCATCCCGACCTCGTCAAAAAATATCTCGGCTCGGTCGTGCCTTACACGGACAACTATTACGCCGCGCTCAATTCCGCCGTGTTCACCGACGGTTCGTTCTGCTACATCCCGAAAGGCGTGCGCTGTCCGATGGAGCTTTCGACGTATTTCCGCATCAACGCCGCCAAGTCCGGCCAGTTCGAGCGCACGTTGATCGTCGCGGACGACGGCGCAAGCGTGAGCTATCTCGAAGGTTGCACCGCGCCGATGCGCGATGAAAACCAGTTGCACGCCGCCGTCGTGGAACTCGTCGCGCTCGAAACGGCCGAAATCAAATACAGCACGGTGCAAAACTGGTATCCCGGTGACGAGAACGGCGTCGGCGGCATCTACAACTTCGTGACCAAGCGCGGGATGTGCAAAGGCAAAAACTCGCGCATCACCTGGACGCAGGTGGAGACCGGCTCGGCCATCACTTGGAAATATCCGAGCTGCATTCTGCTCGGTGACAATTCCAAGGGCGAATTTTATTCCGTTGCTGTCGTCAACAACATGCAGCAGGCCGACACCGGCACGAAGATGATTCACATCGGCAAAAACACGAAAAGCACCATTGTTTCCAAGGGCATTTCCGCCGGGCGCGGCCAGAACAGCTATCGCGGCCTGGTGGAAATCCGCAAGAGCGCGGCGAACTCGCGGAATTTTTCGCAGTGCGATTCGATGCTCATCGGCGCGAAATGCGGCGCGCACACGTTTCCGTATATCGAGGTGAAAAACACGTCATCGTCCGTCGAGCATGAGGCTTCGACTTCCAAGATCGGCGAAGACCAGATTTTTTATTGCAACTCGCGCGGGCTTTCGACGCAGGACGCGGTGAACATGATCGTGAACGGCTTCTGCAAGGAAGTGTTCAAGGAACTGCCGATGGAATTCGCCGTCGAAGCGCAGAAACTTTTGGGCGTGAGCTTGGAAGGCAGCGTCGGCTGATCTTTAAATGAACAAAACCGGTCAATAGCATGACAGAAGCAGAGTTAAATGACGCTCGCACACTTTGGAAAATGTTCTACGCGTGGGAATCTTTTCAAAGAGTGCAAAAACTCTGCGAGTATGTTTTACAAGAGAAGATGGATGAAAATCATCCGGCTTACTATTCGTTGATCACCTCAATTTATATCATTTACGGCAGACCGTTTCATAAAAGCCGCGGAGTTGGAAAATTGGCGAATGATATTGTTCCAAAAGAACACACAAAATTGCACAAGGCTATGTTGTTTCATCGAGATTCGATTTACGCGCACACGGACGCGGAAGGTCCTGATATGGGTGACGATGGATGTGCAAACCAGGTTCGTATTGTCGTGGAGAACGGCATTTATCAAATGGCATTAACACAATTCAAAGCACTGCCAATTGTTCTCAAAGATATTTTGATTTTGTGTAAGGCTTTGCAGGAAAAAACGGATTATCATATTGCAAAAATCCGAAGCCGAACTTTGAAATTAATTCCGCCTGTGAATGGAGAGTATTTTTTGAATGTGAGCAGTGTGAAACAGCCTTTCGTTTCCAAGGCGAAAACTACTTTTTTTAAAATTAAATGAGCAAGCAACCTATTCTTGAAATCAACAACCTCCACGCGGGCGTGGAGAACAAACAAATCCTCAAGGGCTTCAGCCTGACGATCAACGCCGGCGAAGTCCACGCGTTGATGGGCCTGAACGGCAGCGGCAAGAGCACGCTCGCCGCCATCCTCGCCGGCCGCGACGGCTACGAAGTGACCGACGGCACGGTGAATTATCTCGGCAAGGATTTGCTGGAACTCGATCCCGAAGAGCGCGCCCGCGAAGGCGTGTTTCTGGCGTTCCAGTATCCCGTGGAAATTCCCGGCGTGAACAGCACCTATTTTCTCAAGGCCGCGCTGAACGAAATCCGCAAGTCCAAGGGCCAGCCGGAGCTGGACGCGATTGAATTTCTGGATCTCGTCAAAGACAAAATCAAACTGCTCGAGCTCAAGGACGATCTGCTCAAGCGCTCGGTGAACGAAGGTTTTTCCGGCGGCGAAAAGAAGCGCAACGAAATTTTCCAGATGGCCGTGTTGGAACCCAAGCTCGCGATTCTCGACGAGACGGATTCCGGCCTGGATATTGATGCACTGAAAATTGTTTCCAGCGGTGTGAACAAATTGAAGCGCGCGGACTCCGCGCAACTGGTCATCACGCATTATCAACGTCTGCTGAATTACATCGTGCCGGACTTTGTTCACGTCATGGCGGATGGACGCATCGTGAAATCTGGCGGCAAGGATCTGGCGCTGGAACTGGAGGCGAACGGTTACGATGGAATTCTCAAGGGACTTTGAGTAAGCTGCCGGCATGAATTTAACCGACGAACAACGCCAGCGCGTTACCGCGTGGATTTTGCAGGGCGCTAAACTTTCCGAAGTCCAGAACCGGCTGGTCTCGGAATTCGGCATCAAGTTGACTTACATGGAAGCACGCTTCCTCGTGGATGATTTGAAGCTGACGCCAAAAGACCCGGAACCGCCGAAAGTGGTCGCGCCGCCGGCAGCGGCAACCGCCGCAGATCCAGCCAAACTCACGGTTGAAAAAAATCCCGCGCCGGAGGGGACACTGCCGGCTGCCGGAGGCGCGGTTTCCGTGACCGTGGATAAAATCACCAAGCCGGGTGCAATCATCAGCGGCAAGGTGGATTTCAGCGACGGCCAGACCGCCGACTGGTATCTCGACCAGACGGGCCGGCTCGGCGTCGTGCCGAAACAGGCGGGCTACAAACCATCCGCCGCCGATGTGCAGGAATTCCAGCTCGCGTTGCAGCAGGAAGTCGCCAAGCTCGGCTACTGATTTAATTTTAAGTTTTTAATTTTTAATTTTCAGTTGAAACACCAGCACCGGCTTCAACCAAAAACCCAAAATTAAAAATTCAAAACTCCCGCCGGATTTGGCACATTGAGCCGCGATGCGTGAAAAATTCCGGGCCTGGGCCGAATCCCTGGAAACCTTCTTCCTCGAAGTCGTTTTCGAGGAGCGTCATGATTTCAAGGCCAGGGCCACACGCGGAGTCCTGTTCGGCGGCTCGAAAGTTTTCACGGTCATCGTCAAGCTCCGCCGCTGGCTTTACAACGTCCGCCTCCTCCGCGACAAAACTCTCGGCGTGCAGGTCATTGCGATTGGCAACCTCACCGTCGGCGGCACCGGCAAAACGCCGGTCGTGGAAAAATTTGCGCGCGAACTCCGCGATGCCGGCCGCAACGTCGCCATTCTCTCGCGCGGTTACCGCTCCAAGCCGCTGCCGATCCACCGGCAGTTCCTGAATAAAATTCTTTTCCGCGAAGACCAGACGCCGCCGCGCATCGTGTCCGATGGCAAATCGCTCCTGCTGGATTCCGAAACCGCCGGCGACGAACCTTACATGCTCGCATCCAATTTGAAGGACGTCGTCGTGCTGGTGGACAAGGACCGTGTGAAGAGTGGCCGTTACGCGATTGAGAAATTTGGCTGCGACACGCTGCTGCTCGACGACGGTTTTCAATACTGGCATTTGCGCGGCCGGCGGCATGATGTCGTGCTGATTGACCGGCAACAGCCGTTCGGCAACGAGCATCTGCTGCCGCGCGGCACGCTGCGCGAGCCGCCGTCGCACCTCGCGCGCGCCCACACAATTTTCATCACCAAGAGCGACGGCAACACCGGCGAACTGCGCGAACGGATCAGCAAATTAAACTCTACCGCCGCCGTCATCGAATGCGTGCATCATCCGCTGTATTTCGAGGATGTCTTCAGCGGCGAACGCAAGGGACTGGATTTTCTGAAGGGCAAAAAAGTCGCGTCGTTGAGCGGCATCGCGCAGCCGGAAAGCTTCGAGCAAAGCCTCGTCAAGGTCGGCGGCGAACTGGTTTATTCCAAGCGCTTCGCCGACCACCATCGGTTCACCCAGCAGGAAATCCTCAACGCCATCAACCGCGCGAAAAAGCGCCAGGCGGAAATCATCATCACCACGCAGAAGGACGCCGTGCGATTTCCGAAGATTGACCGGCGCGACCTGCCGATTTTTTTCATGCGCGTGGAAATCAAAATCGTCGCCGGCGCAAACGACTTTCAGGATTGCGTCAGCAAAATCTGTTTCCGCTGAAATGGACACGGTCATCTATTGGTTTGCGCGGGGCGTGGTCGCCTTCCTGCAGGCGCTGCCGCTGGTCTGGGTCGCGCGGCTTGGCCGCGCCGCCGGCGCGCTGGCATTCTGGCTGGATGGCCGGCACCGGAAAATCGCGCTGAAAAATCTGACGATGTGTTTCGGCCAGGAAAAATCGCCGGAAGAAATTCATTCCATTGCGAAGGAAAATTTCCGGCGCATCGGCGAAAATTATTGCGGTGCCATCAAGACCGCCGCGATGACGCCGTGGCAGATGCTGCCGCATTTCGACCTGACGCTCGCCAGAAGCATTTTGCCGCACGAGGCCAACGCCGGCCCGCAGAGCCGGATCGTAGCCCTCGGGCATTTCGGCAACTTCGAGCTTTACGCCCGGTTCGGTCAGTTCGTGCCTGTCTTCAAATGCGCCACGACCTATCGCGCACTGAAACAGCCCGCACTCAACCGCCTCATGGAGGAACTACGGGCGAGCGAAGACTGCCGTTTTTTTGAGCGGCGGCGGGATGGCGCGGCGCTCAAGGCGGCGATGAACGACACCGGCCTGCTGCTCGGCCTGCTCGCCGACCAAAGCTCCAAGGGCGTGCGCATCCCGTTTCTCGGCCACGACTGCGACACTTCCACCGCGCCGGCGGTTTTCGCGCTGCGCTACAACTGCCCGCTGCACACCGCCATCTGCTACCGGATTGGACTGGCGGAATGGCAGATTGAAGTCGGCGACGAGATTCCCACGCGCGAAAACGGCCAGGCACGGCCCATTGCGGCCATCATGCGCGACGTGAACCGCGCGTTTGAAGTCGCCGTGCGCCGCGATCCGGCGAACTGGTTCTGGGTTCACCGCCGCTGGAAGGATTGAAATGAGCGCCGAATTCAAAACTCCACCACGCCGCATTCTGGTTCGCGGAACGAACTGGCTCGGAGACGCCGTGATGACCACGCCCGCGCTGCTGCGCCTGCGCGAGAAATTTCCCGGCGCGCACATCGCGCTGCTCACGCCGGAAAAATTGCGCGACCTGTGGCGGCATCATCCGGCGGTGGACGAAGCGATTTCATTTACACCAGAAGAAAGCATCTTTGCCATCGCTCGAAAGCTGCGTCGGTTGGGCGAGTCTCCTGGCGAGCCGGCTCGCGGGGACGCTCGCCCCACCAAATTCGACCTCGCGCTGGTGCTGCCGAATTCACCGCGCTCAGCGCTGGAAGTTTTTCTGGCGAGGATTCCACAACGCATCGGCTACGCGCGCCCGTGGCGGAATTTTTTCCTGACACAAACCATCGCGCCGCGCACCGACGCTGTCAAAATGCAAAAACGGTCGCTGGGCGAAATCAATTCACTCATTGCCGACAACTCAAAACTTAAAACTCAAAACTCAAAACCTGCCCCTTCTGCTCACCAAATCCACGAATATCTTCATTTAACCGCCGCGCTGGGCGCAAATCCGGAGCAGATTGCGCCGAAGTTGACAGTGACACCGGAAGAAATTGAATCAACGAGGAAGAAATTTGGCTTGGAAAAAATTGACGGGCCGATCATCGGCCTGAATCCCGGCGCGGAATACGGCCCGGCCAAACGCTGGCCGGTGGAGAAATTCGCCGCCGCCGCCAGAGAAATCCAGCAGCGGACAAACTGTGTCTGGATTTTGTTTGGCGGCAAAAATGATGCGGCGGTCACTGATCAAATCGAATCCGCAATCCGCAATCCGCAATCCGCAATTTTCAATCTGGCCGGCAAAACTTCTTTGCGCGAACTCATGGTGCTCCTGAAATTTTGCCGCATGCTTTTGACCAACGACACCGGCCCGATGCACGTCGCCGCCGCGCTCGGCACGCCGGTGGTTGTGCCGTTCGGCAGCACGTCGCCGGAACTGACCGGGCCGGGTCTGCCGGGCGATGCGCGAAATCATCTGCTGAATTCCGACGCGCCGTGTTCGCCGTGCTTTTTGCGCGAATGTCCGATTGATTTCCGCTGCATGAACGGTATCAGCGTTGAACAAGTTGTTGAAGCAACCGTTAAATCGTTGAACTGTTAAATCGTTGGATCGGCGCCTCCGATTTAACAATTCAACGATTCAGCGAATTACGCTTTTTGTCTTCGCGTCTTTGTGGTAAATCGCTCTTGTGGAAACCGTCACCAAGCTCACGAACGACCTCGTTGCGTCCTACGCGCAGGTCGGCGGCATCAATCATCTGGACGGCAAGAACCTGCCGTCCAAACGCGCCATCACGGCCATCACGCAGGATTTGCTGCGGCTGCTCTTCCCCGGATTTTTTGACGAGAAGCTGATCCACTCGTCGGAGGTGAAAGTGGAGACGGCGGCGCTGCTGGATTCCGTGCTGGGAAAACTGGAGGACGAAATCCGCAAAAGCCTCGAATACCATCCGCCAAAAGATTTGCCGAAAAAAGAAATCACCAAGCTGGCGCAAAAGCTGACGGTGGATTTCCTCGCCGGCCTGCCGTGCATCCGCGAACTGTTGCAGACTGACGTGGAAGCGGCGTTCAACGGCGATCCGGCGGCGTTGAGCCGCGAGGAAATTCTGGTTTCGTATCCGTTCGTCGAAGCCATCGGCGTGCAACGACTGGCGCATCAGTTGTATCTGAAAGATGTCGCGCTCATCCCGCGCATCATGACGGAATGGGCGCACTGGCGCACGGGCATGGAAATTCATCCGGGCGCGAAGATCGGCTCGCACTTTTTTGTGGATCATTGCACCGGCACGGTCGTCGGCGAGACGGCCATCATCGGCAATCATGTGAAGATGTATCACGGCGTGACGCTCGGTGCGAAGTCCACGGCGGGCGGCCAGGCGCTGCGCGGCAAGAAACGGCATCCGACGATTGAAGACCGCGTGACGATTTATCCGGGCGCGACGATTCTCGGCGGCGAGACCGTCATCGGCGCGGGCAGCACGATTGGCGGCAACGTGTTCATCATGGACAGCGTCGCGCCGAACTCGCTGGTGATTTACGACGGCCTCGACATGCGCGTGCTGAGCAAGTCGGACAAAAACGCGGTGCTGGATTTTCAGATTTAGCCGTGAAATTAATCTCCCTCCAGTTTTTAATTGTTTTGTTGGCAATTGGCGCGTTCGCCGAAGATTTACAGTATTTCTCAATCACGACTAATCAAGCTGCCGAGGTAAGACAAAAACTTGGAGCGTATGAAAATGGAAAACTTACGCTCCAAGATTTGAATGAAAATGCAGGAGCCGAGGGTTGTCGGGAACTTGTCGGTTATTATTTATCGCAAACAAATGGAATAAATACGAAAGCCAAACTGCCGATTGCTCGCAGCTTCGCTGGATTTAATATGTTTTTTGAAGCCGTAAATCTCGGAGCAGAATATGTAAACGTCTATTCAAACGATTGGCATGGCTGGAGGCTTTTGGGTGCGGCTTATGATTCATTGAACCTCTCCAATGAATCTATTCACGCTTACTTTAATGCAGTCAAATTGGGAGATAGAGCTGATTACGAACCACTCGCTGGGATTGCTCTTAAAAACAACCGGCTGGATGTTGTTCGTAGTATAATTCCGCAGTTAATGGTTTTGAAAAGTGACAAGCAAATCCCAAAAGAAAATAGACATAATGTGATTTCGCTTTTGCTCTTTTATTCATGCAAGACCGATCAAAAAGATATTTTCATTCAAACGCTCAAAGGAGAAGACATAGTGGAAATCTTGCAAAATGGCGCAGTCAAAAAGAATTTAATATCCGGCTGCGCCTATTTTGAAGACGAAGACACGAATAAAGACATCGAAAAAATCCGTCAGGAAATGGAATCAGCGACCAGATCAACGAACAGCGTCAGCAGTCCGCCACACTGATAAATCCAAACTCAAACCATGTCATTTGTCCCGCTCGTCCGGCTCTGGCTCTGGGTTTCCGCGTTCGCGAGCGCGGCAGGCTGGACGCTTTCGGCGTTCGGCCAGTTGAACCGCACCGGCTACACCATCGCCTTCGCCGTCTTCGTCATTTTTCTTTTTCTCGGACGCAAGGAACTGGGTTTGTTTTCCGGCGGAAAAATCTTTTGCCTGAAAAAATTTCTACGCCGGTTCCGCCGTCCGCTGCCGCTGTGCTTCGCGGCGCTGGCCGTTTTGATTTTCTTGGGCGGCGCGATTTATCCGCCAAGCAATTACACCGGCATCAGCTACCGGCTGCCGCGCGCGCTGCAATGGCTGGCGCACGATGGCTGGTTCTGGATTCACACGCCGGTCTTCCGCATGAACGACCGCGCCTGCGGCATGGAATGGCTGACCGCGCCGCTGCTGCTCTTCACGAAATCCGACCGCGCGCTGTTTCTGCTCAACTTTATCCCGTTCCTGCTGCTGCCGGGACTGGTCTTCAGCATCTTCACGCGCCTGGGCGTCCGCGCCCGCGTGGCGTGGCAATGGATGTGGCTGCTGCCGACCGGCTACGATTTTCTCTTGCAGGCGGGCAGCATCGCCAACGACACGTTTCCCACGGTCTATGCGCTGGCGTCGGTGGATTTTGCCGCGCGAGCGTGGCAATCGCGGCGGGCGGCGGACTTATGGCATTCGATTCTCGCCGCCGCGCTGGTGACCGGTGCCAAGGCCAGCAACCTGCCGCTGCTGCTGCCGGCGGCGATTTTGATTTTTGCCGTGCTGCCGCTGCTGCGCCGCAAACCCGTGGCGACGCTGGCCGTCATTTTGCTGGCGGCGCTGGTCTCGTTTCTGCCGACGGCCATTTTGAATTTTCATTATCTGGGTGATTGGTCCGGTTTGTCCATCGAGCACAAAGGCATGGACATGAAAAATCCCGTCGTCGGTATTTGGGGCAACGCGCTGCTGATCGCGTTCAATAATTTTGTTCCGCCGCTCTGCCCGTTCGCCGGCTGGTGGAATCAAAACGCGCTGACCCTCCTGCCGCATTTCATCGTCGCGCCCATGGTGGCCAACTTCGAGGCCGGCTTTGAAACCATTGGCGAACTGCCCATTGAAGATTCCGCCGGCATCGGCTTCGGCGTGAGCGTGCTACTGCTGGTTTCGCTCGCCGCGGCGCGATTGGCAAAAAATAGCGGGACAGAAAATACAAAAAATACAACTACGTTTCATCCCGCCATACCGCGCGAATTTTCCCGGCTCGTGCTGGTTGCGCCGTGGTTCGCGCTGCTCGCCTACGGCATGAAATCCGGCATGGTCACACCGCAGCGGCTCATCGCGCCGTATTATCTGCTGCTCGTGCCGGTGTTGCTGACCGGTGCCGGGCAGTCGCAAATCATCCGCCGCGGTGGTGGCGCTTGCTGGTCGCCGGCGTTTTGATTCTAGCGTTTGTCGTTTTGATTTTGTCGCCGGATCGGCCGCTGTGGCCGGCCAAAACCATTTTGGCCAAGTTGCACGACACGCATCCCGACCAGCGCCAGATTGCCCGCGCGCTGAAAGTTTACACAGTGTATGCCAGCCGCGCCGACCCGCTCGCCGGCGTCCGCACGCTGCTGCCGCCGGAAACCAAAACCGTCGGCTTCATCGGCACGACCGACGATACGGACATCTCGTTGTGGCGGCCGTTTGGCGAACGGCGCGTGGCGCATTTTTTCCTGACCGATCCGCTGGACAAAATCCGGCAACAGGTTCAATACGTCGTCGTGGGCGGCGAAAACCTGAAGGAACAAAACACCACGCTGGACGCGTGGTTGCAGCAATCCGGCGCGAAACTGGTCGCCAGCACCAACGCCATGCTAAAGGTTTCCGAGGGCTTGCAGCCGTGGTATGTCGTGCGGCTTAAATAATAAAAGCCCGCACACGGCTGGTCCCCGACAAGAAAATGGTTAGTGGCGAAGAACTCTCCGATTCAATCCAAAGTTTTTTTCACGGGATTTTTATCACGAGCCGCAGGGTGTGCCTTTTCAAAGAGGTAAGCCCGAAGATTAACTTGGGCGACGGAATTGTCCGGATTGATTTTCAAGGCGTGTTCCATCAGTGTCTGGGTGTTTTGCCAGCAGGCAAGCTGCTGGCGTGTTAGCAGGATGCACAGCAACACAACCAGCAGAGCTCCCGCTGCGCCCAGAATTCTTCGCGGCGCGGCCGGCAGGAACTTTTCACCGAGAGCCGCAACTGCCCAGGTGATCATCAAATAAAAACCAATGCCCGGCAGATAAGTGTAGCGGTCGGCGATGGACTGGCCGCCGAGCGGCACAATGCCGCTGACCGGCAGCAGCATGGTCAAAAACCACAGCCAGCCCGTGGTCAGATACGGCCAGCGACGCCAACCCACGGCGACCAGCGCGGAAATAAAAATTAGCACCAGCGCGGCCCGGAGAAAGGAAGCGAGGGGAATCGTTGCCGGACGCACATACAGGAATGAAAGGTTATGCGGCCAGATCAGGGTTTCAACGTAGTTGAAATAGTTGATGACGATTTGTTCCGCATGAACGACAACACCCCCGGTTTGAGCGGACAGAACGGGATGTTGGGTGAAAATCGTGATGGGACAAATAATAAGGGCGGAAAGAAAGAACGGCCATTTTTCGGAAAGCAGGAAACGCAAAGTCGAAATTTGAAATGCTGGCGAGCTGTTGCTTTTCATTCGGTCCAGCGGCCAGAAATCCAGAAACACCAAGATGAACGGCAACGTCATCACCATCGGCTTGGCCAGCAGTCCCAAAACGAAAAATGCCAGCGACAGTGCGAAAAATTGTTTGCTTCGATTTTTAGGCTCGCCCGGTTGCGCGCGGTTTCTTTCACTCACGTAGAGGACATACATCCAGAGCGTGAGCAGGAAAAAAAATCCGCTGAGAACGTCTTTGCGCTCGGAAATCCAGGCGACCGACTCCACGCGCAACGGATGGAGGGCGAACAGCGCGGCGACAAAAGCGCTCCGCCAGAACGCCCCCGTCGCGGCCTCCAGCAGCAGCAGGAGCAGCACCGCGTTGGCGCAATGAAACGCGACATTGACCAGATGGTGCGCGCCGGCGTTCAGCCCAAAGCACTGGCAGTCCATCATGTGCGAAAGCATCGTTAGCGGATGCCAGTTGCCCCCCACCGGCACGATTCAGGCACAATCAAATCCCTGCCAGGTCAATCCGGCGCGGATATCCTGATTCTCGTAAACGTAGGCGTCGTCGTCGTAGTTGACGAAATCAAAATGGCGCACCGGCCAATAAACCGACAGGGTGGCAAAAACCAGCAGCAGGCTGGCGAACAAGGTCCGCCGCCAGTTGATTTTGTGTTCAATCACTCGGCCAATTTTGAAACAGAATCACCGCTTGCCAAGATATTTCGACGATCACGGCACAATGATTTGATAGATCGGGCCATCCTGCGTGAGCACGTAGATTTCGCCGGCCGCATCTTCCGCGAAACTGGTGATGCTCTTTGGCTGCCGGAGCAGGGTGCCGCGAGCGGTCACTTGTTTGGCGTCGTAGTCATAGCGGAATCCATAAATGATGCCGGGACTGTAGTCGGCGTAAACATAGACGCCGTCGAGCGCCGGATATTTTTTCCCGCGATAAACATAGCCGCCGATCACGCAGTTGCCGGTGGGATGGTCGGGAAACAGTCCCTGTGACTGGAGATTTTTCCGATGCGTATATTCCATGACCGGCTCGATGTATTGCGCACCGTCCGGGCCGGGCTTGAAATGATGCGCGCCTTCGCGGACGCTCCAGCCGTAATTGCCGCCCTTCACACCGAGATCCACTTCCTCCCACAAATCCTGACCTACGTCGCCGATCCAGAGTGCGCCGTTCAGGCGGTCGAAGCTGTAGCGCCACGGATTGCGCAGACCATAGGCGAAAATTTCCTTGCGCGCGCCGCGCTCGCCCATGTTCGGCTCATTCACAAACGGATTGTCCTGCGGAATCCCGTATTCGAGATGCCGGTGGCTGTCGCCAAACGCGTTGTCGGTTTTGGTGTTCACATTAATGCGCAACATTTTGGCGAGCAGGGTGGAGGTGCTCTGGCCGCTGCCGAATGGATCGCCGCCCGCGCCGCCGTCGCCGAGACCGAGATACAAATATCCGTCCGGGCCGAACGCGAGTTCGCCGCCCTTGTGGTTGCTGAACGGCTGCGGCACCTGCAGCAGGATGCGCTCGGAACTCATGTCGGCCTGGTCGGCGTTGGTCGCGGCAACCTTGAATTCGCTGACGACGCTGCGGAAAGGAAAGTTCAGCGGCTGCGAATGCTGGTCCGCCGGATTTTTCTGGTTGTAATAAATATAGAACAGGCCGTTGGTCGGAAACCCCGGATGAAAGGCGAGACTCAACAGGCCGTCCTCGTTTTCAAAATTCGGATGCCGGTCCTCGATGTTCAAGAACTCCTTTGCGTCGCCGCCGTCGGAACCTTTTTTCACGATCAAAATTTTCCCGGGCTGATAGACGATGAACATCCGGCCCGAACCGTCCGGCGCCTCGCTCATCCAGACCGGGCGCTCGTCGGTGAGCTTCGGGAAAACCGGCTGGAGTGTGACCGACGGCAGCGGTTGGGCGAAAAGCGGGATTGCCAAAACGCACAGCAGGCCGGCGAAACATTTAATGATTTTTTCCATGCGCGTGAAAACATGCTCGACGGCCCAAAAATGTCAAAAGGAACTTTGTCCGGCACCGCCGGAGATCCGCGCACTCCGCGCTTTCTTCCGCCGGATTTTCTGCTAGGTTGTCCGCCACGAAAATTTGAAATCACTCATCCAGACCCGCGACACGCGCTCCGTGCGCGTTTTCCTCATCGGCGTGGAACTCAAATCCCGCACCGCCGCCGATGTGCGCGAATCGCTTGCCGAACTGGAAGAACTGGCCGAGACCGCCGGCACGCTGATCGTCGGCGAAGGCGTGCAGAAAATGGCCGCGCCGGTCGCCGCCACCTACATCGGGCCGGGCAAGGCGGAGGAATTCGCTGCACTGTGCAAAAAAGACGATGTGGACACCGTCATCTTCGACGATGAACTTTCGCCCGCGCAGACGCGCAATCTGGAAAAAATCTTCGGTTGCAAAATCATGGATCGCACGGCGCTGATCCTGGAAATTTTCGGCCAGCGCGCCCGCACGCGCGAAGGCAAATTGCAGATCGAGCACGCGCAGCTCAAATATCTGCTGCCAAGGCTCACGCGGTTCTGGTCGCACTTGTCGCGCCAGCGCGGTTCCACCGGCTCCATCGGCGGCGAAGGCGAATCGCAGCTCGAAGCCGACCGCCGGAAAATTTCCGAGCGCATCGAAAAAATCGCCAGCGAACTCGACAAAGTCCGCTCCCAGCGTGAGACGCAGCGCGCCGGCCGCCAGCGCAGCCTTTGGCCGCTGGCTTCCATCGTCGGCTACACGAACGCCGGCAAATCCACCTTGCTGAACAAGCTGACCGGCGCGATGGTGCTGGCGGAGGACAAATTGTTCGCCACGCTCGACCCGACGACGCGGCGGCTTAAATTGCCGACAAACCAAAATGTTTTGCTTACCGACACCGTGGGCTTCATCAAAAAACTGCCGCATGGACTGGTCGAAGCGTTCAAGGCCACGCTCGAAGAAGTCGTGCAGGCGGACTTGCTGGTGCACGTCGTGGACATCAGCCACGCGCAGGCGGAGGAGCAGATTGACGCGGTGAACACCGTGCTGATGGAGATCGGCGCGGCGGAAAAACCGGTGCTGATGGTGTTCAACAAGATTGACCAGCTCGCCGGCGGCATCGCGCCGCTGATGCGCGAAAAATATCCGCACGCCGTCTCCATTTCCGCCAAGACGGGCGAGGGCGTCGCGCCGCTGCTGGCGGAGCTGGGCACGCAGCTCCGGCCCATCCGCGAGTTTCTGGATTTGCGCGTGCCGCAGGAAAAGGCCGCCGTCATTGCGCGGATCCATGCCGTCGGGCAGGTCGTGACGAGCCGTTACAGCGGGAAAAACGCGCGGTTCAAGGTCCGCATCCCGCCGCATCTGCACGATGAATTCGCGCCGTTTGTGGTGGCGGAGCAACCTCGCCGATAATTTTTGAGCAAAAACAAATCTCCGGCTTGCTTCGCGGTCGTCATCGGCGTTAAAATTTTTTCTGGAATTACCGAATCCTTTTATGTCAAACACTCGCCAGACCACCAACACCAGCCGGGCCCTCTGCGTCATCATGGGCGGCGGCCAGGGTAAGCGCCTGTTTCCGCTCACGAAGGACCGCGCCAAGCCCGCCGTGCCGCTCGCCGGCAAATACCGCCTGGTGGACATCCCGATCTCCAACTGCATCAACTCCGGCTACCGGCGCATCTACATTTTGACGCAGTTCAACTCCACCTCGCTGAACGGCCACATCTCGCGCTCCTACAAGTTTGACGGCTTCACCCCCGGCTTCGTGGAAGTCCTCGCGGCGCAGCAGACGCTCACCAACACGTCGTGGTATGAAGGCACGGCCGACGCGGTGCGGAAAAATCTGGTCCACTTTTTGAACAACGATTTCGACCAGCTCATCATTCTGAGCGGCGACCAGTTGTATCGGATGAATTTTCAGTCGGTCGTCTCCCAGCACATCGTGACCGGCGCGGATATCACCATCGCCACCATGCCCGTCGGGCGCAACGAGGCAAAGGCGCTCGGCATCATGCAGATTGACGACACCAACCGCATCACGCGCTTCGTGGAAAAACCGAAGGATGACGCCGCGCTGGACTCGCTCAAGCTGCCGGCGGCGATGCAGGCCAGCCTGGGCATCCCCGGCGGCGAATCCTACCTCGCCTCGATGGGCATTTACGTTTTCAACCGCCGGGTCATCTGCGAGCTGCTGGACAACCCGCTCTCCGACTTCGGCAAGCACATCATCCCGCACGCCATCCAGTCGCGCCGAGTGTTCTCCTACGTCTATCAGGGCTACTGGGAGGACATCGGCACCATCCGCTCCTTTTTCGAGGCGAACCTGGATCTGGTTTCCGAGCTGCCGCGCTTCAACTTCTTCGACATGACCGCGCCGATTTTCCACGCGCCGCGCAACCTGCCCGGCTCCAAGATCAACGGCGCGCAGATTGACCACGCGCTCGTCGCCGACGGCTGCATCATCAACCGCGCGGCCATCAGCCGGACCATCGTCGGCCTGCGCACCATCATCGGCTCGGGCACGGAGCTGAAACGGGTCATCATCCTCGGCAGCGACTATTACGAATCCATCGAATCGGTGAAGCACCACGAGCAAAAAGGCTGGCCGCGCGTCGGCATCGGCGAAAACTGCAGGATCGAGAACGCCATCATTGACAAGAATGCGCGCATCGGCAACAACGTGACCATCTCGCCCGCCGGCAAGCCGGAAAACCACGACGACAAGCTTTACTACGTCCGCGACGGCATCGTGATCATTCCGAAGGACGCGGTGATTCCGCACGGCACGGTGATTTAAGCCGGCGGGCCGGCCGGAAAGTTTGCGCCGCCTTTGCGAAACCGTGTTTGGATGAAAAATGACAAGCAAAATGATGCAGCATAACAAATTAACAATAAAACGCCGGCAAATCTTGGAAATGGATAGGCTCCAAAAGCCGAGGCTGATTATCTGTTAGGCGTCATGCGAGTCACCAAAAAATGGAAGGTTGTCCTGATTATCTTGGGTGTGGTTTTGTTGTATATTTTAGCCGAAGGCCCGGCATACAGGTTGTTGCGCAAAGAAGTGATTCCACAGCCGGTGTTCACAGCAGTTTATTATCCTGTCATTTGGAGTTGCAGGCACAGCCGGTTTGTTGATGATGAGTTTCATAGTTATCAGAGTCTTTGGTATGATGATTTAACAATACTCAAGGAAAATGGTTTGTAAAATGAACCAAACGCCTAACAAGTCGCCGGAGCCAACCGCCGTTGGCGTTGTCCGTTACGCTGTCGCGGTTCACGTCACCAGTCGGCGGTGGCTCAGCTTTTTTCGTTAGGCGGCACTGAACGCTTCTTCCAATACGCAAGTCAAAAATAAAGTTATGAAAACCAAGAAAGCTGGTTCAACAATCATCGTTGCATGCGCGATCCTTCTCGTGAGTGTCACATCGTCGCTGGCCGGCTACACGGTTCAGGCTCAAGTGGAGAAAGCTTCCACACAGATTCATTATACGTGGACCGTCTACAACCAAGATCAGAGTTGGGGACTTGACCAATTCGCGATAGACGTTCCCACAGAGACTCGTGTTCTGGCCCACACAGTGCCGCCGCCGTATGGCAACCCCGATGGCAACGCATACTGGGTAATGGTGGAGACACGGGAAGCACAAGTTGATCCCCATGACCAGAGGGCATGGCTTCCAGCGGCGAAAGCTGGACGAAAATGGATAATTTGGGAGGGGCTGCAATCTCCGAGCGTTTATCCCCCTGGAAGCACGGCGACATTTTCACTCACGACCGATGCTTCGGTGGAGCCGGGCACCATCGCCTGGACGGCGGCGACCTACACGCCACAGACCAACCCGCATTATTACCTTGCATTTCATGAGGACGTGACCGGGCCTGGCGCCGTGAACACTGCTCTCACGAGTAGTGATGTGACGGAGCCGGGCCTGCAGACGCCAGAGTCCGAGTTCCAGAGTGTGCCTTCGACAACCACGGGACTGACTGGCGATGCTAACCAGGCGGTGGAACAAGCGAGCCTTTCCATTGGTCTGTATCCCGGCCTGACGATCAGGGGCGTGGTTGGACAGACGTATGGTATTCAATACACCACTGCGCTTGGGAGTTCCGCCGAATGGCGCGGCGTGGCAAACATTACCCTGAGCGCGCCGACGCAGACGTGGGTTGACCCCCAACCTGCGTCAGGGCCACAGCGATACTACCGAGTTGTGCCGGGGCCGATTTCCATCCCATAATTGGTTGCAGGAAGCCCGTGCCGCCTAATATGCTGATAGGCTCCACATCTTCGATTTCCATTCCGGACACCTTGCCCATCGCCCGGTGAAAAGGCTTTCCCCGGCAATTTTGGTCACGGCAGAGTTTTGATTCCCCGCCACCACAGATCGAAATGATACAGCGCCACCACCACGAGCGGATGGCCGATCTTCTCGTCGGCGACGAGCTTGGGGATTTCCGCCACCGGCACGAGCCGCGTCTCCAGATCTTCGCCGTGGTCAAACTCCACGGCGTGCTCCAGCCGGCAGTTTTCAATCAGCACGGTGAAGGTGGCATTGTTCAAAATCGCCGGGTTGGAATGGATGCGCCCGAGCAGGCGCGCGTTCCCGCCGGCGTAGCCGGTCTCCTCGCGCAGCTCGCGCACGGCGGTCGCCACCGGGTCGGTCTCGTCCGCGTCCATCATGCCGCCGGGAATCTCCAGCTCCACCGTGTTCGAGCCGTGGCGGTATTGCTCCACCATCACCAGCCGCTGGTCCGGCGTGACGGCGATGATGTTGACCCAGTTGACGCTGTCGAGGACGAAGAAATCGTGTTCCTTGCCGGTGCGCGGTGAGATTTTCACGTCGGAGCGCAGCTTGAAGATGCGGAAATCGCCAATGGGCGTGGAGCGGATGGTTTGCCAGGGCTTAATCATTTTCGATTTACGATATACGATTGATGCGCATAAATTCGTGCGACGCGTAAATCGTATATCGTAAATCGAAAATTCAAAACCCCTTTTCCTTGGCCGACCAGCCCTGGCGCATCAAGCCAACCAGATGCTGCAAGGCTTCGTCGTAAGTGCGGTTTTTTTCGGCGGCGAGCTGGCGGGCGCGCTTGTCCAGTTGCGCGGCCATCTCGGCGGATTTTTCCGCCGGACAGCCGAGCGCGGCGAGGATTTTTGCGAGTTCAGAAATTTGCATCGCAAACCGTAATTCGTTGAATTGTTAAATCGTTGAATCGGAAAACTCCCGACGATTCAACAATTCAACTTTCCAACGCTTCAACAAACAAAATCACTTCACCGCGTCGAGTGGCACGATCTTGATGCTGATGATGCCCATGCGCTTGTCGGGCCGGTCCTGCGGATGCGTGGGCGTGGTGGCGATCTTTTCCAGCACGTCGTCGCCCTTGATCAGCTTGCCGAACGTGGTGTATTGATGGTCCAGAAAGGACGGATCGCCGTGGCAGATGAAAAACTGCGAGCCGGCGGAATCCGGATCCTGCGAGCGCGCCATGGAGATCACACCGCGAACATGCGGGTGGTCGTTGAACTCGGCCTTGATCTGGTAGCCGGGGCCGCCCGTGCCCCACATGTCTTCCTTGGCCGGATCCTTGGTGAGCGGGTCACCGCCCTGGATCATGAAGCCCTTGATGACGCGGTGAAAACAGGTGCCGTCATAAAAACCCTTTTCCGCGAGCTTTTTGAAATTGGCGATGGTGTTCGGCGCGGCGTCGGTCCAGAACTGGATGACCATGGTGCCTTCGGTGGTGTTGATGATGGCGACTTCGGCGGTGTTTTTCGGTTGGCTCATTGATGCGTTGGTTGAGGTGGTGGTTTTGGTGTCGTCGGCCCAGGCGGTCGCGATGCCGGCGACGAGACCCAGGAGGCAAATCAGGTTGAATGCTTTCATGGCCGGGGATTTTTCCAAACACGCGGCCAAAAGTCACGCGCGGAATTCATTGCCGGTCGTTTATCGAGCGCGTGATCAGGCTCGGATCCTTCGGGCGCGGACGGAGCCAGAATACCAGCCCCAGCGCGATCGCCGCGCCGAACAATGCCGAGCCGATGATCAGAAAACCTTTGTTGCCGGAGTCGGCGGGCGACGCTGCCGGCTCGGCAATATTGGTCTGCGTTATTGTTGGTGCAACCGAATTGCTGGTCGCTTGATTCGCCAACGGCGGGGTGGAGGCATTCGTCGGTTCAACCGATGAACTGACCGGCGGCGGATTTGTCATCACTGCTTTCGGCGGCGGCGGGCTGGAACCGGTTTTGGTGCCGATGATGATGAGCGGCGGGGTGACCACGACCGGCGCGGGCGGCGGCGGAGCATTCGTCACTTTCGGCGCGGGTGGCGGCGGCGGCAACGGCAATGGCGGGAACTGGGGATAGTTCAACGGCATCGGCGGCAGGCCCACGGAACAGCCGACGTATTGGCCGAGCTGCGACCGCAGCACGACGACAAGCGGCTGGCCGGCTTTTTTCTGGTCGCTCTGTTTTTGATTGAAAGCCTGGTTGATGCCGTCGTCGAACGGCGTGCCGCTGAATTTCGCCTCGCCGTCGCAAAAAATCAGCACGGTCAGCCGCTCGGAATTTTGCACCACCCGGTTGAGCAGCGGTTGCAAAGCCTCAAAGCGCGTGCTGCCGGCGTAATGCTGGTTGCCCACAAACTTCACCAGGTTCGAGGCGATTAACACGGCGTTGTCGGGATTCCAAGTTTGCAGCGGATAATCGCTTGGCCGCAAATCCTGACCGAACGTCCACACGGCCATGCTGTCGCCCGCGTGCATCTGCCCGTTCAGGCTCAAGGCCAGCAGGATGTTCAACGTCTTTTCCACGCCGTCGCCGAGCGACTTCATCTCGTGCGACGTGTCGAACACGAATAGGAACCGGTTTTGCACCGTCTGCTCCGTCGGCTGGGCGCGTAATTCAGGAATTAAAACCATTCCGGCCAGCAGCGCGGTCATCATCGCCACGCGGCGGAAAATATTTTTGTTGTGCATGATTGTGTTGGTTTGAAGCTATCGCCGGTTAAACCGGTTTCGCTCCGTGCGGTTGTGATGTTTCAAATTCTCCTGCAACTCTGCCAGCGCGTCGCCGATCATGCGGACGAAATTGTCGCAGCTCGCCACCGAACCGCCGAAGCCGCTCACTAGGTTGCGCTCCGCGTTATCGTCTGTCACCACCAGCACCTCGCCGTATTCCTGAAACCGGTGCGCCGCGCGCTCGATCAAATCATCCGCCGTCTGCCCGGCATTGGAAAACAATACTTCCACCGCGTGCCCGGAATCATTCTTCGGCTTGCTGCGCCGCGCGCCGGAGCCGTCAAAAAAAACTGTGACCGGCGTGCCTTTGGCGTCCTGATACTGCGTGAGCATTTCCACCAGCGCATCGCGCGCCGCCTCGGAATGCCGCGCCGCGCCGGGAGCCAGCTCCGGCCAGTTGTGCAACAACGTGTATTTTGAATAATCTCCAGAATCCACTTGCTTGCAAATAGCGTGTATCAAATTATATCCGTCAACCAGAATCCGAATTAACGCCATGAGAAAAGCATATAGTTATCAAAGGTTTTCGTCCATCAAACAAAAGGGGGGCGATTCAATCAAACGCCAGACAGAAATGGCAGAGGCGTTCTGTAAGCAATTCAAGCTGGAATTTGTCAGGACATTCAAGGATGAAGGAATCAGCGGATTCAGAGGCAAGAATTTTTCCCATGAATCCGCATTGTCTGCTTTCCTGAAATTAGTGGACAACGGACAGATTGAAAAGGGAAGCGTATTGATTCTGGAAAGCATGGATAGATTGAGTCGTGAAAGTTCCCGGAAATGTTTGCCAAAGTTTCTTGAAATAATTAACCGTGGAATTGCAATAGGAGTTGTATCGCTCGGCAAAATTCTCGACGAAAAATCCATAGATGAAAACCAAATGGAATTGATGTTTGTCCTGATGGAATTTTCACGGGCGAATAACGAATCTTTTGTTAAGTCGGAACGCCAAAAAAGTATTATCAGAGGAAAAATTGAAAAGATTCAAGCGGGTGAAAAAGTTTGGTTTGGCGTTCAAAAACCCAGCTGGATTATTGGTTTGAAAGACGGAAAGTTTGTCTTGGATGAAAAGAGGGTGGTGGTCGTTAAGAGCATCTTTGAACGCTATCTGTCGGGACATAGCACAAACAAAATCGCCGACTCATTAAACGAACTGAAAACCCCTACCCTTCGTTTGTTCAAGGACAAAACAACCAACAACATGAAACTGTGGACTAATTCAACCGTGGCGGAGTTGTTACGCAATAAAAATGTCAGAGGTTGGTTTGGCATCAATGGAGTTGAATTTGACAATTATTTTCCAGCAATCGTTTCCGAAAAAGATTTTTTGCTGACTCAAAACAAACTGCAAACCAACGTCAAAAACCGTGGCGGATCAAAACACGGTTTGGTTCGCAACTTGTTCAAGGGACTTCTATTTTGCCCTTGTGAAAATGTCATTGAAACCAAGGTTGGTTCTTACACCAATGTCAAAGGTTCGCTGAATCACTATTCACATTACATTTGCAGGGGCGTCAAAAATAAAAGCGGTTGCACCAACAAGGGGAGATTCAATGTCTCGTTATTTGAGCAAGACATATTTGCAATGGTATTGGGGCAATCACCCGACGAATTGTTATTCAAACCAAGAACAAAAGCGGAGTCCGCAACGGGCAAGTTAGAACTTCAATTGCTAAAACTTGATGCCGATATAAACGACACGGTGAAATTGATTGGCAAGGTTAAGTTGCCGCAGTTGGACGCACAGTTGACGACATTTGAAAAACAGAAAGCAGAATTGGAATTGAAGTTGAAAACCGAGCAAGCAAAGGAAGTTTCCAATAACACAACACCTTTGCGGGTGACTAAATTAAAACAGTTACTTGACGCAACCGATGATGTGAAATTGAACGAGGCATTGGGGCAAATGGTCGTAAAACTTCAAGACACGAAAATCAGGCAGCAATTGCGGAACATCATGCCCGACTTGTTCACCCGCATTGAATTGGATTTTGTAAAGGGGAAGTATGCCGCAACTTTCACAAACGGGAAGCAACGCACGTTAGCGGCGTTGCATTAACGAGCAGCACCACATTTGACCTATAAACGACGTTAAAATAAGTCACTCTCCCCGCCAGCTGTAGCTTGAACAGAATATAAAAAGTCGCTCCTACAACCCTCCGGGCCTCGGCAATGCAAAATATAAAAACTCTCGTTTGCGTCAAATGGGGGTCTGTTTCCAAAATCGTTTTTAGGGCGTCAGGACTTCGTGAAGGTCAATCGGCATTCAAAGGATCAGGATTGAAATTCAGGGCATCAGGGAGCGTAGGCGGGGCAAAATCTTTCAATGTGTTAGACTTTCAGTGTCGGGATGTGACCATTTTGGAAACGCAGTCAGCGAAAATTTTGACCCTGTTCCTTCACAATAACATTTTAACTTTCCTGCGGGGCGGTGCCAAGGTCCAAATCACTTTTTATGAAAAATAATTCAGGGAAAAAGCACTCAAAAAATGAGTGCTTGGCACGGAAACTCGAATTTTCTTACGAGTAAATTCAGCGTTGTTTTGACAGCAAACTTGCCCGTAAATCACCCGAATTGGAAATGGGTTTTCCGTTGGCAGAAAATGTTTTTTGGAGTTTGGGATCAAACCAACCGAGCAGCGAACCTTGACGATTGAAAACCGCCTTTTTATACGGGGTCAAGTCTCGCAAATATCCTAGCACGTTTCCATTTTTTGAAGTTAGGGGAGTCATGCTAATACATAGCACCGTTAGACCGTTACCGATTGATAATTGACGACATGGAAAACGTGAGCGGGACTCCATGCACCACCCCTTGCAGTTTTGATGCCCCGTAAGTTCAATGCCTCTGCCAATTCCGCAAGTTTGGTCAATCCCGTTTTGGATTTAATTTCATTCACCAATGCCACCAACTTTGCGTTACGCTCGCTCGCTTTAGCAGTCTTGACCGCATTTGCCTTTAGGCGAGCATCAGCAAGGCGAGGGTTGCCAAGCACCACCCCTTTGTCTTTGGCGATTTTGAGGGCAAGTTTTGTGCGAATGGACACGTCCCTTGCCCCTTGTTCTGCGACTAATGCAAGCACCCCGACGGTGAATCTGTCTCTGACTTGTGGCATATCACAAAAACGAAGTTCAACCCCGCTACTTTGAAGTCTCAAAAGGAACTCGGCATTGCGTGCGAGGCGGTCAATACGACTGAAAACCAAACAAGAATTTGTCCGCTTGGCAAGGGTGATTGCCGCTTGTAATTCTGGGCGGTCATCGGCGGTCAAAGTCCCGCTTTCCACTTCGCAAAATGTGCCTTCAATTGCCATGTTTTCTTGGCGGCAAAACTGCGATGTAATTTCATCCTGTGCGGCGATGGAATATGAGTCCAAACCGCCTGATTTTGCGATTGATATTCTGTGATAACGGACTGCTGTTTTCATCATGCAAGCACTCGACCAGAACTCCGTTTTGGTGCCAAGCATTTTTTTAACTTTCTAAAGGTTCAATTACGTTATGAAAACCGAAAAGATTTTTATATTTCAGGCGATTTCTGGCACGAAAATTGTCGAGTGAAAAAGTGATTTTTTGAGCGATTCCGGCATGAAAAATGACTGCCTTTATGAGCAATTTCGCCTGATTTTACAGGGTCAAAACGCAGAACGAGACATATTTTGCTTTATCGTTTCTTTGCTCCCCTGATGCCATCAGGGGCGATGTTTTATAATAAGTCCTGGCTACAGCTTGCGGGGATATAGAATCGCCTGAAACGCAAGCGGCGTGCTTCATCGCTCGGCACTTGCAACCCACACGCTATATCGCCCGTATTCGCTCCTATACGGTCAATAGAGGCACGTTTGCCCGCCCTGGGCGGGCATTGATGCTGACACCTGAAAATAGAAAACCCTCACCCGCTATGAGGAACGGGCGAGGGTCATTGTATGAAACACCGCTCTATGGATAGCATTAGCGGTTTTTGCTTGCGGATAAATCAAAAGGAAACCCCGCAAGAAAGTCTGTTACCTTCTGCCAAAGAATTTCCACATTCCCGCACGGCAAGTTGGAACATCTTCGGAAGTGAAAATTACTTGTCTTGAAACGGGGTCAAAATTTAACTTCTGTTTTTTGGGCAAGTCGGATTTATTGACAAAGGTTGCACCGATGCTTTCAAGATATACGAGTTTCTTGCCGCCTAACGTGTCAGCGTAGGGGCGGGAAATGTCTCTGCCCTCGTTCACGCTCACGGGTGCCCCGTCGTGCATTGTAGAACCTTTAAGCGAAGATGAAACCTGACTCCCCGACGTTTCATTTATAAAATCATCGCCAAAGAATCGCCTGCCCGAAATATCAAACGGCGGGCGTGATACGCAAAGACCTTGCTTTAGATCAAACAAATCTTTGTTGCGTAAAATGTCGTCTGATTTCCCCGTCTCTCTGGCGAGTTCCTTAATCGTTCCCCAAACGTCATCATTTGTGATTTCAACATCGTTGCCTGATTCTCTGTCGGCAACTCTGTCTTGAATCTTGGACACAATCTCAAATGCCCACCGAATTAAATTTCCTGTCGGCACATTGTCTTTTTCTTGCACTACTTCGCCGGCAACGGAACTTTGGACGCTAAAGTTTCCGTTCGTCTCTTGTGCAATGCGAATTTTTACGGAGTCAATTTGTAAAATCAATTCATCGCCTTCAATCTCGGCAGAATCAGCTGGTAACATTTCGGCGAGATATTCCAAAACTTGCGAGTCATCATTTGACCCAGAGATTTCAGAAATTGAACTGCGTTCTTTTTCTCCTAATGGGTCAACGCCGAATGGATTTTTTAAGCGGTCAATTTCGTGCAGGGGTTTAAGAGTTGTCCACCCCTCTCTCTTTGATTGTTCAACCGCACGATTGGATTTCTGACCCGGAGCGGAAAACGCCTTTGACGTGTCATACCCCGCAACATCACCCGTGCTGGTTTCTTCCGTGATTGCGGCAATCTGTTGTAGGAATGCCAAACATTTTTCAACGCTAACGTCTTTCATATCATATTTTTTGTCGTCAACTGATTGACAAAAAATATCCACGGTTTCGGCAGTCAACGGGAACACTGTTGCGACGCTCTTGTTTTGGAACATCAGCAAGACCTGATTGCCAAGATTCGTGACTTCGCAACCGCTGATTTGGTTTTCAATCATCTGTGCCAAAGCATTGCAGTTGTTTTCCTCTGCCCTGATAAAAGTTTTGTCCATAAATTTCTCCTGATTCATACAAAAGGGCGGTATGCCCTTTTAGAATAAATATATTTTGCTTCCCCGAATCGCTGAAAAATCTTGGCGGTGTCTCCGCTGACAAAATAAAAAAAGTTCGTTTCAGCAAAATGCAAAATATGTATTGGTGTGAATGGTTTTGATCAGGACGGAACTTTCGTTCGAGGGTGTGTTGACCCGTCCAATGAGAACCCTTAACCGTTCACACAAAATAGACGTTTGAAGTTCGGGAAAGACCGTTAAACCTATTGTGTCACGTCAACCAATTTCCTCCGAAGTCCGGCATGTAGGAGCAGAGTTGACCATCAGGACACAATCTAGCAAAAGCGAATACGTCCGCAGTATTGCTAGGCATTGTGCAACGACGATTGAGAACACAATGGCGACTGAATTAGGACAGTAGAAAATTCAAGAAACGACAAACAATCC
>Ga0316231_1000796_pt1 | contig 40736 bp, 34 predicted proteins | sample TBH18027metaG_FD_206002 | JGI IMG/M metagenome (GOLD analysis project Ga0316231, IMG submission 206002) | Freshwater microbial communities from Trout Bog Lake, Wisconsin, USA - TBH18027 | ecosystem: Environmental > Aquatic > Freshwater > Lake > Hypolimnion/Profundal zone | place: USA: Wisconsin... | reverse complement strand
GCGTCGTTCAGGATTTTGGAGGCAACGGAAAACATCAGCGTGGCATGACGGTCGTAAAATTCCCCAAACGCCGCGCGATCCCCGGCGGCGATTTGCCGCAGCAGTTCAACGTCGCGATCCTGGGCTTCCGGCTCGTTCACAGGTTTGGTTAAAAAAGGCAACGCGCCAGCCGGTCTTGCGTTCCAAAGGGACCAGACCGGCACAAATTTAGTTTGCGCGCATAAGCTCATAACAAAACCGGCAACCAGATACAAGTTGGCATCTTCAATCAAACAACGCCCGCCGACGCCCGGCGGATGCAGAAAGTTTTTGCATCCAAAGCCGCGCGGCAGGCGATTTAACCATGTAACGTGAACATGAATGACAATCTTCCAGTAAAAAGAGCGACTCAGCGCAATGGTCTGGATTCGTTCATCCGCTGGTTCGACTCCGACTACGGCAACGAGGACCTGGCCGCCATCCGCGCCAAGCCGGACAAGGTCGAACTCGTGCGCGTGTTGCCGTTTGTATTTCTACATCTCGGCTGCCTCGGCGTGATCTGGGCCGGCTGGAGCTGGACGGCCGTCGTCGTGGCTGTGGCTTTATATCTTGTGCGGATGTTCGCCATCACCGGCTTTTATCACCGCTATTTTTCGCACAAGACTTTTCACACGTCGCGAGCGGCGCAGTTTCTCTTCGCGCTGCTCGGCGCGACGGCGGTCCAACGCGGTCCGCTCTGGTGGAGCTACCAGCATCGGCATCACCACAGACATTCCGATGACGCAGAAGATGTTCACTCCCCGACCGTTCGCGGCTTCTGGTGGTCGCACATCGGCTGGATCACCAGCGGCAGAAATTTCCCGACGGACTATTCCCAGGTGCGCGACCTCGCGAAATTTCCGGAACTGGTTTTTCTGAACCGCTTTGATTCACTCGTGCCTTTCGTCTTCGCCGTGGCGCTGTTCACGCTCGGCCATTTTCTTGGCGGATATTTCCCGACGCTCGGCGTGACTTCGTGGCAATTGCTCGTCTGGGGCTTTTTCATCAGCACCACGGTTCTGTTCCATGCGACTTCCAGCATCAACTCGCTGGCGCACCTGCTCGGCAAGCGCCGTTACGAAACCGTGGACAACAGCCGGAACAGTCTATTTCTCGCGCTCATCACGCTCGGCGAAGGCTGGCACAACAACCATCACCGCTACATGACCGCCACGCGCCAGGGTTTTTATTGGTGGGAAATTGACATTTCCTACTACCTGCTCAAGTTGCTTTCGTGGACCGGTCTTATTTGGAATTTAAAACCTGTCCCGCTTGCCGCCTATGAAAATGACCATCAAATTCGCGCCGCCAAACGTTTTCCGGCCGGCCATTCTTCACGCGCATGAAGCGGGTTGCCATCATCGGAACCGGCATCGCCGGTTTGGGGTGCGGCCATTTTCTGCACCGCAAATTCGACCTGACGTTTTACGAAAAAAGCGACTACACCGGCGGCCACTCGAATACGATCTTGGTCGCTGAAGAAAATCGCGTTGTGCCGATTGACACCGGCTTCATGGTTTTTAATGAAGTGACGTATCCGAATCTCACGCGGCTGTTCAAGGAGCTTGGCGTCGCCGTCAAACCGACGAACATGTCCTTCAGCGTCCAGCATCTGCCGACCGGTTTGGAGTTTTGCGGCTCCAGTCTTAACCATATTTTCGGTCAGCGGAAAAATCTTTTACGTCCGCGATTTTGGAAAATGATTTTGCAGATCAATCGTTTCAATTCCGAAGCGATGGAGGCTTTGGCCGCGCCGAAATATCAAGACCACACGCTCGGCGAATACGTCCGCGAAAGGGCTTACGGCGATGATTTCCTGAATTTTTATCTCGTGCCGATGAGTTCCGCTGTCTGGTCCACGCCGCCGGAGCTGATGCTGGAATTTCCCGCCGTCGCGCTGCTGCGTTTTTTTCATAATCACGGTTTTCTCGGCCTGCACACGCAGCATCCGTGGCTCACGGTCGTCAACGGCGCCAAAGCCTACGTCGAAAAAATCACCGCGCCGTTCCGCGAAAAAATTAAATTAAAATCCGGTGCGGCTTCCGTTCGCCGCGCAGGCAACGGCGTGAAAGTCACCGATGTTTCCGGTCGCACGGAATATTTCGACCAGGTTATTTTCGCCAGCCACGCTGACGAAACCTTGAAGCTGCTCGCCGATGCCGATGAACAAGAACGCAAGCTGCTTGGCGAATTCAAATACCAGCCCAACTCCGCGCTGCTCCACACGGATGAGTCCGTGATGCCCAAAACCAAATTGTGCTGGTCGTCGTGGAATTACCGGATTGATTTTGGCGCGGACAAAAAAATCGCGCCTTCGACGATTTACTGGATGAACCGGCTTCAGGGCGTTTCCGACCGCCAGAATTATTTCGTCTCCATCAACGGCGAAAATTCGGTGAATCCAAAAACCGTGCTCAAGCGTATTCAATATGAGCATCCGGTTTTCAGTCTCGGAGCCATCCGGGCGCAAACCGAGTTGCCCAAACTCAACGAGCGCATGACCAACGTCTTTTTTTGCGGAAGTTATTTCCGCTACGGTTTCCACGAGGACGCCTTCACGTCCGCGTTCGACCTCTGCCGCGTGCTCACCGGTGAAAGGCTGATGACATGAACTCCTGCCTCTACGAATGTTCCGTGCTGCATCACCGGTTCGCGCCGAAAGTTCACCACTTCCAGCACGACATTTTCATGTTTTACCTTGATCTGGACGAACTGGACTTGGTGGTGAAGAAAATTTTCTTGTTCGGCCACAACCGCAATAATCTTTACAGCTTCCGCGACGCCGACCACGAACCCGCCGGCGAAAATCCGCTCAAGGAACGCATCCTGGATTTTTTGCGCCGGCACGGAATTGACCTTGCTCCGTTTGGCCGGGTGATGCTGCTCACGCTGCCGCGCGTTTTCGGTTACGTGTTCAATCCCATTTCCATTTATTACTGTTTTGACGAAGCGGGTGCGCCGGTCTGTTCCGTTGCCGAAGTCGGCAACACGTTTCTCGAAAAGAAGTTGTTTCTGCTGCGCCGCGAAGAGCTTGAAGCGGGTGCGACTTTCAAAAAAATTGTTCCGAAACATTTTTACGTCTCGCCGTTTTCGCAGCTGGATTTGAGCTTTGACTTCATACTGAAAATTCCCGGCGACAAGCTGGACATAAAAATTGACGACCGCGACGGCGAAAAAAAAGTTTTGATCAGCACGCTTTCGGGCCGGCGGGCCGAATTATCCAACCGCAACCTCTCGTGGTTCACGGTGAAATACCCACTGGTCACACTGAAAGTGATTTTCCTGATTCACTGGCACGCGCTGCGGCTCTGGCTCAAGCGCGTCCCGTTTTATCGCAAGACCGAAAGCGCCGCGCTGCAGCGCGAGGTCTTGCGTCCACACTCACCCCTGCCTGCGAGGACAAAATGAATCAATCTGCCACCACTCTAAATCCCACGTTCATCCGCTCCAGCGAAAGCAAAGCCGATGGTTTTTACCAGCGTATTGTAATGCATGCGCTGGAGCGGATGACGCGGGGCTGTCTGCATCTGGAATTACCCGACGGCACTAAAAAAATCATCGGGCAGCCGGATGCAAAAATTTCCGCCAACGTCCGTGTTCTGAACTGGGATTTCTTCAAGCGTTGCGTTTTGTTTGGCGACATTGGTTTCGGCGAGGCTTTCGTGGATGGCGATTGGGACACCGACGACGTCACCAAAGTCATTTCCTGGTTCATTTTGAACGTGGAAAATTCGCCGGCAATGTCCGGCTCGCGTAGCAAACAACTGCTTGTGAATTTGCTCGGGCGCTACAATCGAATGCTGCATCTGCTTCGACCCAACAGTTTGGAAACCAGCCGCCGCAACATTTCCGACCATTACGATTTGGGAAATGATTTTTACAAATTGTTTCTCGACCCGACGATGACTTATTCGTCAGCGCTTTTCGAGGATAGCAGGGCAGAGCTGCCGCTCTACCCGGCGGTGCAGCAGCGCCGCCCCACCTTGGAGGAAGCGCAAATCGCCAAATACGACCGACTCTGCCGCCAACTCAGGTTAAAATCCGGCGAGCATATTTTGGAAATTGGCAGCGGCTGGGGCGGATTCAGTTTGCACGCGGCGAAGAATTGCGGCGTTCACATCACGACCGTCACGATTTCCGAGGAGCAGTTTAAATACGCCCGTGAACTTTTCAAAAAAGAAAATCTGGCCGACAAAATTGAAATCAAGCTGATGGATTACCGGCTGCTCACCGGCCAGTTCGACAAAATTGTTTCCATCGAAATGCTCGAAGCCGTCGGCGACGCTTATCTCGAAACATATTTTGCCAAGTGTCATGAAGTATTGAAGCCCGGCGGACTGCTCGCCTTACAGATGATCACCTGTCCCGATTCACGCTATGATTCGCTCCGCAAAAACGTGGACTGGATTCAGAAGCATATTTTCCCCGGCTCGCTGTTACTCTCGGTTCATCGCGTCAATGAAGCGCTCCGCAAAACCGGTGATTTGTTTCTGCACGACCTGAATGATCTCGGTTTGTCTTACGCTGAAACGCTGAAACGCTGGCGTTTCGCCTTCAACCAAAACGAATCCGCCGTCCGCGCGCTGAGATTTGACACGCGCTTTATCCGCAAATGGAATTACTACCTGTCCTATTGCGAAGCCGCGTTCGCCATGCGCAACATCAGCGTGGTGCAGGCCATCTACACGCGCCCGAACAATCCAACTTTGACAAATCTATGATCTGGTTTCTGCGAATTGCTTTCGGCTGCGTCCTCGTCGCCATGCTCTGCGCGACGAGCTGGGCGAGCTGCCAATGCCCGTTATGGAAAACGCCGCAGGTGCTCGTCACGCATCCGTGGTTCATCGCTACGCTGTTCGACTGCTACTTTGGTTTTCTGACGTTTTACATCTGGCTGGCCTACAAGGAAACCGGCTGGTTCGCACGCGCCACGTGGCTGGTGGCGATTTTGCTTTTAGGCAACATTGCAATGTCGAGCTACATGCTCGTCATGCTATTCCGGCTGCCGGCAAACGCGACGATGGAACAGGTTTTGTTGCGCAGAAAATCATGAACGCCGCCTTGACCACCCAACCCGCCAACGAATCGCGCCTGAAAAAATTCTGGCGGGAGCGCGTGGTCGGGCTGATCGTCGCACAACTGACGCAGGGTGTGACGCCGCAAAAAGTCGCACTCACCATCGCGCTCGGTGTCAATCTCGCCATTTTCCCGATTCTTGGTTCGACCACGTTGTTGTGCGCAGCAGTCGCGTTCAGACTCAAGCTGAACCAGCCCATCATCCAGATTGTCAACTGGCTCGCTTATCCGTTCCAGTTCGCGATGCTGCTTCCATTCGTGCGCATTGGCGAATGGCTGCTGCGTGCGCCGCGCGTGAGTTTTTCCATTTCGCAGATGTTGCAGAAATTCCACGAAGCCCCTGGAAACTTCTTGCGCGAATTCGGCATGACCGGCGTTCACGGCATCATCGCATGGCTGCTCATCGCGCCGATTTTGACCGCGCTGATTTATTTCGCGTTGTTGCCGCCGCTGAAAAAACTGTCGCTCCTCAAAAAGTAAATGCTCAATGAATTTCTAAATGCGCTTTGGCCCGCGACCGTATTTGCGATCGTGCTGATGCTTATCATCTGGTGGCTCGCGTTGCGGATCAATAATCTCGGCATCGTTGACATCGCGTGGTCGGCGGCTTTCGCGCCGGTGGCACTTTTTTTTGCCGCAACCACGCACGGCGATCCGGTGCGGCGCTGGCTCATCGCCGGCATGGCGGCGCTCTGGAGCCTGCGGCTGGGAGCGCATCTGTATTTCCGCGTCGCCGGCCATCATCCGCACGAGGACGTTCGCTATGCCCAAATGCGGGCGAAATGGGGCGCAACTCTTAAATCGCAGGCGCTGATTTTCTTCGAGCTGCAAGCCGTTTTAATTGTGCTGTTGTCCACGCCATTTTTAATCGCGTGCCTGAATCCGCGTCCGGGCATTTCCATTTTGGAATGGGCGGGCGTTGCGGTGTGGGCGGTGTCGATCGCCGGTGAAAGCATGTCGGACTGGCAGTTGAAACGATTCCGTGCGCGTCTCGAAAACAAAGGGAAAATTTGCCAGGCCGGCTTGTGGAATTTCTCGCGCCATCCGAATTATTTCTTCGAATGGCTGGTGTGGGTCGGATTTTTTTTGTTCGCCTGGGATTCGCCGGGCGGCTGTTACACGGTGCTTTGTCCCGGGCTGATGTTGTTTTTCCTGCTGCGCGTGACCGGCATTCCGCTGACCGAGGAACTTTCCGTGAAAAGCAAAGGCGACGCATATCGCGAATACCAGCGGACTACGAGTGCGTTTGTGCCGTGGTTCAAGAAAAAATCAAAATTCCAACCGGTGTAAGCTTATGAACTCTGAACACATCTTGACGCTCAGGCCGACTGTTGAAACTAATCACCTCGCGCTGCCGAAGCCGAGCTTGCGGCTCGACCGGTTGTTGGAAAAAAATCTGTTGCCGGACTGGCTCATCCGCGTCGGCATCCGGCGGCTGCTGCGCCAGCGTTTGCGCGAGGAAAAACAGAGCAACGCCGGCGCGCAGCTGGCGCACTTGCTCAAGCTGGTGGAGGAACTAAAGCAAAATCCCATCGCCATTGAGACAAAAGCCGCGAACGAACAGCATTACGAGGTGCCGACGCGGTTTTATCAGCTTTGCCTCGGCGCGCGGCTGAAATACAGCGGCGCTCTGTGGCCGGCGGGCGTGAAAACTTTGGATGAGGCGGAAGAAACGATGCTCAAGCTCACCTGCAAACGCGCACAATTTGCGGACGGACAAAAAATCTTGGAACTCGGCTGCGGTTGGGGTTCGCTGTCGCTGTGGATGGCGGAAAATTTTCCGAACGCGCACATCACCGGCGTTTCCAATTCCGCGACGCAGAAGCAGCACATTGACGCAGAGGCGCTGAAACGAGGATTGAAAAATCTACGCATCATCACCTGCGACATGAACCAGTTCGAAATTGCGGAACAATTTGACCGCGTCGTCTCCGTGGAAATGTTCGAGCACATGAAAAATTACGAGCGGCTCATGGCGAACATCTCCCGCTGGCTCAAGCCGGAGGGAAAATTATTCGTCCATATTTTCACGCACAAGGAATATGCCTACCATTTCGTCGCGCGCGACGAGTCAGACTGGATGGCGCGCTATTTTTTCACCGGCGGCATCATGCCGAGCGACGATCTGCTGCTGTATTTTCAGAAAGATTTGAGCATCGAAAATCACTGGCGCGTCAACGGCACGCATTATCAAAAAACCGCCGAGGCCTGGCTGGCGAACATGGACGCGCACGAAACGGAAATCCGCCCGCTGTTCGCGCAAACCTACGGCGCGGAAAATGAAACTCGCTGGTGGGTTTATTGGCGCGTGTTTTTCATGGCCTGCGCGGAGCTTTGGGGTTTTCGCGATGGCGAGGAATGGCTGGTCTCGCACTATCTGTTTCGCAAGAGTCAACTTTAGATGCGACAGCAAGCCGATCTGGTGAGACCTTCTGGAATTTTTTGAATTTACTCAATGAAATAATCGGTTTGTCCGTGCGCATTTCCCAGGGCGGATGTGGGATCGCCGCCCGTTTCTGGCTGACGCGGTGTTTGCTGGCGACTGTCCCTTTATTTTTTGCTGGATGTATGACAACTCAACCCCCCTTGCATGAGATGGCTCATGTAGATTTGAACCGCTACCTTGGTCGTTGGTATGTCATCGCCAACATTCCGTATTTTTTGGAAAATGGGAAAGTGGCTACGTATGACACTTATTCCCTGCGGCCGGATGGGCGCATGAATAACATTTTTTCGTTCCGCCAACGCTCGTTTGACGCGCCGGAAAAAAGCTGGCGCGGCGTGGCCTGGGTGCTGAACCGCGAGTCCAACGCCGAGTGGCGGGTGCGCTTTCTCTGGCCGTTCTATTCAACCTATCTCGTGTTGGAACTTGATTCTGAATACCGCTGGGCCGTGGTGGCCACGCCGGGACACAAGCTGCTGTGGGTGCTGGCGCGATCACGCGAGTTGGACGAAATCACTTATGCCGAAATCCTCAAACGCATCGCCGCACAGGGCTATGATACCAACCGCCTCGCCAAAGTGCCGCAACCACCTGAGCCGTGATGCAAAATATCCCGCGCAAATTGCGGCTCATCCACCCGGTCAGGCAGCTCGATGACGGGCAATCAAATTGTCTGATGAAATAAAACATGCAGTTACCACCATTCAGTTTCGCAATCGGCTTGACCGCCAGTGACGTGATCAAAGCCTACGCCGACCGCACGGTGCAACGGGCATAAAAATGACATAAAACAAATTGTCTGGGTCTTGAAGACTGTTGCAATATTCACAATGTGAATTTGAAAGAATAACGCTCAAATGCCCATTGGTGGGGTTACAGTAAAAATTTTACGCGGCTTTAGTGCAACAAATGCTTTTGGATTTGAGTTTTTATCGTGGGTTGCCATGGGCTATGTTCTAGAAATGATTCAAGCGCAGGCGCTTTATCTTTGCATGGGGTCGGCATGTCACCAGCGACGCGGTTATCTCTTATTGCCGGTGTTGAACGAACTGATTTGTCAGCACGGTCTGGGCGATCGGCTGCTGCTCAAAGGCGCGTTCTGCCTTGAAAATTGCCAGCACGGCTGCTCGCTGAAATTTGGCGGACGCGTCTTAATTGGTATCAACGAGAAAAACATCGTGGAAACTTTTGAACGCGAAATTCTCCCACACTGCCAACCGCATTGATATGGAAACCACCACCACACTTTGGAAACAACTCTGGGATTACGACCCCAACGGCCTGCTCGTGCTGGACGAGCAGTTGCAAATCATCATCGTCAACCCCGCCATGTGTCGCATGTTGCGAACGGTGGCAGACAAGCTCATCGGCCACCCGGCGGCGGAGTGGCTGGGCGAGGTTGGGGAATTTCGTGAGGCGCTCGTCACGGGCAGAAAGGTGGTGGGCGTGGAGCGCGAGTTTCCTCGTTACGATCTCTATGTGCGCACGCTGATCTTTCCCATCCCGGATGAAAAAATCGCGGCGGGCATCTTCGTGGATTTGACCGCGGAATGGAAGCAGGAGCGTGAATTGCACCGGCTCAAGCAGGAGGCCGTGCAGGAGGTGCGCCAGGTGGTGGACAAGCAAATGCGCGTGGCCCAGGAAATCGCCGGATTGCTCGGCGAGACCACTGCTGAAACCAAGGTCAGCCTGCTACGCCTGCTCGAAACGCTGGGCAAGGGAAAAGGCTGACTGTGGTTTATTTCGACACCCACGCGCTGAGCCTGAACCACCACGGCGAAGAACTGTGCGGCGATCAGGTGAAAGTTTTCCGCACGCCGGAGAAAATGATCGTGGTGCTTTCTGACGGCCTCGGCAGCGGCGTGAAGGCCAACATCCTCGCCCGCCTGACGACGGAGATTCTTGTGACAATGTTTCGTGAGCGCGTGCCGTTGCAGGATGTGTTGGAAACCGTGTTCGCCACCCTGCCGACCTGCAAGGTGCGGCTCATTGCTTACGCCGCCTTTATCGTGGTGGAAGTCGAACTCGCCACCGGCCGCTTCCGCGCGATTAATTTTGATTGTCCGCCGCCCTTTTTGTTGCACGCTGGAAAAATTGTCCCGCTTGCACAACGCGAGGAAATAATCTGTGACCGCAAACTCCAGCACTCGGAGGGCGTGCTGGAACTAGGTGATTTTCTCGGTGTGATCAGCGACGGCGTGATGTATGCCGGCATGGGGCTGACGATGAATTTCGGCTGGGGCCGCGAGCAGATCGGCAGTTATCTGGAGCACCTCGCCAAAGGCCGGCCCGCCGCCGCCGAGGTGGTCGTCCGCAGACTCATGGAAAAAACCCGCAGCCTTTACAATGACGAACCCGGTGACGATGCCACGCTGGTCGGTATCCTCGTCCGCAAACCCAACCGGCTGATGGTCTTTACCGGCCCACCCGTAGACAAGAACCGTGATGAAGATTGTGTCAACCGCCTGCTTAATTTCGAAGGCCGCAAAGTCGTCTGCGGCGGCACCACCGGAAACATCGTCGCCGAACACCTGGGCGAAATCGTCCGCATTGACCTTGGCACGCTGCGTGAGGACGTGCCGCCCATCGGCACGCTGCTGGACATTGATTTAATGACCGAAGGCGTGCTGACCCTGGCCAAGACGCTCCGCGTGCTCAAGGACAGCGGCGGCGATCGCAACCGCGTGCCCGTGGATCGCAATGGTGCCTCGCTGCTGGCGCGCGAGCTGTTGCGGGCGGACGAGATTTTCTTCCTGGCCGGTGAACAGGTGAATCCCTACTACCATAATCCGCTGCTGCCCCGGAACATTTCCATCCGCCACAACCTCGTCGAACAACTGGTCGAGATCCTCGCCAACTGCCACAAAAATGTGAAAATCGAATGGTGCTGAGTTTTTAAGCCGTCTGCCGGCCAACGGGGCCACATCAAAGGAAAGATTATTTTGGATATGGGTGTTGACACCAGAAGCTTTCGGGTTTAAATAGAGATAGTTTTATTGATACAAAATTCACGATATGAGCGCTGAAAGTCACCACACGCCAAATCGGGTTCCGCCCAAAACCGTTTCGGCCCCGACCCTGAAACGGCTGCCGCTGTATCATCGGTTCCTCAAGGAGCTGGCCGGAGCCGGCCGGACATCGTTTTCCTGCACGGACATCGGCGCCGATCTGGATCTGGATCCGACCCAGGTCCGAAAGGATCTTGAATCCGTCGGGGTCGTGGGACGCCCGCGAGTCGGCTATCAGCTGGCAAACGTCATTCCGTTGTTGGAAGAGTTCCTGGGCTGGCACAATGTGCATGATGCTTTTCTGGCCGGTGCGGGCAGCATGGGTTCGGCGCTGCTGGGTTATCGGAAATTTGAGCAGTGTGGTTTGAACATCGTGGCGGCCTTTGACACCGATCAGGAAAAAATCGGGTTGAAAATCAAAGGCAAGCAGGTTCTGCCGCTGGAAAAACTGGCCAGTCTGGCGGGTCGCATGCACGTCGGGATGGGAATCATCACCGTGCCCGCCGCCGAAGCCCAGGCCGTGGCTGACTTGATGGTGGCGGGTGGCATTCGCGCCATTTGGAATTTTGCGCCCATCCGCTTGCGCGTGCCGGAACACGTCATCGTTCACAACGAGGATCTTTACTGTTCGCTGGCCGGACTTTCCCAAAAACTTTCCGAATCCCTTAAAGCCGGCTCCGGAAGCCGGGGTTCGCCCAGAAAACTTCCGACGGCGACGAAGCACAAAAACAACTAAATACGTGAAACCAATAATTTGCTGAAATGAAAACAAAACCAGTGCTCTTCAACAACACGGTGCTGCGCGACGGCCATCAGTCCATGGCCGCGACGCGCATGGCCACCTCGCAAATGCTCGAACCCGCGCCCATCCTGGACGACATGGGCTTCGCCGGGCTGGAAACCTGGGGCGGCGCCACGATTGATTCCTGCCTGCGTTACCTCAACGAAAATCCGTTCGACCGGCTGCGCACGTTGAAGAAAATTGCGCCCAAGACCCCGCAGCTCATGTTGCTGCGCGGCCAGAACATCGTGCAATACGCCAGCTTCCCGGATGACGTGGTGAAAGCGTTTGTGCGGCAGACCTGCGAAAATGGGCAGGACATCCTGCGCATTTTCGACGCGCTCAACGATGTCCGCAACCTCGCCACTTCCATCAAGACCACCAAAGCGTGCGGCAAACACGCGCGCGGCGAACTCTGTTACACCATCAGCCCCGTGCACACGGTGGAAAATTTCGTGAAGCTGGGCATCGAGCTGGAAAAAATGGGCTGCGACTCGATCGGCATCAAGGACATGTCGGGCATTCTCCAGCCGCAGATCGCCTACCATCTGGTCAAGGAACTCAAGAGCAAGGTTGGTATTCCGATCACCGTGCATACGCACGACACGGCGGGTTTGGGCGCGGCCTGTTATCTGGCCGCCATTGATGCCGGCGTGGATTGCGTGGAAGTTTCGATCACACCTTTCGCCAACGGCACCTCCCAGCCCGACACGCAGCGGATGCTGGCGCTGTTGGAGGGGCATCCCCGCTGCCCGAAGTTCGACAAGGACAAGCTCGCCAAGTTGCGCGATTATTTTGAAGGCATTTATAAGGATCTTGCCAAATTCACCAGCCCGGCGAATGAGCGCGTGGACAGCGACATTCTCATCTATCAGGTGCCCGGCGGCATGCTCTCGAACTTCCGGACGCAGCTCAAGGAACAGGGCATGTCCGATAAATTCGACCAGGTCGTGCGCGAAATTCCGGTCGTGCGCGAAGCTCTCGGCTGGATTCCGCTCGTCACGCCCACCTCGCAGATCGTCGGCACGCAGGCCATGATGAACGTGAAGTTCGGCCGCTGGAAAATGGTCTGCCAGCCCGCGCAGGACATCGCGCTCGGCAAATACGGCCTCACGCCAGGACCGATTGATCCCAACGTGCTGGCAATGGTGGAAAAACAAACCGGCAAAAAGCGCGTCACCGACCGGCCGGCGAATCTGCTGGAACCGGGCATGGAAAAATATCGCAAGCAATGCGCGGAGAAAGGCCTGCCGACCACGGACGAAATCGTTGTTTTGTTCGCGATGTTCCCGCAGCAGGTCGAGGAATTGCTCAAGCCCAAAACCGTGCCGGCCACGCCCGCCGCGCCGGCGGCACCCGCCAAACCCGCTGCCACCACCGTGCGTGCCAGCGGCCCGGGCAAACATTTATTTGTCACCGTCAACGGCAAGCGTCACGACGTCACGGTTGAAACTCTCGAAGGCTGATTATGAATTCCCCCAAAACGCCCGCCGTCAACGGCAAATTGCTCGCTGAGTTTCCGCCCGTCAGCTACGACATCTGGCACAAGCTGGTCGAAGCTGAACTGAAAGGCGCGCCGTTCGACAAGAAAATGTTCACGGCGACTTACGAGGGCATCACGCTCAAGCCGCTTTACCGGCGCGAGGACGCGGCGCAGTTGCCGCACTTGAATTCGTTGCCCGGCTTTGCGCCCTTCGTGCGCGGCACGAGCGCGAGCGGCTTCGTGAAGGAACCCTGGGCGGTGTCGCAGGAAATTGCCTGCGCCAGTCCGTCGGAGTTCAACCATGCCGCGCGCAACTCGATTTCCCGCGGGCTGAACGCCTTGAACATGGTGCTCGACCGCGCCACGCGCAACGGCCACGACCCCGATTGGGCGCAGCCGGAAGATGTCGGCGGCGGCGGTTTGTCCATTGCCACGTTGGACGATCTCGACCGCGCCTTGGAAGGTGTGGACTTGGAGAAGACTTCGTTGTTTGTTCGTTCCGGCGCATCGGCCCTGCCGTTCGCCGCTCTGTTGGTGGCGCTGACAAAAAAGCGCCGGAAAACCGCCGCTCAATTGCGCGGCTGCATTGAGATGGATCCGCTCGGCGTGCTGGCGCACGAAGGGCGTCTGCCGCAGTCGCTCGCCAGCGCCTATCGGGAAATGGCCGCGCTCACCCGCTGGTCGGCCAAGCACGCGCCCCAGTTGCAAACTGTCTGCGTTCACAGCCGGGCGTGGCATGAATCAGGCGGCAGCGCAGTGCAGGAACTGGCCTTCACGCTGGCCACCGGCGTCGAGTATCTGCGCCAGTTGAACGCGCTCGGCGTGGAAGTGAATGTCGCCGCGCCGCGCATCCGGTTCGCTGTCACCGTCGGTGTGAACTTTTTCATGGAGATCGCGAAGCTGCGGGCGCTGCGGATGCTGTGGTCGCGCGCGGTCGCGGCGACCGGCGGCAACGAGGCCGCGCAGAAAATTTCCCTGCATGTCCGCACGGCCCAGTGGAACCAGACGGTCGTGGATCCCTACAACAATTTGCTCCGCGCCACCGTCGAGGCGTTTGCCGGGGTGCTGGGCGGCTGCGACAGCATGCAGGTCGCGGCGTTTGACGAGGTGGTCCGCCCGCCGGACGACTTCAGCCTGCGTATCGCGCGCAACACCCAGTTGGTGTTGCAAAAAGAATGCGCGCTCGATCATGTCGTGGATCCCGCCGGCGGCTCGTGGTATGTCGAGAATTTGACCGGTGAACTCGCGACGCGCACCTGGGCATTGTTCCAGGAAGTTGAAAAACTCGGCGGCATGGAAGCCGCGTTGCGCGCCGGTTTTCCGCAAAAAACCGTGGCCGCCACGGCGGCGGAAAGAATCAAGGCCGTGGCTCGGCGGCGCGATTCCATCGTGGGCGTCAACCAATACGCCAATCCGAAGGAAAAGCCGTTGGAAGTGCCGGCGGTGGACGCCAAGGCGTTTCACAAAAAACGGGTGCAGCAGATTGCTTCGCACCGCACGTCACTCGACGATGCGGAAAATCAGGTCGTGCTCGACCGCCTCGCGGAAGTGATCGGTCCCAAGGTGGCCGACGGTTTTGAAGCCTGCGTGGCGGCGGCGGGTGCCGGCGCGACGCTCGGTGAAATCACGCGGGCCATCCGCATCGTGGATTCGCCGTGCGCGCCCATCACCCCGGTCTGCCTGACCCGCGCCGCTGTGCAGTTCGAAGCGCTGCGGGCCGCGATGAACCGGCAAGCCGAGCCGGCGAAAGTTTTCCTCTGCAACATGGGTTCGCTCAAGGAACACAAGGCCCGCGCCGATTTTTCGCGCGGCTTCTTCACCGTCGGCGGTTTTGAGGTGCTTTCCCCGGCGGGTTTCAAAACCCCCGAGGATGCCGCCACCGCGTTCTTCAAATCCAAGGCGCGGGTCGCGGTCATTTGTTCGACCGACGATAATTATCCCGCGCTGGTGCCGGCGTTGATCGCCGAAATTCGCGCGCAGAAACCGGACGCCCTGATCGTGCTGGCCGGCTATCCACCGGAGCAGATCGAGGCGCACAAAAAATCCGGCGTAAACGAGTTTATCCATATCCGCGCCGACGCGCTCGAAGTGCTTTCTAACATTCACAAACAACTGGGGATCGCCTGATGAAACATTTTCCTGATTTTACCAAAATTGCCTTTGACAGCGCACCGGCCAAGGTGAGCTACGACGATTGGTGCCAGCAGTTCAAAGCCGAGACCGGCAAGTCCGTCGAGGAATGGGCGAGCATGACGCTCGAACAGATTGAATTGAAACCGCTCTACACCGTCGCCGACCTGGCGGGTTGCGAAGCGCTGGATTCTGTGCCCGGGACCGCGCCGTTTCTGCGCGGACCGTATGGCTCGATGTATGTCACCAAGCCGTGGACCGTCCGCCAGTATGCCGGCTTCTCCACGGCCGAAGCCTCGAATGCCTTTTACCGCCGCAACATCGCCGCCGGCCAGCAGGGGCTGTCCGTCGCGTTTGATTTGCCGACGCACCGCGGTTACGACTCCGATCATCCGCGCGCGTTTGCCGACGTGGGCAAGGCCGGCGTCGCGGTGGATTCGATTGCGGACATGAAAATCCTGTTCGACAGCATTCCGCTGGATCGCATCTCGGTTTCCATGACGATGAACGGTGCGGTGCTGCCGATCCTCGCGTTTTACATTGTTGCCGCCGAGGAACAGGGCGCGAAGCTGGAGCAACTGGCCGGCACCATCCAGAACGACATCCTCAAGGAATACATGGTGCGCAATACCTATATTTATCCGCCCGCGCCCTCGATGCGCATCATTGCGGATATTTTCAGCTTCACGTCGAAATTCATGCCCAAGTTCAACTCGATCTCCATTTCCGGCTATCACATGCAGGAAGCGGGCGCGACGGCGGACTTGGAGATGGCCTACACGTTGGCCGACGGCCTGGAATACGTCCGCACCGGCATCAAGGCGGGCATTGACATTGACGCCTTCGCGCCGCGGTTGTCGTTCTTCTGGGCGCAGGGGAAAAACTTTTTCATGGAGATCGCCAAGATGCGCGCCGCGCGGGCGCTGTGGGCGAAAATGATCAAGGAGTTCAATCCCAAAAACCCGAAATCCATGGCGCTGCGCACGCATTCGCAGACGTCCGGCTGGTCGCTCACCGAGCAGGATCCGTTCAACAACGTCGCGCGCACCTGCATCGAGGCGATGGCCGCCACGCTCGGCCACACGCAGTCGCTGCACACCAACGCGCTCGACGAAGCCATCGCGCTGCCGACGGATTTCTCCGCCCGCATTGCGCGCAACACGCAGCTTTTCCTCCAGGAAGAAACCGGCATCACCAAGGTGATTGACCCGTGGGGCGGTTCGTTCTTCGTCGAGGCGCTCACGCAGGCAATCATGCAGCGGGCCTGGCATCACATCCAGGAAGTCGAGGCGCTCGGCGGCATGGCCAAGGCGATTGAAACCGGCCTGCCCAAACTGCGCATCGAGGAAGCGGCGGCGCGGCGGCAGGCGCACATTGATTCCGGCAAGGAAGCGATCATCGGCGTGAACACCTTGCGGCTCGAAAAGGCCGACAAGCTCGAAGTGCTGGACGTGGACAATGCCGCCGTGCGCGAGGCGCAGCTCAAGCGCCTGGCGACCGTGAAGGCCGGACGCGACGCGGCCCGCGTGCAGGCGGCGCTGGATGCGCTCACAAAATCGGCGGCCAGCGGCGAGGGCAATCTGCTGGCGCTGGCCATCGAGGCGGCGCGCGCGCGCGCCACGCTCGGGGAAATTTCGTTTGCCTTGGAAAAACAATTCAACCGGCACAAAGCCGTCATCCGTTCTGTGAGTGGCGTATATCAATCCGAATTCGGCGCGGCCCCGCAAATCGCGGAGGTCCGCAAACTAACCGACCAGTTCGCGGAAAAGCACGGCCGCCGGCCGCGCATCCTCATCGCCAAGATGGGCCAGGACGGTCACGACCGCGGCGCGAAAGTCGTGGCGACGGCCTATGCCGACCTCGGCTTTGACGTGGACATCGGCCCACTCTTCCAGCAGCCCGAAGAGGCGGCGCGCATGGCGGCGGAAAACGACGTGCATGTCGTTGGCATCAGTTCGCTGGCGGGCGGACACAAGACCTTGCTCGTGCAACTGCGCGACGAACTCAAAAAGATCCAGCGCGAGGACATCATGATCGTGGTGGGCGGCGTCATTCCGCCGCAGGATTATGAATTCCTGAAAGCCAACGGCGCGGCGGCGGTGTTCGGTCCGGGCACCTTTATTCCCGATGCGGCCAAGGAAATGTTGACACAGCTGAATCAAACGCTTGACTGATGAATGAAGGTGCCAAAGGTATTTGCCAGATCGTCCGCCGCCAGCCGCGGCGCGGCGCGTTGGCCGGCACCAGTTCATCCAAACGGTTGTCATGGAAAAAATGTTGGCCCATGAGTGAAGAACTATCCAGCCCGGCGTATCGCCGGCGGCAGATGTCCGTGGACGATTATGTGGCCGGCGTGCGCGCCGGCGACCGCACCGTCCTGGCGCGCGCCATTACGCTCGTGGAAAGCGATTCGCGGCGGCACGAGGCGCAGGCGCAGGAGGTCCTGCATCAACTGCTGCCGTTCACCGGCCGGGCCAAACGCGTCGGCATCACCGGCGTGCCGGGCGTGGGCAAAAGCACGTTCATCGAATCCTTCGGCTGCCAACTGGTTGACCGTGGCCATCAAATCGCGGTGCTCACGATTGATCCGACCAGTTCGCGTTCCGGCGGCAGCATCCTCGGCGACAAGACGCGCATGGAGCGGCTGTGCCAGTTGCCCGCCGCGTTCATCCGACCATCGCCCAGCGGCTTGAGCCTGGGTGGCGTCGCGCGGCGCACGCGCGAAACGATGCTCCTCTGCGAAGCGGCAGGCTTCGACACGATTTTGGTGGAAACCGTCGGCGTGGGACAAACGGAGATTGCTCTGCGCTCAATGGTGGATTTTTTTCTGTTGCTGCTGCTGGCCGGGGCGGGTGACGAATTGCAGGGCATCAAGAAGGGCATCGTCGAAATGGCGGATCTGGTGGCCATCAACAAAGCGGACGGCGAGAACCGGCTGCGGGCCGAGCTGGCCCGGCAGGATCAGGCCGCCGCGCTGCACTATCTGCAACCGGCCACCCAGGACTGGTCCACCGAGGTGCTGCTCTGCGCCGGCCTCACGGGCGAGGGCATTCCGGAAATCTGGGAACGCATTGAGAAATTTTACGCGACACTGGAACCGAAGGGTGTGATTGCGCGCCAGCGGCAGGAACAATCGCTGACCTGGCTGAATGATTTGATTCAGGACGAATTGAAGCGCCGGTTTTACCGGGACACGCGCGTGCAGACCCGCCTGCCGGTCGTCCAGCAGGCGCTGCTGCGCGGGGAAATCACCGCCGTGCGCGCGGCGGAAACTTTGCTGGCGGCGCATCAGGAGGACCATTCCGGTTCCACCGGCACGGAAAATTAATTAATTTATGATAAAAAAAATCGACCATCTGGGAATCGCGGTTAAATCACTCGACGAAGCCGTGCCGTATTACGAAAAGGCGCTGGGTTTGAAATGTGAACACCGCGAGGAAGTCGTCTCACAGAAAGTTCGCACCGCGTTTTTCAACTGCGGCGAAGTGCACATCGAACTGCTCGAACCCACCGATCCGGAAAGTCCGATCGCCAAATTCCTCGAGAAGAATCCGGCCGGCGGCATTCATCACGTCGCGTTTGGCACGGATGACGTGCAGGCACAGCTCCAACAGGCTTCCGGCGCGGGCGTGAAGTTGATTCACGAAAAACCATTTGATGGTGCCGGCGGCAAGCTCGTCGCCTTTCTGCATCCCAAATCCACTTTCGGCGTGCTGACGGAATTCTGCATGCCCAAGCCGGGCAGTGCGGCGCACTGAACCGAATCCCCAACCAGAAAGAATTTTATGGCCATATCCAAAGCATTGCTGGAGCAACTGGAGAAGAAACGCGCGGCCGCCCGCGCCGGTGGCGGCGAAGACAAACTCGACGCCCGCCGCAAAAAAGGTTTGATGTCGGCGCGCGACCGGATCAAGGAATTGTTCCAGGCCGGGACGTTTCAGGAAGCGGGCATGCACGCCGACCATGATTGCCACAACTTCGGCATGGAGAGCAAACCCCTGCCGGGCGACGGCGTGGTGACCGGCACCGGTTTGGTGGACGGCCGCGCGGTGGCGGCGTTCAGCCAGGATTTCACCGTCGGTGGCGGCGCCCTGGGCCGCATTCACGCGAAGAAGATTTGCAACGTGATGGAGTTTGCCTTGAAGTCGGGCTGCCCGATTGTCGGCTTCAACGATTCCGGCGGCGCCCGCATTCAGGAAGGCGTTGATTCGCTGTCGGGCTACGGCCAGGTTTTTTTTCGCAACGTCCTCGCATCGGGCGTGGTGCCGCAGATCGCGGTCGTGGCCGGACCGTGCGCGGGCGGCGCGGCGTATTCGCCGGCCTTGACGGACTTCATCATCATGGTGAAGGGCAGCGCTAACATGTTCATCTGCGGACCGGAAGTGATTCAGGCGGTCACCGGCCAGAAATGCACGATGGAAGAAATCGGCAGCGCGATGGCGAACGCCAGCGTGAGCGGCAACATTCATTTCGTCGCGGAGAACGACGCCGACGCCGTGCGCATCGTCAAGAAACTGCTGTCGTATTTGCCGGCGAACAACGTGATGGATCCGCCGCACGCGCCGACACCGCAGGTGGATTTAAGTCCGGACCCGGAATTCAACAAGCTCCTGCCGGACGAGATTAAAAACCCGATGGATGTCACCAAAGTCATCGCGCGTCTGGTGGACAAGGGCGATTACCTGGAGGTGATGAAGGAGTTCGCGAAAAATATTGTGATCTGCTTCGCCCGGATTCAAGGTGTCGTAGTGGGCATCATCGCGAATCAATCCACGGTCAAGGCCGGCACGCTGGACATTGACGCTTCGGACAAGGCGGCGCGGTTCATCCGCTTCTGCAACGCGTTTAACATTCCAATCGTCAATCTCGTGGACGTGCCCGGCTTCATGCCCGGCGTGGCGCAGGAACGCGGCGGCATCATCCGGCATGGCGCGAAAATGCTTTTCGCCTATGCCTCGGCCACCGTGCCGAAAATCACCGTGATCCTTCGCAAAGCCTATGGCGGCGCGTATTTGGCCATGTGCAGCGCGGACATGGGCGCGGATGTGGTCTACGCCTGGCCCACCGCGGAAATCGCGGTCATGGGCGCCGAGGGCGCGGCCAAGGTTCTTTACCGGCGTGAGATCACCGCCGCCGCCGATCCGAAAAAGGAAGAGGCTCGGCTGGTCGCTGAATATCGCGACAAATTTTGCTCGCCCTTCGAGGCCGCCAAGAAGGCGATGATCACGGATGTCATCAGCCCCGCCGAGACGCGCGCGGCAGTTTCGTTAGCGTTGCGTAATTTACTTAGCAAACGCGAAACGCGGCCGCCAAAGAAACACGGCACGATTCCGATGTGAGCCGCAACCCATTTGAATCATGAGCAATCCCAACTCTCCGCCCGACGACCTCACGCCAGTCGAGGCGAATCTCGGAAAAGTGCTGGTGCTGATCCATCGGCTGCTGCCTCGGCTCGCCGACACTGCGCGCCGGACCGAAGTGCAATCCGCCTTGAGCCAGGCCATCAAGCTGCTCGAAGCCGCCCGCACCGCGCACGCTGGCGGAACGACGGCAGTTATTCCTCTCGGCGCGCAAAATGTCACCACGACAGTCGCGCCGCAGTTGGCGGCGGTGATTGCCGCGGCAGTTTCCATTGTGCTCGACCGGCCGTATCGGTTGGTGTCCGTGCAACAGGTGTCGGTTCCGGTGGTGCCGCATCTCAATGTCTGGGCGGTGGAAGGCCGCACGCAGATTTTCATGTCCCATAAAGTCCGCTGAAATTTTTTATTTAACTCTATGCTAAAAAGATTGCGCGTAACGGTTGACGGAAGCATCTACGATGTCACGGTCGAGGTAGCTGAGGAATCCACACAGACAGACGCCCCGGCTTCAGCCCCGGCGATTTCTGCCCCACCACCGCCGGCCCCAGCGGCCGCCGCCGGGCAGGCCGCAGCCCCAACACCGGTGGCCGTTGCCAAAGCGGCCCCCAAACCATCCGGCTCAAGCGGCCCTGGCGATGTGCCTTGCCCGCTCTCCGGGCGCGTCACTGCCGTCTTGGTGCAAGCCGGTCAGGAAGTCAAAGAGGGCGATCATCTCGTAACTCTCGAAGCGATGAAGATGAATACTTTCGTGTTTGCCCCCCGCAGCGGAAAAGTAACCGCCGTCAATACGCAAGTGGGTGCTGTCGTCGAGGAAAACCAGGTGTTGGTCACGATCGGTTGATATCATATTTCCATGAAACTTTCCGACTCCCCGCCGGATGCCGCGTGCCACCGCTCGCAGGTGGCTGGCTGGGAGTTGCTGGAGTTTGAGGTGGTGGATTCAACCAACTTCGTTGCCGGGAAATTGGGCGCGTGGCATGCCGTCCGCGCTGACACGCAAACTGCCGGACGCGGCCGCTTCCAGCGCACGTGGGTTTCGGATGCCGGCGGACTCTGGTTGTCGGCGGTGGTGCCGACCGGCGCTGACCGGGAGCGCTGGCAGGCCCTGCCGCTGGTGGCCGGTCTTGCGGTGATCGAATCGTTGAAGGCCTTCGGCCTTGCTTCCGCGCGGCTGCGCTGGCCCAACGACATCATGGTGAACGAGCGAAAACTGGCCGGGTTGCTCGTGGACACTTTTAAGCCGCAACTGGCCGTCATCGGGCTCGGGGTGAATGTCACCAACCAGCCGGCGGCACACGATCCTACGTTGAAGACGACCAGCACGCGATTGGCGGATCTGTTGGCCCGGCCGCCCTCGCTGGCAACTTTGACAGCGGCGATTTTGGCGTCACTAAAATCGGAGATGGACGTGATGGCGCAGTCCGGCTTCAGCGCGTTGAAACCGCGCATCAATGAACTGTGGGGCGGCCCACGGCGCGTGACGATTGATCTCGACGGCGTGCAGCGTTTCGGTTTGTTCACCGGAATTGATGACGGTGGACGACTGCTCATGCAGGACGACAAAAACGGCCCGACCGCGTTCGAGCCGCATCAAGTGCGGCTGTTACGAGAAATTTAATTTTAATTTTACTATGAATTCATATCCCAAAATGACTGCGGCCGAAGCCGCCGAATTGATTCAACACGGCCAAACCGTCGCCTTCAGCGGATTCACTCCGGCGGGCGCACCCAAGGAAATTCCCAAGGCCATCGGTGCGCGGGCCAAGGCCATTCACGACGCCGGCAAGCCCTTCCAAATTGGCGTCATGACCGGTGCCTCGACCGGCAAATCCCTGGATGGAGCACTCGCGGCGGCGGAGGCGGTGAGCTTCCGCACGCCGTATCAATCCGATCCCACGCTGCGCAAAAGCATCAACGAAGGGCGCACGCAGTTTTTCGACATGCACCTCTCGATGGCGCCTCAGAACATCCGGTATGGCTTTCTCGGCCCGGTGCACCACGCCGTGATTGAAGCGTGCAATGTGACCCCGGCGGGTGAAATCACCCTGACATCGGCCGTGGGCGCCGCGCCGACTTATTGCCGCGTCGCGGACAAAATCATCATTGAGTTGAACGCGTATCATCCCGATTCCCTGCGCGGCATCCATGATGTGTATGAACCCGAGGATCCGCCCTATCGCAATCCCATCCCGCTCTTCCGCCCGTCGGACCGCATTGGCGCACCCGTGGTGAAGGTGGATCCCAAAAAAATTGTGGCGGTTGTGAACACAAATGCACCGGACGAAACCGGTGGCTTCAGCGAAATCGGCGAGACCACCGCGCGCATCGGCCAGAACGTTGCGGATTTTCTCGCCACCGAATTGCGCCGGGGATTGATTCCAAAATCGTTTCTGCCGATTCAATCCGGCGTCGGCGACACCGCCAATGCCGTGCTTCAAGCCATGGGTGCCAACTCGGGAATCCCCGTCTTTGAAGTGTATACGGAAGTGATTCAGGACGCCGTCATCAAGCTGATGAAACAGGGGAAAGTCCGCTTTGCCAGCGGCTGTTCGCTGACCGTCACCAACGCGGTGCTGCAGGATATTTACGCCAATCTGGAATTTTACCGCGCCAAATTCGTCCTGCGGCCGCAGGAAATCAGCAACAGTCCCGAGCTGGTTCGCCGGCTGGGCATCATCGCCATCAACACGGCCATCGAGGTGGACATCGCCGGCAACGTTAACAGCACGCATGTGCTCGGCCGCAACATCATGAACGGCATCGGCGGCTCCGGCGACTTTGCGCGCAACGCTTTCCTTTCCATCTTCACCTGCCCGTCCACGGCCAAAGACGGAAAGATCAGCACCATCGTGCCCATGGTCTGCCATTTGGATCACAGTGAACATTCGGTGCAAATCATCATCACCGAAAACGGCGTCGCCGATCTGCGCGGCAAAAGCCCCAGCCAGCGCGCGGAGTGCATTATCGCCAACTGCGCCCATCCCGCCTACCGCAGTCTGTTGCGCGAATACGTCCACCTGGGCGGTTCCAGCCACTCGCCCCAAACCTTGAGCGCCGCCTTTGGCATGCACCAGCAATTCGCCAAAACCGGAGACATGCGGGAAATTTCCTGGGCGAACTACCAGAAATGAAAGCTGATTTTCGGAAGTTGGCTCGCCGGGCTAAGGACGCCAAATGACTCATGGGTGGAACAAAAATGCAGATCAACTGACCTGCAATTATTCGATTCCAACCAAAACCAAATAAGAAATTACTTTAAGCCCGTAGAATTTATATCGTCCTTGTGATGTGAAGCGCTTGGAACGATTGTTTTCAATGCGTAGAATGATTGGGTTTCTCCCTCTTTTGTCTGGTGCGCAACGAACTCGAAACCGCCTTCAGACGTGAAAGCTCACCCAATGACGGCCAAGTTGCTATCTTGGGATGGCTGCGGAGGATTTTACACAATCCGGGTGCGATGTCATAAATCGGACAGTTTGATTGTCTTTGACGGCGTGAACGGATAAAGTGTCAACCACTATGGTGACTCAGGCACAAATAGCGCGAAAACTCGGGGTCTCCCGCCAGTTGGTGACATTCGCGCTCTCCGGCTACCCTCAAATCTCGCAGAAATCGCGCGAGCGCATTCTGGCCGCCGCCCGGGAAATGGGCTACAGTCCCAATCCTTATGCCCGCGCTTTGAAGAAAGGCCGCAGTGGGATTATTGGCCTGTGGATTCCGGATCAGATTTCCACCCATTACACGCATGTCGCGCGCGAATTGAACCGGCTGGTAAAGACCGCCCGATATGAATTGATCGTCAGCGAAGTCAGTATCGCCGAAGAACAACAGATGTTGTCGCACGTTCCCATGGACGGAATTTTCGTGGTGGATGCCCCGGAACAGGCGGAGATTTATCTGAACTCGTCGGCCGCTTCAAAGGTTCCAATTATCAGCATGGGTGCCGACTGTAGTGAAAACACGGACGCAGTCCAGGTGGATTTGTTCGCCGGTGTTTTGGAAGTCATGGAACACCTGATCAATTCAGGATTTCGCCGGATCGCCCACGCCACATTTTTCCGCGAGGATACTCAGCATCTGGGCCGGCGGGCAGGGTATATCAAAGCCATGAGCAAGGCAAAATTGAAGCAGGAATTCATCTATTATCCACTGACGGAACAACAGCGGCCTATTGCCCGTCAGCTCATTCAAGACTACATCAAGGGGAATGGCTGTCCCGACGCCATCTTCTGTCATTCTGACGACGTGGCGCTGGGGATTTATCGCGGCCTGCGCGACATGAAACTGCGAGTGCCTCAAGATGTGGCTCTGGTCGGGTGTGATGGAATTCAAGATACTGAATATCTGGAATGTCAGTTGACGACGCTGGTGCAACCCGTTGCAGCGATGTGCGCCACGGCCTGGCAGTTTCTGCTGCGGCGGATGGATAAAACCGCAACGAAACCTCAAACCGCGAAATTGAAGCCGAAGCTGGTAATCCGCGATTCATCGATCCGCGAACGTCGAAGCACAGCCGCCCTTCAGGCTTAAAAGACTCATTGTTATCATTTTGGGCAAAAATCGTCAGAACCCTTATTTATCATGTGATAAATAGTTCTTGACACAGTGCAGACCGGGGCTTAATGTGGCGCAGATGAATGGCTGTCGAGTTAAAATTGTGTTAAAAAATTGCGAGAGGATTGTTGATCAAAAACCGCTTGCCCAGTTTGTAAGATGGTAATTATTCAATCCCTCGCCTTTTCCACTTCATCATGTCCCAAACCTAAAACCATAAAAATATGAGACCCGGAAAACTTAACACCCTTGCAATCCTGCTGGCCGCCATGTGTGGTGCCGTCAGCAACACCAATGCTGGAACATACGCAAACATCACCATTGACGGCAACATGTCTGACTGGGCCGGCGTGCCGCTGGCCTACACCGCGCCTGTGGGTTCCAGTGACGCCATTCAATATGAGAACGTGTATATTGCGAATGACGCAAACAATCTTTATATCCAGTTCACTCTCTACTCGGCCCGTCCCAATGCTTTCGCCAACGGGTATGACAATCTTTTCATCGACACGGACAACAATGCCTCGACTGGTTTTTCCACAGGCGGCATTGGTTCGGAGATGCTCGTCCAGTGGGGCGGTGGTTATCAGGAAGCGAGCGGTGTTTTTAATGCGGGAACTATTAACAATTTGGGGTGGTCAATCGCTGGGTCGCCGGACAGCTTGGATTTCGAAGTGTCAATTTCGCGTAACGCCACTTATGCCTCTGACAACAGTTTGGTGTTTGCCAATAATACCATTGCCATTTTGCTTGAAGGGGACACCACCGGTTACTCGCCCGTCGAGTTCGCACCATCTGCCGGTGGTCTTGTTTACACATTTGCCACCGCTCCGGTTCCTGAACCCTCAACGGTCGCTATGGCCGGGTTGGGCCTGTTGCTTTTTGCGGGCAGACTTCGGCCAGTTAGGAAAAATTCCAAAGCAAACGGCTGATTAACGAATGACCTTAAGCACTATATTCAGCATGAACTAAACTACAAACCAAACAAAAAACCAAACAGCATGAAAACCAACCAACTAAAAAAACTTCTGTCAGGAATAGTCCTGACATGTGCCTGCGGCTTGACCGCCCTTGCCCAGACGACCGTGCCGAGCACATTCAAACACATCAACGTTGACGGATCGTTCAGCGATTGGACGGGCGTGCCCTTGGCTTATACCGCTGTCGCAGGAGCGACCAACGCCATTCAATACCAGAATGTTTATATCGCCAATGACCAGACGAATCTCTACATCCGGTTCACGCTTTATGCGCCCTGGCCGGCGTTCCAAAATTCGTATGACAACATATTCATTGATGCCGACAACAACCCAGGCACCGGATTCGGGGTCGGCGGCATCGGCTCCTCCATGTTGATTCAGTGGGGCGGTGGTTATCAGGAAAAAAATGGCGGGTTCAACGAGGGTGGAGTCAATAATTTGGGTTGGAACATTGCCGGATCGGGGGACAGCTTAGACTATGAATTGTCCATTTCTCTCGGCGCGACCTTTGCTTCTGACAACTCTCTCGTGTTTGCCAGTAATACTATCGCCATCTTGCTGGAAGGCGACAACATCTTCTATAACAATGTGGAATTTGCCCCACCCTCCGGCGGCTTCGTTTACACTTTCGCAACTGGTCCGTCAGCGCCCTCAACCAGTGTGCCGTTGATAACGCTCACCAATTCATCCTGGCAGGCCAACGCCTCCGGAACCGACCTTGGCACAAACTGGCTTGGTCAAACTTATGATGACACGGTGGCCGGCTGGGTTTCCGGCAATGGTTTGTTTGGGTATACTCCTTCTCCCGCGTCCTATCCGCCAATCAAGACCGCCCTGGCCAGCGGCCCCAATACCTATTATTTCCGCACGCATTTCCAGTGGACCAACGACACCGCCAATGTCGCCTTTGTTGTTACCAATTATTTGAGTGATGGCGCGGTTTATTACCTGAATGGCAGTGAAGTCAGGCGCGTCCGCATGCCATCCGGCACCGTTACCTATGCCACCGCAGCGTCGGCTACGAATTCACCGGTCGGCCATCCCGACGTTTTTGGCATTGATGGTTCAGGCCTGGAGCCGGCTGCAATTGGTGACAATATCCTCGAAGTTGAGACACACCAGGCACCGGCCAGCAGCGCCGACATGGTGTTTGGCCTGTCGTTGACGGCTTCGACTCATTATGCCGTGCTGAACGTCAGCACTAATTTGCCAGCCGATCAAACTATTCTGGCCGGACAACCCGTGACCTTTACTTCGGATACTGCTGGCAGTGGTCCATTGGCCTATCAATGGTTACTCAATGGTGCCGTCATTCCCGGAGCCAATGATTCGAGTTACACGATTCCTTATGTGCTGACCAACAATGCCGGAGCATATTCGTTACAGGTAAGCAATTTGTTTTCCGGAATAACCACCCGTGCCGCCTTGCTGACGGTGAGCAATACCATTGTCATCATTGCGACGCAGCCTGTTAGTCAAATTGCCTCGGAAGGCCAGCCCGCCAACTTCAGTGTCGCCGTTTCCGGAACGCCGCTGATTCAGTATCAGTGGTTCTTTGGCGGCAATCCTATTATTGGCGAGACCAATAATACTCTTACCATTCCCGACTGTTATCCGACCAATTCCGGTGTCTATCAGGTCACAATCAGCAACCCGGCGTCCACCACCAACAGCACGGCGGTCAATCTGTCGGTTTTGGCGGACGTCATTCCGCCCAACCTCACGGCCATTGCCGCATCGGCGACGCAGATTGTCGTCACCTTTTCCGAACCGGTTGATACCGCGACGGCAGACAATGCCGCCAATTATTCTGTTAGCGGCGGCATCACTGTATCTTCGGCAGTCCAAAACCCGGCCAATGCCGCCCAGGTGACACTCACCACCGGGGTTGCCATGAATTGGGGGCCGGCTTATACGCTCTCGGTGAATGGCGTGAAGGACTTGTTTGGAAACGCGGCGCATGTCAGCGGCCAATTCACCCGCGACATCACGATTGACGGTTCGTTCGACGATTGGACTGGCCTGACGCCGATTTATACGACCAGCGCGCCCAGCGGACTCACCAACGCTGCCGACTTCAAGGCCATTTACATGTATAACGACGCGAACAATTATTATTTCCGTGTCACCCTCTGGACGGATCTGTTGCCGATTAACGGCCACTTTCCCGCTTATGTGAACATGTTCTTCGACACGGATAATAATAACAGCACTGGTTACCAGGTATGGGGTTCCGAGCTGTTGGTTCAAAGCGGTTATGCTTATCAAGAAAAAAATGGCGGGTTTAACGAGGGTGGCATTAATGGTCTGAACTTTATCAGCCTGCCTGCCGCCCCGGGAACCAACTTTGAATTTAGCATCTCCAAGGCGGCCACTTTTGCGTCAGACAGCACGCCTGTCTTTACGACGAATGTGGTCAACTTTTTCTTCCAAGGCATGAATCAGGCCTTTGCGGTTCAGAACACCGCGCCGACGAGCGGCGTGCTTTCTTATACTAACACTACCGCCACAACGGTGGCTCCTTTGCCGCTGGGCAAACTGTCCCTTGCCACCTTGCCTGGGAAACAAGCTGCCATCATCTGGAATCTTCCGGGAAACTTGCAGTCATCGCCGTCATTAAACGGGGGCTCATGGACCAACGTGCCGGCTGCCGCGAGTCCTTACATAATTCCGCTATCTGGCGGAAATCAGTTCTTCCGGTTGAAGCAGTGATCAATTAATCAACGGGAGGCGCGGACGGTTTCCGCGCCTCCCATTAACTGAATCAAAGTGAAATCCGCCAAATAATCATGAAGTTAAACAGTTTTCACAGCCTGTCAGTCCGCCGCGATAACCGAAACAGCGAAGCTGACGAGAAGGGTTTTACCCTGATTGAACTGTTGGTGGTTATCGCCATCATTGCCATCTTGGCGGCCATGCTGCTGCCGGCGCTATCTTCGGCGAAGTTACGGGCAAAAAACATCTCCTGCCTCAACAATCTGCGGCAGACCGGCATCGCCAACACGATGTATTTGGGAGATTACGGACGGTCATTTACCTATGACACAAGCCGTCTCTGGATCGAGAATCTTCTGGTTTACAATTCGCATGCGAGCAATATCGTGGTGTGCCCGGTAGCCAGCAAACCCACGACTAGAACTGATTATAGTCCCCAATATCTTTATGGCCGGGCTGATCAGGTGTGGCACTGGTCACCCGCCGCTCCAGGATATATCGGAAGCTATGCTTTTAACGGATGGCTTTACAGCAGCCCGAATTTATTTCCAAGTGGTGGCACTGCCGGAATTGGCCCGCAAGACCTGATGGGGGCGTCGCCTTCATGGCAATACCTGACTGAATCGAGCGTTTTAAATCCGACCACCGTGCCCGTATTGGCCGATTCCGTGGAGTGGGACAGCTTCCCCTTTGAATCACAAGGTCCGGCCAAGGATTTATACAACGGCTGTTGCGACGTGGGCCGGGACATGGCCAGATATACAGTTGCAAGACATGGCACGCGCGCCCCAGGAAAATTGGCCATTACTTCCAGCGTCGGCATTCCCGGTTCGATCAACACTCTATTTTTTGAGGGGCATGCTTCTTCAACAAAGCTGCAAGATTTGTGGACGCTGAACTGGCATGCAGGCTGGACGCCGCCGGCAAACATATCCTCTCCCGTAGGTGTGGTTCTTCCATAAACTGACTTGTGGAGGCTGCCGGGTTTTGTTTTTTAAACCGCGACATGAAATTATGACTCTCCAAGAATGCAATAGAGAGCGGCAGGCCGCGCGAATGGTGTCTAACAAATGAAAAAAATCATCCACTTCGTTTTTTGTTTGTTATTGGTGTTAGGTTTCAACGGGCATGCGGATGAATTGCCGACTTCGCTGACACCACCGGAATCACCCTCGCCGAGAATCAACGGCCCAAATGTTTTTGGGGTGCGTCCCGGTTCGGCGTTTCTCTACACGATTCCCGCTACAGGCGATCGCCCAATCCGCTTCAACGCCGACGGCCTGCCCAAGGGATTGACGCTGGATACAAACAGCGGTCAGATTACCGGCATGCTTGATCAAGTAGAAACTTATCGGATCGCTCTTCATGCCACCAATGACAAAGGAACTGCCGAAAAAGTATTTCGCATAGTCGTCGGCGATAAAATTGCCCTGACCCCGCCGATGGGATGGAACAGTTGGAATTGCTGGGCGGATTCGGTGGATCAGGAAAAGGTGCTGCGCTCGGCTCGCGCCATGGTTTCTTCCGGCCTGGTCAATCACGGCTGGACGTATATTAATATTGACGACACCTGGCAGGGAAAACGCGGCGGCCGCTTCAGTGCCATTCAACCCAACGAGAAATTTCCGGACATAAAATCGCTTTGCGATCAAATACACGGACTGGGTTTGAAGGCGGGCATCTATTCGACTCCTTGGATTACTTCCTACGCTGGTTACTTGGGCGGCTCCAGCGACGATTCGGCTGGCGGGTGGTCAAAAGAATTTGCCGACGGGAAATTCCAGCGCTTTGGCAAGTATTATTTTGCCGGGAACGACGCCAGCCAATGGGCTGATTGGGGATTTGACTATCTGAAGTTTGATTGGTTTCCGAATGATGTTTCACACACGGCTGAAATGTCCAAGGCCTTGCGCAGAACCAGGCGGGACATAGTGTTTAGCCTGTCCAACGCCGCGCCGTTTGATCATGCCGCCGATTGGGCGAAGTGGGCGAATTGCTGGCGCACGACCGGCGATATTTGGGATGGCTGGGATGCGAATCTCCAGCCGGGCCATGAATTCAACTATGGTATTTCCGAAATCGCCTTTTCCCAAGATCGTTGGGCGGCTCAGGCCGGCCCCGGCCATTGGAACGATCCGGACATGCTGGTGGTGGGCGATGTCGGTTGGGGCGCAAATTTACATGCGTCCAAGCTGACACCGGATGAACAGTATTCCCACATCAGCATGTGGTGCCTGCTTTCAGCCCCCTTGTTGATCGGCTGTGATTTGGAAAGGCTCGATGCTTTCACGCTCGGACTGCTGGGCAACGACGAGGTGCTGGCACTGGACCAGGATGCGCTGGGCAAACAAGCGGTTCGCGTTGCGACAATTGGTCCGGTGGATGTTTTTATGAAGTCGCTGGAAGATGGTTCCGTGGCGCTGGGATTTTTTAACCGCGGCGAAGAACTGGAAAATGTCAACTTCAACAAGCTTGTCAGTGTCGGACTATCCGGAACGTATCGCGTTCGTGATTTATGGCGGCAAAAGGATCTTCCCGACGCGCAGGATGCGTTGAAATTATCCATTCAACCGCACGGAGTCGTTTTGTTGAAACTTACCCAGATTAAATGAGCGTTTTCAAATCATATTCAAATTGTGTAATCGGCATGGGATTGTTTCTGGCGCAGGTTGTGCTGGCCGGCGACAATGGTGCCTTGGCGGCATTCAACACCACCCAGCCCTATCTGATTTACTATGGCAACTGGACCGCTGGTCAGGTGGACTACGCGCGGACGAACTACCACTTGGTGATTGTTCATCCGGCAAGCAACATTACTTCCAACCAAATTGCCACCATCCGGAGCGGAAAAGATGGTATTCTGGGCACTGCGGATGATGTGGCGGTTCTGGCCTATCTTTCCATCGGCGAAGACGACCGAAATGGAGTCCCGGTTGCCGGCGACGGGCTGGGCCCGCGTGTTGATCCGCGCACGTCGGACACCGATCCGCTTTCGGGCATCACCAACGTTCTGGGTGCGCCGTCTGCTGGTGGCACGCATTACGCCTCTTACTATCTTAATGCGAAAAGCAACCAGACCGGGCTACCCGATGAAAACGCGAATTTCGGAAGTTACTATGTCAACGCCGGGGCACCTGCCTGGTGGACCGTGCTGCAAACCATGACCAAGTCCGCAAGCGGCCAGTCTGGTTTGCAGGAAATTTTAAGCACCAACTACGGCAATGCTCTCAATTGCGACGGCGTGTTTCTGGACACGGTGGACACCGCTGCGCCGAACACTTGGGGCACGACTTACGAATGGACGGCACCCGGGATGCAGTCGCTCATCCAGCAGATTCACACCAACTATCCCGGCAAGCTGCTCATGGCCAATCGCGGTTTGTTTTTTTACGATCCCAACCTCAAGACTTATCCCTACTGTATCAGGCCATTTGTGGACATGGTCATGTTTGAAAGTTACTACAGCGACACGTCCACCAACAACGTCTCGCTTTCGTTCCCCGACAATAAATACAACTTCGCGCCCAAGATAAACGCCGAGGCGGGACGACCGGACGGCTTCAATGTTTTTGTGGTGGATTATGATCATACGCCGCCGCAACCGGCGGCGACTGTGAACCAGGATTATGTGGAATCCATGGGAATTCAGGGCTGGCCGTTATATCGAACAAATCCCTATTTGGACGAGGCGTTGAACACGAATTCAGCGGCTTGGTTGGCGACCAACGTGGATACGCAGCCCCCGGCATGGGACAACACAGCCCAAGGCCCAACGCTGGCGGAACCCCGCGTTGGCGTGCAGGAAGTGGTGGCTGGCAGCGGAAGTGCGACGGTTTATTGGGATGTCGCCCGTGATCAGACCGGGCCGGTTCGCTACAACATTTACTATTCAACCGGAGGAACCGTCAACTTTGCGACGGCCACCAAGCTTTCCCATGTTGTGCCGGGAACTCCCGCCAATTATAGCTATCCCACGGGAACCGGGCCGGGTGTTTATCCCTATTGCTACACCGTCACCGGCTTGCAGAGTGGCACGACCTATTCTTTCGCCGTCCGCGCCGAAGACAGTTGTTTTCCTACGCACGAAGATACCAACGCAGTTTCGATCACGGTCGTTGCCGGAACAAATGTTTTAAGCACCTACAAAAAAATTACGGTGGATGGATCATTTGCAGATTGGGCGGGCGTGCCGTGGGCTTACCAGGGAACGGCGGATGGCAACCCTGTCAACTATATCCAAGTCCAGTTCGCCAACGACACCAATAATCTTTACGGTCACGTCAAGCTGGCGACGCCCTACGCGCTATTTTCAGATTATTACTCGCACGTTTTCTTCGATACGGATTTGAACTCCCAAACCGGATATCAGGTCACGGGTGCTTTGTTTGGCTCGGAAATGATGATTGAAAGCGGCTATGGCTATGATCAGCGGAATGGCAGTTTTAATGCGGGTTCCGTGATCAACCTGGGTTGGGCCGTCGCGCCGACGGTCAGCGCCAATGAGTTCGAATTCAAAGTTTCACTGTCCGCGCTCTATCCCGACAGCAGCAAAGTTTTTGGCGCCAGTCCGATCCGGCTGTTGTTACAGGACAATCGAGGGCCGGAAATGGCCGTGGCCACCGGCATTGAGTATCAAATTGCCCCGCCGCAAATCGGGCCGCTATTTATCACCCAGTCCAACAGTGTCATTTCCATTAACTGGACCGGGCCAGGCACGCTGCAGTATTCACCTTCGCTGTCGGTGCCGGTTTGGACAAGTTTGCCGACGGCAACCAGTCCTTACAGTTTTCCAGCCGGGAATGGCCAGCAATTTTTCCGGTTGTCCGAGTAAGCTGGCGATGGCACAAGCAGTTCCAGAGAATTTGAGACAAGAAATTAATTTACGATGAAAAACACATTTACAATCATCACGCTGGCGCTGCTTTCCAGCCTCGCTTGCCGCGCGCAGGACAGTGGAAAATTGGAGAACAAAGCCATCGCCTGGCAGTGGCATTTGGCATCGGGCAAATTGACCTCTGTGCTCAAGGACAAGGCCGACGGCACCGTGCTCGCCATCCAGAGCGAATGTTTTCAACTGATGTTGGGAGACGGCCAAATTATCAAAGCCTCCGACCTCAAGCTGGTCGGCGTTCCCCGCACCCGCAAACTCTCGGCAGATCCTGCGTCACCCACGCTGGCTCGCCAGTTTCCCGGCCGGCAGGTCACTTTGGAATTCTCAGATGAGCACGACCATCTCATGGCCACTTGGCAGGCGGAATTGCGCGAGGGGGCCAACTATTTACAACAGAAACTCACCCTGCGCGCGAGCGGAGGCGATGTTTTGATCAAGGGGATCACTTTGTTTGACCAGCCGGTTGCGGATGCGAAAACCGCCGGCACCGTGGATGGTTCACCCGTGGTGGCGGGCACATTTTTTTGCGGCTATGAACATCCCATGGCGCAGAACATCGTTGCCGGAAACGATGAGGTGGAATGCCGCCTGATCCGCAATGCCGTGTTGAAGGACGGCGAAACGCTCGTGCAAAGTTTTGTGCTGGGCGTGGCGGCTCCCGGCCAGATGCGGCGTGGTTTTCTCGCCTACCTCGAACGGGCGCGGGCGCATCCTTACCGGCCATTTCTGCATTACAACTCCTGGTTTGATATCGCGTGGGACAAGCAGAAGTTCAACGAGGCGCAAAGTCTGGATGCCATTGATCAATTCGGCGTGCAACTGGTGCAGCAGCGCGGTGTGCAGATGGATTCCTATCTGTTTGACGACGGCTGGGATGACAACAAAACCCTCTGGAAATTTCACGCCGGTTTTCCGAATGGTTTCACGCCGCTGAAGGCGGAGGCGGCAAAATATCATGCCGGCATTGGCGTGTGGGTGTCACCTTTTGGCGGTTATGATCTCGCGCGGCAGCAACGCCTGCAATATGCCGCCCAGTTCGGCTATGAAACCAACGACAGCGGCTTTTCCCTCGCCGGGCCGAAATACTATCAACGGTTTCACGACATCTGCCTGGAGATGGTTCAGAAATATGGCGTGAACCAATTCAAGTTTGATGGTCTTGCCGCCGGAGCCAAGGCGAATGAAAGCGGGCTGATGCGCGACGGCGATGCGATGCTGCGGCTCGTCGAGGATTTGCGCGCCGCCAAGCCGGACATTTACATCAACCTGACCACCGGCACCTGGCCGTCGCCATTCTGGCTGCTGGGCGGGGATTCAACCTGGCGGGGCGGGGCGGACCATGATTTTTATGGCAAGGGTTCTGCGCGCCAGCGCTGGCTGACTTATCGCGACATGGAGACTTACGACAATGTCGTGCAACGCGGGCCGTTGTATCCGCTTAATTCTCTCATGCTGCATGGAATCATTTATGCGACCAATGCCAGCCAGTTGAACGTGACGGCCGACGGGGATTTCGCGGATGAAGTCCGCGAGTTTTTCGGCAACGGCACGCAGTTGCAGGAGATGTATATCACGCCTGGGCTGATGAACGCGCAAAACTGGGATGATCTCGCCGAAGCCGCGAAATGGTCGCGCGCCAATGCCGACGTGCTCGTGGACACGCACTGGATTGGCGGCGATCCGGGAAAATTGGAAGTGTATGGCTGGGCCTCGTGGAGCCCGCGCAAAGGCATCATCGTCCTGCGCAATCCCGACGATCAGCCGGCGGACTTTACGGCGGATGTCAGCCAGCTTTTTGAATTGCCCGCAGGCGCATCAGGAAAATTTTTCATGCGGAGTCCGTGGAAGAAAGATCATGAGTTGCCGGCGACCACGCTGGCAAGCGGCCAACCGCACACGTTCCACCTGCAACCCTTTGAAGTCCTGGTGTTGGAATCAACAAACACAAAATGAATTCCGTCGCGTATGATTTGGGTCCACCCGCTGCGATCGCTGTGCCTGCGCAAGCGATGGGCGGTCGCGTTGGCTCGATAGACGCTTTTCGTGGCTTCGTCATGCTCCTGATGATGACCGAAGCCCTGGCGATTCCTGACGTCGTAAAAAATTTGCCGGGAAGCGGATTTTGGACGTTTGTGAATCACCAGTTGAGTCATTCCACATGGATCGGTTGCGCACTGTTTGATTTGATCCAGCCGGGATTTTCCTTTCTGGTCGGCGTGGCGCTGCCGTATTCGCTCGCGCGGCGGGTGACCACCGGTCAACCGCAATGGCAGCGCACGTTGCATGCCTTTTGGCGCGCGGGCCTGCTGGTTTTTCTGGGCATCTTTCTGCGGTCACTGGATCAACCGCAGACTTTTTGGACTTTCAAGGACACGCTCACCCAAATCGGCTTGGGTTATGGGTTCCTGTATTTGCTCGCGTTGCGTTCCGTGCGCGTGCAATGGTCGGCGCTGGCGGTCATCTTGATTTCGTATTGGTTGTTGTTTGCGCTGTATCCGCTGCCGGGGCCGGGATTTGACTGGAGCCATGCCGGCACCAGCCCGGACCAGTTGCTGCCCGGTTTCGCCGGGCATTGGAGCCTGAACACCAATCCGGCCTGGGCGTTTGATGTTTGGTTTTTGAACCTGTTTCCGCAGGCTCATCCATTCCTGTATGCGGACGACGGTGGTTACTGCACATTGAGCTTCATTCCGACTCTGGGCACAATGATTCTTGGTTTGATCACCGGCAGCGTGCTGCGCAATGAGCGTTCGCCCCTCGACAAGATCCGCTGGCTGGTGGTCGCCGGCGTCATCGGTCTTGCCGCCGGCTGGCTGCTCGGCGCACTCGGTATTTGCCCGGTGGTGAAACGCATCTGGACGCCGAGCTGGGTGTTATTCAGCGGCGGCTGGTGTCTGCTGATTTTGGCGGCGTTTTATCTGGTCATGGATATTTGGAACCGGCGCACCTGGGCGTTTCCCCTGAAGGTGGTGGGCATGAATTCCATCGCCGCCTACATGATATCCTGGCTGTTTGTCGGGTTCATCGGCGAGGCGCTGTTGCGGCATCTGGGTCACCGTGGTTTTGAAATTTTTGGAAAAGTCTATCAGCCCCTGCTATTGGGCGCTGGCGTCATGCTGGTGGAATGGCTGATCTTATTGTGGATGTATCAGCGAAAAATATTTCTGCGGATTTAAATGAAATGACCAGCAATCCAAAAAATCCAACGATGTCCGGCCCGGTTGCTTCGCCCAGCGGAAAAACCGGTTATAACCGCTTCCTGCTGCTGGTAGCCGGTCTGGGCGGGCTGCTTTACGGCGTGGATGTCGGCATCATTGCCGGCGCACTGCCGTATCTCGAGGCTACGTTCAAGGACGCCGCCACCGGCCAGACGCTCAATGCCGGCCAGCTTTCCTTCATCGTTGCCGCCGTGCTGCTGGGCAGCGTGATCTCGACGTTGTTCGCCGGAATGCTGGCGGACTGGCTGGGCCGGAAAAAACTGATGGCCGCCAGCGGCATTCTGTTTGTCGTCAGCATTCCCATGATTGCGCTGGCGCACGGCTACTGGCCTTTGGTTTTTGGACGCTTGCTCCAAGGCATCAGCGGTGGATTGATCGGCGTCGTCATCCCGCTGTATCTGGCGGAATGTCTCGGTGCGTCAAATCGCGGCAAGGGGACGGGAATTTTTCAATGGCTGCTCACGCTCGGCATTGTGGCGGCGGCGCTCATCGCGATGTATTTCAGCTATCAAGTGGACGCGGTCAAGGCGTTGAACGACCCGCAGAAATTTTTTGAATTTCAGGATCACGCCTGGCGCAGCATTTTCTGGGTGTCGCTGCCGCCGGGAATCCTGTTTGTCATCGGCAGCTTCATGGTCGCCGAATCGCCGCGCTGGCTATTTCGTCGCGGAAAGAAAGAAGCCGCGCTCGCCGCGCTGTTGCGTTCGCGCAGCGACGAGCAGGCGCTGATTGAGCTGAAGGAAATGGCAGAAACCGTCGCCGCCGAAGCGGCCAGAGTTTCCTTGGCGGGCGAGAAAATCAAGGAATCGCTTCTGCGCCGCAAATATGTGATTCCGTTTGTGCTGGCCTGTGTCATTCTTGCCTGCAATCAGGCCACCGGCGTGAATTCCGTCATCGGCTACAACCCGACGATTCTGTTTCAGGCCGGCCTTTCCGACCTGCAATCGCACTGGGGCTACGTCATCCTGACAACGGTGAATTTCGTGTTCACCATTTTCGGCGTGATGCTGGTGGATAAAAAGGGCCGCAAATTTCTGCTCTCGCTCGGCGGCGCCGGCATCATTGTTTCCTTGGTCTGCGCCGGGCTGCTGTTTCACAACGCCGAAAAATCGCGCGTGGATGTGCGTGACGCCGTGCAGGCGCTGGTCACGTCCGACCAAAAGATTTCGCTCTTGTTTGACGCCACGAATGCCGCCAGCCTGCTGGGCAACGCCGCGACCGGCGCAGACTTGTCATCGCCGAAAAATCTCGTCATCATTTATTCCTACGGCGATTTTCGTGCCGCCACCGCTGTCAAGCGCTCCAATGATTCCGGCAAAATGCCGGTGCAGATTTCGCGCGCCGGCTGCCTGCCGCCGAACAAGGTGGCGGCCTTCTTCCAGAATCCATTCGCAAATCTGGACGCGGCAAAAACCGCGCCGCTGAAAATTGACAACGCGCTGATCAGCACCGTGCCGTCCGAGCGGAACGGCTGGCTCGTCGCCATCTGCACGTTTGCGTTCATGGCGTTTTTCGCGCTCGGGCCGGGCGTCTGCGTCTGGCTGGCGTTGTCCGAGTTGATGCCCACGCGCATTCGCTCCAACGGCATGAGCATCGCGTTGCTGGTCAATCAGGCCGTTTCGACGACCATTGCCGCGACCTTTTTGCCGACCGTCGGCAAATACGGCTACGGCACGTTATTCTTTGTGTTCGCCGGCTGCACGGTGGTCTATTTCATCACTGCCGCGTTTTTCCTGCCGGAGACGAAAGGCAAGACGCTTGAAGAAATCGAGGAACATTTTGAAACTTCCAATTAGCCATGAACCGCAAACTTAATTTTGTTCCGCCGCTTGATCCGGGGTTTCAACCGGCCGTGCTCGTCAACCGCAACTACGTCGCCGCCGCGAGAAAAACCTGGCGGGCCGAACCGCTCGTCATTGGCCTTGAACGTGAAAGCGGGTTGGTGTCGCGCTTTGAAACATTTGTGCTTCCCGAAGCCGATGCCGCTACGCTGCAATATGTCGAGCGCACGGTGAAATTTCTTCTGTGGGCGCGCGGCGGCTGGAAAATTCTCATTGGCGGCCCGAAGGCCATCGGTGAATTCATCCGCAAAACCTACTCGTCAAACGGCGCGCGGAAATTCGACTGCGACCTGATGGGCGCGGCTTACGGAAAGGAATTCGAGGTCGTCGTGACCGCGCCGGAAAATGTTCCCGCCGGCAGCGAAACGGAAGTGGCGGCGGGCGGCCACCTCAAGGGCTGCCGAATCGGTTTTGACCTGGGCGCGAGCGATTACAAGGTGTCCGCCGTGGTGGATGGCGAGGTGGTGTTCACGGAAGAAGCGCCGTGGCAACCGGTGATCCAGGCCAATCCCGAATATCATTACCATCATGTTTCCGCCGCACTTCATCGCGCGGCCGCGCATCTGCCGCGTGTGGACGCCATCGGCGGCAGCTCCGCCGGCGTGGTGGTGGACAACGAAATTCGCGTGGCGTCACTGCTGCGCGCCATTCCCAAAAAAGATTTTCCAAAAGCCGCCGGCATTTTCAAGCGCATTCAAAGCGAATGGAACGTGCCGGTCGTGGTGATGAACGACGGCGACGTGACGGCGCTGGCCGGCGCGCTGTCGCTCCGCAAAAAGGGGATGCTGGGCATTGCCATGGGTTCCAGCCAGGCCGTGGGTTTCATGGACAAGCAGGGCCGGATTCTTGGCTGGTTGAACGAACTGGCGTTCGCGCCGGTGGACTACAATCCTGCCGCAGCCGCTGATGAATGGTCCGGCGACTGCGGCGTGGGCGCGCTGTATTTCTCGCAGCAGGCGGTCAACAAACTTCTCCCGGCCGCAAAAATCAAATTGCCGGAAAAAATGGGCCTGCCGGACCGGCTTAAGGAAGTTCAAACGCTGATGGCGAAAGGCGACCCGCGCGCGGCAAAAATTTACGAGACCATCGGTGTCTATCTGGGCTACGCGCTGGCGCATTACGCGGATTTCTATGATTTCAATCACACGTTGATTCTGGGCCGCGTCACGACGGGCAAGGGCGGCGACATTGTGCTGGACCAGGCGCGGGAAGTTTTGCGCCGGGAATTTCCGGCGGTGGCGAAGAAAATCACGCTGCATGTGCCGGACGAAAAATCCCGGCGCGTCGGCCAGGCCGTGGCGGCGGCGAGTTTGCCGGAAGTGAAGAACTGATTTTATGAAACTGCATCAATCCACTGCGCAGGTTTTTGTGCCGGACGGGAAACCCGCCGCGGACGCGCTCCAGCGCATCACGCATCTGGGCATCGGCGCACATCAGGACGACCTGGAATTCATGGCGTTCCACGGCATCCTTGAATGTTTCGCCAGCGAGACAAAATGGTTTGGCGGTGTCACCTGCACCAATGGCGCGGGCAGTTCGCGCACCGGTGCGTATGAAAAATTCACCGACGCGCAGATGATGGCCGTTCGCCGCACGGAGCAGAACAACGCGGCCATCGTCGGCCAATACGGCGTGATGATCCAACTGGATTATCCGAGCAGTGCGATCAAAAGCCCGTCTGACCCCTCGCTGAAAAACGATTTGAAGGAAATTCTCGCCGCGACGCGGCCCGAAGTGGTTTACACGCATAACCTCGCGGACAAGCACGACACGCACATCGGTGTGGTCGTCGCGGCGTTGTCGGCGATGCGCGAGCTGCCGCGCGACCAGCGTCCGAAAAAGGTCATCGGCTGCGAAGTCTGGCGCAGCCTCGACTGGCTGAACGACGCGGAAAAAGTTCTGATGGATGTGAGCGGCCACGACCATCTGGCGGCGGCGCTGAACGGCGTGTTTGATTCGCAGATAGCCGGCGGCAAGCGCTACGACCTGGCCACGCTGGGCCGGCGCGCGGCCAACGCGACCTTCTTCGAGTCGCACGCGACGGACCAGGCGAACCAGTTGATTTTCGGCATGGACCTGACGCCGGCGGTGGTGGACGAGACGAAGGATATTCTGGAGTTTGTCTGCGGTTTCATCGACCGCTTCAACGCCGACGTGAAAATGAAACTCGGCAAACGGCTGGGAAAAATCTGACATGGAAACCATCATTCAACCCACCGCCGAGGCCGCGACCAGCGT
>Ga0316231_1000793_pt1 | contig 40879 bp, 22 predicted proteins | sample TBH18027metaG_FD_206002 | JGI IMG/M metagenome (GOLD analysis project Ga0316231, IMG submission 206002) | Freshwater microbial communities from Trout Bog Lake, Wisconsin, USA - TBH18027 | ecosystem: Environmental > Aquatic > Freshwater > Lake > Hypolimnion/Profundal zone | place: USA: Wisconsin... | reverse complement strand
AACAACGGCAGGTGATAAACCCCCGGAGCTGTGTAATCGGTTGAAGCCATCAGATGCATATACCGGATCAGCTCGATCGCGCCTGGCTGCTGGCAATAAGCCGGCCGCCATTCGTGGGCCTGCAGGACCATCGGTCGCTCGTCTGTGCGCCGGTCATGGCGCCGGAGCACCACGGCGTACTCGCCTTCAATGCAGTCGCCCGCACATTCGGCGCTGTACGCCTCGACCGGCTTCAGCACTTCGTAATGCTGAAGGAATAGATACGTCTTCCTGGCGGCCGTATTGCCGGCACGAAGCCCCGCATAGTAAGCCTGCTGATGATCGGGAGCCCATCCTGCCGTGTGCCCGTTCCAGATGCTTTCAAACTTGCCACGCAAGGTGGTTACAGGCACAAGCCTGCCCTTGAAAGCATCCAGGACGGCCCAGCGCAACAGCTTCTGGGCACATTCGTAGGAGGAAGGACGATGCCGATCCTCCATATCGAACATCGGGCACTTCAGACGCAAGTCGATTTGGCGCTCGGTCAACAGCATGTCAGGCCGCTATCCTTTGGCCAGGGTCCAGCACGGGGACTCGCCAGTCCTGAATCGGTTCGAGCGGAAGTTCCCGCGCGGTTCCGACTCCTTCGGGCATGAGGACGGCTTCGCAGACGGCGAGCGCCTCGTCGAGAGTCTCCACCCGGAAGCCGGCCGTGCGCCGGACCATCGGATGGTCATAAGGATTCCCTGTCTTCTCCATGACGAGGATGACTGGGATGCGGTACACATCCGCCCAGCCAAGCTCGATGCAGGTTCCTGGCGAAACAAATGTGGCGCCCAGCAGGTTGACGATCAAGGCATCCGCGCGCGTGCAATCGTTACGATCGCGGGCTGTGATTCCGCTTTCACAGCAGAGAGGATGGTCCTCATAGCTGTTCCAGATCTTGCCCAGGCGGGCAAGCCGCTGGGACTTTGCGCGAAGCGGCGAAATTGCCCGGATTTCCTGTGGCAGGTTCTGGCTCGCATAAGCACGCCAGGCTTGCGCCTCGTCGTAGGTCATGCCGGAGATTGGGCCAGCGAGGTAGACGAGGAAGTCGCGTCCGTGTTTCATGCAGCTCCTTCTGTTGAACTGAGTTAGGCCGCCTGTTTGCGCCTGGACAGCCTTGGCACGTCCTGGCTCTCGGTCTCGATCTGAACCGGCTGGTCACCAATCTCGATCACGGTTGGCTTCGGGAATTGGATCGATTCATCCGCCGGGATCTGAACAGTCCCCTCGGCCGCCAGCTCAACTGTCGAATCAGTTGAGGTGTCAATCGCGGGTTCATCAGTGCAAAGCAAACCCTTGGAATCGAACCGAAGGTCTTCAGCAAAGTGAACGATATTGGCCGGGTTGTGCCCGGTGGTCTTTAGGAACGCCGCGGACATGCCGACTTTCTCGACCAACTGTTCGGGAATAAGGGCATGGTTACCGTGTCCCGAATAGGTCCCACCGAAGAAGGTGGGATCGAACTCAACCTTGTAGTTCCGTGTGCTCATTGATGCTCCTCTTCACTTCGTTGTGCCAGGCAGGCCAGGCCGGACCTGCCTAACGGTTAGTAGACTCACAGCTTGGACCTGTACGCAGCCCTGGAGCCTGCCAGAGTGCTTCGTGCCGACTTGTCGGCCTTATCCCTGGTAGCCGCTGCTTCGACCAGCCTTGTACGGTATTGCTGCTGTTCCCGGTCGGAACATTCGATCATCTGGCCAGACTTGTCCTCCAGCCGGTAGAAGATCGTTCCCTTCGTGCCGGTGATCTTGTTCTTGTCGATGATGACCTCGATGATCGGCTTCCTGATGGCGACCCGAGCTTGAACCCCATCAGGGTTCGTGACCGTTTCCATCCATTCGGAAGACTCCCACCAGACGTCAACGTTGCTGGGAACGTCACACCAGTCCTGAAGCTGGTTGTAGACTCCGCAGTTGGCCTTGGCATCGAAAGAGAGGCCAGCCGATCCTTTCAGGTTCAGATACGTCGGGCGAGAACCCGGCCGCAACTGCTCCTTCGGAATCTCCATCGTGAACAAGGCAGTCGTGCGATTCGCTGCAACGATCTCCTCATTGATGAAGCGAGACATGGCGCGAATGTAACCCTCGCCTGTCTCATTGGTGACCAGGCTGTACAGGTGGAAGTTGTCTCCGACCACCAACAGTGCGTGATCGGGAAACTTCTTCCGCAGATCCTGAACCCACGACTTCAGACAGCCCAGGTCAGAAGGCAAGATCGAGGGATCGACAACGATCAGGCGCTCATCCTCATGCATCTTGCGATACCAGGCCTTGGCGGCGTGATAGCGTTCGTGGAAATCCTCAGGTGCGATCTCCTGACCCTCCGGGTGGTTCATGTAGTAACCAGGCCGGCGGAAACAGTCGCTTGGCATCCCTGTATAGGCACCCAGCAGGCGGTTGATGCGATCATTCATCGAGTCATCGACCGTGTGCAGGAGCATGATCAGGTCTTCATTGTTCTCCAGCAACCCGATGATCTGGTTGTCGAGGACAATCGACTTGCCATGGTGAGGCTTGCCCGGATAGCAAAGCATGGAGCCATACCGCGGGATGCCACCGAACATCTTGTCGAAGATCGGGTATCCCGTCCGCAACTCGAACTCGGTGATGTTTCGCTCCTTCTGATCGAAGAGGATGTCGATGGTTTTCAGCACCGATTCCGGGTTGTAGCCGATCTTCTTCTTGCTGAGGGTCTCAAGCTGCGCCGTGGCGGCAGCGAGGTGGGCCTCAATGTGAGCCGGGTCCTGGCGGAGCTTCTTGGCAACGGTATCGCCAATCAGAGACCGCTCCTCGTCCAGCCTCGCATCCTCCTTGTCCATCAGACGGAGGACTTCCTTCATTACGAAGTCTTCGTTGGTGTTAGTCCAGTGGGCCAGTTGCCGGGCCTGACGCATCCTCAGAATGTTCGACGGCTCATTGATAATCAGAGGGATTGTCGACTCGCAGATGGTAAACGGATCTTCTCCGGCTTCCCGTCTGCATTTCAGGCTCCAGGTAAACATGTCCAGACGTTCCAGTTTGCGCCAGGCGTCAGTTCCTTTCTCCAGTGTCTCGAACCGGCGAATGTACTCATCCGGATCTTTGACGCCATCGGGAGTCGTGATGACCTCCAACCGGGTGCCCACGCTGCCACTGACCTCTTCGACCAGCTTGACGACCCGCTCCACACCCTTCTTGCCGGCCTTGTCGTTGTCCATCCCGACAATGATGTGGCGCTTGCCAAGCGACAGCAGAAGCTCCAGATGCTCGCGGGTGAAGGCCGTGCCGCAGGTGGCCACTGTCCCCAGTTCACCACCGGCATACAAGGTCACACAATCAGGGTTTCCCTCTACCACCGTGATTGGGCCATCGAACTTCTTGGCCAGATCCAGGTTGTAGAGCAGATTCCGCTTATTGAACAGCGTGCCTTCCTCACGGGTGTGGACATACTTCTTGGCCTCCCGTTTGGTCTTGCCGGCATCGAAGTCGGCCTGGTGCTCAATGAACAGCAGGTCGCGCGCCGAGAAACCGATGGGCGAGCCATTGACATCCCGGATGGTGTAGATCAGGGATTCCGAGCTGAAGATTCGGCTGGCGTTGTGGTGCTCCCGGCTATCGGCAAGATCGCAACTTTGCAGCAGATCCAGCGAGTGCTTGTACTGCACCGTCATCCGGTGCAGATAGTCATCGTAGGACTTCACGGTGCCAATGCCCATCTTGTAGCGAAGGCCTTGATCCCAACGCAGTTCGTGGCTCCAACGATGACGGCGAACGAGATGAGCGACATCATCGACGCCAACTCCAAGGACATCGATTGGATCAGGGAGATGAACTTCCGGCTCCGTGAGGCATCCGAGGCCAAGGTTGCCGGTGAAGGTGCTGTCGTTCCCCAGCTCAAGGATCTGGCTTCCACGAACGCCGAGTTCATGACATCCGAAAGCTACGCCGGCCGCGGGCGCGCTTTGCTTGAGGAACAGCACGCAGCCCTGGCACAAGAGATCGATGCCTTGCTGGGCGACACTTCTGCAGTCAAGCAGTACGGCTATCGCGCCGAGAACATCGAGGTCATCACTCTGCCTGCCGGCCGGAACCGACCGATCAACGAGATCGTTGGACTGCGTATCGACGGCGACCTGACCATCCCTGTCATCGATGGCAACGGTGGCATCAGACTGGGAAGTTCCTTCGAGAACTCCGGCGTCTCCCGCTTCTTCATGCAGCACGGCGGCGATGTCAGCGCCGATGTCTACGGCGCGCGCGGCCTCCGCTATGGGAAAGACTTCGTGCGCGACGAGCTGAGCCGGGCCCAGTTCGCTGTCGGCCGTGATCCTCTCAACGGCAACCCTTTCCAGGCCGATGAGGCCGGTGTCGCCCAGGCAACACACCGCCAGCAGCAGTTCTACAGCAACCAAGGCGTCTTTGCCGACATGCCTGGGTCTTTCCCCGTGGACGGCGAGGACCGCGGTGTTTGGAGTCGGATGCGCCCGGAACGCAAAGTTGCCGAGATCACCCACCAGGTGGATTCCGGCTGCAAGATCCGGACCACGGGCGGCACTAAGATCGACACACTGGAACGGGAGGAGACCCGGCTCATCGAGCCCATGGGTGTTCACAACCGTGAGAAGGAAAGCCTGCGCATCAAGTCGATGAACAAGTCGATTTGGGCGGACGTGGCCGAGGGCCATGCCGGCTTCTCCGCAACGGACTATACCGATCTTCCGGAGTTTGGCGTTCACTCCCTCCAGATCACTCCCAGCCAGCGGGCGCTGTTCGGTGACCTGCCGGAATGGAATCAGGTTGCCGCGGCGGGCTTCGATTCCAGGCTGGCACTTGAAGATTCAGCTCGAGCTCTTTCGCTCGACATGGCTCTCAGCAAGATCGGCGCGAAGCAGCGGGCGGTCGGCTATATCGCCAAGGACGCGGGCGTAAACGAGATGATCGCTGCGGATATGTGGGACAGGCTCCTGCCTTTCCTGTCTAACCGGAAGAACTACGAAGCCATGCGCAACGTCGGCTACATCGGCGAGGGCGCGCGCATCATGAAGAAGAACGTCGGCGCCGAGGCTGTGCGCCATGTGAACTACGTCGTTCACGAGAACATGCTGTCCGAAGACCTCCTCAAAGGAGGGACGTTCGGACGCGACCAAGTCCTCGGAATGAAGTATGGCACCTCCATGTTCGCCCAGGGCGACAGCAATCGCATCATCAACCACTCGGTCAACGAAGCAGACGGGACCATCCTTCTCCAGGTTGAAGAGCGCCTGGGCGTCCAGGGCATGAAGACCCACAACCTGGGCAAGCAGACGGTGAGCCGCGCACTCGAAGACGTCGAGATGGATCGGATGATCCGCGGCTTCAACAACTACTTCAGGGTCTCGGGCCAGGGCGGCGCCGTGGCCGACGAAGTTGACAGCGTGGTTCTCGAACAGTTCAACAGCGCCAAGGCAAACAATCCCCTGCAGATCCTCAACGACTCTCTGGGAGATACCTTTCGCCGGCTCGACGGCATTTACGGCGCCAGCAACAAACCGGCATTCCTCACCGAAGCGAAGTTCTCCGGCCGCAGTCACCTGGACCGTCTGGCGGAGCTGGGCTACTCCTACGAGAATGGCCGTCTGATCACGCACACCGGCAACCTGCGCGACCTTCAAGGATCGGCCGCCGATTATACCCAGGCGGCTGACTACATCCGCGACCTGATGGATGAAGTCGGGGCGCGCATCAAGAACAAGCAGATCGCTGGCGATCGGTTCATGGAAAGCTACATCGACTGGTCGTTTAAGCATGAGGATGGCACCTACCTCGAATACCTGATGCAGCGGGCGCTGCCTGAGTCCATGAGCGTGTCGGATCACATGGCGCTCAACCACGCATCGAGGGTCGGCATCACTCGTGACGCCCTTCAGCAGATGTCCATGGCCGGCGAACATGAGACGGCACGCGAGATCCTGAGCCGACTAGAAGCAGATGGCTCTACAGGCATGACCTGGGATTTCATGAAGCATACCGATCCCAGCGTGCGTGACTTCTCGAAGCCCTTTGGCGATGTCAGCGTCTCGATTGAGGAAGCCGCCGGGGATAGCCTGATCGACCGCCTGGGAACAGCCGAAGGCCGGGTCATGAAGGTGACGGGTCCAGATGGCAAGGTCGGGATCAAGCCAACTATCTTCGATCCGGCCCACGAGCTGGCACAGAGGAACTATTCGATCAAGACCACTGTCGGCGGCAAGGACTATTTCATCCCGGTGCTCGGCCGTGAGGCATACGGCGGCAAGGCTAATGCCCACGACCTGATGGGTTACTCGGCAAACAAGTGGGAGAACGAGCTGCGCAACGTGTTGCAGACGGCCAACGACGTGAATGAGGGCTTCGGCGCCAAGGTTCCTTTCGAGGATGTACTGGCCAGCTACGTCCAGAAAGTCCGGGAGTCCTACGGCGTCGGCAAAGAAGGAGTGTGGAGAGCCCCAACGATCGACCCGCTGGGGTTTGAGGGCAGGGCGACGGCGCGCGCGTCAACACTGCGCTACGCCGACGGCTCGGTCAATCCCTTCGAGATTGGCGTTGGCGAAGAATATCTGGACCTGATGTCCAAGGAGCATGCCGAGATCCTGCGCGGCGGCGGCCGCGTGCAGGCTGTATCTGTTCGGCATCCCATCAATGCCGTGGTCATGGCCGATGTGAGATACGATCCGAATCTCAACGGCTCCTGGCAGGTCGGCGCCGATCCGGTGATGCAGCGCATGATGCGCATGGACGCCGACGGCGACCGCCTTTCATTCCACATGGCCAACGCCAAGGCGGTGAAGTGGGCCGAAGGCGTCACTGATCCTTCTCTTCTCCAAGGCGAGCAGGCGGCGGAGTATGCCCGCTGGCAAAGGTTCTCAGAACAGATCAACAATCCGGAAGGTCTGCAAGGCAGGCTCGGAGCCTTCCGCCGCGTCTTTGAAGGCGACGAATTGAACCCTCGTGAGTACGTGAAGGGTTCGATGACGGATGTCTTCTCCAACGTCAGGAAGTTTGCAGGAAGGGATCTCCGCAAAGCGATCCAGGCTCGCACCGCGGCGGCCAATGTGGGCAAGCTGTCGAACACCTTCGATCTGCTCGAAACCTCCATGGCCCACAACGATCTCTTCCGCGATCCGTTCGAGAAGCTGATCACCCATGAGTTCTCTTACGACATCGTGCGCGAGGCATCGATCGCCGCGGCAAAACTGAAGGGCGGCGGCGCGTACCAGGATCTGACCACACTGATGGCATGGAACAACTCTCTTCGCTCGGCGCTTAACGATCGCAGCGAAAAGGGCATGAACCGGTTCATCACCGCCATGACGGAAGGCGCACAGAACTTCGGCAAAGAGATCGCGGTCAACGATGCCCAGAAGGCATTCTTCAAGATTGCCGACGAGACCGCAGAGATCAATCCGTACCTTGAGTTCGCGCAGCAACGGCGCGACCTGCTGGAGAAACTGTGGCGAGGCCACGACTCCAATGTCAGCGAGATCCAGCAGATCATGACCGTGACTGGCGAGAACGCTGCGAAGTATGCCAAGCGCGACATCGTCACCCTGTTCAACAATCAGGTCCCTGCAGTACAGGCATTTGCCCACCGGGGCGCCAGTGACTACTCGGCTGCCACTCTGGGTGCGGAGAACGCTCGTACGGCCGCCGGGAAGTTCGCTCAGAAGACAGGCCAGGCCGCCGAGGGCGTCTTCAACCAGGCAGCTCGATCTGTCGAAGAGGTCGTGCAGGCGGCGCGCGGGACCGGCGCAATGAAGGCGCTCGGCGTTGGAGCGGCCGTCGCGGTTGGAGCTGGCATCCTGTTCGGCTCCTTGCGCAGTCCTCGAAAGGGACAGGCATTGGCTCCCTCCGGGAACCGTTTCCGCCCGGAAGAGAAGATCGGCGTGGATGGCCATGTTCCAGGAGAACCTGAGACCGGGGTTATGGCGCCTGCCAACCCTCCTCGTAGAATCAGGCCCGCCCAGGGTGGTGTACGAACCGCAGTCGTCGCGCCGATCAGCCGCACGACGGAGCTTGAAGTCCACATGCAGGCGGATGATCGAGGAAGGGCTGCAGAAGCCTCGAAGATAGCGACCCGTCTGGCGGCTCCAGCAGGCAACTCCCACGTCTCGATCACCTACCGCGACACCACGCGCCTTGACAGCTTGCGGACCAAAGAACGGATCCGCGAGGCAATGGACGAGAGATAACCATGAGCGTCATCACCACCGAAAAGGATTACAGCACGAACAACCCACTCGACGCGGGCTACTTCCGCGTCGGGTTTGTCACCCTGCAGATTCCCCCGCAGGACATTGTGACCTCGCGTGTTGTGAACAACGAGAAGATCACGCCTCTCCGCGGCATGAACGAGATGTTCCAGAAGACGGGGCAAGCCCGCTGGGATGTGACCGTGAGCTGGACGGCCCTGTTGAATGACGCCGATCAGGTCACCAGGTATCAGCAGTGGGAAGACCTTCGCAATATGGTCGCCATCTTCAAGGCTGCTCCTTTCGTGGAAGTGGAATCTCCTCACCTGCGCCAGATGCTGGCCGCCAACGATCCGGAGTTCTCCACCAGACGGCTCTCGATGGGCCTCCGCCAACTCCGCGTCGACAACCATCCCGATGTCATCGACGCACTCAAGGTCACCCTGACGATGACCTACTTCAACTGCCTGCCCTATACCCAGGACTTCGGATACCAGGGTGATTCCGGACAGAGTGTGAGTGCTTACCAGTCACAGAAGTTCAAGAAGTACATTTCCCAGTGGCGCCAGATCAACATGGAGCGGGCCTTCCGCTACCCAGGAGACCCGATCTGCCCCCTGTGGCTGGCCCAGAATCCTGGCGAGCTGGCTCTCAAGTGGAGAACCTACCTTCCAATCCAATCTGGGCAAGTGCCGGACTACGCCGGCCAGCTTAATGCGCCAGCGACCATTGGCGGAACGGTTGTGCCATCCACGGTGATGCCGAAGGCTCCGAAGGGGAAGGTTGCGCTTCCGCCTGCAATCGCTCAGCTCATTCAGCAGATCGCACCGCAGTTTGGTCTTGATCCTGCAATAATGCAAGGAATCTGCTGGTACGAAAGCAAAGGCAATCCCAACGCCAAGAGTCCAAACTCGACTGCCACAGGTCTCTTTCAACTGCTCAATGGAACTGCAAAGGCCATGGGAGTCACAAACTCCTATGACCCGACCCAGAATACAACCGGGGCCTGCAAACTCATGTCCCAGCTGTATCGTCAGTTCGGCTCGTACGAGCTTGCCATAGCTGCTTACAATGCAGGATCTGCTTACGTCAAGTGCTATCTGAACGGAACCAGTCAGACCTTGAAAAGCGGTGTAGTTATCAATCCAGGCAAGCAGATGACAGGCGGGATTCCTCCAGCGGGTGTTCCTGCAGGCGAGAACGTGCCGAAGTACATCTCGACGGTCATGAGTATCGCGCAGTCCTCGTTTGGCTATAACGGCACCGCCGCATCTACAACCCCAACCGTAGCGCCCAGCCCTGCGCCGGCAACGAATGCGACGACACCGGCCAGCTCAGGGTCAAACCCGACAACTACGACCAGTTCGAGCACCGAAGCTGCCTTTGAAGCACAGGTAACCAATCTTGTGGCTCAGGGCTGGAGTGTTGATCACCGGGCCGATCCCGGTGGCGTCGGCGTTCTCTTCCTGTACAAGGAGAACGAACTCCGGGTTGCTCCTCAAGACTCCAATTCAGGCGGTGTGCAGCCGGGCCTCTGGCCGGAGGGCATCTCGGTTCTCTTCGTCAATAACCTGGCGCAGATCCCGCTGGCTGGCTTCCAGTATCCGACCTACCAGCATGTCGGGCCCTGCAGCTCTCTTGTGCAGGTGTCATTCGGTTCCCAAGGGACACGCGACAACCCGAACACGGATGAACCAATCCACAACGGCCTGATGACCCTGACCTCGATGGCTCACATGCTGGAACAGCAGTACCAGCGCCTGCGCACGCAATTCCGTTCGATTGCATCGGTTCACAGGATGCACGCGGTCTATGTCGAGAACCAGGTTCTCAATATGCTCGGGATCTTCGGGCTGATGCTGGACCAGGTGACCACCGAGACCGTGCCTGATTCGTCGGATATGGCGATGGCCCAGCTCACGGCCTGCCAGTACGAGAACAAGTTCGAAGAACTCACTTCCTACAAAGTCAACGCGATCGACGGCGTCTACATGACTGCCCTGCAACAGACGGTGTTGCAGGGAGACACTCTTGCCCAGGCGGCAACGGCGGCGTCGCCTGATGAGAGGGCACTGATGGGTGCGGCCTTCACCTATCGCCAGCACATGGCCAGCTCCGACGAGAACGACATGAGCGCACGGCTTCTCAATGCCGCCGAAAACCCCTCTGACTCGTCGCCCTTCGGATTCATGAACGGAGCCCAGTCCTTCTTTGTCAGCGAAACGGATGCGGATGCGTTGACGAACGAGTTTATGGAAAAGTCTTCCAGTTATCCGGTCGCCGCGGCGCGCGTGAAGCAGCTTCAGCAGTCGGGCAATACAACGCAGTGGACGATGGCCGATTACCTGATGTTCAAGTCCTGCGCTTATGACGCGGCGGGAACTAGCGCCATCACATCACTCGTGTCGAGCATCGATCAGGGTCTGGCGGCCGACACCGATCTGAGTCGGCAGAAGATGGTCAGCGATGTGTATTCGCGGCTCTTCCCCTACTTCGCGGAGAACGATCCGAGCCTGCGCAACGCCCTGAACCAGATCATGCAGAGTCCAACGCTTGGCGCGAGCATCAAGAACTCCGTCTCTGCAAGCGACCCCGCCCTCTCGAATGCCGATCACGGGGCATACCGCGACATGGGCCTGAACAGCCAGGTTCTCGACGGCGAGGACTTCAATCCCGGGATGTACTTCACCAGCGACAAGACGACCTACCTGGCCAAGACGAGGACAGCCCTCGGGAACATCGCGGCGCAGATTGCCTCAGGTTCAAGCCAACTGAACAGCGACAGCAACGGATACCAAGTTCCTGCAGGAACGATTCCTCTGTCCACGACGACCTCGATTCCCGGCAACATGGACTCGATCATGAAGATGATCAATGTTCCGGGTTACAGCATGACCGAGGCATTCCCGACCTTCAAGCTGTTCTTCATGGAGGACGCCAACAGCGGCATCTATTACGCGTTCGACAACTTCTACAGCTACAGTGCGGTGATCGACATCGAAGTGCAGCGGCCAACCAACAAGCCGGCGACCCTTCGTATGAAGCTGATGAATCTCACTCACCTGTTGAGCCACAAGCTCTATGATGCTTCGCTGGCCGGCAAGTGGGAGGCATCGCTCGACAGATTCGCTATCAACACAGGCGGCACGGCCGCGGCCACAGGCTCGGATGTTCCCACCAAAGGATTCGTCGGACGGAACGGCATCGGTGGCGCGCCCTATCAGATCATGGGCAAGGACAACACCGAAGGCTACGCCGGCGGCGACATGTCCAACCGCAGGATTCCGCTCCAATACTTTCCTCTTCAGACGGGCAGTAAGATCCAGCTTCGCGTGGGGTTCTCCAACAATCCGGACAAGCTGACACCTGTCTTCTGTGGCGAGGTCACCGAGATCGAGGGCAACGAGATCCTGACCGTCACTGCTCAGAGCTACCTGCTTGAGCTTGCGTCCTTGAGCGGTGACAAGATGAACTCGAACTCCTGGTTCCAGCTCGGATCGCTGCTTCAGAACACGGTCAACATCCTGATTCCAGGATCGGGTGGCGGCATGTCCAAAGGGCCTGCCTACGGAGGCGTCACCATCTTCGGCGATGCCGGCGATGTGGGCACTGTGATCTGGATGATGCTCAAGAACTCCGGAGCCAAGCACTTCGGTCACTGGCAAGTAAACAGTCCTGCCAATTCCTTGCTCAAGGGCTTTTCATGGAAGGAGCTGGCCGCCGCGCCGGCCGCCGGTGCCGCCAGTGTTGCCGGTATGGACAACGTGGCCGCCGCGCTTCAGAACGTCTACGACCGGTGCGACGAGAACATCATGGTCGATACGGCCGTTCAGTATGACGGGACGTCGGTCAGCACGGACCCCAAGACGCACTCTCAATCCCGGAGCTGGATGGATCAGAGGAAGTATCCCTGGGCGCCGGCATCCTACTATGTCGATTCCAAGACCACGTTGACGGTGTGGGAACTCATTCAGGACATCGCCAGGCGGTATCCGGAATACCTGCTGCTCGAGAAGTGGTACGGTTTCCCTTACAGCTGTGACGCGACCCTGGTCTTTGGCCATCCCTTCGACTGGTACACGGCGCGGCCTCAGATGCTCGGCGACACGGAACGTGTGCGCGCGCTGAACCAGAACAACCAGGCATACACCCAGTGGTGGAATGCGAGTGGGAAACAGATGTTCCTCGATGTCATGGGGGACGGCACCATGCCTGTCACCGTGGCTCTCTACAAGAACCAGCTGCTCCAACAAGCAGGCGCGAGTCCGTCTGGGCTTGCCGCGGCGCTTCAGTCGCTGTTGACTATCGCGGTGGATGGTGTCGATACGGGTTCACAGACTGCCAACGATTGGCTGGCTCTTCCCGGCAAGCTCATCTACACCATCATCCCCGGAGAACGGGAGGCTCTTCGGAATCTCCAGAAGAAGATCAACGCGGTGCAGAGCGCGTACTACGCTTCCATCCTGGCGGGGGATCAGAAGTCGACCGACTTCCTGAAGCCGGTGCGTCGCTACCACTTCATCGACCATCAGTCCATCGTGCATAACGGGATGAGGGTCAACGACAAGATCTATAACTGCATCCGCATCGGCGATCCGGAGAAGAACGGCAAGACCTATCCCATCCTGGCCAACGCCAGCATTCCTCCCAACCATGTGCGCGCGCTCGATGTCACCGACCAGATCAACGATCCCAAGCACAACGTCATCGACCAATCCGTTTCCGGCAACACCGGGCTGATCATGGCCTACGGGCAGAGCTTCCTGAGGGAAGAGTTGGGCAAGATGTACAGGGGCGAAATCGTGTTGCGCTGCATCCCCGAGATCGAGCCGCAGGACGTTCTTCTCATCACCGATCCGTCCACAGGGATGGTCGGGCCGGTCGAGGTCGAGACCGTCACCCATGTGATGAACCTGGAAACGGGATTCATCACCATCATCAAGCCGCGCGCGGTCATCACGATCAACGAAGCTGCATCGGCCAACTTCTTCCGAATGCTGATGATGGCTATGGGAACCGTGATCCCAGAGATCCACCGTCTGAGCAATCTCTCCGTCTACTCGTGGATGGAAGGGGCGGCCGTCGCCACAACCACGGCGGTCGGTGCCGGTGCGGTGGTGGCCGGATTGAGCTACGCAGGCGGCGCAGTGGCCACAGCAGCGGAAGGCACCGGCCTGGTGGCTCTCGCTGCAGGTGCAACGACCGAGTGGGCGGCTGCCGGCGCGGCCTTCCTTTGTGGCCCTCCGGGTTGGATCATCCTGGGCCTCTGCGCGATCGCGGCGGTCGGCGCCGCCGTCTGGTGGTTCACCGACAGCACAGCCAAGCTGAACCCCGTCGTGATCTGCCCTTGCACCAAGTTCGGGCGGCCGTGGGTCGGCGGAATCGAAGGCTGGTCCATCAACGACCTGGTGGGCGTGGTGAACAACAAGGCGATGCAGTTCGTGGCCGACGAGATCTTCCCGCTGATCGATGCCTGGAAGGCGTTCCACGGCTACCCGGCCCAGATTCCCCCCACACCCCAGCCCTCCTGGGGCCTGTCGGCTCCATAGGCGCTTTTCACAAGATTGCCTTGTGTCTACGTTGCCGTCAGTCTCGTGGGGCGCTGTGGTATATTGGTATAGTTAAGCGACTTGTCCATACTGCGCTCGTGAGTTTCTAGCTACCTCTAGCCCCGCCTAGTTTGGCAAGTCTGATCAGATTACTCTTTCGTCCTTTAAGGAGGCGTGCATGTATCGTCAGAACAGCTTCACTCGACTTCTGTCACCACGATTGCTTATGTTTGCGCTCATCGTCTTCTTCTTAAAGCCCATTTCGGCAGAAACCATCAAGGTCTCTGGGCATGGTGAGGTTACAGTGCCGACGGTCAAACGGCAGAAGGATCAGGCAGCGATCAATCAGAAAGCTTTGGCTGACGCAGAGGAACTTGCAAAACAAAAAGCTATCAGGCAGGCTATCCTTCAAGTCTTTGCAAACCAGGATGCAATTCAATCCAAGTTGGATGCGATTTTTCAGACAGCTATCGACAACTCAGCGACCCTGATTTTGGATCAACAGGTGGTGAGTGCTGGAATCCAAGGCACAACAGCTCAGGTCGATTTGATTGAGCAGGTAGACGGCAAAGCATTGCGGACGCTTCTTGAAAGCAACTTCAGTCTTTCTTCAACTGTCGCGACCGAAGGGAAGTTCAAGATTTATGTATTGTCATACACGCTTGAGGGAATGGACCCGAACCGGGCTCAGCCACATATCCTCCACGAGGAGGTTGTTGAAGATCAAAAAGCAGTCCACGCAGACAGTTTTTCAGATGCGAACGCTCATTCATCTTCCCAGGCAAGTTCTGCTTCACTTGCAGCAACAGGTTCCATGTCTGATCGAGGACAGGCATCTCTCAACGCCAACGGTTCGACCCATTACAATTCAGGTGCATCCGGGACAGCCGCAGCTACAGGGAGCGGCGGATCTGGGTTTATCACGGGCAGCTCATCTCAGAATGCCAACATGAACGCTTCGACTTCAGCCGCTGCAAATTGGGATAAAACCGCGTCGGGAAGTCTAGATGCTCGAAAGCAGCAGTCCAGTTCTTCGTCCACTCAATCCGCAACATCTGGTGCAACCTTCGGTGATACCAGCCACTTTTACCGCAAAGTTGTCGATTATGAGGATCCTACCAAAAAAGGAGCGGCTCTGAGCAACGAAGTTCGAGCTGAGGTCGAGGGCATGATGACCACAGTCGGCTTTGATGTTGCGACCCTCAACGTCTCCATGATGAACAGAGAGTTTCCGACTGAAGACGACCTTGTCAGTGCAGTATTGAACGAAATGCGGGCGAATCCCAGCGTGGCTCCAAACGACTACGTGGCCATAGCCTTGAATAGCTTTACCCCTGTGAGCGCAGAGACGCACCAGTTCACTTCGAAGGTGACCTATAGGGTAGTGCGGGTCAAGGATGGATTGGCGCTTCTTCCCGCCAAGGACATCGCAGGTGACTCGGGGAGTCGGGCACCGTCGGATGATATAGCACGGACGTATGCTGTGAAATCAGCCATGATGAAGGTGGACGAGATACTGCCCGGTGAAATCAAGCAGGCTCTCCAGAAAATGCAGCGCACAGATCAAAGAGAGGCTGCAAACGCAGCAGTGTATTACGTTATCGTCATTGATAACGCAACGTCTCTGTCAACCAGCGCGCCCATTCGTAATGCTTTGACTGCTGCGGGATTCAAGGTGGATAGGAGCATTAACGGCTTAGCCAAGACACATACGTTGACGGTCACTCTAGACGGAAAGACCGGTACGGACGTGATGAATGCCATTGAGGGCGCAATGGACGTATACGATGTTCAGACGATGGACAGCCAGGGTACTCGTGTAAAGGCAAAGTAAGATGCTTCGTAGAACTGTCATCTTCAACATCATTGTGACTCTCGGATTCTGTTGCGTTGCTCGGGCAGAACTCCCTGTCCGCTTTGTGCTAGCAAGACAAGTAATCATCGCAGATCATTCACCTTCCCCGTATCTTCCGCAGGAAAGTGAACTGATCCAAGCATTCAAGGCTAAGTTTGAGGCAGCGTTTCCTAACCAAGTGCTTAGTCTTGACAACCCTGACCAGATGATCTCTCCAAATGAGCGCATTATTGTCATCGTTCCAACCATTACCATCGCTCGCATGACCGATGATTTAATAGCTGGCACGATACATAACTATAATGCCTTAGTCGTTGGAGACGTGTCTGCTATCGATCCTTGGACCGACGCCAATCTCTATTCTGGCACTCGGATGGTCGAAAGATCTTTCAAGATTGGCGAGAGTGAAATCTCCCATGTCAATGCAACTGCCACAGATGCCTTTAAGGCCGCTATCGATAGATGGCAGGACGCAACGATTGAACAGATGCAGAAAAATCTAGCGCCATTTGTACTTGATAGCACGACACTTTCGATCCCAGAGAAGGAGAAGCATTTCAAGGGCGGAATATGGACTTTTGGTTCCCAGAGGGGAGTTTACATTGGCCAAATACTAAACGGAGGTCCTGGGCACTATGCCAAGGTTTTTGCTACATTCCCGCATTACTCGGAGATTCAGGACGTTTCTAATCCGTCAAGAACCATCCCGGCAGGAGAACGCTATACTCTCACGCTCGTAGACAAACCGACTGAGAGGCCTGAACCAAGTGTAGAACTATCCTGGCTTGGTAACCCACCATCATCGCCAGACGGAGGCAGCGTCCAAGTATTATCCCCTTACGCAATGGTTAACCTGTTTGACAACTATCTAAGTCAGGGTGGTGGTATCAAGATATTGCCTCCCATGATCGATAATCCTCTGGTCAAAGAGCAACTCACAAAGTTATCTCAGGAGGTATCCAGCCGATCCAAGCTGATTGCTGGCAACGTCGGAACCTTTGAGCGCGAAAATCTTATCATCAAAGCTGCGTCGAATCCGGACCGCATAATTGAGGTAGGCATTCTGGAGTGCTACCATGGCCGCAAAACAAAAGAGAATGGAACGATAGAGAACTATTATAGGCTTACACTCGCCGCGTCGATTAGAGAGCGCACAGGGGTTGATGAGGAACCACTGTACTCGCAAGTTTCAGTCATTAAGCATGTCGAGGAGTTGGCAAATACAGAAGCTCAGGGCATTCGCGACATTGACCCATCAGGAATCTATCTCACACTTTTCAGAAACGCTGTAATTAACCTTGCTAAAAAGGTGCGCGAAGGCAGCACTTGGACACACAGGGCGGGTGAAAAGAGTGATGCTGTCGTAAGCCAGAATGGCATTGCTTGGAATGGAACACAGCCTGGAGCGTTTACTCCGTTAACGTGGCTTAGGCCAAGTGGTGAGGTCAAAAGTGATGATGGCAAATTGATCGGCACTCTTTACAAGTTCATGACACCATCGCAAGGGTATCTGAATGCGTCTGTAGCCTCAAGGGAAAAGCTGGAAATGGGAGACGTTCTTAGTTATCAGATTGGAGGCAACCGTGACCGACCTATTGTTGCAATGAAGCTCGAAATTCAGAACGATCCTCCTGCCTGGCTACCAGAAAGTCCATGGCTGCTGAGGTTGGCCGCCAATAATGTTGGGCCGGCTGGAGATGTACAGGTTGTTCCTTTGGACGGCGAGGAAGTCACTCCTTTTGGTGTTAATAAGGTTGCCTCCGTCAAGATCTCAGCTCTTGCGTCTTCTAGTCAGGAGCAAACTACAACATTCACTGGCCAATGGCGTTGTCAGGTGCGCTCACTGGACAGTGATTCATCCGTACCGCCACTGCTCAAATTCGGAATTCAGTCTGATTCGCCAGTAACGCTCAAGAACGCTGGCCCGTCACTTCAGCCTCTAGATATTAGCGGCTGGGGACTGGATTATACGCTCAATGCGTTGAAGGTGCTCACAGAAGCCGGCACCGGAAAAGGCGTCAAGCAGACATTCTACGCAGTCAACTGAGAGAAAGGTCACGAAATGAAGAAGACAAGGGGAGTATTGGTAGCTTTTGCACTCGTTGCAATGAGTGTGGCATCGTTCGGTCAGTTTGGACTTGGCAAAGTCGGTTTGGGCCAGAAAAACGGCAATGCGCCCGATGTCGGCCAAGTCTTAACCCAATCAACGGATTTGGTGAAACTCATCACGGCATCCACAGACCAGGGCGTATTGGCTATGGACGAATTGGCAACAGCCTTTCCCCCAGAGAAGGTTGCTGCTTATGGAGAACTCTCCAAGAAATACCACGAATCGCAAGCCACCCGGAAAGATGGGAACATTGACGCCGAAGGCGCTCAACTAGCCACGGATGCAGCAGCGGAATTTGCCAAGTTGGCTCAAGACTGGCAATCTTATCGCAAAGACGGAACCGATCATGTTTCTAAGGCGGATCGTCGGCTTGGTCTTATGCTGCTCGGTGACGGCCTAGCCTCGACCACGCTTCCAACAGTCGTGAAGTCGCTACAATCAACAATTGAATCTGTAGCTCACAACCCGCTCCAGGCAGGCAAGATCAATCAGCTTAAGTGGTTCGTACAATTGTTTGCGGCAATTGGTCCTCAGATTCCCAAGCAAGTCGGGTCATTCAGAACGGTACGAAGCATATCAAAGAACATTGCGACGGCTGAGAAGATGACACTTCCTCCCGACCCGCCAGCCGATTCATTGAAGGATGCGGCTTCTTTTACCACCAGCACGCATACCCTGGATAACTGATCAGTTTCAAGCCGACAAGAACAGGGCTGATTCTTATCGTAGCCCTGTTCACTTCAAGAGAAAGGCGTTCAAGGAAATGAAGAGAATTCTGACAGAACCAGCTCCTCCACCTTCCAGGAAACCACTAACAGAGCCAAAGCAACCATCCGGCAAGCCCATCATCGAGCCGCCACCTACAAAACGGGTGCTGACAGAACCAGCACCCGTGCCTCGTAAAAACCCGCTAAATGGATGAAAGACTGCTAATGGCTATCTGGGCATTTCCTCGCACGAACTCGAACGATGGATTCCCTTGGGTTGTTGCGGAGGGAAATACGGAGACTGCCGCAAAAGCGGCTGCACAACTTGTAAGTGGGCGATCATCTACATTGCAAGGCGGCCACAAGGTTCCAGATAAGGCCGCGAAGAAGTGGAAACAACTTCTGGATGGTGCGAATGGTCCACTACTTGTCGCTGAAGATGATGGGACAGGCTACCTCTTAGTTGAGGATGCCTCGCGAGAACATCCGCGCCGAGATCAGGTGTGACACTGATCCGATAATCTACTTTGGCAGGCTAGCTCCGGGCAGACGTCGGCTCCTCCGACTGTCGAACCTTTGGTAGAAGGACATGGGTTCCTATACTAGAGAGAAATGAAGCCCGATACCAGCACTCCCAATCCGGTTCATCTGGCGATCGTGAGTCCGTGCTCGTCCTGTCAGAACCAACTGACTGTTAGTCATGACGGGATGCCGGCCTGCCCACGGCGTGTCGCTCAACAGAACATCCAGTATATGCAGAGCGCCGGCATCGACACGACCGCCGTCCAGCATCTGGCGCTGTACGGCACGGAAGGCGCCGCGCAGGCGGGCAGCGGTTCCTATCTTAACCCCGTCTATTCAGATAACTTGCACGCCATTCTCATCTGGATTGCCCTTCTTGAGGACAACGGCGGCGTGTTGGACAGCCAGGGGAATCAGCTCTGTCCGAACCTCCTCGACCCCAGCTTCAACACATCCTACATCCAGTGCCATTCGCTCCCTGTTACGACCCGTGACAACGAAGCGGTCTATTTCCAGAAGGGGGCGTTCGCTGCGAACGACCAACTGGAAGTGACCCTTTCGGCGCGGCAACAGATGACAACGGACGGCAGCGCGCTGCCGGTCTTGATTGATGGCTTTGCCCAGAAGGTCAACTTCATCTTCAACCACCCGAGGACGCCCCTGAATAAGGACCTCTGTCCCGCAGGAACGTAATGTCCAGTCAGCCTCTCGTCTACGATCTGGAAAACCAGGATGGCACCTACGAACTCCAGCCGAAGTCGCTTTATGCCGGGGACTCGTATCAGGGCCAGCCGTCCGTCGCCGTTACCGAGGATGAGATCATCCTGGCTGGCGACTCGAACAACGTCATCCGGGTTGATCCGGACTTCGGTGTTTTGCTTTCCGGGAATCTGAGCCTGTCGGCGATGCCTCAACAGGTCTCCTTCGGGGGAGGCTACTACCGTCTCAACCCACTGCTTCTGACGTGCCTCCCCTCCACCACCCCCACCCCCATTCCCACGCTGGTCAAGGACACGCCCAATCTCCTGACAGGCAGCGACACGCTGGCTTCCTGCATGTCTTTCCTGACCAACAATTCGGATGCTGCCTAATGGCCGTTGACTTTCGATGGATGTCCCGTGGCGGCGTGCTGCTCGACAGCACCGGCGATGTGTCGTTCACACAATCGCCCTGGGAATGCCTGCGCAGCATGGCGAACTCGCGCCTCAAGGCGGCCTTCGACGGCTGGAAAAGCTACCAGATCGGGGCGGACCTGGAGAACGTGATCGGATCGACAGTCGCGGCCGAGTTGGAAACCACGATTCAACGCCAAGTGGAGTCGTCCATGAGCCAGGATTTCCTGCCCATGGGTTCCTTTACGGTCAGCACATTGAAGGTGGGCAACCAAGCCTACCAGGTCTTCGTTTTCATCCAGAACCAGTTGGTGGCAAGCACCACGGTAAGCACTCCGGCGAGCACATAAACCGATGATCCAGACTCCCAGTACCGCATCCACCTACCAGGCCAACATTCTGGCGTCTCTCCAGTTGACCGGCATCACCAACACGTCTCCTGGCGCCAAGGCGCGCGCCTTCACTGATGCCGTGGGCGACCAGATTGGCCAGTCAGAAGCCAACAGCTTCACATCGATCGCGCAGACGTTGCTGCCTTATGCCACCGGATCGAATCTGGATTTCATTGGCCAGATGTTCGGCATCCCCAGGTTGCAGGCATCCGATGTGAGCAGCTCGGCTCTGGACAACAACTTCGAGTTCTACGTTGCGCGCGGGACTTTCGGAACGATCAACAACGGCCAGGACATCACGATTCCCGCCGGCACTCAGATCTACACGGCACAGGGCCTCAGTGGGCAGGTAGTTTTGACCGCCAACCCGGTGACCTGCAAGGCTTCCCAGTCGAGCGCCCCGTTTGCAGTAACGAACCTCCAGGCGGCTTCAGCCGGCAACGCCGCGGCCGGCGTGTTCACGAACAGCAACTTCACCAACTATGCCGATTCCCCATACGGCTCACTCCTGGTGACCAACAACTATGGATTGATTGGGGGCCGCGACGCAGAATCCGACGACGACTATCGCTATCGCATCAACCTCTGGATCCAATCCAAAGGCGGCGCCGCCGAAGCGGACCTTCGTCTCGCGGTTCTTGTACTCCCTGGAATCCAGGATCTTGATTTTGTACGACAGGCTGGCACCTTCCTCTGCTACGTCTACGGCATCTCGCCGGTAGTTCCGCCGTCGCTCATCAATCTGGTTCAGGGCACGCTCGACAGCCTCACTTCTTATCCGCTCTCGGGCACTGCGACTTCGCCAGCTTTGGTAGGCGTCTCCTTCTCGACGACACTTACATTTGTCAGCAGTGCGAACTCGTCCGATCAGCAGAACGCGATCGCCAACGCAATGTCCGCTGCGCAGAGCTACATCAACAACCTGGCCATGGGCCAGGAGTTTGTCATCAATCAGCTGGCGGATCAGATTCAGAACGCCGACCCGAACATCCTGGACATCGGGTCTCCGGACCAGCCCATCAACGAGATCTTCATTTGGCGCAGCCGCGATGATGGCACGCGCTACTCACGCTACCTGGTGGCGGATTACACCCCGGCAACAGGCGAACGCATCGTGGTTGAAACTTCCATCTCGAATCCGATCGTTCTGACTTCCGCGTCGTAATCAGGAACCCTATGCCGGCCACACTTGTCTCAATCGCAGTTTCCGGACCACGGACGGCCCTGTCGATTTCAAGTCAGGAGCAGTTGACGGCCACCGCTACCTATAGCGATGGGTCGACGCTCAATGTGACGGCGCTTTGCACCTGGACAACGAACACTGCATGCCTGTCGGTCACCAGCGGCGGCACGGTCATCGCAGTCCGAGCGCCCAATCCTCAGACCAACGGCGCGCGGCCGCAGTTCACCACGACGGTATCTGCCACACTGAACGGGATCACAGGCACGATGGCGCTTTCGATCGTGGTGGGTGCGAATGCGGCGGCCACACCTGTGCTGCCTTCTTACCGATCCCATCGGACTCAGGTTCTGCTGAACTACTTCGACATCACTGACCGGCGCGTCCGCGAAGAACCCTACACAATCGATGCGCAACTCTTGAACACGGCGGCCATCGCTCTTGACGACAGCCAGCAGCGCATTGCTCGGGAGATCGCTTCGCGCACCCTGGCAACGTGTCCGACAGGAATAGATAACCGCGGTGTCTACTACATGGTGAAGCTGCCGAGTGACTTTCCCTTGGCGCCAGGGCAGACCCTCTTGAACCAGGTGATTGGAACCATCACCTCTGGTTCGAACTCGCAGAACATTGCCATTCAACCGTACGACGATAGGTTGCCGGTTCCCACCGGCTACATCGCAAATTCTTCGCAGGCGCAGGTTCCCATGACCTGTCCGGTCCTCTTCGACGTGACCGGCAGCGGCGACTCTACGGTGAGCATCTGGAATCCCCAGAGTCTCGGTCCGTTTTCCTTGCCCATTCCGAACATCCTGACCTTCTGGGTTGAAGGTGTTCAAGGCAGCCAGATGTCGCTCAGCATCTTTGTGCAGGGCGAGGAATATCCTTTGCCCGTCTGGGCAGACCAGCAAGAAGGCGCCAGCGAGACGATTACCTCGTCGAACGAGGGCGTCTTCACCGGTATCAAAACCTGGCAGAACATCTCCAGCATCATCGTCCGCGGGCTTCCCGCCGGCGTCCGACTGCGCTGCTGGCAGATGCCGTTCAACCTTCCGGCAGTCCCAGACAGCACGCGGCCGTACACGCATCCCATCTTCCGGGACACATTGTTCGATAGGTACTGGCTCATCTCGACAGGCGAGAACCTGCTCAAAGAGCTGTACATGATGGACAACTTCAGCACCCTCGAATACATCCAGTCCTACGCCATGACCACGCCTCTGGACGCAATCGCTGTGGAACCGAACACCTGGGGCATTCTGGGAGCGGCAGGAACGAACCTCATTTACTGGGATAGGCGCGAGCCGCTTCCTGGCCAGCTCTCCGCGCCGGCGATGACGACCGAACCTCTGTATGGACTCAACGTCAAGTACGACATCTCCAAGCCAGGAGCGACTCGGTACGCGATCCTGCTGCCGGTGCCTTACGGCTCCGCATCAACGGCTTCCAACTGGCGCTACCTCGTCATGACTCCTGACGGCAACTTTCAAGTTCTGCTTCCGGATGGAACGCTCGTTGCGTATTCGGGAAGCGCAGGATGGCAATCCGGGACACTTTCGACTCCAGCACCCGTTTCTCTGGCTCTGACCATGATCGGGACTTATGTCCTGATGCTGGAGTGCATGGGAAACGGCCAGACAGCTACTGCCGATGAAGTTCCCTATCCGAACCTTGCAACTCCAGTCATCAACACCTACGACCTTTCCAACATCGTGCCCGCGATTCAAGGCATTGCTTATGACGTGATGGGAAGGCTCTGGTTGTGGACTGGCAGCAATGCAGTCGCAGTCAAGCCGAGATACGACGGATACATTCTCGATCCGAATAGTCTGGCCATCTATCTGACCGACACCTACGACAGCGTTTCGTTTGAGTAACCAATGAACACTTCCACGCAGATTCAGCGCGTAAACAGCTTGACCTATGCAGATGTCGCAGGCCTGAATGTCGGCCTCACTCGTATGCAGGGCGAGGACTCCGTTGCTTTCCTCGAACGCTGCTATCTGGCAACGACGTGCCGCCAGGACAGCACCTATGAAGGCGAGCAGGACCAGGTTTGCTTGCAGCTTGGTTTGAATCAGTGGGCAGGAATCGCAGTCAGCTCCACATCTCCCAGCATGACCATCACTGTCTGCATCGGGTTGGTCACGGTCGTTCTGAATGGTGTCACTTACACCATCCCAACGGTGACGATGGCTCCTGACGATTACTGGGTCTGGAGAAAGATCAGCGATGTCGTGAACGACCTGAATGCCATCACAGGTGTGACGGCAACTCTGCTCGGCCCAGATGGGCCGGCGCTTCAGATCGCCAAGCAGAGCAACCAGTTCACTGTGCCCTGTGAAGCCATCACCATGACTGACCAGATGCTGGCTCATGCCAATGTGATCGAGTCCTCTCTCACCTTCAGTGTGGCGCCGGGCAGTTACGTGTTCAATCCTCAAACTGGAGAGCTGATCTTCTCAGGCACCTTGCCGTCCGGTTTGTCCGTGGCTTACCAGTACACTGCCATGCCCTACAACATCGTATGCAGCGAGTTGGGCCTGTTTGGCTTGGTCGAACCTTCGCTGGCCACTGTGGGCGTTAGCTCTGACAACGTGCTTGCTTACCAACTCCGCGAAGTCGTGCAGGCCGTGATGAATGCGGATCCCTCCTACTGGGCACAATAATGATCGGTTTCTACCAAGACGCAGCACTTCAAGACCCGGCTGTGGCGGCCACGCCAAAGCGGTTCCTGTTGCCCCTCGCCGGCGGTGTCAAGCCAGGCTCTCTTTATCTCGGCGACCCTTACACGGCGACGGTCACTGCAACTGCTGCCATCGGCGCGGCCGTGATCTCTCTCGATCAGACTTTTCAGTTTCCGGCATCGGGATCCGCGGTTATCTACGTCCCGGCAAACGGATCAACCGCTGCTTCCCAGATGGTCATCAGCTATACCGGGACAAGCAACAACAGCCTCACCGGGGTTACAGGTATCACCCAAACCATCGGCGACGAGTATCTGATCCGCCCGAACATCGTGTGGCGCTCGCGCGGCAATGTGGTGTTCTTCGGTTCCGGTTCGGATGTGCCTAACAACCTGCTGGTGGCGTTTGGGGTTCCCACAAATCCCTCAGCTTCGTGCCGATCAACGGCCTTCGGGGTTGCGGGTGGCGCGTACATCTCTGCGGCTCAATCGATTGCCGCCGGCGCCGAGAACATGATGCGCATCGACATCAGCGTGACAGTTCCGCCGGGTGTGCAGCAGGAGTTCACCAACTGGGGAGTATCGACGAGTTCATTCTTTGCGTACCAGTCGGGGAACACCTCAGCCATTCCGACGACGGCTCTGGGTGTTGTTCCGATGGCTGCCGGCTATGTGATCCGCCGTGACCAGATGGTTCCTCTGGCAGCTCGTCTATTGCCATCCAACCGTCAGGTATCTGCCACAACTCCCGGCTTTGTGATTGGCCAGTACCGCTGGCGTGACGAGGACGAAATCAACGCCGCGGCGCTTGTGCCCATCGAATGGGATGCAGATGTAGACGCGATCGGGATCGACAAGTTCACCAGCGGAATTGGCGACAACAACGATCTCCAGCCGCTGGAGTTTGTGGAAGGCACGGGCAACGACGCCAACTCCGTCTTCCTCGAGATACAGGACGGTTCGTACTTTGCCGGGCCCGTGCGTTACTTCCTGCCCGGCACACCGGGTTTGGAGTTTCATCCCGGTACGGTGCTCACACACGTTCTGGCAAACCAGCCTAATCCCAACAAGCCGATCTTCGTGGGAACCTGGCAGCAGGATTCTGACGGCTTCTATTCAGTCGCCACCAGCTATCGCTACCAGGCATCCGCCTTTGTGAACGACGGCAGCCCGCAGTTCCAGTTGAACCAGGCGAGAAAGACGATCACGATCAATCAGCCTCTGGCTCAGCAAACTCTGTTCCTCGGAGTTCTCGGCGGAACAGGAAACGACACGTTCAACCTGCCGGTGTACCCGATCTATTCCATTCAGAATATGTACATCGCGCTGGGTGGAGACCTTGGAACTGCAGCACTCAACAGCTTCGACTTCGATTCCGACGATGGCACGGTCTCCGTCACCTCGACACCGGGCGGCCTCTACGCACAAGGACAGCCCGTCTATGCGGTGTGCAATCCCGCGATTGCCCTCCAGTACGAACTGGCGCCTCAGACCTATGCCACCTCGCACACCTACAGGCTCTCGACGGCGGGTCAGGGACTTGTCCAAGCCCTGGCCAGCTTGAACCCGAGTCAGACCTATTCGTCCGGTATCTGGATTGATGGTGCTCTCGCTTACAACCTGGGGGCTTCCTACAACGTTCTGGTCGTCGACCGGGCAACGATGGTGAACGAGTCCTTTACGACGTTCGAGATCATGGGAAGCCAGGCCGCTGAAGCCGAAGTGATGGCCAACTTCCTGAACAGTCTGGACTCGAGCAAGATCGTCATCATCGTGTCTTATGGTGATCCTCAATCCAACCGACTGGTTCCTGATTTGCTTGCTGCCATTCGGAACTGCGGAGGAGGTCCGGTTTACACATCCGCGGCGTTCTGCGCGGAGTCTGCCTACATCCTCGTGGGCATTCCGGGGATTGGCTATGGAAATGGCTTGGAGTATTACAAGGGTTCGGGCGACAACGATCCAACAGCGTCTTTGTGTATCCCGCTGACCATCACCGCCGGCAATGTTCCGGGCATCAACACCCCTGTGATTCCTTCGGCAGCCAACACGACCACGAACACGCGGCAGCTTCCGGTTGATTTGAATCCGGCTTTCTCCGGCATCACCAGCGGGTTTGTCTACCTCCAGCACAGGCAGCTCGCTCCCGTCTCAATCTCTCTGGCCTGCGACAAGCCGCTGATTGCGATTCCTGCGACTCTTGAGTCGATCATCGATCTGGTTGCCTACGGTCCGGTCTACTTCAACGGAGACTATTCCCTCCTGAGTGCAACGGCTCACGGTCCTCTCAATGGAGAGGTCGTTCCCAACGTGACCATGAAGGTTGTGGTGGACACGGACACCTGGTCGGGTCTGATCAATTACCAAGATCCGACTGCGGAAGAAGTCACAGTCACCACCGGCGCGGACGGCGTTGTGAACATGATCTACACGCCCAAGGCCGATTGGGGTGTCTACGTTCCGACGACGGCCGCAGGCAGCGGCCTGGCGGGCATCAAAGAAACCTTCCAGGCGGGCGACACGGTTGTCCTTCCAGAAGCTCTGCCGATCTCACAGGTGTGGGATGGCACCAACTGGCTCGTCACTCTCTACTCCGTGCTGGACAACAGCCCGATCTACGGGATGATCGGCGCCAACACCATTCAGGGCCAGGTTCCATGGACAACATCGGGAACACCCGGTGAAGCGAACTACAAGACCAATGGCCAGCTCGTGGCATGGATCGGTCCGAACACTGCACAAGTTACACTGGCTGCCGCCATCGGCGCATCGAGTATTTCTCTGAATCAGACAGGCAACTTTCCAGCATCCGGAACAGCCGTTGTCGACAACATGATCGTTGCCTACACCGGCAAGACCTCGACGGCCCTGACAGGTGTCACAGGCATCACGGCAGCCATTTCAGTCGGCGATCTGATTTACCCGCCCAGGACAGCACAAGGCCCGATCGTACCGATCGAGGCGTTGGATGCGAACGGGAACAACTACACCTCGTCTTTGTTCACCGGCGAAGTTGTGGCTCTGGTTTATGCCCAGCCGATCCCGTCTTCCACCACAACGGGCGCTTACTTCCTGACGTTCCTTCAGCGCGTCCAGATCAATCTTCAAGTCGTCGACTCGAATCTGTCTTCGAACACGGTCCTGCTGCAGATGGCCGATCCGCCTCTGATCATTGAGAATCCGTGGCTCGTTCTCAGCGACGCCATTCAGGGTTACCTGGCCCAGTACAGGCTCGGCCAGTCCAATGCAGGTTCGTCATCCGGCCCTACATCACTGCCTCCCGGCTAATCGTTGGTCCGCAATTTCCAATTTCCAAACGAGGTTTTTCATGTCCACCTTCAATCAGGCACGCTATCGCTATATCGACTGGATTGCTGAGCGCATTCTCGAAGCCAGCGAACTGGACAGGCTCCAGCAGATCATGCAGGGTGTTGCTCCCGATGACGTCACACGCTGGGCTTGGGATCTGGGTGCGATCTACAAGGAAGGCGCGACCTTCAATGTAACCCCCACGGTCGCAGGAACAACCGTGACCCTGACGGCGACCAATTCCTCGCAGCCGATGCTGGTGTTCGTTCGCGGACGTTGGGAGATCCTGCAGACCAGCGAGGCTACCCCGGTCACCTTGACGTCGGGACAGACGAACCTCTATCTGAACTGGCAGCTGGTCATCGTCAACAACACCGTTGATCCATCGCTGGTCGATTCCGCCACAGGAGAGCCCACGGCCGAGATGGGGCAGCTGGTGCTGCAGGTGGCAGCGGCGGACACGTCTACTACGACATTGAACACCTCCCTTTACTTTCAGCAGAACTCGAACCCAATTGTGCTGTTCTCCTTTGCAGTGGCATCCGGGACAGGCGTTCTCACGGTGGTGAGTTCTTCAGGCGTCAAGATTCAGGCATTGGCGTCTGGCGCGAAGGCCGGCATGGTCTCTTTGACCACCACGACATCGAGCGGCCAAGCACTGTCGTCCGATGATCCGAGTGTGACCAACTCCCGCAACCCGAATCCGCTGAGTGTGACGGACGCCGCGGTGCGCGTGCCGGTGCTTTCCGGAAGCAATACGCTGCCGATCGGCACAGGAGCGGGACAAGATCCTGGCGGCATCTCCACTGCCAAACTCGTTCACGTTCCAACCAGCCAGACCGGGGCTGCAGTCATCGAGGCAGTGCGCGCGCAGGCCAATGCCACACAGGCGGCCTTTGCGGCCCACGCGCCGGCGCCTCTCGGCAACGGCGTTCATCAGATGCCCACTGCATCCCAAGTTGGGGCAGCTCCCGCCAGCCACGTCGGCCAGGTGCTTGGACTCTCCACTTCCCATCCCCCGGAGGTCGACGCCGATTCAGGTGGCTTTGAGGTTCTCCGCGATCCGGGAGCGGCGGCGGCTGCCATGGATCCTGGTTTCGGGATTCTCATGGCCAACATCCTTCAGTCAGGATTGCTGCACAACGGAGACGTCTATGGGCTTTTGAGCCAGGGCATTACCGCCTATCCCGGCGCAGTGGACGGCGACGGTGCCATGACCACGACTTCCCTGGGTCTTATGAGCGCAATCGCCAGCATTCTCGTGGGGCACGTCAACAAGGTCAGCCACAAGAACCCACACGGAATCACGCTGCCCGATCTCGGTCTCACCATCTCATACGACTTCGTCGCGAACAACGGCTATATCAAGTTTGCCATGGGAACCAACGTGTTCATGATTCAGTGGGGCACGATGGCATCTGTGGGGAACAGCGCACCTGGTTCATCCTTCTCCTTCAATCCGGCGTTTCCCAACAACTGCTTCGGGGTGTATGGAGTGGCAGTTTGCCTTCCAGGATTCGATTCTGGATTCTTTGTTCTCTCTGACACTCCCAGCACATACGGCTTTACAGCCTACGTTGGCGGACCGCCTTCTGCCCGGACCGTCTACTGGATCGCAGTCGGTAACTAACTCGTTTGGAGAATGCAATGCCGCCAACTGGAATCCAGACTTTCTACTATGGCAAGAACCTGCCGGCCCGTGCCATCGCTATTGCGCAGGTGACGGCCGAAGACGTGAGTCCCGCCGACCTGATCGATATTGTGAATACACCGTACCTGCCCGGTTCGCTGGGCATCTGGGCGGCCTCGGAAGGTCTTGCCACTTCTCCGAACTTCACGGCTCCTGACTACAACCAATCGGTGACGATCACAGGCGATGTTCTGTACATGGTCCAGAACCAGTTCTTTCAGATCACCAATCAGTTCGCCGCCGATGGACTGACGCCGCTCTACTTCTACCACAACTTCGGGCAGTCGGTGTCTGGTGCGACGATCCTCAATCTGGACGGATCAGTGGTCACACCAGCCCCAACTGTGTTGTTCAGCGGCAACTGGATGTACCACGATGTTCCTTCTACGCTTCCTTACCAGGTGCGTTATGTGGACAGTGCCGGCCGGGTTAAGATCAGCCTGCTGCATTACAACCAGGTGATGCCTCTGAGCACCAATGGGGATACTTCCAAGGGCTACGCTTTTACGGGCGGAATGATCGAGCTTGCCAGCGCGGCCGTCTCATACTCCATCCGCTTTCTGGTGCAGAACGGCTACCAGGCGCTGCCTCCTTACGAGGCGCCCTCCTATCTGCCATGGTTCCCGCGCGTGCGATTCTCGCTGCAGCCTCCGGCTTTGGAATATCCCATCCAGAGTTTCCTGCCCACCCGGCCGTATCTGCTGGGCTATTGGATTCCAGGCACGGTCCTCGGGCCCAACCTGATCCAGTTCGACAGGCAGGGAATCTACAACGACCCCAACCATCTGCCCGACATCGTTGTATTCGACAGCAATCAGGAGATCAAGTACGCAATGGACGGCTCTGCAAATGGAGAGCCTGAAACGCACGGCACGCTCTATCCCTGGAAGCGAAATCAGATCTCGGATGTCGATCCTTTCACGGGCAGAGTGGCTGTTGTGCCCACGGTGCTCACCACTGACACCGTCTATGGGTTCTACTCCTACTTTGAGCCGGACGTCGTTTACACGGCGCTGGATGTGAATCCCGTTACCAACCCCAGCATCAAGAACACGGTCATCTGCTTTTATTACCGTGCCACAAGCAATCCCTTGCAGGAGATTTACCACCAGGTCTTCAACGAGTCAGGCCCGATTGCGGGGATGACCAACGATCCCAACCCTCCGACCTGGAGCGGACAGACCCCGGCGAGTGGGACCGTCTTCGCCGAGATGGTGGTTGGTGTCTCCTTCGGCATTGCGACCTTTGAAATGACCGACGTCCGCACTCGCGGCGGCGGACTTGCTCCGGCCTATCAGACCATTCCCCAGGCGGACAACTTCTGGGATCTTGGCTACCTCGATGGGCGGCCTTACCCAGTCGGCGGAGCTTTGGTTGTCTATCTGCCAACGCGCATTCTGAACACAATGACCCGTGATGTGGTTGCCGGCATCGTCAATTCCGTTTTGCCCATGGGAACCATTGCCGCGATCCGCTACTACGATCCGGAAGGAAACGAGTCAGTCTAATGGCAAAACCCTTCTATCTCATCTGGCAGGAAGGAACAACCGTCCTCGAAGGCTACGACGGCGCCAACTGGATCGACGGCCAGTTGACCTTTCCGATTGTGTTCCCCGGCGTCACGACCACGCCGCTGGCGCTCTCGCTGAGTTCTTCTGCCAGCGTCAATCTGACGTTCGAGACACTGATCAATGTCGCCTTCTATCTGACAGGCAGCGATGCGCCCACGGTGCAAGGCGAGTGGCCTTACATCACCGATGCCTATGGCAACGCGACGGCATCGGTAACCGGCGGCGTTGAGATCAGCTTCGACAACGGCCTGACCTGGAACAGATTCTCGAACACGGTTGGTCTGGAAAGCACTTCTTCCACATGGCTGCCGCTTCCTCAGGAAGCGGTTGGCTCCGTCGGCACGGCCGGCCAGATCGGGGCCTTCGGCACAGCTCACATGCTGGTGCGATATGTCATTCCTCCATCGGTCTCTCTGACCAAGGTTCTCGACGTTCAACTGCAAGTCGATTGCGACGTGGTGTAAAGAATGCAACTCCTCGGAAACTACCAGTCCACACTCAGCTCGTCCTACTACCAGCAGCTCGTGACGCTGTTGCAGCAGGCGATCCAGGCCGGCGACTTCGGTGGCGGTCAGGTGTTCGACCAGGCCGCCCTGGTGGCCCTTCAGAAGCAGGCGCAGAACTTCTCCACGCTGCCACAACCTTCCGCTGGCCAGGTGGTGACGGATGAGTCGTTCAACAATCCCTTCACCTTGCTGGCTGCCCAGTTCACCGCACTGTTGAATGAGTCGAATGCCTTTGCGACGCAGATGGCTGCTCTGCTCTCTGTCCTCGGCAAGGACACGGCTCTTGTCGATCAGCTTCTGGCCGAAGCCGATCTTCAGACATGGGCCAGCACAATTCCCGCGGTGACGGGCGCCACTCCTATCATGTGGGATTTCGGAGTGGGCTACGGTCCGATCGCTCCCCTGTCCTTGACAGGAATCTGGACCGACCCTGCCACGAGCGCGACCTACCCCAACAATCCGACGTTGTCTTCCAATCTGGCGACGGTGCTTCTTCCAGGGTTGACTGCTACCGCGTCAGGGTTGACTTGCCCACAGAACATTGCCACGGTGCCGGTCAATAACCTGACCTGGACGTACACCACGGGCAATGCGCAGGTCGAGGTTTTGAACCAGGACAGTTGGACAAAGTTGACCCTGCTGGAACCTCAGCCTCTCATCAACTTCTCTTCCACGCCGAGTGTTACACCTGCGGCGAGTCCGTTTGTTGTGACTGGAACTTCAAACCTCGGTTCGCTTCCGGTTTACATCCAGACCTCCTTTGTTGGACGGCAAAGGCACACCACCGCTTCGGCCACCAACGGAACGACGATCTCTCTGTCTCCCTACAGGGTGGACACCGATGAAGTCTTCGTCTTCGTCGGATATGGCACCACCAAGCAGCAGTTGCTTTCCTCGGCCACCGATTACACGGTGGATCAGTATGGCAACTTCACACCCATCACACTCGCCGCGGCCACCACGACAGTCGACATCTTCTTTGAGGAAGAGTTCCCGGCGTACCAGTGCTCGGTTGATCAGGTCAACTGGTCGCCTTTGCTCATGCTGGACCCGGCCCGGCCATATCCGGACGGAGCCACCTCGTTCCCGCCGATTGCTTGGAGTATGGACAGCAAAGGGAACCTGGCCTTGCCCGTCACCGACGAGATCGGCACGCCGACAGGGATGTACATCGAGATCGGATCGGCAGTTCCGACGCAGGCTTACCTCTTGCAGGCGGTGGGCCAGGCTTCCCCAAACACGGTGGGAGCCACGGCGCTGCTTGAAATCGACTTCGCCCAGCTCAGCTATTTGACGGTTCTCAGAATGACGCCGTTCACAACTTTCCCCATGATTCTGACAAAAGTAGAGATTCAGGGGATAACAACCAATACTAGACAGACAGTGTGGAGTGGTTCGACACCGATCGACCAGCCAACTGCTCTCCACCTTGACCAGATAATGGGTATTAACCCATTGGTTTCAAAGGTGTTCCTGACGTTTTACCAGCCGAACTACTCCCTGAAACAGCAAACGGTTACCCCTCCTGACGCCCTGCGCTTGAATGTCATGAGCCAGTTGCAGGCAGTTCTTCCGTTCAATGCCCGCAATGTGGTTCCTCCGCCGGCCGTCGTCTATACAGGTGCCCAGTATGAGTTTGGGGTGGCTGATGTTTCCGGAGAAGCCTGGACGGCCTCTTCAGGTGTGTTTGTTTCAGGTCCAAATAGGTTTGTGGGCATCCCTGAACTGATCCGGTTTGATGCGGTTTCCACGGATGGTATTTCCAACGCTACCTACACGGGCACCTACGTTCCTCCGAATCTCATCAACAAGATTCCCTCTGCCCAGAACTCGTCGGGGTCGTTGGCACACATGATGAGTGGCGAGTCCTTGGCTATGTCAGAGGACACCTCGGGCGGTCCAGTCGACTTCTACCTGTGCTTTCAGGCCTTCGACAATACAGGCACAGTGATCAAACAGAATCTGACTGGGTATCTGTTGCCTACAGGAGGCAGCGGCCAGTGCTTCTCTTTCACCTACCCGTTTATCAATGGATGGAGCATCGGCTCTGGTGCCCTTTCTCAAATCGATCACGTCGATTTCTACATCAAGATTGTCCATCGGAGCTCGTCGGCCGTCGCCCAGCATTACATGTTGCAAGTGACCGGCCAGTAAGAAGACTATGTTCAATTCCCTCCTGCTCGACAGCAACGACAGCGTCATCGCGGACCGGCTTTCGCGGCTGCAGGATTCCCTGCGCGGACTCACTCTCTCAACGCGCGAGGAGTACCAAGCCGCGGTGTATTCCATGGTCAATACGGTTTTGAATCTGGGCGATAACATGCAGACCTTGACGCAGATCCGGTCGAAGCCTGCCATCGTTGGTGACCTGTCTCAGAACCTGACCCTGCTGAACCAGGACTCCAATGACATCGCTGCCGAGATCCTGAGGATCGAGAACAGCGCCGGCGACCTCTACAACCTTGCGGCTGCTTCCCAGAACGCACTGCGCCAGCTGATCCGCCAGTCGATCTACATCTCGAACCAGCAGCAGTTCCTGGCGCCGTTCATCGACGATTCCGTTCTCCAGCCGGGTTACACGGCAACGCTTGATTACAACGCTGGTCTGGCAACACTTCCGTTGGGCACACAGACCCTGCTTTCGCCGACTTTCTCGATAGGCATCGGCAGCTCAGGGAGCGCCGTCAATGCCATCAGCAACCTGTCTTCAACAACGGTAGGTACTTCCTTCCAATGGTCTGGATCTTCCTTGGAGATGCTCCTGTCATTCCCCAGTCCGACGATCGTCAACAGGTTGCAGATCGCACTGGACACCTACACCGGCCTCGAGATCACCAACTTGACCAGTTCTCCCGATGGTCTGGTATTCAACGACGTGCTGGCAGACCTCGATGTGCCCATCATCATTCTGGATGCCACTTCGGGGAAATGCTCTGGCGATGTGATCATCGACTTTCCGCCCCGTCTGGTTCAACAGATGAGGGTGGTGATTGCCTGCCGCGCGGGCCAGACGAGCTTTGCTCTGCGCTCGTTCAATGCCTACAAACGGTCCTACCAATCGTCGGGGATGGTGACCAGCCAGCCAATCTATCTTTCCAGTACCTCGGCCGAATTCGCCGCCGAGCAGGTCACCACCAGCCCATACACTTCCATCACCCACCAGATCTCCACGGATGGTGTGAACTTCGTAAGCATCGCACCTGGTGTCGTGGCTGTGTCGCAGCCCTTCTGGTATCGGGCAATCCTGAATCGCAGCGATAGCGCCTTCAGTCAACAGAGTTCGCCGCTGTTGCCGCTGCCATCGAGTGCGGCTGCAAACACGCCGTACACGATCAACAGCCAGACCACCACGACTTTGAATAACGGGATGGTCGAGCAGACAATCGTCTTGAGCAATGTCACGGGCCCTGTGGTTTTTCAAGATGCACCACTCACCGGCAGTCTGAGCGCGCAGGTGGGATCGCTCTTCTTGAAGAACACTTCCGACTTCACGCTGACAGGCAACACTCTGACCTTCACTGCTACGCAATCTCTGGTGACAATCTCCTATCAGACGTCCGCGCTGGGCGCATCGGCTCTTGCTTCGTTGCAAGGCTACTACTCCCCACTTCTCTACGAAGCCAGTTTCCAGGCAGTCTAATCATGAGCACATCCCTTCCCACATTTCAATTCGGTGAAGTTGCTTCGGCATCGCAGCTGATGGCTGCGTTCAATGTCCTGTGGAATCAGGGAGAGAACATTCTGAATACCCTGACCAACTACCGCAACCTGTCGTTGGTGGATTTCCAGCAGCAAGTCGAGGCCCTGAACAGCCGGCTGCAACGGGCCAATCGCATCAGCCCGCCCTATACGACCGTGAACTTCGTCACCACGGACTTTCTGGACATCGATCAGACTCAGACATCGGCCACAGTTCGCGCCGATGCGCAGGCCGTCACTCTAAAAGAGAGATCCACGACAACCAATGCCGTCATCCGGAACCAGACCTTTGCAACATCGGATGGAACGGCAGAAGCCATCTCGACTGACAATTCACTCTTTCGCGTCAACACGACGGACGGTTCAATTCCTACCGGCACATTCACGGTGCAGTTGGCTCAGTCCTTGAACATGACGGTGCTGACCTTTGACCTGGCTGCCATGCCGCCGACTCCGGTTTTCAAGGTCTCAGCATCACCTGACGGAACCACATTCACGCAAGCCGTACAGGTGAGCATGAACGGGTATCGCCTGACGGCTTGGTTCGCGCCGATGGAGATGCTTTACATCACCTTGGCGATTACGCCGGCGGCCCCCGACACTCTGGGAGGTTCGTCATACACCTTCGGCCTTACGGACTTCGCCGGGACTGAGACAGAATTCGAGATGGTGTCCGAGATGGTGACGAAACCCATCTTCTTCACTCCCGCCAGCGCCAGCCTGAAACTGGTCGCACCTGCGACTCCAGGCATTCTTTACTTCCTCAGCTTCAATGGAGGCCTTTGGCAAGAGTACGCGGCCGGCAGCGTGGTTCCTGTTCCCAACACAGGTACGGTTTCGGCTACTGGCGTCACCGTGTCGGCCATGTCGGGAGCGCCAGAGTATGGCGGTTACAGCATCAATATGCCAAGCGGCACTCGTGAGTTTGAAACGATCTTCTTGAACTCGATCCAAGTCACTGACCTGACAACTGGGCTTCCGCTTAGAGTGGCACCGGGACTGAACCCTGCATTTGCCAACCCCCTTGGGGTGAACGGTGGAAGGTATGGACCTATTCCTGGGATGACTCATGACTATGTGGCGCAGGGTGGGTATGGGGGCGGTCTGATGCTGATCCCCGGCAACCCAACCAACACCTTCTCAGGGAAGACCTACAGTGTCTCCTACTCAGGGGTCACCGCAAACTGGATTCCCATCACTTGGTCCGTGCAACTCAAAGTTCAATTGTCCACTTCAGATCGAACCGTGACGCCCACTTTCACCGGCGCGTCTCTGCAGGAGATGTAATGGCCACTCTTCCACTGACCTCTCTGGCGTTGGTTTCCACACAGAGAACCGTGCCCTTGAACGGTTCCCCAACGTCGCAGGACTACAACGATGACCAGAACGATGGGCTGATCGATCTCACCTCGATCGTCTCGTTCATCAATGGGACACTCATTCCACTGCTGCAGGTGCTGCCCAGTCTGGCCGCGACCGCGGGCCTCGAAGGCCGCGCAATCAACACGGACTCCACCAACCTGACGGCGCTGTGCTTCAATGCTCTGACTTCGACACCTCTGACGGTCGCCCAGTCTCTCAACTACTTGCAGAACCTGCAGACGAACTTGCAGGGTCAGATGACCAGCCTGAGCACACAGGTGGCGGTTCTCTCGTCGCAGTTGTCAGCCACCAACCAGAACGACATCTCACTGGCGTTGCAGAACTTCCAGTCGGTTCTGAACACGACGACTGCTACTCTCAATGCCCTTCAGACTGCTGTCAACAACAACGCTGCCACAACGGCGCAGGTGGTGACGCCCTCGATTGCGGCATCGAGCCATACGAATGTCGTTGTGGGCTGGGCCAGTTCCTTCACCGGCAACAACTACACCGTCACCATTTCGGTGGAAGATTCGACCGGCTTCCTGCAGATCGACTCCTGGTTCTATAACGCTGGAGGGGCAGGCGTGACCGTCAAGGTAAGCAACACCGACTCCGCCGCTGCCCACACCGGCACCATTCATGCCATCGCCATTCCTGCCTAACTGTTAGTCGGTACGCACAACTGCTGCTTCCGAGGGACTCCGTGCGCCAGCTTAAATCCATCCTTGCATTCCTGCTCGTTCTCCTGCCTGCTCTGGCCTACGGCCAGGTCACGCAGCTTTCCGGGCCTGTAAAGAACAATGCCAATGCGGTCGTGCCGAATGCCACGGTGACGTTCGTCCTGACGAACTGCGGATCATCTGCACCGACGAATCCAGTTGATGTGGCGATCACCACTTCCGGCGGATACATCAATGCGGAGATCCCCAGGAACCACAGCTTCAAGTGCATCGGAACAGACTACTACCAGGTCACACTGACGGATGCCTCCGGCAATCTGATCTGGACGCGGCCGTACATGTTCACGACTCCGGCCGCGAACCTGAACACACCTCTGACAACGCTTCCTCCTACCGTCCCTGGTTTGAGTTCGGGGAACAGCTCGATTCTGGATGCAAAGCAGATCGGCGGCGTTTACCAGGTCGATCAGTTCTCTGGTTCGGACATCGGAGTCAAGATTGCCAATTGCCTGAGTGGGTTGAATCAGACCTATGGCGGCACCTGCGATGCGCGGAACTTCGTGGGAACGCTGTCGATGGCGTCGAACCTGACGATCTCGACGGCCAACGCTGTGATCTATCTGCCTTGCGCCACGATCTCGACGGCCAGTCAGATCATTGTGCCGGCGGCAGTGCGCAACGTGGTTCTGCATGGCTGTTCTTTGCGAGGCATTAGCACCGCGAGTGGAAGCCAGGGAGGCACCGTTCTTTTGTACTCCGGGCCGAGCAATGCTGTTCAGGTCGGAGACACCACGTATGCCCAGAACACAATGGGCTTCAAGATGGACAACGTGGCCATCAACACCACAGGATCGACCAGTGCGGCGACCGGCTTCTATGCCTATCGCGCGCAGGAAATCCGTCTTGAGAGCAGCTACTTCCTCGGCAACCAGAACCAGACTGGCATGACCATTGACGGCACCGGCAATTATGCCGGTGGCACCTTCGAGGACATGGAGTTCACTGGCTTCGGACAGGCGATCAATGGCACGGGCCATCTGATCTCGAATGCAGCCACGACGGACTGGATGAATGCCAGCACCTTCATCAGAGTTCACATCGATTGTCCGGAGAGTAACGGCAATCCGATCACAGGAATCTACGGGATCAATTTGCAGTCGGGTGACGGGAACACGTTTGTTGGTGGCGATGTTGAAGGCTGCGGAACGATGTTCCATCTCGGCTCGCACGCACAGAACAATACGATCCTGGGCCTGCGCAACGAGGTCTCCGCCATTCAGTATCAGGCGGACTCGGGTTCGCAGTTTAATTCCGTGATCACAGGCGGCACCTTCTTTACCGGCGATCTGATCGACAACGGCAGCCGCAACAACTTCGAGGATGCATTCCACCGCGACTCCAATGGCATGAAGGGCGACTGGTACGCCAGCCAGCAAGATGTGACCATCGAAGATCACCAACGGCTCGGCATCGGTGTGGGTAATGAGCGCGGCCGATTGACTGAAGTCCAAACCGATTATGGATACCGTTGGATCTACGGTCTCGGTGATGGCACGTCGGGCATGCAGATGTATTACGTTCAGGACCTGCTCAACAGTGTGTACAGGCTCTCGATCGGACAATATCTCAGCGCGAACGGGAACTCCGTTGTGGGTGTGTCCCTGAACAACGGCGGGACCTACACGTCTTCGACACCGCCGACGATCACATTCTCGGGTGGAGGCGGGACAGGCGCCGCCGGCACCGCTGTCATGTATGGAAGCGGTACCAGTTGGTACGTGCTTTCAGTTACCATGACCAACAACGGGTCCGGGTACACCAGCGCGCCTACGGTCACATTTACTGGACCCAACCAGACCAAGGCGCCGAATGCCGTGGCCGAGATCACCCTGTCTGGAAGTACCAACAACCAGACCGTGCTCAATGCTGCTGGCACCGGCGCGATTGTGCTCAATGGTTCCAACAACTCCGGTACTGGTGGCGTCATCTTCGGCTCTGGCGGCCCAAGCGAAACCACTGTTGGCTTGATCGATGGCCATGGCAACGCCACCTTCCAAGGCACTCTGACTGTGGCAGGCGAGACTGTCTTTCAGACCTCTGCTGAGGTGCGAAATGGTGTTGATGCTGAGTCGGACTTCTCGTTGTGGTCTGGCCTGACGACTGCTCAGAAGGAATCTCTCACTTACAAGGACTGGAATGGCAGCAGCCAGTGGTACATGGAGAAGGACCAGTACAACAACTGGGTGTTGAACTCCGCCGTTGACAACCTTGATCACTTCAAGGCCTACCAGAATGGAGATGACTACATCGACGCGGCCAGCGGCGCAACGGTGCGTGTCAATTACGAGAGCGGTTCTGGTTCCGGTTTTGCTGTCTACGGCGGCAACAGCTCGACTTTGTATTTCAGCCTCACAGCAGCGAATTCTGTCAAGATTCCTGGGCTTGCCGCGAGCAGCGGGCACAACTGTTTGCAGATCGACAACTCGGGCTGGGTCACCAACACCGGCTCAGCTTGCGGATCTGGATCGACGGGCGGAACAGTCACCAGCGTCGGGCTGACAGAGACCGACAGCTCGAGCTATTTCACCATCACAAGCAGCCCTGTCACTTCCTCCGGGAATCTCGGTATCAAGCTGACAAGCGTGACCGGCACTGGCAACCAACTGGTGACTTCGGCCAGTCCGGTCATCAATGATCTGGCCATGACAGGCTATGCCGAGATCGGCGGCGCGCCGTATGCATCTTCTCCTGAGTTCCTCATTGCAGACACGAGTGCTGTTGTGCCGATGTTCATCATGCCTACTTACTTTGGAATCGTGGCTCCGAACTCTGGAGCTTACGATCTCATGGAGTTCTGGCAGAACGGCACGATTGTCTTCGAGATGGGGATGGCCGGTGACATCACGAGAGGCAGTTGGTCGGGATCGCCAATCCAGAATGTGTACCTGGCCAATTCCACGATCACCATCAACGGAACGGTCTGTACGCTGGGATCGCCCTGCACGGTGAGCACCAGCACCTTCTCTGGCACTTCTCTGCCCAGCACGGTGACCGGATCCTACCTCACCAGTGTCGGAACGATCACTACAGGCGTGTGGCAAGGAACTCCGATTACGAACGCGTATTTGGCCAATTCCTCGACCACGGTCAACGGCCAGCCATGTGCTCTCGGCGGCGCCTGCACGATCACAGCTTCTCTTTCTGGCACGAGCCTTCCCAGTTCGGTCGTGACCTCTTATCTGACGGCAGTGGGGACGGTCACCACCGGCATCTGGCAGGGCACGCCTGTTGCGAATGCCTATCTGGCCAACTCATCGGTGACGGTGGCCAGCCAGAGCTGCGTGCTTGGATCATCCTGCGCAATCGCCGCGGCGAACCTGAGCAACGGCACGAGCGGCAGCGGAGCAGTCGCGCTGGTGAACGCACCGACCTTCACGGGCAACGTCACGACTCACGCGAACAATGCTGCCAGCCAGGACTACGTGATCATCCAGCCGGGCACGGGCGGCACGGATCAGATCGGTGCCCTCGAATTCGCCAATTATGCCGGCGCCAGTCAATGGGAAGTTCGCAAGGACGCGAGCAACACATTCCGGATCCGGGACACCGCCAACTCTGTGGATCGGTTCATTCAATATGCCGGCAGCCAGACACAAATCAACTCCGGTGGAACTTCTTCGGTGGCCATCAACGGCGCTAGCTCTTCTGGCTCCGGGGGCTTTGTGGTCTATGAAGGT
>Ga0316231_1000788_pt1 | contig 41111 bp, 29 predicted proteins | sample TBH18027metaG_FD_206002 | JGI IMG/M metagenome (GOLD analysis project Ga0316231, IMG submission 206002) | Freshwater microbial communities from Trout Bog Lake, Wisconsin, USA - TBH18027 | ecosystem: Environmental > Aquatic > Freshwater > Lake > Hypolimnion/Profundal zone | place: USA: Wisconsin... | reverse complement strand
CAGTTGGTTTGCGCATATGGCGGCGCGCCCGCCAAATCCGTGGGCAGCATCGAGTCGGCTTCCGTGTTGTCTATGCCGCCAAGGCTGCCGCTAACGAACTTGCAGCCGAGGGATTGCGCCGTCAGGCTCTGAAGGCCGGCGGCCAGCATGGCGGCGCCAGCCATGACGCCGGCCCACCGGAGGGACGATTTGAATGAACGAGTTATTTTCTTCATAGGTTATTGGTTTTGGACTGCAAGCATTGGACTCTTACGCAAAACATTCCCCGCCCGCCAAATGATGCTCCGCCGTCACGGTGACAAGAAATCACGCGTCGCAGGCCACTTCGCCAGACTGTGGGTGTTTGCATGGTGTGAGTATCGTCCCAACCCGCAAACTCGTCATGTCATCAAAAATAACGATGCGGAAAGCAAGCCCACACCAGTCCGGAACTTTCACCGGCAAACCCGTACCGCAGACTTCCAAGTCTGCTGTATCGCGGGCTTCCAAACCCGCGAGCGCCTCGCTTTTTAGACGGCCTGCCGAATTGGAAATCGGCGATCCGGCAGGTTGGGAAACCTGCGGTGCGCTGCCTTTACCCTCGTCAGCCAATACAGCCATGGAATAGCCGTGCTAACGGCCTGTGTCTGCGACGGCGGAGGCCTTGAGTTGCACGGACAAAATCACCCTCGTCCCCGCGCCGGGCGCGCTTTGGATTTCGCAGCTTCCCCCGATGACTGCCAGCCGGCGCCGCATGTTTTCCAGTCCGTTGCCGGCGGCCGCCCGACCTTGGCTGACCGAAGCATGTTTGGTTCTTTCTCTGACGGCAAAACCGCGCCCGTTGTCCTCGAGGGTCAGTTCAAACGACTTTTCCCGCACCGCCAGCCGGATGAGCACCTCCGAGGCGTCGGAATGTTTCACCGTATTGTGCAGCGCCTCCTTGAACGCGAGAAAAACATTGTGCCGCACCTCGGACGTCAGGTGCCACTCGGGAAATTGGAGCGGCAAGTCCAGGCGGCAACGGAAGCCAGCCGTCGCCAGCCAGTCCTGCGCGAATTTTTCCAAATAGGCCGCCAGACTTTCCAGCGTGTCATGGCGTGGACTGACCGCCCAGACGATTTCATCCATGCTCCGCGTCAACTCGCGCGCTGTGTCGTAGATTTTTTTCAGTCCGGCGGCGGCGCGTTCAGGGTTTCCCAGATCGCCGCGTGCCGATTCGCTCATCATCGTGATCCGGGTAAGCTGGGCGCCGAGATCGTCGTGAATATCCTGGGCGATCCGGGAACGCTCACGCTCGATGTCGCGCTGTCGCTCGACGCGTTCGAGCCGTCGGCGCATCCGCCGCCGCATATCGAACCAGACCAACCCGCCGGCTGCCAGCGCCGTCGCCAATCCGCCGAGCACATGGAACCACGTCGTCTGCCAGAAATACGGCAGCATTTCAAATTTGAGGCTCGCGCCGGTTTCATTCCACACGCCGTCATTGTTGCACGCGGTCACTTCGAAGGAATAGATCCCGGGCGGGATGTAATTGTAGGTGGCCACCCGCTTGGTGCCAACATTTGCCCATTCCGTCTCAAAGTTGTTCAACCGGCATTTAAACCGCACCTTTTCCGGTGCGACAAAGCTCAACCCCGTGTATTCAAATTCAATGCGGTGCCGGCCCGGCGGCACTTTCAGCGGCCCGCCGCCGTTGCCATTCGCGAACTTCTTATCGTCCATGCGCATTTCCTCGATGCGCACCGGCGGCGGCAGCGGATTGATCCTGGCCTCAGTCGGGTCCACCACGACCAGTCCCTTCGCCGTGGGAAACCACAACCGCCCGTCCGCCGTCTTTCCACCCGCCGATTGCAAGCCTTCGGAACATTCGAGCGCGGGCAAGCCGTCGTTGATCCCGTAGGTTAGACAGGGGACGTCGGCAATCTCGCCGTCGGCGCAACGGTTCAGATCTTTCTCGCTTGCGCGCAGGATGCCGCCGTAGGAACTCATCCAGAAAAATCCGCGACCGTCCGATTCGATGTGGCCGATCACGCTGTTGGGCAAACCCTGCTCGCGGTTGACGCAGGAGAATTTTCCGGCCTTCAAGCGGTTCAGACCGCCGCCGAACGTGCCAATCCACAGCGCGCCGTCGTCCGCAAAATGCAGGCATTCGATAAAGTCGGACGAAAGCCCGTCAGACTTGTTGAACCGCCGGAAATTTCCCTGTTCGCGGCGCACCAGGCCGCCGCCCGCCGTACCGAACCACACCGCTCCCGATTTGTCCTGCGCCATGGCGCGCACGTCGCCGAACGGCTGGCCGGCAATTTCGCCGAACCGCTGAAATTTCCCGTCTTGGTAACGCAGCCCGCCCGCCGTGGTGCCAATCCAAAGTTCCGCACGCAAAAACAGCAGCGCCGGAATGGGCGCGCGAAAATCTTCCAGCCCCGGTGCAAAATCAAACGCCTCGTCTTTCTGCGCAAACAAACCTCCGCCCCACGTGCCGGCCCAGATTTTTCCCGCATCGTCCGCCGCCAGCGACCAAACGTAGGGATTGCGAATGCCCTGTGGCAAATCGAAATTCGTCCAACTGCCCGCCTGCAGGCGATACAAGCCCGCGCCTTCCGTGCCCACCCACAGAGCGCCGTCCGGCGCCGGCAGCACGGAGAGCACCGGACGGCTCTTCCATTTGTCCGGCGGTGCCACGGTTTCCAGGTTGCTGGGGCGGATGACGACCAGCCCGGCGCCGGTGCCGCACCATAGATTCTTTTCCCGGTCTTCCCACAGCGAAATCACCCAGTCGGAAGGTAATCCGTTGGTGTGGTCAAGGTGCAATCCCGGTGTGTTGGTTTGGCCGGCAAAAAACAGCCACAGACCGTCACCCGAAGTGCCGCCCGCCAGCACGCCGGTGGAAGTTTCCACGAGATTCGGAACCACGTCCCATCCCCACGGTGCGGCGCCCAAATCGGCGACCCATCTGCCGTCCTTCCATTTGCGAACCCCACTGTTGCAGGCCACCCAAAAGCCCCCGTCACGCGCGGCGCAGATACCCTGCAAGTAGTCGTTCGTGGACACTTCGACCGTTAATCGTCCATCCCTGAGCGCGGACGCGACGCCCTCGCGCTCCACCCAAATTGTCCCATCCTGCCCGCGCGCCAGTGACACCACTTTGGCGACCACACCCGATGGTGGCGACAACACCTTTCCGTCCCGCACGTGCGCCAGTTCGCCCGCCTCGTTCAGCAGCCAAATGTCGCCCACGTCGTCGGCAGCAATGGCATAAATTTTTCCACCGCTCCAATTGGCATGCCACGCTACCGCGGCGAAACGGCCGTCCTGACATTGCGCAACGTCGCCGCTTTCCGTGCCGATCCACAGCGTGCCGTCGCCGGCTTCAAACAGGCTCGTAATGCGGCTGCTGTGCAGTTCCGGCGTGTTGTGGTCATCGAAAACCGTGAAACGGACGCCGTCGAACCTTGCCAATCCATTATAGGTGCCGACCCACAGGTAGCCATCCCGCGTCTGCACCACCGCAGTGACCTTGTTTTGCGGCAACCCCTGCTCCACCTGCCAGGTGCGCGTGAAATAGTTCGGAGGCGCGGCCAGCGCCGGAAACCATCCGGCGGCAACCATGGCAAGAGTCAACGCGAACCAGCCAAACAACTGGTTTTCGGTGGTGCGACGGGACATGCCCTCATTTTGTCCGCCGACCGGCGGCAGCCGCAAGCGAATTCAAGCGCCGTGCGCCTCATTCATTTTGATGACATGACGAAACCAGACGCACCAGCCAGACTGGAACACAAGATCGTCATCAAAACAACCTTTGCACCGCCATGATTGCAATCAAAAGCCTTGCCACCGCCTGTCTGCTCTGCCTTGCCGCCGCCACCGCCATTGCGGCCGCGCCGCTGCTGCTCAATGATCCCGTGGATATTAGCGGCGATTTCCGCGCACTGGAGAATCTTTATTATCTCGCCGACAAGGTTTCGGAATTTGATCCGGCCACCCATGCCGGGAAAATTGTCTGCCAGCGCGCGCAATATCGCGTGCGGCACGCGTTCGACAACGACCTTTCCCTTATCGCCCCGGTCGGCCCAAACGAGTTTCCCGAAAATCAATACGCCGCCAATCCGGAGCAGCCATTTTCCGTCGAGTTTATCTCCCCCCGCACGCTGCGTATCCAGATGACCAGCGGACCGCAGGTGCATCCGCCCCAGCCCGAACTCATGCTCGCCGGGCCGGTGCCCGCCGATGCTTCCTGGAAATACGAAAAAATTCCGGGGGGCTGGCGCTATGCCAGCGCGTTCGGTTCCGTAACGATTCGGGAAAACCCGTTTCATCTCGAACTCCGCGACGCGAGCGGCAGATTGCTGACGGCCACCGACCACATGGACGACAACAAGTCCACCTTCAGCCCGGTTCTGCCGTTCTGCTTCGCGCGGCGTGCCGCGGACTATTCGCGCAGCTTCAATGCCGCTTTCACACTGTCGCCCGGCGAGAAAATTTTCGGCTGCGGCGAATCGTTTACTGGCCTCGACAAACGCGGACAGAAATTGGTGCTCTGGACGGACGACGCCAATGGTATCGAAAACCAGGGAATGTATAAACCGGTGCCGTTCTTTATGAGCAGCCGCGGTTACGGCATGTTCCTGCACACCAGCACGCCGATCACGTTGGATTTTGGCCATGACTTCAGCGGCGTGAATTCGATGAGGATCGGCGACGACCAACTGGATTTGTTCGTTTTCCTGGGCACGCCCAAGGAAATCCTGGACGAATACACCAAGCTCACCGGCAAATCGCCGCTGCCGCCGCTGTGGTCATTCGGCCTGTGGATGAGCCGCTGCACTTACAATGCCGAATCGCAGGTGCGCGACATCGCCGGCAAGCTGCGAGAGAACAAAATTCCCTGCGACGTGCTGCACCTGGACACCGGCTGGTTTGAAACCGACTGGCAGTGCGATTACGAGTTTTCCACCACGCGGTTCACCGACCCAAAGAAAATGCTGTCGGATTTGAAGGACGAAGGTTTTCATGTTTCCTGCTGGCAACTGCCGTACTTCGTGCCGAAGAACAAATTGTTCCCCGAACTCGTGGAAAAAAATCTCGTCGTGCGCGACGCGAAAGGCAATTTGCCTTACGAAGACGCGGTGCTGGATTTTTCCAATCCCAAAGCCGTCGAGTGGTATCAAGGCAAATTGGCGAATCTGCTTAACCTCGGGGTCGCCGCGATCAAAGTGGATTTCGGCGAGGCCGCGCCGAACAGCGGAATTTGGGCGAACGGCCGCACCGGATTCTACGAGCATAACCTCTTTCCGCTGCGTTACAACCAAGCCGTCGCCGACATCACCAAGCAGACGACCGGCGACAACCTCATTTGGGCTCGCAGCGCGTGGGCGGGCAGCCAGCGGTATCCCATTCACTGGGGCGGCGACGCCGAAAGCACCGACGACGGCATGGCGGCGGAACTGCGCGGCGGGCTTTCGTTGGGACTTTCCGGTTTTTCCTTCTGGAGCCACGATGTTGGCGGCTTCACCGCGAACTCGGTTCAAGGTATGCAGCAGGATTTGTTCACTCGCTGGCTGGCCTTCGGCATGTTGAGTTCGCATAGCCGCTGTCACGGCATTGCGCCGAAGGAACCGTGGCTCTATGGCCAGGAGTTCATGGACCAGTTCCGCACCATTGACGAACTCAAATACAAATTGATGCCTTACGTCTATGCGCAGGCGAAAGATTCGTCCGAACGCGGCTTGCCGATGGTGCGCGCGCTGTTCGTGGAATTCCCCAACGACCCCGGCTCGTGGCAAGTTGACGACGAATATCTCTACGGCTCGCAAATGCTCGTCGCGCCGTTGCTGCACGAAAACGAAACCAGCCGCGCGGTTTATCTGCCGCCGGGAACGTGGATTGATTATCAGAGCGGAAATAGTTACTCCGGCGGCTGGCAAAACCTCGCGGCCGGAAAGATCCCCGCCGTCATTTTGGTGCGCAATGGTTCGGTGATTCCGCGGATCGCGCCGGCGCAAAGCACGGCACAAATGGATTGGTCAAAAATCGAACTGCGCGTTTTCGCCACGGATGCCACCGCGGTCACCGGCCTGATTTTCCTGCCCGGCGGAATCGAAGCCCATAAACTCACCCTGACCAAATCCGGCGACCATTTCAAACTGGACACCGACCCGCTGAACGGAAAGGTCACGTGGAACATTTCTGTCGGGGAAATCCATTAAATATGATATATCAATACGTCAGGCGGTTCGGCGCTGCACTGCTCTGCGCACCGCTGTTTTGCCACGGGGGAAATTACACCAATTTTTCCGTCGCGGTTTACATCCCGATCAATGTGGTCCAGAGCTTCGACCAGCCGCAAAAACTCCGGCAGGATTGGGATTGCATCCGCCGCCAATTGAAAGTGGACAAAGTCTATATCGAAGTGCAGCGCGATCAGCGGCTGCTCACCGGCGAGCAGGCTGAGCGCGTCAAACAGTTTTTCCTGGACCGTGGCGTTCAGGTGGCCGGCGGCATGGCGCTGTCGGATGGCAGCATCGGCGGGCAGTTCCAATCGTTTTGCTATACCGATCCGAACGACCGCGCATTCATCAAAAGCGCGGCGGAGTTTGCCGCGCGGCATTTCGACGAGGTGATCCAGGATGATTTCTTTTTCGTTTCCACCAAGAAGGATTCCGACATTGCGGCCAAGGGAAATAGAACCTGGGCGCAGTTTCGCATGGAGCTGATGGACGACGCGGCGGAAAACCTGCTCGTCAAGCCCGCAAAAGCTGTTAACCCAAAGGTCAAAATGGTCGTCAAGTTCCCGAACTGGTATGAGCACTTCCAAGGTTCCGGCTATGACCTCGAACGCGAGCCGCAATTATTTGACGCGATTTACACCGGCACCGAAACGCGTGATCCGGTCACCACCGACCAGCAATTGCAGCAATACGAAAGCTACGAAATCATCCGCTACTTTGAGAACCTCGCCCCGGGTCGCAACGGCGGCGGCTGGGTGGACACCTACAGTATTCGCTATCTCGACCGCTACGCCGAGCAAATCTGGGACACGCTTTTTGCCAAGGCGCGCGAGTTCACGGTTTTTGAATGGTCGGCCATGACGCAACCGTTTGAAGCCGGCGACCGCGCCGCGTGGGAAAATCTTCCCTCCAGCTTCAACTTTTCCGAAATGACCAACGGCATTTCCGCGCCGACGTGGGCGCGGATCGCTGGGTATTCGTTGGAACAGGCGGACAAGTTTCTCGGCCGCCTGGGCAATCCCATCGGCATTGCCAGTTATCGTCCGCCAGCATCCAGCGGCGAAGATTTTCTGCATAATTATTTTGGCAACCTCGGCATCCCGATTGACCTGCGCCCGGAATTTCCGACGAATGCCAATGTCATTTTGCTGACGGAGTGCGCAAAGATGGATCCTGACATCATCGCCAAGATCAAAGGCCAGTTGCGCGCGGGCAAATCCGTGGTCATCACCTCCGGCCTGCTCCACGCCTTGCAGGGCAGGGGCATCGAGGACATCGCGGAAGTCCGCTGGACCGACCGAAAATTTCTCGCGCGCCAATACGACGGCGGTTTCGGCGCGGGAAATTTTTCCACGCTCGCGGGCGGGACGAATGCCGCCGGGCTGTTCCCTGAAATTGATTTCCTCACGAATGACTCCTGGTCGCTCGTGCGCGCCGGGGCCAATGGCAACGGCTTCCCGCTGTTGCTCCTGAACCGCTATTCGCGCGGCGTGTTTTACGTCTGGGCGATGCCCGACACTTTCACCGACCTCTACGCCCTGCCGCCGGAAGTGACGGGTGCGATTAAAAACTGCGTCATGCGCGGTTTTCCCGTGCGCTTGGACGGCCCGGCGCAGGTGGCGCTCTTCGCATATGACAACGGCGCGTTCATCGTGCAAAATTTTTCCCCCGCGGCGGCGGATGTGAAAATCTCCACGCTGGGGAATGCAACCAAGCTGAAGAACATCGTGACCGGCGAAGTGATGGAAGGCAAATTACCGCCGCCACACGGCTGGAACTGGCGGAATGAAAACCTCGAGGACCGCGTCTCGTTCCGCACGCATCTGCCGCCGCACAGCTATGCCGTGTTTGTCCTGGAGCGGGGTCACGGAAATGAAAGCGCGTCGGTCAAATGAGACCCGCCAGGCGTTCGTTTCACAAGAAACCGTCAGCGTCAGCGCAAGTCGCAATTTTATGACCAAAAAAACAAATATTCGACGAAAAGTGGGTTGTCTCGCTCTTGGCCTTGCAACGTTCATCGCCGCCTTGGATATGTCGGCCGCCGCCGCCAACGAAACCGCCCGGCAGATTTCGGCCGACTTGCGACAAACGAACGGCCCGCTCGACACGATGTTCAAATTCTGCGTCGGTGCCGGTCGCGCCAACGAGGGGTTGCGCGCCGACTGGCAGCGGCAACTGACCTATGCGCACCGCGAGTGCGGCTTCCAATACATCCGTATGCACGGCTTGTTTACCGACGACATGGGCGTTTATCGTGATTACGGCAAGCCGGAATACAACTGGCAATACATTGACGAGCTCTACGATTTTCTCCACGGCATCGGCATGAAACCGTTTGTGGAACTCGGCTTTATGCCGAACGGATTGGCCAGCGGTTCTAAGACGATCTTCTGGTGGAAGGGCAACGTGACGCCGCCTCGCGATATGAACCAGTGGGCGGATTTCATCCGCGCTTTCGTCCTCCACGAGCAGGAACGTTACGGCGACGCCGAGGTGCGCACGTGGTACTTCGAGGTGTGGAACGAGCCAAACTTGGACGGTTTCTGGGCCGGTACACAACAGCAATATTTTGACCTGTATGCGGCGACGGCACATGCCATCAAGAGCGTTTCTCAGGATTACAGAGTCGGCGGCCCGGCGACGGCGGGTTGCGGCTGGGTGCCGGAGTTCATTCATTTCTGCGACACGAACCACGCGCCGGTGGATTTCATCTCCACGCACACTTATGGCGTGGAAAGCGGATTTCTGGACGAACACGGCAACGGCGGCACTGTGCTTTCCCGGAATCCCAATTCAATTATTGGCGATGTCAAACGAGTGCGCCGGCAGATTGCCGAATCGGCCATGCCGAAATTGGAACTCCACTTCACCGAATGGAGTTCCTCGTACACACCAGCCGATCCAGTTCACGACAGCTATCACAGCGCGGCTTATATCTTGGACAAGCTCAAAAAGTGCGGCGCCGCCGCGCAATCCATGTCCTACTGGACGTTCACGGATATTTTTGAAGAGCCAGGCCCGCGCTGGGAAGCTTTTCACGGCGGTTTCGGACTGATGAATTATCAGGACATCAACAAGCCGGCGTTTTATGCGTATCAATACTTGAACCGGCTTGGCCCGACGGAGTTGCAGGATACTGACCCGTCCTCTTGGATTTGCGCCGACAATTCAGGCGGCGTGCAGGCGTTGATCTGGGATTTCACCAACACGCATCCCGGCCCCAAAGTTCATAACCAGGAGTTTTACAAACGTGATTTGCCCGCGCAACAAAAGAACCAAGTCACCCTCACCCTGTCAAACCTGCCCCAGGGGAAATACACCCTGGACATTTACAAAGTCGGTTACCGGGTCAACGACGCCTACGACACCTATCGTGATTTAGGTTCGCCCGCGCAACTCACCAAGACCCAAGTCGCCAAAATCAAATCAGAAAACAGCGGCGCTCCGTCGGAAGTCCGCACCGTGAAGATCGGCCGCGATGGAAAATTTGAGCAGCAGTTCGACCTCCGTGAAAACGATGTCGTGATGATCACACTCAACCCCCAGAAGTGACACTTCGCGCCGTTGCTCCAATGACGGCGTCCACGCCTGGACCTTGCGCGGCATCGCCTACGACCCGACGAAAGATTTCGTCCGCTACACCGACGGCACCGTCAATCGTTGGACCAAACTGGAACGCCCCGGCATCTACATCGAAAATGGCCACGTAGCTGCCGTCACTTTGGCTGTAATTGACGTAGAAAACGAATAGGAACGCGGCAATGACGGTCATGGCAGCAAGATCATCGTCATTGCCTCCTCATTGCACCTTGATCGCTCGTCAGGTGAAGATTTAGGTGAAGCTTTGGGTGGCGCTTTTCAACGGACCAGAATCAAGCCGGAGCTGTTGCCCGTAATGCTCCGGCCGCCGCCGGGCGAGACGAGGTAGGTGTTTTCCGAGCCCACCAATCGGTGTACTCGAAGGTGAGGCCCTTTCCAGTGCCATCGTTCCACATGGCCGTCCGCGAATGAAAAGGCTGATCCCTGCTTGTGCCGGATGGTGGGACTATTCTCCCATTCCGCCTGGGTCAGCACGAATATCCCATCGTCAACGCTGTTCTGGCTTTCATCCACGAAAACCATGGCCGAGGACGGGCCGGGATGATTGATTTGCGTCGTCTTCTTGGCCAGTTACGCAGACTCACGGTGGTGCCCCCTGCTTGCTCCGATCGGAATCAACGCCCGGTTTGTCCCGACGCTCTATCAGAGCAGTCCTGATCTCCTTCACCTGGTTCATCTGTGCCTCGGCCAATGTCCCGATGGGACCGGCCTGTGGGTTCCAGTTCGGCCCCATGTCCAAGGTCACAACCCCCTCGTGAGCAACCACGTCTTTGATCCACTTGGCCCAATTCTCCGGCGGATACCGGGTGTTCCGCTGTGACCAGTTGCCGCCCAGGTAGGTCAATGCATGCACTGCGAACCAGCCAGCCAGCGTGATTTCGGGATCTCGTTGAAAGGCTCGTTCAACTCTCCGGCCGTGTAGTCCTCCGCCCGCGTCCAGCGGATGACTTTGACGCCGGGGTTGAAGGTGACAATGGCCTTGGGATTGCCGTGCTTGACTGCCGCTGCGTAACGATCGGCGATGGCGTCGTTGAACCGGACGTGCTCGTAGCCGCCGTCAAACCACCAACCGGAAATCTTGTCGCCATAGCGGTCTGACCATTCCTGAATGACCTCGCTCCACTTCTCGGCGAATGCCAGATCAATCGGTTGGTCTTTCGCGCCTTGCGGCAGTCCGAAAGCTTTCTGTGCGCGGGCGTCCTCGTTAGGCGCCTGGCAGGTCATATAAAGCATCAGCTTGATGCCTTTGGGCTGCAAAACCCGGTAGAGATCCAGCGGCAGGTCGCGTGTCGCGCATCGTTGGCCGGGCGAGTACCCGGTGATTTTGCCAAAGGCGGCGTTGGGCGCGTTGTAATATCTTGATTTTGGTCCATTTCATTAACTCGATCGTCGCTTGCGCCAGCGTGGAAAGCGGCGCACTGCCTGCGGCGGCTTTCAACGCGGCGGCGGACAACAGCGTCGCATTAACCGTGGCTGGAACCGGAGCAGCCGAAGCAGCCTGCAGTGCGGCCACCATAGCCACCGGCGTGACGGCGACGCCCTGGCGGCGGAAGCAGTCGCGCAGCTTCTCCACGGCGCGCTGAACGCGTTTCTTTGCCGCCTCTTCGCTGGTTCCCAAGGCCGCAGCCACCTCCGCGAAGGACTTGCCGTCGAAGAAGCGGATCAGCACAGCTTCGCGATCGGTTTGGCCCAGGCTGGCGAGCGCACCATCCAGCAGTGCGGCAATCGCCGAGTCGTCCGGCGGCGGAGAAGTGGATTCGGGAGAAATCATGACGGCAAACCTTTCTTCACGGCGTTGACGGCGGAATTCGTCCCGGAGCAACTGCCTGGCCACATACCGCGTGGTGGTAAAAAGCCAGCCCGCCAGCACCGTGCCAGCAGGCAATCTCACCGCCTTCCGGGCGAGAATAGTGAACACCGCCTGTGCGGCTTCCTCGGCAAGGTGCGGATTGCCCGTCTGGCGCAGCGCCCAGGAATACACAAGCTGCAGGTGGCGCGCGACCACCCTGGCAAAAGCCTGCTCATCGCCACGCTCTGCGCAAGCCTGAAGCCACTCTCGATCTTCCATTGCGGACATTCTACAACTCAAATGGCCGCCGGGGACCAAAAAGGGACAAAGAAAGTGCGCCGGCGGCAAGTCCCCTCCTCGTTCTTGGGAGTCGTCCACAATTAACTTGATACCGTCGCCCGCCTACCCAAACACGCAAGCGGCGCGCGAGTTCACCTTCATTCAGTGAATTCTTCAACAAATGAACAATCGCCAATCTCTACAGGTCTGGCACCAGGGCTTGCGGCAGTTCATCAAACCAAAATTTCACGTTCAAGTCCTGTCGTGGGCACCACTTTTCATCTTATTTCACCGGGTTGATCAGCGGCGCCAAGCCCTGAATCCGCACTTCGAGTTGGTCGCCGCTTTGAATGGGTCCCACCCCGCTGGGAGTGCCGGTGAGAATCACGTCCCCGGGCAGCAACGTCAAATTGGTGGAGACAAAACTGACGATATCAGCCGGTTTGAAAATAAGCTGGCTGGTGTTGGAGTTCTGGCGGAGCTGGCCGTTTTGAAACTGCTGGATGCTCAGGTCGTTCGGGTCCAGCATCGTTTCCACGTACGGCCCAAGCGGGGTGAACGTATCGAAAGACTTTGCCCGGCCCCATTGCCCGTCGGCCTTCTGGATATGACGGTCGCTGATGTCTTGCGCGGCGGTGTAGCCGAAAATGTAGCGCGGCGCCTGGGTGGGCGAGACACTGCGAATCTTGCGCCCAATGACAATGGCCAGCTCGGCCTCAAAATCCGTACGGTGCTGCGGAAACGGAATCTCAATCTTGCCGCCGTCCGGCAACAGCGACGTGGGAGCCTTGAACCAAATGAGCGGTTCCGCAGGCAATTCCCGGTGCATCTCGCGCGCATGATCCAGATAATTGACACCCACCGCGATGATTTTGCTGGGCACCACGGGGACCAGCGTTTTGACTCCCTTACGCGGCGTGGGCTCCCGATCAAAGGTGGGGGAACCAAACACGTCGCCATGCAGGCGAAACAACTCGCCATCCACCACTTTGGCGTGGAAAATTTCGTCGTCTTTTTGGAACCGGCCTATGGCAGCCATACGAGTTTATGATTTGTGATTTACGATTTGCGATATACTAACCTCTGGAAACCAGTCTGCCTCGTTTTGTTGCCAGCGTAAATCCAAATGTGATGACAAAGCAGAGAAACTCATTGGCCTGGGACTGGACGGTGCTGCCGGAGCGCGGCTGTGCTGAAAGCCCGCCGCAGCAACGTTCGTAATCCAAGGTGCCTTGGCCGCTCGACCAGCCTGCTCGCTGGCCACCTCGCTGCGGTTGGTCTCCAACCCAGCCGCGCTCCGCCAGATGAAATGCGCTCTGCCGTTATTCGCCAATTCAAGCGTTAGACGGTTCAGAAGAATTTCGTCTCACACCCTGCCGGTCAAAAGCGCGCTGGACAGGATTTTGCAACCAAACTACATTCTTGACCATGAAACCGAGCAGCAAGTTAACTCTCGAATGACCATTGATACCCTCCTCACCCCGGCGGAATTGCCGGCACTGGCCAGCCGGGATTTGCGCGGCACGGCGTGCGTCGTGTTCGACATTTTGCGCGCGACCAGCGCGTTCGTCACCGCGCTGCAAAACGGCGCGCGGGAAATCATTCCTGTTGGCGAGATTCCCGAGGCGGTCGCCCGCCGCCAAGCGCAACCGGACGCGCTGCTGGCCGGCGAGCGCGACGGGGTTAGAATCCGCGCGGCGCAATCAGGCGGCGTGGATTTTGAATTCGGCAATTCGCCGCGCGAGTTTCGCGCCGAAAAAGTGCGCGGCAAGACCATCATCAGCACCACCACCAACGGCACGCGGGCGTTGCGCGCCTGCGCCGGCGCAAACCTCGTGCTGGCATCCTCTTTCTTGAACCTGGCGGCGACGGCCCGGTTTTTGAACCAGTCCCCGCCGGAGGAGATTCTCCTGATCTGCGCGGGGACGGGCGAAGGCACCGCCTTGGAGGACGTGCTGGCGGCGGGGGCGCTGGCCGGTTTGGTAGGCGGCGATTATTCCGATGCCACGGAAATCGCGACGCGCGCTTTCCTCTCGGCCAAGGCGGATCTGCCCGCGGTGTTGGCTGGCACGCAAAACGCGCGGCGGCTGCTGGCCCTTCCCGAACTGCGCGCGGACGTGGCTTTTTGCGCCCAGCGCGACCTGTTTAAAATCGTCGCCGTAATGCATACTGGCGGCTCGCTGAGAGTTGAGGGTTAGCTTCGCTATTCCACAGCGCGGCTGACGGCGCAACCAAATCGTCCTCGACCTCGTCGTCGTCCTCGTAGTCGAGAACCAGAAAATTCGAGGACGCCGAGGAGGACGAAAAAATTTGCGCAGGCTGCGAACAATTTGAATGACAAATGACGAATGAATGTCCGAAGCATAAATTTGCTGGCGCTGTTGTTTTTCTCGCTGACGCTGGAACGGGCGGCGGCGGATAACGTCCTGTTCGCCGGGGATTTTTCCCACGGCCTTTCCCAAGGATGGCAAAACGTGGCCTTCTTCAAAAAGCCGACGGATTATGAGGTCCAACGCGAGGGCACGAACTTTTTCCTGCTGGGCGTAGCCGACAAGGGGTGTTCGGCCTTGAGCGTTAAGTTGAACCTCGCGCCACCACCCAAGCTCAAGTTGCGCTGGCGCTGGCGGATTGACGGCGTGGTCACCAACGGTTCGGAACGCGAGCTTTCGAAATTCGATCACGCCGCGCGCGTGTTTGTGGCGTTCGACACCTTTATCGGTCCGCCCCGCACGCTGAATTATCTGTGGGGAAATGTCGAGCCAGTGGGCACGCTTCTGGAGCATCCCAAGTCCAGCCGGGCGCAATTGCTCGTATTGGAATCCGGCAACGGCAAGTCCGGCCAATGGATTGCCGAGGAACGCGATGTAACGGCGGACTGGCAAAAGGTTTTCCCCGGCCAACCGATGCCAAAAATAACCGGGCTGGGCGTCATGACCGATGGCGACAGTCTGGGCCAAAAGGTCACAGGGGCCTATGCGAATATCGAGCTGACCGGGGAATCCAACTGAATTTGCGATTGGTGATATACGCGACGTGTCTGAGGCCTTGGTTGTTTTGTTTCTTTATTGTTCAAGAGCCTCCTTTTCCCTTAACTTGCCGCCATGTTCAAAGCCGCTGATTTATTTGATCTCGCCCAAACCGAACACGCCGCCATCTTCGACGGCTGCACCCACGCTTGGGAAGCCCTGAAGAAAATCGAGGCTTACCTCGCCCAAGTCCCGCGCCAGCATCCGCCCCGGAAATTTCCCGGGGCGAGTATCGGCCAGCACGTAGTCATTGGCGAAGGCACAATCGTGGAACCCGGCGCGCTGATCAAAGGTCCGGCCATCATTGGAAAAAACTGCCAGATTCGCCACAACGCCTACGTCCGCGAAAACGTCATCGTGGGCGACCATTGCGTGGTGGGCAATGCCAGCGAACTGAAAAATGCGCTCCTCTTCAACGGCGCACAGGCGCCGCACTATAATTACATCGGCGACTCCATTCTGGGCCACAAGGCGCACCTCGGCGCAGGCGTGAAGATTTCCAACATCCGGCTCCTGCCCGGCAACGTAACGGTGGAGCTGGATGGCGTGCTCACGGACACTGGCCTGCGCAAATTCGGCGCGCTGCTTGGGGACGGCGCGGAAGTGGGCTGCAACGCCGTGCTGAACCCCGGCAGCATCCTTGGCCGCGGCGCGCTGGTGTACCCGAATGTCTTCTGGCGCGGCTTCCTGCCCGCCCACAGCATCGCCAAGAACAAGGCCGCGATCGAGGTTGTGGTCAAGCGTCCGACGGGAATCAAGTAACAGCAAAGACGCAGCAAAAGTGAAAGATGGATGATGGTCCAGCCAATCCCATCGGGCGTTTTCCAAAGCAACCGCGCGCGTTTCTCCTTTTCCCCGGGGGAGAATGCCGGGATGAGGGTGGTCGTTAACACCATTTTTCGAAACCATTCCAGCTCCAGCTTGGCCTCCCAAGCCGTTTGAATTATCCTTCCCGCGTGCCGATTTTTCTCGAATGTCAACGTTGCACCGCCTGCTGCCGCTGGCCGGGACAGGTGCGATTGACCGACGCGGAAATCATGCAGCTCGCCGCCCTTAAAGGCGTCAGCGAGCGTGAATTCATCCAGCGTTTCACCCGCTTGCGCCATGATCGCCGGGGATTGGCCTTGCAGGAAAAGCCTGACGGCGGTTGCGTTTTTCTGGAAGGAAACGATTGCTCGGTCCAACCAGTCAAGCCGCAGCAATGCCGGGATTTTCCAAATCTCTGGAATTTCCCCGGTTTTCAGCAAGTTTGCCGGGCCATCCCAAGGGCTGAGGGTTGAGCGCTGTAAGTTGAGGGCTTCCGTCAGCCCCATCCCCCTCATCCCCCTCATTCCCATCAATCCATCAATCCTTCAATCCACCAATCCCCCACCCTTTGAGCCAGCCACCACCACCACCCAGCTCGAACTTTTTCGATAAAAATCACTTTCGCTGCTTGCCATTGTGCGCGAGTGTCGGCAAATTTCGTCAGTTGAATTAACGATCAATCAACCGCGATTTGGAGATTATGAGCAATCAAGCGAAACTGGAACTGGATGGAAAAGTTTATACGCTGCCCACCCTGACGGGCAGTGAGAATGAAAAGGCGGTGGACGTGTCGGCCCTGCGCGCGAACACGGGCTACATCACCATTGACGACGGCTATGGCAACACCGGCTCCTGCGTCAGCAACATCACCTTCATTGACGGTGACCAGGGCATCCTGCGCTATCGCGGCATTCCCATCGAGGAAATGGCCGAAAAATCCAATTTCATCGAGACGGCGTATCTCATCATCTACGGCAACCTGCCCACGCGGCCGCAATTGAAGGCATTTTCCGACCTCCTGACCGGCCACCAATACCTGCACGAGGACATGAAGTTTCATTTCGAGGGGTTTCCCACGGGCGCGCACCCCATGGCCATCCTCTCGGCGATGATCAACGCCGCGAGTTGTTTTGACGAGGGTTTGATGAATTGGAAATGGGGCAAGAACAAACAGTTCGATGTTTACGTGGCCAAGTTGATTTCCCAAGTACGAACCATTGCGGCATATTCGTATCGCAAATCCCTGGGGCTGCCATTGATCTATCCGAAACAGCATTACAAATACACCGCCAACTTCCTCCACATGCTGTTTTCGATGCCCTATGAGGATTTTGAACTGAAGCCGGAGGTGGTGAAGGCGCTGGACTTGATTTTCCTGCTCCATGCGGATCACGAGCAAAACTGCTCCACTTCCACCGTGCGCATGGTGGCCTCGTCGCAGGCGAATTTGTTCGCCAGTTGTGCGGCGGGCGTGTGCGCATTGTGGGGTCCCCTGCATGGCGGCGCCAACCAGGCAGTGCTCGAAATGCTGGCGCAAATTCACCAGGAAGGCGACGACGGCTCCAAGTTCATCACCGCCGCCAAGGACAAGAACAGCGGCCGCAAACTCATGGGCTTTGGCCATCGCGTCTATAAGAATTACGACCCGCGCGCCAAGATCATCAAAAAAGCCTGCGACGAAGTCCTGTCCAAATTGCACAAGAGTGACCCATTGCTGGACATTGCCAAGAAGCTGGAAGAGGCCGCCCTGAAGGATTCCTATTTCGTCGAGCGAAGACTTTATCCCAATGTGGATTTTTACAGCGGCATCATCATGCGCGCCATCGGCATTCCGATGGAGATGTTTACCGTGATTTTTGCCATCGGCCGGATGCCCGGCTGGATCGCCAATTACAAGGAAATCATGGAGGAGCCGAAGAGCCGCATTTATCGGCCGCGGCAGATTTATACCGGCCCCACCGTGTCCCATTACATTCCCATGGAAGAGCGGAAGTGAGGAACAAGGGGGGGGGTGGAGTTCGAACTGTTGGGGCGTGATCGGGAACATGCCACCAACCGCGGGCAGGCTGCGCCATGGAACAGTACTTGCTCACGGTAACGTTTATTCTTTTGGATGAGCAAAATTTTGGTCATTGACGATGAGGCGTGGCTGCGGGAAATGATCCGGCTGGCGCTGGAGCAACAGGGATTTCAGGTTCTGGAGGCCACGGACAGCGTGGATGGTCTGGCCCAATCCCGTGATCACCTGCCCGACCTTATCCTCTGTGACGTCAACATGGACGAGGCTGGCGCGGGCTATTCGATGCTGGCCAAACTGCGCGAAAACGCCACCACCGCCGCCATCCCGTTCATTTTGATGACCGGCTTGGCGGATGCCGCCGGCATGCGACACGGCATGGAACTCGGCGCCGATGATTATCTGCCCAAACCGTTCAAAGTGGACGAGTTGTATGCCACCGTCAACGCGCGCCTGCGCAAGGCGAAAACCGTGCGGCAGGAAGCGGAGAAAAAACTCACCCTGCTGCGCAGCCAGATTTCCCTCATCCTGCCGCATGAAATGCGCACTCCGCTCAATGGCATCATTTCCAATTCGGAAATGCTGGCCGAGTCGGCAGGCGCGCTGGATCCCCGTACCATTGCGGAAATGTGCCTGGAAATCTGCCAGTCCGGCCAGCGTCTCGAACGGCTGATCGAGAATTTCCTGATTTACGCCCAGTTGGAGATCGTGGGATCCGACCCGCAAAGCATCAGCCACTTGCGCGGCATTCTGACCAACCGGCCCGCGGCAGTCGCCCTCGCCGCCGCCAGGATTCAGGCTGAAAAAGCCGGCCGCCTTCAGGATCTGGTCCTTGACCTGGCCGATGCGCCGTTGCCTATGGCCGAAGATTATTTCCGGAAAATCGTCGTGGAACTCGTGCAAAACGCGCTTCGGTTTTCGGAAGCGGGCAGTTCCGTCCGCCTCCGCCTGCAAGCCACTCCGGATAACGTCGAATTCGCCGTGCAAGACAGTGGACGCGGGTTTTCCAACGAGCAGATCAGCCGCATCGGCGCTTACATGCAGTTTGAACGGAGAATGCAGGACGAACAAGGCTTCGGCTTGGGTCTGGCCATTGTCCGCAAGCTCGTGGAATTGCATGGCGGCGAACTGCAAATTGACAGCAAACCCGGCCTCGGCTCCACCGTCACCGCCAAAGTGCCATGCGCCAAGGCGGCCTGACCGTGCGCAACTGGTTGGACGGATTGCTGGATTACTGGTTTAATGGAAGGAAATCCGGCACTGCTTCGCCCACGAATCCACCCTTCCAGAAATCCAATCATCCGGTCTTCCTTATCCGTGCCCACCTTTGGTCACATTGAAGAGGCCAGCCTGAACTTCAAAACGGCAGGCGATTGTAAAGCAGGTTCAGCCCTCGTTCCACAAGATGGGCGGTGAGAAAGATCAGCCCCAGTCCCACCAGGGGCGCGAAATCCACTTTGCTGGCCCGCAAGGGAATTCTTTGCAAAGGTCGCAAAATGGTTTGCGCCGTCGCGCTCACGTATTTCCAAAACGGATGTTTGCCGAAATAAATGTAACTGTTCAACAAGTACAGCAACAGAATGGCTCCCAGCGGAAACTTCCAGAGCGCGTAACTGCTCATCCCCAGGATCAGTGCCTGCTGGAATCGCCCGGCCGGCGGCAGCGGCGTCAAGATTTGCAACCGGATCAACAGCCAGCTTGCCAGCCACCATAAAATGGCCGTCGCAAAAAACGGCAAGACCGCCTTGGCCCAGCGCGGCCAGCCATCCAACCGCCCCAAAGGAATGGTGACCAGCCCGTGCATGGGCAGCGGACCGGCCAAGAGCGACAGTACGAGGAGCCACGCGTAAAAAATCCCCAAGATCAGCCCAAAGCTGAAAAATGAAAACACCAGCATCCGCAGCAGCCAGTCGCTCCGGAACGAAAGCGTGGTCACCCCCAAGTTCATTTGTCCCACCCAGACTTGGGGAAACATCCCGCCGATCCACCAGTAAATCACGGCGCGCAAGAGCAGCAACAAGGCGATGAAGATCAGCAGATGCCAGCGGTGCAGTCTTCTAGGTGCGGCGGGACGCAGCGTGCCCATCAAGGTGGCCGGCAGCCGTCTTACCAACGGGTCAAAACGGTTAGACCGCCAATTGAGCCACAACAACAGCCCGGCCAGGTTCAAAATGAAATCAACAATGCCCATGTGACGTAACGCAGGGTACGTGATACGTGATGCGTGAGGAATACGCAATGCCGAATCACGCATCCCGCACTCCGCATCACCCGTCCGGATTCCCGTTTCCGCTTACATCATCTTCAACAGCGTGTCCGCCATTTCGCTGGGCGTGACCGCAATGCCGATGCCCGCGTCCTTGAACGCCGCGATTTTTGCGGCCGCCGTGCCCTTGCCCCCGCTCACAATCGCGCCGGCATGTCCCATCCGCCGTCCGGGCGGCGCGGTGGCGCCGGCAATGAACCCGGCCACCGGTTTCCGGCAATGCTGTTTGATCCACTCGGCGGCCTCCTCCTCCGCGCTGCCTCCAATTTCGCCGATCATGATGATGCCCGCCGTTTCTGGATCCTCGTTGAAAAGTTTGATCACATCCAAATGCGACGTGCCGTTGACCGGATCGCCGCCGATGCCAACGCAGGTGGACTGCCCCACTCCGCGCGACGTGAGTTGCCACACGGCTTCGTAGGTCAGCGTGCCGCTCCGGGAAACCACCCCAATGTTCCCCGCTTTGTGTATGTAGCCGGGTGCAATGCCAATGCGGCAGCCGCCGTGCGAATCCTTGCCGGCACCGGGCGTGACAATGCCCGGGCAGTTCGGCCCAATCAGCCGGGTCTTGGTGTTGCCAGCCAGCGCGCGTTTCACGCGCACCATGTCCCGCACAGGAATGCCTTCGGTGATGGCCACCACCAATTCGAGCCCGGCGTCCGCCCCCTCCAGAATCGCGTCGCCAGCAAACGGGGGCGGCACGAACACCGCGCTAGCCGTCGCGCCGGTTTGTTTCACGGCTTCGGACACGGTGTCAAAAATCGGCACCTCCCTCCCACCACCGTTGAAGAACTGGCCGCCTTTCCCCGGGGTGACGCCGGCAACGATTTGCGAGCCGTATTCGAGGGAGAGTTGGGCATGCCGCGCGCCGAAGCTGCCGGTGATGCCTTGAATGAGAACCTTGGTGTCGGGTTTTACGAGGATGGACATGATAAAATTTATGATTTCAGATTTACGCTTCGCGATTTATGATTTCAATTCAAAACAATTCATTGTGTTGTTCCCGCTTTTCCCTGATGCATTGGAGCCAGCGCACGGCCTCCTTCTGGTGTCAATTTGAGTGATTCTTCAAGGAACGACATATCGTACCCGTATTCCACCGCCGCGCGCCACGCCGAGCCGGCGTCCGGCGGCATCACGTACTTGCCGTTCATCTGCGCCAATGTCTCTGCGTCTATCATGCCATCAATTCAAATGCGTTTGAGGTTCCGATCAATCACGTCACCTTGCGTCGGTACATCACCTCCCCACGGCCTGCACCACCCTTTGCGCCGCATCCGCCATGGAATCCGCCGTGATAATAGCCACGCCCGATTCGGCCAGCGTTTTCTTGCCGGCCACGACATTGTTGCCCTCCAGCCGCACCACCAGCGGCAGTGTCAACCCCGTTTCCTTCACCGCCGCCACGATGCCGGTGGCAATCACGTTGCAATCCATGATCCCCCCGAAAATGTTCACCAAAATCCCCTTCACATGCGGGTCGCTCAAAATGATCTTGAACGCCGCCGTGACTTGGTCCTTGCTTGCGCCGCCGCCCACGTCCAGAAAGTTGGCCGGACTGGCGCCGAAATGCTGGATGATGTCCATGGTCGCCATCGCCAGCCCCGCGCCGTTGACCAGGCAGGCGATGGTGCCATCCAGCTTGATGTAATTCAGGTTGAACTTGCTGGCCTCGATTTCCAGCGGCGCCTCCTCGTTCAGGTCGCGCATTGCTTGAATGTCCTGGTGGCGATATAGCGCATTATCATCCAGCGAGATCTTCGCGTCCAGCGCCATGACCGTTTCCTTGCCGTCGCGCAGCTCCACCACCGCCAGCGGATTCAATTCCACCATCGTGGCGTCGCATTCCCACCAAGTGTTGAAAACCCCCGTGATAAGCTTCACGCCCGCGTTGAACAGGTCGCCTTTCAACCCGAGTGCCGCGGCAATCTTGCGCGCCTGAAACGGCATGATGCCCACCGCCGGATCCACGTGTTCCTTGAAAATCTTCTCGGGATGCTTTGCCGCCACCTCCTCGATGTCCATGCCGCCCTCGGTGCTGGCCATAATCAGCGGGCGCGAATTCGCGCGGTCCAGCAGTACGGCCAGATAAAATTCCCGCTTGATCTTCGCGCCCTCGGCGAACAGCAGTGTCCGCACCTGCCGTCCGTCCGGACCCGTCTGTTTGGTGACCAGCGTCTGGTCCAGCATGTTGCCGGCAAACGCCACGGCCTCCTCCACCGACGACGCCACCTTGACGCCGCCCTGAAACCCGGACTTGAACGTGCCCTTGCCGCGTCCGCCGGCGTGGATTTGAGATTTGACCACCACTTTGGCGCTGCCGCTGGCGGCGATCTTTTCGGCCGCCGGACGCACTTCGGCGAGTGACTTGGCGGGGATTTCGAGCGGAACGGGCACACCGTTGCGGGCAAGCAACTGCTTGGCCTGATATTCGTGGATGTTCATTTCAAAATTAGTTGGGCCATTAAAAACGATTCGCGCGGGAAATCAACCATTTTAAGCGACAAATTTTACGCGCGCTCTTGGAACCGGGAAATCGGCCTGCCTTCGCCAGCTTCACGGCGCAGTCAGGCGGTAAAACCGCTGGGGACAATTCGTCGCCTGTGCGTCGCTAAAGTTGAAGAGCCCATTGCTGTCCGCGGTGTTGGTCGCGATGGGCAACCACATCAATGGCGGAAGGTTCGAGGCCATCAGCAGAATGTAGGTCTGGCCTGCTCCACCGGTCCCGCCCAAGGTGAAGCCTTCATCCGCCGCCATGCCCGCGCCCGCAATCACCAGCGGCGCCAAATTTACAAAATTCGCGGTAACCGTGAGATTGTTCGTCACGTCCGCGTCAGCGCGCGGATTGGCGGTGTTGCCGTCGCTCCAGTTGATGAAGGAATACCCTGGATTGGGCACGGCGCTCACCGCCGTGCCATCGTTGCCGTAGGCCACGGTCTGCGGCGTGCCGCCGCTGAGGGTGCCATTCGTCCCCGCTAGATAGATCAAGGTGTAGGTGTTGATGACGAAGTTCGCTGTCACCAGAATATTGCTGGTCACGTTAACGTCCGTGCGCGGGTTGTCCATCAATCCGTCGCTCCAGTTGGTGAAGCTGTAACCGGTGTTTGGCACCGCCGTCACCAGCGTGCCGTTGGTGCCATAGTACACGGTTTGATTCGTCGCGCCCGTCAGCGTGCCATTCGTTCCCGCGAGGTACGTCAGCGCGTAGGTGTTGAGGGCAAAATTCGCCATCACCGCCAGACTGTTGGTCACGTTCGTGTCGGTGCGCGGGTTGGCGGTGTTGCCGTCGCTCCAGTTCACAAAGTTATAGCCAGTGTTCGGCACTGCGGTCACCGCCGTGCCGCTGGTATTGTAGTTGACCGTCTGTGGACTGGTTCCAGTGATGGTCCCGTTGGTCGCCGCAGAATAGGTCAGCGTATAGGTATTAACAGCAAAATTCGCCGTGACGTTGATATCGTTGGTCACGCCGGCATCAGTGCGGACGTTGGCCAGATTCCCATCGCTCCAGTTCACAAAATGATAGCCGAGGTTCGGCACCGCGGTGACCGCCGTGCCGCTCGCGCCGTAGTAGACCGTCTGCGGAGTGGTCCCGCTGATCGTCCCGTTGGTGGCCGCAGAGTAGGTCAGCGTATAAGTATTGATCGCAAAATTCGCGGTAACCGCGAGGTTGTTGGTCACGCCGGAATCCGTGCGCGGGTTGGCCAGGCCGCCGTCACTCCAGTTGACAAAGTGATAACCCGTGTTCGGTACCGCAGTCACCGCCGTGCCGCTGGTATTGTAGTTGACCGTCTGCGCAGTCGCGCCGGAAAGCGTGCCATTGGACCCTGCTGCATAGACGAGCGTACAGGTGTTCCAAGCCACGGTCAGGATGCCATTGGTGGCCATCGTATTCGTCTTCCAATTCAACCCGGGGGCGAGCGCCGGCAGGCTGAAGTTTGTGAAGCCGCCGCTCCAACTGCCAGCGTTAAACAGCCGAAAGCTGTCGCCCGCGGCCAGCGCGGTGGCACCGAGGTTGGTTACGATCAGCGTCCCGCCTTCGGTCAGTGTCCTGGCGACAGCCGCCACGCAATTGGTGGGCACACTCCCGTTTTTTCTCACGGCCATCCAAGCCTGGCCGGCCAGCACAAGGTTGCTGCTAAGCGTCAGCCGGCCAACGCCGTTGGTGCCGGGGGCCAGCGTGCCGTTGACCACAGCAAGTCCACCCACGGTGCCGAGGCCGCCGAGGGTCCCGCTCGCAGCCACCGTCACCGCACTAGCGGCCGCCAGGGAACCGTTCACCAGCAGGGTACCGCCACTCACCAAGGTGGTGCCCGAGTAAGTGTTGGCACCGGACAACGTCAAGCTGCCCGTGCCCAGTTTGGTGAGCGCACCCGTGCCGGACAGCACGCCAGAGTATGCGTTGGTCGAGTTGCTATTCCCCACCACAAGGGCGTTCCCGCCGTTGGCAATGCTGCCGGAACCCGCCAAGCCGCCGAGCACAATGTTGGTCACGCCCCCGCCCCATTGCAGGCCATTGGCCACGCCCACATTGAGAATGGCTACGGATAACGCATAAGGGTTGTCCAGCGTGACATTGGCGCCACTGACCGTGACGGCGCCCGAATAAGTATTCGCCGGATTGGAGAAATGCACACCGCTGTAGTTATTGTTGGCGTTATTGACTGTAAGCGGGCCGGAACCGGTCAACCAGGAGTCCACATACAGGCTCTTGGAATCCCATTTGACCGTGAGGGTGCCGCCACTGGCGCCAACTTGGAGCGGGCCGATGAAATGCTGTTCGCCGTCCTCGCCCCAAAGGGTGCCGCCGTTGAGCGTGATGGCATTGGTGAAATAAAACGCGTTCCCGGTGCTGCCCGGTACAAATTTCAAAGTTCCGCCCATCAGCGTAACCGGCCCGGTGCCCAAACTCGCCATGTTTTCACCCAAATTGACAAAGAGGCCCAGATTCGTGCTGCCCAAGCAAACGGTGCCCGCGCGGATGGTGGTGCCGCCTGAATAACCATTGTTGCCGCTGACAATCACCGTGCCGGCACCGCTGTTGGTGAGGCAGGCCGCGCCGGCAATGCTCCCGGCTCCCGCCAGCGCATAAACGGTCGAGCCGTTCTTGAAGTTGATTGCGCCCGGATAGACACTGCCTGTCACGGCCACAAAATTGGTTCCGGGGCTATCGTTGAAAGTCACGGAATCCAGGTTGTAGAACTCGGCGGCGGCGGCACCATTCACCCAGTTGGAACTGGTGGTGACATCCCAACTGCCATTGGTCGCACTGCCCTGCCATCCGAGCGCCGCCGGGGTTCCGCCGCTCACGGTCATCGTGACGGTGGGCGCCGTGGCGGTGAACACAGCTGTCGAATTCCCGCGGATAACGCCGGTTGCGCTCAAGGCCAGATTCGCCGGTCCGCCGCTGCTGATGGTGCTAATGCCATTGATCAACGTGTAGGTCCCGTTCGGAAACACGCCGCCCGCGGTGGAAACGGCGATGGTGCCGCTCAAGGCCAGCGTGCGACCGGCACCGTTGAGGGTAATCAGATCGCATATGCCCGCCCCCAAGTCGTAATTCAAGGTGCCACCCGTGAGGGCAAGACTGCCGTTGATGGTGAACGTTCCGGCGGTGCCGGCGCCAGCGACGTTAATGACGCCGGCGCTGCTGAGATTCCCGTTGAGGTTAGTCGCGCCCCCGCCCAAATTGCCGGCGCTCAACGACTGGCTCGAACCCAGGGTGAAAGTGCTGGAAAGACCGGATACATCCAACAGCGCACCCGGTGCCACCGTGATAGCCGAACTGCTGGCAATGGCGGCAGAGCCGATCAGCGCCAAGGTGCCGCCATTGATCGTCGTGGCCCCGGAATAGGTATTGTGCCCGGTCAAGCGCATCACCCCCGGGCCAGTCTTGATGATGCCGGTATCCGCCAAGCCGCTGCCGCTGATCAACGTGCCACTGACCAGCAGATCAACGCCACTTGCGGTCGCCCCGGCAGACACGTTAAAGAGGGTGCCGCCCGTCTGGCATGGAATGACGTCCAAGCAATTGATCGTCGAAGTGCTGGTGCCCCCATTAACTGCCACACCACCATTCAGATCCCAGGTGCCCCAAGTGGTTTGGTTCTGCGTCCCGCCATCGGTCAGCGTGCCGCCAGCCAGCGTCAGCAATCCCCAGATATGGCTACTGGTGCCCGCACCGCTGTCGGCGGTGGACAGCCCAGTCAACGTGCCACCGGCGTTGATGGTCACCGGCAGACTGCCCACCGCGCTGCCCGAGCCATCCAACGAGTTGTCCGTGTTAACCTGAACGATGCCGCCACTATTGATGGTCAGGCTGCCGTACGCGGACAGGGTGCCGGATGAATTATTGCCGGAAGCCAGGGCCAGGGTGCCGGCATTGACGATGGTGGGGCCGCTAAAAGTATTGATCGCGCTCAAGGTTTGCGTGCCAGTGCCGTTGCAAACCAGCCCGCCGGCACCGCTGATGATACCGGCATAATTCTTCCCGCTGCCCAAGCTGCCACTGGCGCCAATCACCAAGGTGGATCCCGCGTTGATCATGGTCGGGCCGGTATAGGTATTGGCGCCAGCCAGCGTGAGATTGCCAGCCCCTTGCTGGGTGAGGCTGCCCGCGCCAGAAATGACTCCCGTCAAGGTGTTCGCGGCCGTGCTGGCATAAATCAGCGCGCTGTTGTTCGTGATGTTCCCCGCGTACGCGCCGTTGCCCAGCATCCCCGCTCCGCCCACCTCCAAAGCGCCCGCGCTGATGGTGGTCGCCCCGGTGTAAGTGTTCGTGGCAGTCAATATCAGCGTGCCGGCGCTGGTTTTGGCCAGCCGATTGCCGCCGGCAATCGCCCCGCCCACGGTCAGTGTGGTATTGGATGCCACATCCATATTTTGGTTCGCTCCCAACACCAAGGGGATGTTCCAGAAATTGTTCTGGGCGGCATTGGTCATTCCGTTCGTTAGGGAAAGCGGGTTACCGCAAAAAGTGAAAGCCACGCCGGGATTCAACTGCACCCAACCGGCCGTCGCCACCGCATCGTTGGTGTTCACGGGCTGAGTGCTGCCGGTGAAGAGCAGATTCGCGCCGCTGACAGGGGCGGTGTTGCCCAGCCAATTGGTGACAGCACTCCAATTTCCATTCGGGCTCGAACCGCCTGTCCAACCCGCAAAATTGCTGCCGATGAACAGGCCGAAGTTCAGAGTTTGCGTCACGGACTGGCTGGTGACGGCTACGGTGGCGGAATAACTTCCAGCAGCCAGACCGTTCACCACTCCTGGATTGAGGCTGATGAGAACATTCGTCACGCCGTTGGTGGCCAGGATGCCGTTCGTGGCAGAAACTGTCAGCCACGCGGACGTGCTGGACAGAGACCAGTTGAACGACACCGTGGCGGAGAGGTTGCTGAGGATGAAGCTCTGCGCATTGACGCTGAACGGTCCGCCCAGCCAACCGGCGGATACAAATCCGGCCGCTGGGGCAATCTGCAACGCTGTCGGCGGCGCAAAGGCATTGATCGTCGCTTGCCCCTGCGGAGTTCCCCATCCAGTGCATAAGTCGTACCCCGCCACGGCGGAGAAATTAGTGGGACTCGCGGTCTTGAAGTTGTTGCCGGTGGTGATGTCGTGAAAAGCGGCGGCATAACCCGCGCCTTTGCCGATGCCATAGACCGCCGGGTTGAAAGCGCCCACCGGCGGCAGACCGCTGTTGGCCGCCTGCTCATTCACCAGTGCCAGGAAACCTGCCCATAACGGTGTGGCGCAACTCGTGCCGCCGTAGCTCCCCCACGACCCGTTGTAATAGACGTCAATATTGTCCGCCGTCAGCGCCACGTCTGGAATATTCCGCATGGTGGTCGAACCCTGGTTGGCGGCCATGCTGATGCCGATTTGCCAGCTTGGGATCGCGTAGCTGGTGCTGATGCCCCCGCTGCCGCCTGTACCGCCGCCCCAGTTCCATACCTTCTCCGAACTCCAAGCTCCGCCGGGACCAGTCGTACTCAGCGTCGTTCCTCCGACGCACGTGACATAAGGCGTGGTGCAACACGCATCTATGCTGCTGCCCACCGGGTACGCATCGCCATCGCCGGAGGCAGTGAAAAAGGTGATCCCTTCCGCCGCCAATTGCTGATACAGGCCGTCGGTACTCCCGTCCGTTCCGTATAACCAAGAGGCGCCAATTTGATGCACTGCGTTGTCGCTGGCAATGCGGCTCAAAATATTGTCCGGCGAACTGCCATAGTAGTAATAGAGCGAGGTCATTCCGGGAGCCATGGCAATCTCCATCTCGATGTCCAGCGCCTCTTCCGCCCCGGCATTGTTTGTAACGCTCGATTCGCCGTTCACCAGCACATTAATAATCGGAACTTGGTTGCTGGCTTCAAACGAGTTCTCGTAATACACGATGTCATTGCTGTAATAACCGCCAAATTCAAACACCCCCACGGACTGCCCGGCGCCGGTTAGCGTCACCCCGGGCGCGTACGCCGCCCGGAAGTCGTTGCCCGCGTAGGTTCCGCCGGAGCCTGAACCGCTTTGCGGCATTGCCTTCCCGGATGGCCCGGCAGATTGCGGTGACTGCGGCTTGCGGAACAAACCAGCCGGACGCGGCACCACAAAATTATCCAAGCCGCCGATGTCCTGAATGGGCACATCTAAGTCCAGCGTTGGTTCCACGTCCGGCGCGAAAAATTGCCGAGCCTCACTCGGGTGCTGCTGCGACCGCATCCGCACATGAAATACCTTTTCCACCGCGGCCATCGGCGCATGTACGGTCACCAACACCCGCCCCGGATCCGGCGCCTCCACCGTGAATCCATTCGCCCTGGCAAAGGCCATCACCGCCGCATAGTCTTCCTTCGTGGGCCCAAACCGCTCGGTGAATTGTTGCGGCGTCAGAAAGTGACGGTAATTCGGGCTGGCCGGATCATACAATTCCCGCAACAACTGCTCCAATCCCGCCTGATTGCGCAGCGGCAGCCCGATCGTCAGGTCCAGCATCTGGGTCGCTGGCCCCCCCCCAACCTCTGCCGCCTCTGAATGCGCATGATGACCGCGCAAGAGTGGCCGGCGCGCGCTCTGCGCCGGCACCTTGGCTGCGCCTGGAACGCCGGTCTCCCGACCTGGCTCCTTTCCGAATGGGCTCGAATTCTGGGCCGAGGCACCGACTGCAGCCAACACGCTGGCCAAAGCAAATATAAACGGGGTATGGATAATCTTCATTTTGGGACAAGGCAGGACCCAACAGGGACGCCAAATAACTTCAAGATTGATGGCACAAGGTATTATCGGTGCTTTTCAAAGCAACTGCCATACCAAATTCGGGGGAGCCAACCGATGACTCACTGCGCTTTGAAAACATACATTTCCGCCACCTGCCTTCCACTCTGCAAAAGGGCGAGGTAAAATTCATTCGCGCCTGGAGCAAAGCAGCCATAGCGCGGTTATTCATATCGCAAGGCTTCAATCGGATCAAGCCGCGACGCTTTCCATGCGGGATAATAGCCGAAACTGATTCCAACGGTCACCGACACCGCCACAGCGGCGATGATGGCAGGCAGCGATGGCAACGTCGGCCAATGCAAAAAAACCCTGACCGCAATGGACACACCGCGGCCAAGCAGAATGCCGACGATGCCACCCGCCAGACAAAGCAGCACCGCCTCGGTCAAAAACTGCCGCAGGATGTCGCGGGCGCGGGCGCCAACGGCCATGCGGATGCCAATTTCGCGCGTCCGCTCGGTAACGGACACGAGCATGATATTCATGATGCCAACCCCGCCGACGACCAGCGAAATCAGCGCCACGACCAACAGCAAATTGGTCATCACGTGGCTGGTCGAGGCGAGCGCCTGCGAGATTTCGGTCAGGTTGCGAACCCGGAAATCGTCCAGCGTGCCGGGTTGATTGTCCAACTCGCTGGGTCGGATGTGATGCCGTTCGCGCAGGAGCACGGTTAGCTGGCGAATCGCCGCCGGAATATCCTCCGGACTGTCGGCGGAGATCCAGATGTCATCCATGTCCGCGAACCGCGTAATGAGGGGCGTGTCGGCCGCCTGAACCGCCGACGGCTGCGGATACAGCGACACGGATTGATTCGGATATAGCTGGCTGATGGAATTGACCCCGCTGGCGGCGGCAGCGCCCGCAGATTGGGAGACTTGCCGAACGCCGTTAACCCGATACTTGACGGTGGTCCAAGGCGCAACAATGAAGTCGTCCTGGTCGCGCCCCATCATGTTCGGCCCTTTCGCGCTCAAGACGCCGACAACTTTCATCCCGACATTCTTGACTCGAACTTCCTTGCCCAACGGAGATTCGCCACCAAACAACTGCTTGACGATGGTCTGGCCAACGACGCAGACAGTGGCGGAGTTGCGGACGTCATCGTCCGTGAATTGCTCGCCTTCAACCAACGGCCACTGGCGGATAACCAGATATTCCGGCGTGGTGCCGAGGACATTGTTGGGGCTCCAGTTTTTATTCTGGTAGATGACTTGGGCGCGGCAATCCACACTGGGAGCGACCCACTTGATGGCGCTGCAATTCTGGCGGATGGCTTCCGCGTCCTGGGGCGTGACGGTCGCTCCGCCGCCGGCCCCGGAATTGACGCCGCCGATGATGATATTTGCGGGATCAATCTGGATGACATTCGCTCCGAGGCTGGAAATAGTCTGGGCGATGGAATGGGATGAGCCTTGTCCGATTTCCATCATGGCGATGACCGCGGCGATGCCGATGATGATACCCAGGCAGGTCAACAGCGAGCGCATGATGTTCCGGCGCAAGGCGCGCAAGGCCATCCGCAAGGTGAGTTGCAAAGAATTCATTCCCGTTCAGCGCTTGATGGTCGGCGGCAGGAATGGATTCTTGGTCGCCGCCTGGGAATCGGTGGAAGATTCACCGACGACCACTTCCTGTCCTTCCAACAAAGCGTCCGCTGCAATCCCGGTGTTAACGCCATCCGAAGTGCCGGTTTTCACCTCCACCGAACGGACAAAATCGCCGTCCTTCATCCAAATCGTGCCCGGTCTGTTCTTTGGCGATTTCTCATTGCTGGAAACTTGGGTGGGGGCGGCGCCGGGCGGCGCCCGCTTCGCGGATCGGGCATCCGGTGCCATTTGCGCCAGCGACGACGGTGACCAGCGCAACGCCGCATTGGGAACGAGCAGCACTCCAGATTCTTTTTGCACGATGAAATGCACGTTACAGGTCAGATAAGGCAGCAAGAGGTTGTCCGGGTTATCCGTGTTGATCTCGACCGTGAACATCACGACGTTTTGAGTCATGTTCGCATTAAGACGCACCTTGCCGACCGCGCCGCTGAATTCTTTGCCCGGAAAAGCGTCGCAAGTATAGGTGACCGCCGCACCCGGCTGAATGCGTCCCACATCCGCTTCATTTACCCCCACCCATATTTGCATCTTGGTCAGATCTTTCGCGATCAGAAACAGGCTCGGTGCGTTCAGACTGGCAACCACCGTCTGGCCAATGTTCACACGGCGATCAATGATGACGCCCTTGACCGGCGATTTGATTGTGCAGAAATCCAGATTGCGCTGCTGCCCAGCCACCGCCGCTTGCGCTTGCACGGTGTTGGCCTTGGATTGGACGAGCGCGGCTTCGGCCACAGAAACATTGGCCTTGGCGACTTCGTAATTGGCTTGGGAAATGTCGGCATCGGCCAGCGCCATGAGTTTGGAACGGGTCAACTCCTGCGTGCGCTTCCAGTCGGCTTCCGCTTGCACAAACTTGGCCCGGGCCTGTTCGACATTGGCGGCGGCGCTCACCTCGCCGGCCTTGGATTGTTCCAGTTGTGCGTTGGCCACGGCCAAAGCGGCGGCATATACCGAATCGTCAATCTTCGCGAGGACCGCCCCCTGCTCGACCACGGAGCGATAATCAATCGTCTTGCCGTCCGCATCTTTTCCAAAAGCGCTGATTTGTCCCGCTACTTGCGCGCCGACATCCACCACTTCCACCGGCTCGAGCGTCCCGGTGGCGCTGATGGTCGTCGCCACCTCTCCGCGTTTCACCACGGCGGTACGGAACAATACCTGGCGACCGTCGCGCTGATGCCACCACCAAGCGCAAATCCCGCCTGCAATAACCGCGATGGCAATCCAAGCGGCGGGTCTATTTAGTGCAAACCATTTCTTCATTCAGTCAGATCTTCGGATCAAGGTTTTGGGTTCCGGCTTCCGTCTCGAAAGGGCAAATGCGATTGCACTCACCGTATCATTCGCTGGCCCGATGATTCCCACATGACATGCAATGGAATTCTATTCCCTGCTCCACCGCTGGCAAATGAAAGATTTGTCATGTTGCTTGCTGGCAGCGAGATCTTTATGCCAGCCCCAGTCACCGCCATCCGCGACCCGCCGCAACCTCGCGTCGCTGAACACGCAAAATACGCGGAAACGCATCGTGCTTGGGTCATTGCTGCGGCTCGCAGAGCCGCGCTCCGCCAGATAGGACGCGGCCATTTTCCTTGAATCCCGCGCCGGGCACAGGCAATTTGCGCGCAATGATAGTTCCTTTTCTTCCGCGCTTCCGCGGTTCGCGCCGCCATTGGGGCGGAGACAGCATGTCCCCGGCGGGAGCCAGCCCCCTGCTTCGACGCATCGCGCATCGCGCATCACGCATCGCGCATCACCGCTTCAGCCCTTCACGCCACCACGCGCCAATCTTGCTGCTACTGGCCGCCCTCACACTTTCTCCGGCCGCCCGCGCCAATATCATGAATGGCCGCAACTACGTGCCCCTGGCCGCTTGGGCCCGGGTCAATGGCTTCAGCGGCTACACTTTGAATCACGGCACGGAATTCATTCTCACCAACCAGACCTCGCGCTTGGAATTTGAACAGGACTCCGCCGACTCCTCCATCAACGGCGTGGGCGTGCGGCTGTCCTTTCCGCTGGCCAAGGGCGGATTCATTTCCCAACTCGACGTGGACAAAACGATCCGTCCGCTGGTTTTTTCCCAGAAACCGTCCGCGAAAAAAATCACGACGATCTGTCTCGACCCCGGCCATGGCGGCAAGGATCCGGGCAATCGCGTCGGTCGTTTTTTTTCCCGCAACGAAAAAACCTACACGCTCGCGCTCGCGCTCGAACTGCGCCGCCAGTTGCAGCAGGCCGGCTACAAGGTCATCCTCACGCGCGAACAAGACGTGTACACCGACCTGCCCTCGCGCCCGGGTCTCGCCAACCGCCGGGGGACGGACCTCTTTGTCAGTCTGCATTTTAATGCGTCGCCAGCGGATGCCGCCAATGTGCGCGGCCCGGAAACTTACTGCATCACCCCGTTGGGCGCCGCGTCCTCGAACGACGCGGGCGGCGTGGGTTCGGGGCACAGCGCATGTGCCGCCAATCGCCTGGAGGATAAGAGCCTGCTGCTGGCCTACCAAGTGCAGCGTTCCCTTGTCCACAGCCTTGGCCTCACCGACCGCAGCGTGCGGCGGGCGCGCTTCGAGGTTCTGCGCACGGCGGAAATGCCGGCCATCCTGATCGAAGGCGGCTACATGACGCACCCCGTCGAAGGCCGGAATATTTTTGATCCCGGCTGGCGCAAGCAAATGGCGGCGGCCATTCTCCGGGGCATTGTGCGCTACCAGAAACTGACCGCCCCGGCCCCGCCAATCGTCTCCACCCACCCCACCTCCTCCGCCAAAAAAACCCACTAACTGAATGTCGGATGTTGGATATTGAATGCTTTGGTTGGCTGCGGGGCTCGGACAAAAAGTGCAAACCTATTAGCAAAATAGGTTGATAAAATTAACCAGCGGTTGTGCGACATCCTCAGCTACACCCGGGAGGATTGGATGCCGAGGGCAATGCCGCCGCGCAGGAAAATATCAAGGAAATCACGACCGCCGCCAATCGCGCCAAGGACCTGGTGCAGCAAATCCTGACCTTCGGCCGCCAGCGCGAGCAAGAACGCCAGCGCATCCGGTTGGACGTGGTCGTGAAGGAAGCCGCCAACGGAGATGTTCCCCATGGCTAGGGCCAGAAAATCCTGCTCTTGGATGATGAACCGGCCTCGAATGGCTGACACAGTAAAGCAGGCTGCTCGCCTGCCCTTCTTTGTGGTTCACGCACAACCTTGTTCCAAGATCGAACCGCTGCTTGGATGTGCGTTGATTTCTTCGCGAAACCGGGAAACGCACCAACTATCGCTTGTAATAACACAAATACGCCACGTCCCCTGCCGCTTCCACCTCGAACTTCACCTGCGGCGGCACAATGAAATGCTGGCCTTTGCCGTAGCTCTTCCAATCACCGCCGGGCAGTTTGGCCTTGAGCGTTCCAGCCACGACATGCATGTGCTCCTCGCAATCCGTGCCAAAACTGTATTTGCCCGGCTCGATCACGCCCACCGTGGCCGGTCCCTCCGACGTGGCGACCACGAGACTCTGAACTTTGCCCTCGAAATATGAATTATGTTTCATGCGACTGTTATGCCGATTTTTTCCGCATTTGACAATGAAAACCGCAGGATCACCCCCATAGTTCCGAGGATCATTCGACCTTGAATATCCAACCAACCGGGTCGGAGACTTGCCTTCGCTCGCCAGCTCCGGGGAGGCAAGCCGGCGCACTGATTACTTCGAGGTTGGGCGTTGGACGCTAAACGTTGGATGTTTCCCCTTGGATTGCCTATGGTCCCCCTGCCGATGTTTGGTGATAGGGTTCATGCTGAAGATACCGCTGCTGCATCGCTTGGTATTGTTGCAATAAACTCTGGTCTCCTGACTGGGAAGCCAAGGTACATGCCAATTGTGCCGCCCCGATCGCTTCATCGAACCGACCGGCCTCCGCATAAGCCGCCGCCAGGGTTTCCACCATGCCGGGCTGCCGATATTGCGTCTGCAGGCACGCGTCTTCAGCCAGCTTTACGGCCAGGGCACCATCCCGCTGCGCGGCGTCCGGACTGGTGGCCAGAACCCAAGCCTGATTGGCATGCCGCAATGCCGTCCGGAAAGAGAACCTGGCGCTCACCGATAGCGTTGCTCCCACCGCCAGCACCAAAACCATAAGCATCAAAACGTATCCAAGCTTGGACGCCCCCTCGCCGTCCCGCAGCCGCCGACCCACTGCGCCAAAGCCCGAGCGCCGCGAGGGTGTGGAAGCGGACGCTGAATTATTCGCGCCAGAATCACCCAGTCTGGCAATGATCTGCTTGCCCAGCGCAATGCCAGGAACTTCAATAACCTTATACCATAAAAAACTGAAAGGAATAATCGCCAGCCAAGTGACCATGAGCAGCAGATACGCCACCGGCGGCGGACGGTTTTCGGCAGGCACGGCCCAAACAATCAGGTGGGAATAGACGTGCAGCAGCGGCTGATGCAACAAATAGAGGCTATAGCTCCACCAGCCAATGTGCTTGAGCAGCCCCAACGGAAAAAGAGGGATTCCGGCTGGCCAGCCGCCGCGCGAGGGCCCGCGGCCTGCCGCTGCGCCTTTCTTGGCTGGCAGGCCACGTTCCCCCACGCGGCGATTGGTCGCAATCTTGATGTTATCTTGAAGAAGCCCGTGCAAACCCCTGGCCAGGATCGCCGCCGTAGCCAAGGCGAACAGCGGAAACTGAAACACGCACAGCGGCTTGGCAAAGTAACTGCCAAACGCCAGTCCGAGCCATAATAACGGCGAGATCCTCAGGAACGGCAGTGGCTGCTGCTTCCGCCAGGCGTCCGCGATGAACGCGCCCAGCGCCCAACTAAACCAGTACCCCAATGGCGAATTGGCCAGCAGCCAGGACACCTGCCCTGCCATCGTGTTGCTGGCGCCCACCGTTTGCGTCCAGCCGTCCAGACTGCGAATCAAAAACTCACCGCCCGCCAGCACCCCCATGCCTCGCAGCCAGCCAATCCTGCCCACCAAAATCACCAGGACCGGATACAGCAAATACAACTGCGCCTCCACCGCCAGGCTCCACAGCGCCGCGTTGGCTCCGTATATCGTCGCCGGATCATAATTGTGGAGAAGAAAAACATGGCTTAACAGTTGCGTCCAGAATTCCCGGCTGAAAAAGTCCAACCCGGGATTGGTCGTCAGAATCAGGAGGGAAAAAGCCAGCGCCAGCAGATACGCTGGATAAATGCGGAAGAACCGCCGGAGAAAAAAACCACCCCAGCGCTGCCCCTGTTGCTGGAAACTCAAGTGGATGCAAAAACCGCTGACCACAAAGAAGATGGCCACCCCGGCCTGCGCACACATTCCCAGCGGCAGAAAACAAAGAAAAGTTGCCTGACCGGAGAAATCCCGTCCCCAGTCCTTCCATGGCAGCGCGTCGTATCCAAAGGCCATGCCCAGGGTGTGAAACACCAGCACGGCCAGGATGGCCACCCCCCGGAGGTGATCCAGCAGCTCGACGTGCTTGACAGAATTTTTCATTCACCGCCGCTTTCCGGGTCCGTCGCGGCGGATCTGGAACCAGGCGCAGGCTGGAAGGATAAAAGGTGAAGGCGGGCGTCACAACACCCTATTTCAGTCCCCGGACCGCGCGCCGTGCCGGCGCGCAGCGTGTCGGAGAGCCAGCGACGTGCGGCGAACCTTTGGATCTCCAGCGTGAATCCACTTCGGTCGTCCGCACTCCGATATTTTGAACTTTGGATTTCCTCTTTGCCTGCTATCCTAATCTCACATGAATCCGGCCGCAGTTCCCGAGTTCTTTAATTTCACCAGTGACATCTTTGATGGCTGGGCGCGTTCCCGTCCGCAAAGCCCCGCCTTGTGGTGCGTAGATGGCGTCACCGGGGCGGAGCAAAAATTCACGTTCCAAGAGCTTTCCCGACTGGGAGTGCAGGCGGCCAACGTTTTCCAAGCACACGGCGTGCGCCCAGGCGACCGCGTGCTCATCATGCTCCCGCGGGTCTGGCAATGGTGGGCGGCCATGCTCGGCCTCATCCGGCTGGGGGCGGTGCCCGTGCCGGCCACCTTGCAACTCATGCCCAGGGACGTGGCATATCGCCTACAGACGGCCCGCATCCGCGCCGTACTCACCAACGCCGACGGCCTGGCCAAAGTGGCGGACTTTGACGGTCTTCGCCTGGCCACCTGCCCGCCGCCCACTGGCTGGGTGGATTTCAATGTGGCCATGCAGGGAGCAGCCTCGCGATTTGTCGGCCTGCCAACCCGGGCGAGCGATCCGGGCATCCTTTATTTCACCAGCGCCACCACCGGCGAACCCAAGATGGTGTTGCATACCCAGGCCAGCTACGGCCTCGCCCACCGCATCACGGGCGAATTGTGGCTGGATTCCAAGCCAAACGAAGTCCACTGGAATATCTCCGACCTTGGTTGGGGCAAGGCCGCCTGGTCCAGCTTCTTCGGTCCCTGGCACATGGGCGCCTGCGTGTTTGCCATGGATATTCACGGCAAGTTCGACCCCGCCCATACCCTTGATGTGCTGGCCCGCTTTCCCATCAACACGTGGTGCGCCCCGCCCACCGCGCTGCGCCTCATCGTGCGCCAGCATCTATCCAAGTGGTCCTTTCCCCATTTGCGCCATTGCGTCACCGCTGGTGAACCGCTGAATCCCGAAATCATGAAACTGTGGAAAGCCGCCACCGGTCACGAACTTTATGAGGGCTACGGCCAGACCGAGAGCGTCATTCTCACGGGCAATTTCCGTTCCCAGCAACGCGCCGTGCGCCCCGGTTCCATGGGCACCGGCTCGCCCGGCTTCCACTTGGCGCTGTTGGACGACGACTTGCGGGAAGTGCCCGACGGTCAAGAAGGCGAGATCGCGGTGCGCGTGCATCCCGTGCGGCCAGTTGGCCTCTTCCGCGAATATTGGCTGAATCCTGCGGAAACCGCGGCGAAATTTCAGGGACCTTGGTATCTCACTGGCGACCGCGCCGTGCGCGACTCGGACGGCTATTTCTGGTTCATCAGCCGCGCCGACGATGTCATCAAGAGCTCCGGCTACCGGATCGGTCCATTTGAGGTGGAAAGCGTGCTGCTCGAACATCCCGCCGTGCTCGAGGCCGCCATCGTCGGCAAGCCCGACCCGGTGCGCGGGCAGATTGTGAAGGCCTTTGTCACCCTGCGCCCGGGGCATGCTGCAGGCGACGATCTCCGACACGAACTCCAGCAGCATTGCAAACACACCGCCGCCCCCTACAAGTATCCCCGCGAAATCGAGTTTGTGAGCGAACTCCCCAAAACCATCAGCGGCAAAACCCGCCACGTTGAACTCCGCCGCCGCGCCAGCGAAACGGCCAACCACCAAGCAGTTGGTGCGCTGGCACCAGCCGCAGGTTCCGCCATCGTCCCGGTTCGAGCCAAGGTGTGAAGTGAACCCGCATTCCCGAAATCGGGAAATTCAATTCAGCCACAGATGGACACAGATGGGCACAGATCGGATGGCCGGCGCGTAGGGGCAGACGAATGAACGGGAACCAAGTTCAACGCAGAGATGCGGAGGGCCGCAAAGTTTTTGATCTGCCTCCGCGGCGCTCTGTGTTCTCCGCGTTTCATCTGTGTCCATCTGTGTCCATCTGTGGTCAAAGTCTCTTTCGGGCTTCGGATTCTTCGGATTTCGGATTTTGAACTTCGGATTTCCTGATGCCTAATCAGCGCCCTCGCGCTTTACTTTCACCTGCAAGTAGCGCATTGTGGGAGCAGATGAAAAAAAACGCCATCTTGCTTCCGGTCTTCTTGCTGGCCGCCCTGACCACCGGCGCCGCTGAGCCGCCGGTGAAGCTCTCCATCCTCGATAATACCGTACTCTGCGTTCGTGCCAGCCGCGTGCCGGACGACGTCAACGATCAAATCCGCGCCACCGCCCTTCCCTCTCACCTGGCGGGCACGGTGCTCGACCTGCGCTTCGCCGATGACGCGGCCACCAATGCCGCCGACTATTTCATCCACCGGAAATCACCGCTCGTCATCTTGGTCAACAGCCGCACGCGCGGCCCGGCGGCCAACCTGGCAACGCAGTTGCGCGCCTCCGCCGCGGCCCTCCTCATCGGCAGCACCAATTCACCCACGGAACTTGCCCCGGACATCCTCGTGGCCGTCAGCGCCGACGATGAACAAAAATTCCAGGATAATCCCTTCTTCGTGGCCACCAGTCCTTTCGGCAACTTGTCCGCCACCAACCTGCTGGCATTTGTGGACCACACCAGCGAAGCGGAACTCGTCCGCAAACACATCAAAGATGGCGAAGAAGATGGCGCTGGACCAGGACCCGCAGCCGAACCGCCGACCGCCGCCCGGATCAAGGAACGCGCCACCGACGGTGGAGGGGCAATCGAGGACTCCTTCGCACACGCCGAAGCTTCCCATCCTATCGTCCGCGATCCGGCCTTGGCCCGCGCCATGGATTTGCTCAAGGCCCTGGCTGCTTTGCACCCCGCCCGCGGGTAAAGCGGCAACGCGTTCACGCAGCACAGTCGTCCCCACCTGCGGGTTCTGGCGGCGTCTCGCCGCCAGTTTGGGCAGCGGGCATCTGATTAAATCTTCGACTGAATCTTGAAGCCACAGATAAATAAATTCTTCTGCCTGACGGCATCCCGCAACTCTTGAGGCAGTTGGATTGTGGTCCCGATCTCGGCGGAATAGGTCCAAGCCAGCGGCTTCGGATAGCCAAGGAGTTGGATGGCTGAATCTGCCTTTGGTTGCACGGTTTTGAGAATGAGCGTCTCCCCGGGCCAATGCTCGGTAAAGGCATAGATCGTCCGGTGGTCTTTGCTTTGGGTGTAGCGAATCTCGTCGCCCTCATGCCATAAATCACCTTCCCGGGCCCGCGTGGCGTAAATGCCTTCGCCATTGATTTTCAACCAGGCGCCGGCAGCCTGGATGTTTTCAACCGCCTTGGGATGGAATCTACCATCCGGCCCCGGGCCAACGCCGACCATGAAATTGCCGCCCTTGGCGACCGAATCAACGAGCGAGCGGATGATCCACTCGCCGCCCTTATAATTGGCCGGGTTGGGATCGTAGTCGAAGTTGCTCGCCAGCGGGTAGATTACAAACCACGGCAAATCTCCTTTCTTGGGGGTCCCGGGAATAACGCGCTCGGGGGTTTCATAATCCCCGTAGGCGCCAATGCCCCGATTCCGAAGCATGACGTCGGGCTGGAGCTTGCGCAGCGCAAGCATCGTTTCGCGCAATTGCGGCCACACCCGTCTTCCCAATCCAATGTCCAGACAAACCATGTCAATCTTGCCATAATTGCTCAGCAATTCCGTCAATTGCTGCCGATGCCGCGCCATCATCCGTTGCTCCTCTGCGGTCGTCGGAGGCGGGGCGGTAAACTCCACCTTTTCGAGTTTGGCATGTTCGGCATTACTCTTTTCGTTTCCGCCCCAGTGAAATGCATCGGTATCGGGAACATAGACCGGATCGCGGCCGTACGGACGGAAATCGGCGTCATACCAGTCCGTGTGGGAGAAATACAAGTCAATGGCCAGCCCGTGTTTGTGTCCGGCATCGCAAAGTTCCTTGATGATGTCGCGATGGAAAGGGGTTTCCATGACGCTGTAAGCCAAGTCGCAGTCTTCCAGCACCGGGCCGCCGGGAGCGGCCCAATTCACCCGGCGCTGGACGCGGGTCTTCGTATCAAACAGCGAGAATCCTTCGTGGTGCTTGGTCGTGATGGCGAACATCCTCATCCCATTCTCCGCAAACAGCCTCGTCCACTCTTCCGCATTAAACCCAGTCGGATTCCAGGTTTGGTAGAGCTGCTGATAGGCCTGTTTCTCCTGAAGGTTGAGCGGAAGAAACATCCAGGATTCGCCACCCTTGGCACCCGGGATGGTCGCATGCGCCAGGGTGTAGATTCCCCAGTGAATGCGGATGCCGTATTTCAAATCCCGAAATGCCTCGTAAGCGGCCGGGGAGGCGTGTTGATACTCCGGCACCGGCGCTTCCGAGTCGGTGTCAGGCTTGGGTTTCGACGGCGACTGCGCCAGCAAGGTGAGCGGCACAAGGACGCACAGGGCGGCAAGGAGGCGGTTTGTCTTCATGGTTGTTAAGCGGTTGGCTTCAATTGGTCGGCATCATGAAACTGTGTGACCGTTAGCGTATTTCAAAACCAGGCGGCCGGCAAAAAGAACTTTGCCGGCGGAGCGGAGCGCGGCGCTGCTCGCCCGCGAGTTCCTGGAACTGCAAGTGGCAAGGAAGGC
>Ga0316231_1000778_pt1 | contig 41416 bp, 31 predicted proteins | sample TBH18027metaG_FD_206002 | JGI IMG/M metagenome (GOLD analysis project Ga0316231, IMG submission 206002) | Freshwater microbial communities from Trout Bog Lake, Wisconsin, USA - TBH18027 | ecosystem: Environmental > Aquatic > Freshwater > Lake > Hypolimnion/Profundal zone | place: USA: Wisconsin... | reverse complement strand
AGAGATTCGACAAACGCGGCCACGTTGCTGTCGGAATCTCCTTCGAGAATCACCTTCTTGCGGTCTGCCTGCTCAGGGGCGAGCACACTCTGTACCTCGACGAGAGCGGCGCTCGGGGTAATCCCTACATCAGCACAGGACCAGCAGGTAATAGGCTTCTTACCGGCAGCAAGAATCGTTTTCATCGAGGGTATCTTCGGCGTGTTGATATCCGACGTGACGCATACCACCGCAGGTAAAGGAACCGAGAGCACTTCGACCTCGTTCTCCAGGGTGCGTTCGACTGTTACCGTGCCCTCACCGGCGGTCAACTTGCTTACTTCGTTGATCACCGGTACCGAAAGCAGCGAGCCGAGCAGCAGGCCAACCTGCTGGGCATAGAGATCGCCGGAACCTTCGCCGCAGAGGATCAAGTCGAAAGAGCCCCGCTTGGTGATGGCTGCCGCCAATGCCGCGGCAGTTTCATGAGGAAGGGCGCTTTCCAGACTCGGATCAATAACGGCATAGAGTGCGTCTGGCCCGCGGGAAAGGATGTCCTTACGTGACTTGCTGTTTTCCAGGCGCTTGCCACCCACTGACAGCGCATCGACCTTGCTGCCGGGTAAGGCGGCGGCTAATTCCGCGCCTGCTTCAACCGCGTTCAGGTCATAAAGACTAATTTTGGTGTTAGCCTTTTCGAGATTCAGGGTCCGGTCGCCATTGACCACGATATCCTGCTCCTCGGGAACCAGCTTGAAACATGTGACGATGTTCATAAGATAACTCCGTCTATAATTTTGCTAATTTCGACAGTACCTACTTGTTCGCGTACTCTTTCACAATTTGGCGGCCTGCGATGTAGGTCATGATTTCGTCTGTGCCGCCGCCGATACGGCTGACGCGGATGTCGCGCCACAGACGGGAAATACGGCAATCGTCGGTATAGCCAACGCCACCCATGATCTGCATCGCGTCATCGATGACTTCCTGCGCAGCCTGCGAACAATAGAGTTTGCATAGAGCCGAGGAGAGCCGGAGCGACTGTTTATTGTCGTCCTGCCAAGCCACCTTGTAGACGTAATTCTTCATGTTCTCGATCTTGATCGCCATCTGCGTCAGCTTGTCCTGGATCAACTGATAAGTACCAATCGTCTTACCGAACGTGACCCGCTGATTAGCGTACCTGGCAGCTTCTTCAAAAGCGCACTCGGCAGGACCCACCGAATAAGCAGCAATGGTCAGTCGCTCGATCTCGAAGTTGCGCATCAAGTGGTTGAAGCCGTTGCCTTCCTTGCCCACTAATGCACTCTCTTCAACTTCCACGTTATCGAAGAAGACTTCGCAATTGCTTACCATGCGCCAACCGATCTTGTGCAAGCGATTAATGCGAATGCCAGGCGCATTGGGATCTACCCACCAGATGGAGAAGCACTTCTTTGGATCTTTTCCATCCGGGTCGCGAGCCAGTACGAGCATGTACGGATAATCGGCGGCACCAGAAATGAACGTCTTCTGTCCATTGAGATACACCTTGCCGTTTTTGCGGGTGTACGTAGTGCCTAACATATTGTTGTCTGATCCGGCCTGGGGTTCGGTGATGGCCAATGAATACGGGGGAACGCCCGTCGCCAGTGCTTCCACGGTCTTGGCGAGCTGTTCCTTGTTGCCAAAGTCCAGCATGTTATGAACGCAGTGAGCACCCATCATTAAGAAGCAGGGCGCACCCATGCGGCCGACTTCCTCAATGACGAGCATCTGCGTAACAAGATCGGCGGGAATGCCGCCCAGGTCCTCGGGTACACCTAACAAACTGATTCCGTTTTCTCCGAGGGCGTTCATGAATTCGATGGGATATTTGTAATCCTCATCGCATTTCTTGAAATATTCTGCAGGGAAACTTCTCGAAATCAGTTCGCGAACGCTGGCAAGCAATAGCTCTTGTTCTTCGGTAAGCTGAAAATCCATATTATGTCCTTTGATCGCGCTTGTCGCGGCTATTCTCTACGAATACAGCCGCTATTCTGCATCAATGCAAGCCCCGCAAGTAAATACTTTGTTCGAGCGACATCAGTCCTTGCAGGCATAACGTAAGTTCAGAAATCTACTTGGGATCAACCCGATCACGCTTGTCCCACAACTGCAGCATTCGCCTTCATCTCGTTCCGAATGTCTTCCCTAAGCACTGATTTCTGCACCTTGCCGGCGGGATTACGCGGAAGCGCATCGATGATCTTTACGTATTCAGGCCATTTAAACTTGGCAACCCGATGTTTACTGAAATGCGCCACAACATCTTTAAGCGTCAACTTGTCGGTTGACTTCTTGAGGCACACGTAGACGCAGGTGCGCTCGCCCAGCCGAGGATCAGGCATGCTGACGGCTGCGACCTCGCGCACCTTGGGATGACTCATAAGAATTCCCTCAACCTCGGCGCTGCTGATGTTTTCTCCACCTCGGATGATGATGTCCTTCTTGCGTCCCGTGATCTTCAGGTAGCCTTCTTCGTCCATGGTGCACAAGTCGCCGCTGTAGTACCAACCATCATCACCCAGTACTTTTGCGGTCATTTCCGGTTCCTTGAGGTAGCCCATAAAGACGTTAGGTCCACGCGAAGCTTCCTCGCCAACAACGTGTGGAGGAAGTGTGTTGTGCTTCGCGTCCACGACCCTTGTTTCCACGCCGGGTACTGCCCTGCCGTCGGTCATAAAAATCTTATTCAGCGGCGCATCCGGACTGCACACGGTATGTGGGACACTCTCCGTAGCCCCATAAACACTCATCACCCGGAAGCCGTTATCCCTGGCCTCCTGCCGAACCTTAAGCGTGGAAGGAGCACCTCCGCACAACACAAATCGCAGAGATGAGATGTCATAAGAATGGCTTTGAAGCTCCTGAATCATGTCGCACACAATAAGCGTCACACCCATTGTGTAAGTGCACCTTTCGCGTTCCACGAGTTTAAGCGCATCAGAGGCTTTGAACTTATCCATCAAGACGCTCGTGGCGCCGAGCATAAATGGGGTGGTCACACCATGGTGGAAACCAGTCGCGTGTCCAACCGGGGCAGGCATCAGAATGGAGTCGCTGCCCGTGAGATTCAGCACCGTGGCGAAGCTTTTGAGGCCAGAAATAATGTTGTTATGGGTGTACATAACACCTTTGGGAAAACTTTCCGTTCCCGAGGTGAACAGTAATGCGGCCAGATCATCAGCGCTACGCTGCACAGGTCGCGCAAGAGGATCGGACTGTTTTAGTATCTGATCCAGGGTCACCCATCCTTGTGGTGCTTTTTTCTCCCGTTCAACCACCACAACCTGCTTGAGCGAGGGAACTTCATTCAGGAGCTTTTGCGCCATCGGAAGATAGTCGAATTCACGAAAATACGTAGGAACAAACAGGACTTTGGATTCGCACTTTCGAAGGATGTAATCGACCTCATCACGGAGGCAGGGCAGAATGGGATGAACCACGGCACCCACTTTGAGACACGCCACATAGATGACCGTGAATTCCGACCAACTTGGAATCTGGAAAGATACAACGTCGCCCGGTTCTACACCTGACAAATGGAGCCAATTGGCCAGACGAGAGGCCCGGGCATCTACATCTGCATAAGTCAACCGATTCCCTTGCAAATCAACAACGGCCGTTTTCTCTGGTACGGAGAGTGCGGACATGTTCCAGTAGTCCGCGAGGGTAGCGTCGCCCCAGTAACCCTTCTGGCGGTATTCCCGCTTACGATCTGCGTTGAGTTTGATATCAACCAACATGGTTTTCTCCATAGAAACTGGAACACGGACATCCGGAGCTACGCGCCTATTCGCGGTTTACTGCCACGTAATCAGGCGCCTTAGCTCCTACCTTCCCAAATGCCGAGCCAGACTGGAAACCAACAGTTTCGTACACTCACGACTCTTGCCATTCAGTGATGCAATCAGGTAAGTCATACAATAGCCTGTTCCGTCCTCATCTTTTCTATTTGTTCATCGGAATAGCCGACCTCCCTTAGAATTTCTGCCGTGTGATGTCCGAGTGGCTTGGAAGAAACCATGTCCGGGCACCCCATGCTTTTGAACTGTATCGGTGACGTGGTCAAGATGCGTTCATTTCCCGACGGGTATTGAATTTTACGAAGATAATCGTTCGCCCATGCCTGCTCGTCTTCGAGCATCTCAACAGGCAGGTAACCGCGTTCGCAAGGGACGTCGTTTTCCTTAAACAGTTTCATCCAATAGTCGATAGGCTGCTTGGCTATGGCTTCGCCGACATTATCTATAACCTTCGAGCTTGTGTTGCGCTCGAATACAGCGGCGATGGTGCAGATGTCTTCCTGACCTAGAAGATCCTCACGACCAATGAGGCCCATGAACTTCTCATAGTAGACGTCATAGTCAGGCAGGCAGATGACCATCCAGCGATTATCTTTGGTGACGTATGTGCAATTGAACGGGTTGGCCACCTCTCGGCGAGACTTTGGGTAAACGTTGCCATACTGCGAGGAACACACGGCGACAGTCATGGCCCATGTGGCGAGGTGCTGAAGGGCGACCGTTACCTTGTCTCCGCGGCCGGTTCTTTCGCGGGCGTAAAGTGCGCCACATACACCGCCTGCCAGAACGGCTGCTGCTTGGAAATCCCCAAATGCGTTAGGTTCGTTAATCGGCGAGGTGCCGCGCTCGTGGAACGACCCAAGAATGCCCCCACGAGCGACGTAAGCCGTCACGTCATAGCCCGCGGTATCTTTTTCTGGCCCTTTTTCACCGAAACCCAGAATCTGTGCAAAAACCAAGCGAGGATTTCTCTTACTCAGTGCTTCGTAATCCAACCCCAGCCTTTCCAGCGCCTTGGTACGAAGGTTGGTTACGAACACATCTGCACCGTCGAGCAACTTGAGTGCGGCGGCCTTGCCGTCTGGACTCTTCAGATTAATGCAGATAAATCTTTTGTTGATCCCAGTAAAATCAAAAGCTGTCGGCTCATCGTCCAGAAGCGGCATATTAAAAACAGGCGCCTGACGCCGCCCTGGGTCGCCGCCCGGAGCTTCGATTTTGATCACGTCCGCGCCCCAATCGCCCAATACTCTGGGGCAGGCGGGAGCGGCTACGTAGGTTGCGAGCTCTACGACTTTAATTCCCTGCAGTGGTTTTGGCTTCATGGATAGTGACCTTTTATGACGTTTATGAACTTGGAACGACTTCACGCTTCGCAGCCTTACTAAAATTCACTTTCGAACATGTGCGGAGGTGGGTTCCCCTCCGCACATTCGAACGGATGCCGCCAGCCAGTTAAGCCTTGGCAGCAGCAGCCGGCTTCTCACGATACTCACCGCCGAGTTCGATCAGCGGAAGAGCAGCCGTCAGGCGCTGCACCGTGCGCGGGCCTTCTTCAAACCACATCGCACGAGCGTCGCGGTAGAGCCGTTCCACAGGTCCGTAAGGATTGTCTTCAAAATAGCCAATTCCACCGAAGATCTCTATGCAGGAATCCGATACCGTTCGAGAGGTGTCGATCGCGTGCAGTTTGCACATCGAAGCTTTCAATTCGACATCCTTCTTGTTATCGAAGTCAACGCAGAAATCGTTCAGCATAGAACGTAGTGCGTACACCTGGGTTCCCATATCGGCGATTGTCTGCTGAATGGCCTGACGCTGAACCAGCTTCTTACCGAAGGTCACGCGGTCCTTGGCACGCGCAATGGCCATCTCCAGGAACTTCTGGGACATGCCCAGGAGGCATACGGCGATGGAAGCACGGGACATGGCAAGAGCTTCCTTGAAGATTTCCAGACCGTCGCCTTCCTTACCCACAATCTGGTGGGCTGGCACTTCGACGTTTTCCATGTAGATGTCGCCGTGACCTGCACCGCGACATCCCATCATATGGGGCATGTTTTCAATGCGGAAGCCCGGAGTGTCGGTTTCCACCATGAAGGCGCTCAGACCACCCTTTTTGCGCTTTGACTCGTCTGTAACGGCCAGCACGTAGGACATGTTCGATATATCCGTCCACGAGATCAAAGTTTTCCGGCCGTTCAGAATGTACTTGTCACCCTTCCTCACTGCCTTGGTCTGAATATCTGCACCCGAACCACAACCGGGCTCGGTCAGTGCGAAGTTGATGTAGTATTCGCCCTCGGCAATCTTCGGGAGCAGCCTCTTCTTCATATCCTCTGGGCCGTGATCGTGCAGGATTTCCCAGTCAAGACCATTGGCGTGATGTAGCATCATGCGGATGCTGCCCGGGCCACGAGACATTTCTTCCATGATCGGGAAGAACTGGGATGTGGAAAGACCCATGCCGCCGTAAGCTTCCGGCAGACGGAATTTCAGAAGGCCATGTTCCCGACAAATGTCCCAGAGTTTTTTGGGAAATACATTCGTGACTTCCATCTCGGGCGCGAGAGCTTCGAGCTCGGTCTCCGTGACATGGCGGACTTTCATACGTAAATCATAGAGCTGTGTATCAGTTAACTTCATGATCTATCTCCTTAATATTAAGCGGGCTTCTGGTTATCATCGTGCGGCTACCTTTGTTTCGCCACAACCGGATGCAAATGAGCTTTCGACATCAGAGCACGGTTATTCTGCACCCGCGGAAACCATGCAAGTAAATACTTTGTTCGGGCGATATAAGTCCCTACAGGCATGACACACGCGCTCCCGAACAGCGGCGTGCCGCTCCAATCCGCCGTTTGCCAGAACCATTGACGGCTTGGGGGGAGTGCCCCAACTTTCCAGAACCTCCCGGCGATCCAATACCCCCGGCCCGCACCAAGGGCAAATGGACGGGGCCTCATGCCTATGAGGACCTATGGCAATCCAACAAAGTATTTAGCCCTGCGCTGCTTCCGTAGTAGAAGAATTACGGCTGCGTCTATTCGCGGTTGTGCTGCTTTTAGCCCAACTCAGCAATGAGCGAAATTATTGAGTGACAGGAGGAAGTTGATATGCAAGGCACGATGGAGGCTCTGGTAAAGACTAAGGGCGAGCCCTTCTGTATGGAGATCGAACAGATCCCTATACCGAAAATAAGTTCCACACAATGCCTGGTTGAAGTGAAAGCCTGCGGCATTTGCGGAACAGATCACTCGTTGTGGCATTGGAATGAGGCGATCGCAAAATCTTATCCCGATATGGCATTTCCCATGGTGTTTGGCCATGAGTTCGCCGGAACCGTCGCTGAAGTCGGAGAAAACGTGACCCTTTGGAAGGTCGGGGATCGCGTTGTTGTAAATCCCGGGCTTCACTGCAACTCATGCCCTTACTGCGCAGAGGGTGGAAACGAAGTTTGTGATCACCGTCCGTTCGTGGGGACAACAGTGAATGGCGCCTTTGCTAAATATGTTGCCATAAAGAGCGAAAACCTCCTCAAACTCGACGACAACATCAGTTTCAAGGTGGGCGCCTTGATGGAGCCCTTCTGCGTCGCGCTCAATGCGATAGATAGAGTAAAGCCTAACTTTGGCGATACGGCCGTGGTTATGGGGCCAGGCGCAATCGGCTTGCTGATGGTCATCATTCTCAAGAGCATTGGCGTGCAGAAAATCATCGTTTCCGGTACTGACGCAGATGGCGACAGACTAGCCGCAGCGAAGGAGTTTGGCGCAAAGTACGTGATCAATAGCAGCAAGGAAAACGCGGTTGCCAGGGTCATGGAGTTGACCGGCGGACGCGGTGCGGAAGTCATTTATGACGCCAGCGGATTCTACGGCGCCGTTCCCCAGGCCGTTCAGATGGCTGCCAAGCGCGGCAGAATTGCTGTGACTGGCCTACCCTCCAGGCCGAGCGAGATCCCCATGACCCCGATAGCCATGAGAGAAATCAGCATCATCGGCAACAGGGCTTACGGGAGCAGCACCTGGTTTAAAGCCCTCAACATGTTGGCAAATGGGGTGAACATTGACGCGGTTGCGAGTTATGTATTCCCGATGAAGGACTTCGAGAAAGCCATGAAATTGCTCGACGAGAAAAAGGGTCTTCGAATTCTCCTCGAACCATAAGCACTTATTTGTCAAATATATTGAGATAAGGAAAACGCACGATGTCTAAAATATTCGAAGGAAAGTACGCAGTTATCACTGGATCTGCCCGTGGAATCCTAAAGGACACGGCCGTGTGCCTGGCAGAACGTGGCGCGGCTGGCATCATCATTTCTGACTTGCTTTATGATGCGGCGGTCGCGACCGCCGCCGAAATCGAGAAGGCGACCGGTTGCATTTGCCATGCATTCAAAACGGACGTCTCCAAGCCAGAAGATATCGAAGCACTTTTCGTCTTTGCCATGGAGAAATTCGGCGCAGTCCACATCCTTGTAAACGGGGCTGGCGTGTGCCCATTGACCAAACTGGAAGACCTTGACGCGGCAAAATGGGATTTTGTTCAGAACATCAACCTGCGGGGCGCCCACCTTTGTTGCCGCGAGGCAATCCGAATTATGAAGACTCAGCAGTACGGACGAATCGTTAATGTTGCGTCCATGTCAATGCGCGTCGGCGCGATCGCTGCTTCGGCTAGCTACGCGGCATCGAAAGGCGGCCTCGCGGCAGTTTCGAAAACCTACGCAAGGTTAACCGGAAAAGACAATATCACGGTGAACTCCGTTGCCCCTGGATTGATTCTGACTGAAATGACCAAGAACAACGGATACAGTGCAGACGGAATTCCGATGGGCCGCCTCGGTGACCCGAGGGACATATCGACTGTGATCGCATTCCTTGCGAGCGATGACTCCCGGTACATGACGGGATGCACGCTCGATGTGAACGGCGGGATGTACATGACCGCTTAACAACGAAGGGGATTCGCGCGGCAAAGGCTCGTTGCCTCACGAATCCCCGCTGCTTCAGCCTCGCCCCGTTATCTGCTGTACTCCTGATCAAATCCAGAAATTGTTCTAGACATCGCGAAGTGCGATTCTTGCGGAGCTGGGCTCAGCTTTGTCAAAGTTCAGAGGCTTGCCGTCATACACCTTCACGGAGCCGCCCTTGGACATCTGCTCGATCTGGTCCTCGGAATATCCGTATTTCAGCATGTACTCGCGAGTGTCATAACCAACCGGCTTGGCGATCCAGATTCTAGGATCCCCTACGCTCCACAGCTTCACAGGACTCGTCGGCATGACGCGATGGCCGAGGTCGTAGTTGAAATGTCTCAGCGAGTCATTGGCATAGGCCTCTTCGTCTCCGAGGATATCGTCAATCTTGAAGCACTTCTGAAACGGGATGTCATTCTGCAGGAAAAGCTTCTCCCATTCGACGAATGTCTTTTGCGCAAATGCTTCTTCCATTCGCTTGATCACATAGACATTCTTTCCATTCTTCCCGATGACTTCCAGCGTATCCAGTTCCTTGTTGCCGACCAGTTCATCAAGACCTATCGTTCTCATTACGAGTTCGAAGTACTTGTTGTAATGCCCGAAGCAAATGATGAACCACTCGCCATCCTTCGACTGGTAACAATTGTTGGTCGGGCAAGGGACGGTCTTCCTTGATTTTGGAAATTCAAGCCCTTCCTGACGGGAGATGATCGGCACATGCATTCCCCAAAGCGCGACGTGATAAAGGTTCACAGAAACTCTGTCTCCCTTTCCAGTCTTCATTCTTCTCACCAGGGCGGCCAACACTCCGGTGCACAGCGCAAGCGCAGCGTAGAAGTCTCCGAATGCCGCCGGCATGTTGCCCGGCGCGTCGCCCTTTTGCGGAATATTCAACGCCGGACCGCCACGCGAAGAATACGCCGTAGCATCAAATCCCTTTGCGTCCTTCAGTGGGCCTCTCTCCCCATAACCCCGCATCTGGGCATAAACAAGCTTGGGGAATTTGGCGCTCAGAGTCTTATAGTCGAGCCCTAACTTCCTTAACGCTGCATCGCGAAAACTCGTGACAAGGATATCGGCATCCGCGATAAGCTTGAGTGCGAACTCATAGCCTTTTGGATCCTTCAGATTAATGCTCACCCAATTCTTGTTGGTGTTGGCCATGTCGTATCCGCGATTTTCAATCTGATCGTCGACCATGCCAAAACTTGCGCCCTGGGTGCGCTGCTCGTCGCCCGTTAAGGGCTCAATCTTAATGACCTCCGCACCCATTTCGCCCAGGACCCTGGGACCGGCGGGTGCCGCTACATATTGGGACAGATCGATTACTTTAATGCCTTCCAATCCGTTCATCGGACTCACCTCGTATCAAATGCAAGGCCCTGCAAGAATGAAACTTTAAACGATGCTTCGTCAGCCTTACAAACTTCGCTGGGCCTCTTGGCGCAAAGGGCTGAATATTCGAGTGTGTCGGCGGAGATCTGATCACCTGGAAATGGCACTGGTTGGTCGCAGAGATGGAATGGAGTCAGGCCACCTCCGTTCAACGGTAAATGCCCTGTCATCGCTTGCAGATTACTGTGGTGCAGGGCTGCCCGAAGGCAGCCCTAGGCAGCCCTTTCACTTTTACCTGGCATGAGCCCGTCGAACCTTGTCCGATTTCGGATCGGGCGCGACGGGGTTGTCGTCGACGAAATTCGGGTCTACCGGCGAATCGAGAAGGATCGACCTTCCTTTGGCAAGTTCCGCGATCTTCGCATCGTCACAGCCAACTTTCTTGAGTTCCTCGGCGGTATCCTGACCGAGCCTCGAAGGCTGCACGAAATCTTCGATGCTGACCGGCATCGTGGAGATGTGGTGCGGAATGTTCGTCTGAAGCACCTTGCCGACGTCTGGAAAATTGACGTAGCGCAGCGTTTCAGGGTTCTCCTTCGTGATCTGCTTGACCGCCTCGTCCTTGCTCAGGACGGTCGCGATGCAGAAGTCCTTGTCCTCGAGCCACCGCTCCCACTCGGCCGTGGTTTTGCCCTTGATGATGCCTTCCATCTTCTCGAAGGCCCCGGGCACCTCCCAACGGCGATGGAGATGGGCATCGATCAGGTCAGGAGCGCCGATCGCCTCGCAGAAGGGCTTCCAGAACTTCATCTCGACCATGCCGAGAGCAAGATGTCCGCCGTCCTTGGTCTCATAAACGTTGTAGCAGGGCGCTGGATACTCGAGGTCCTCACGCTTGCAGACGCCGTCGTTGAAGGAGTAGCGGCTGTCGAGCAGAGAGTTCCACCAGACGAGGCTGTCATACATCGAGATGTCGATATAGGCACCCTCGCCCGTTTCCTCACGTGCATACAGTGCGCTGAGGATAGCCTGTCCGGCTACCATACTGCTCGCTAAGTCGCACAGATGCAGTGGGGAGGTCGAGCCGTGGTTGACCGACAGATATCCCGACTGTGCCTGCATGTTCAGGTCGTGCTGGGCCTTCAGGCTACGGGGATCGTTCTGCCCGTACCCTGAGATCGAGACGTAGATGATGCGCGGGTTGATTGCCTTGATCGAACCGTAATCGATTCCAAGCTTCTTGGTCACGCCCGGGCGGAAGCTTTCGATGATGACGTCGGCCTTCGCCGCCATCTTAAGGAACAGGGCGACGACCTCCTTGTTCTTGAGGTCGAGAGAGATCGACTTCTTGTTGCGACCGAGCGCGGTGATGTAATAGCTGATGCCGTGCTTCGTTGGATAGTCATGGCGGGAAAAGTCGCCAAGGCCGGTGTCTTCCACCTTGATGACGTTCGCACCCCAGTCAGCAAGCGGCTGCGTCGCATACCCACCCGGAAGGTACCGGGAGAAGTCGAGGACGGTCAGTTTCGAGAACGGTGTCTTCTTCATGGTCTAGCTCTTCCCTCCTGCTTTTAACGCCTTCGCAGGGCTGATGCCGTAGTTTGGCTCCAGGGCGACTTCAGGTACGGGCTTGCCAGCATACTGCAGCACCGAACCGTCTGCGATCATCGCGTCGATCTGAGCATCCGTGTAACCATGCTGCTGCATGATCTTGCGCGTGTCATACCCAATCGGACGGGAACGATAGAGTACAGGGTCGCCAATGCTCTTCAGGCGGAACGGCGCCGTAGTGATGGTGTAGCTCTTGTCATCCCCATAGCCCTGATCCTCGTAGTGGACCTTGCGAAGCTGGTCGTTGGCGAACGCCTCTTCGTCGGCGAGAACGTCCTTGACCGTGAAGCACTGCTGGAACGGAATGTCCTTTTCAGTGAAGATCGGCTTCCATTCGGCGAAGGTCTTCTTCTTGAACGCTTCATCCATGGCTGCGACAACCTCAACGTACTTGCCGTTCGCCGAAAGGGCTTCAAGCGTGTTGTACTCGGGGTCGTCTATGAAATGCTCGAGCCCGATGGTCTTGAAGACGAGGGGACAGTACTTGTTGTAGTGCCCAAAGCAGATGAGGAACCAGACACCATCCGAGCTGACATAGCTGTTGTTGGTCGGGCACTTGGCCCGCTTGCGGCTCTTGGGATGGTCAAGCCCCTGCTGTTGCGCGATGATTGCCGAAGTCATGCCCCAGGTCGCGACGTGATAAAGACTGGTCGTGACCTTGTCACCGATACCGGTCCTCAAGGCTCCCGCATAGGCGGCGAGCACGCCTGCGGACAGGGCGTTCGATGCGTTCCAGTCGCCGAATGCGATCGGCGCGTTGGCCGGTTCGAAGTTAGGACCTGCATTCGGGAAGGACATGACGATGCCGCCGCGAGCGGAATAGGCCGTCGCGTCGAATCCTTTCATGTCTTTGTCAGGACCGCGTTCACCATATCCCCGCAGTTGCCCCCAGACTAGCTTCGGGAACTTCTTGTGCAGGGTGTCGTAGTCGAGTCCGAGTTTGACGAGTGCGTTGTCCCTGAAGGTCGTGATCATGATGTCGGCATCTTCGAGCATCTTCAGCATGAAGGCATGCCCCTCACTGCTCTTCAGGTTGATGGCGGTCCATTCCTTATTGAAGGAACCACAGTCATAGGCGGCGTCGTCGAACTCGGTCTTGAACTTCATACCCCAGGCCATGCCCTGGGTGCGCTGCTCGTCACCGCTAAACGGTTCGACCTTGATGACCTGAGCGCCCAGTTCGCCGAGGATGCGGGAACACCCCGGACCGGCGGCATACGCGGTCAGGTCGATGACTTTCACTCCTTGCAAACCACCCATGTTATTCTCCTCCTCATTGTCTGTGATCGGTCGTCCGATGTCGGATGTCCCGTATTTCCGAATAAGCACGAGGTACGGTCCATGCACGCGGGTACAGGGTTATCGGCGTTGACCGATAACCCTCGAACCCGTTGATGGCTGGACTGAAACTAGTCGAGATACCCCAGTACACCGCCGTGTTTGATGAGCTGGCGCGAGATCGTAATGCGCTGCACGGTAGGTGTGCCCTCTTCCAGCCACATCGCGCGAACGTCACGATACATGCGCTCTGTCGGGCCGTATTCACAATCTTCGAAGTAACCGATGCCGCCGAAGATTTCCAGCATCTCGTCGCTGACAGCCTTGGTTGTCCAGATGCTGAATAGCTTGCACATCGCTGCCTTTTCTTCGATGTACTCGCCCTCTGGATTCTGCTCATAGTCTTTCGCGAAATCATAGACCATCGTCCGCAAGGCATGGATATAGGTGTCCATGTCTGCGAGCTTCATTCTGATGGCCTGGCGATCGATGATCGGCTTGCCAAAGGTGATGCGATCATGAGCCCGCTTCAGGGACATTTCCAACATGCGCTGGGCCATTCCCAGGTTGCTTGCCGCGATATGCACGCGGGAAACCGACAGTGAGTGGATCGCGATCTCAAGGCCCTGGCCTTCTTTGCCCAACAAGTACTTTTTGTTCACTCTCATGTTGGTGAACTTCATGCCGGTGTGGCCCGCGCCGCGCGCACCCATCATGTGCGGCATCGGAGTGAGTTCGTACCCGGGGGTGTTGCAAGGCACCATAAAGGTCGAGAGCAGATGTTCTTTGTCGGCTTTAGGATCGGTTTTGCATGTAATGTAGGCGTAATTACAGCAGTCGGTATGAGAGATCAGGAACTTCTCACCGTTGATGACGTAATCGTCGCCATCTTTAACAGCGGTGGTCTGGATATCCGCACCCGTTCCGCCTTTTTCCTCGGTCACAGCCCAGCAGGTGAAAACTGATCGGTCCTGGAAGCCGGGCATGAGCTCTTTCTTGAGCTCTTCGGTGCCGTAGTCATACAGTGGGCGCCAGTTCAAATCCATCGCATAGTGCAGGTGCATGCGCATTCCACCCGGGCCCCGGCTGAATTCTTCTTGAACTTTCAGGATCTGTAGTTCGGAGAGTCCCCAGCCGCCGTACTCGATGGGCACAGAGCAACGATACAAATCGTTCTTGATGCCAAGCGCATAGAACTCTGGAGGGAATACGTTTGTGGTCTCGATCGCCTTCTGCATTTCGTCCAGAGGACCTTCTGCAAGGGCTCGAATCTGCTTCAAATAAGCTTGAAATTCCGCTTCTGACAACTTTCCCTTCAGCTTGGGTGCTGTCGCTGTCGAATTCGTCATGGACATAATTACCTTTCGTCTTGGATCTAATTGGAGAGTCACCAGAGCGAGTCATTGGCTCTCTCTGACCAACTTCAAGTTATGAGAACTGCGCAAGCATGGCTATTCTGCAACAACAGTCCGCACGCTAGTAAATACTTTGTTCGGGCTAATTCAGTCCTATTAGGCATGGCTGGAGGTGTCTGATTCGGGAGCTTATGGGGGCATTAGCAACCGGGGGATGCCGCGCCGTCAGGTTGGTATTGGGGAGTATCGCGTCGATCGGGATGGACAGGTTGCAAATGTGCTTTGCGAAAGGCAGGGCGTATCCAACCGCAGTACAAGCCTCAGGTCTGTTCCTGGACAACAAAATAGTCGGTTATCCGGTCCAATGGGATTTCCAGTAACCCCTTGGACTTGAAGTATAAATAGACAACGCACCCTCTCTTACAACGGAAGACACACCGTTTACAGATAGCGTTGTCGCAATACACGTAGGCGTCCTCGTCGGCCAAAGGAAAAACTACAGGGGGAAGCTTCTTAGCGGTTAAGTACTTAAGGTAGCTTCCGGTGAACGTCTTAAGTAGTATCCACTCCGGCTTGTCAGCCAGTTCCTTTGTTTTCCAAAACACCTGCACCGCATTCTGGTTGAACCCGCCAACGATTTTGTAGTCCACTTCAATGTCCGGCGACACATCCTCCTGACGATTCGGTTTCAGCAACTCCATGGGCATGCCGCAACATACAAGCTCTAGTGCTGGTTCCTCATATCCCATCCTTTGATACAACCTGGCACATTGAGCGCAGCGGTAGATCACAACATCGGGGCACTCAGGCCAAGGCTTGCGCGACGCCCTACTTCTTAGCGGTCCAAATTGCTGCTCTGACATTTACCAGCCACCTATGGGATTCTAGATCGTTCTTTATGGAGCGCACATTGAGCCGGACACGCGGTGGCCCGAGGCTCGAACAGGCCCGCTGCGAATCTACACGCAGTGAGATTCCTTATCCAAATGAGTGTTCTTCCAGCTCCGCACGACGGTAAGGAATTCGCCAAGCGCCTTGGAGTGATTGTCCTTCCTGAAGGCAACCAGCATGGCAATCTCAGGTCGGGGTGAAACCGCGATGGGTCGCACGGCGACCGTCGCGGGTGCGAATTCACGCACCGAATCCGTAAGCACCGTATATCCCAAGCCGGCTCCAATGTAAGTCAACTGGTCAATAATGTTATCCCTGCTACCAGCTCCCACTGCCCGCGAAACGCTTAAATCCATCAATGGAAAGATCTCGCGCAGGCGCTTTGCTACCTGCACGCTTACGTCGACAAACGGCAGGTCCTTGATTTCTTCAAGCTTGATGGACCGGTGCTTGGCCAACGGATGTGCGGCGGGAAGCACTGCAAGCAAACGCTCCATGAGGACTAACTCGGCCTGAATAGCCGGATCCTCCACGGGGCCGCGGAGGAATCCTACGTCGATGGATCCCTCGGCAAGTGCCTGGGACTGCTGGGCATTCGTCATTTGATGAAGTTGTAGCGTCAACCCAGGGAACTGTTCGTGAACCAGCGGCAGCAGCGTCGGAAAAACGGCAACCGCAGTCGGAGCGACGAAGCCAATGTCGATTGCTGTTCCAAGACCATGCGCGGCGCTTCTCGTCTGTAGCATCGCGGCGTTCAACTCGTTGAGAACTCTGCGAGCCCCCGCGAGAAATATCGCTCCGGGTTCGGTGAGTACCAACCGGTGCCGGTTGCGCGCGAACAACTTCACCTCAAGCATGTCTTCCAACTGCTCGATCTGTCTTCCCAGTGAAGGCTGCGACGTGTGAAGCAACTCGGCCGCGCGAGTCACATTCAACTGCTCGGCGACCACGACGAAATATCTAAGATGTCGGATCTCCATAGATTCACAACACCTACTCATTCTGAATTCGATAATTCGGGAAATATTACAGTTTTAGCATTCTGAATGTAAATGTTAAAGTGTGCCCGGCGCCGCGAAACGCCCGGTTTTCGGGTCGAGCGCGATGAGGATTCCGGCGAAAGCAGGTGCTGGTTTCAGAGGAATCCTGGCGGCGTTCCAAAGCGAAGAAGTCCCGGCCAATGCCACGTTGACGGGTTCGCGGCGCCTCTGCAAAACTCACGGAGTATGCGATACAGCGGGAAAGTGGAATATGCCGAGGCGCGGAAGATACGGGAGCGGAACACGGTTCTGTACCGCTTCGCACATTGGCCGATCTGGATATGGGCGTTTTTTCTGGCGCCAGGGCCCCTGACATTCAGCCTGTTTGCCCATGGGTTCGGACGCGGCAACCTGGCATGGCTGGCGGCAGTGCTGGCCGGGACGGGCGTGGCAGGGTTGCGCGGGAAACTGCCAGGCGTGGAACCGCGACCGTATATCCTGCGTTTCGATGAGGATAAGCCCAATCCCCTATACCGCCGGGTTTGCTACACATTTGCTTGGAACGCAGTGTTGAACTTTGCGCTGCTGAACCTCTGCGGTCTGCTAGTCGCGGCGGTCACCGGCATGTGGTACATGAAGCAGATCTATCACTACGCCTACCTGCCACTATGTGGAGCAATTCTGCTGTCTGGCGCTACGGGACGTTTGCCACGCGTGGGGCCGTCGACCAAGGGCGAAGGCACAGAGCGGCGATACTTCTACGGCTCGGTTTGGACGGTGACAATAGCACAGACGGTGCTGCTGGCCCTCTGGAAGACGTTGCCACAGACGCGCGTGGCTAGCCTGGTGAAACTGGTAGTGTTTGCAAGCACGCTGCTGGTGATGGGGATGGCGGCGTATCGCGGCGCGCTGCCGCGAACACGTCCCATTGTGCCTGGTGAGCTTATGGTCGGCGACTGAGCGTAAGCCGGGTACTCGGAAACGCGGATGGTCGAATCAGTTCTCCGGTGTATACTGCCGAAATATAGTGACAGCTTTCCAACTCTTTGGTGGATTGAGATTTGACGATCTCGATTGACGGTGGGCTATGGATTCAGGGAATACCAAGCGTTACAGAATTGGTGTAGTTGCGCTTCTCACAGCGGGAACGTTTATAAACGCTTTGGACCGCGCGAGTTTATCGGTCGCTGCACCCTTCATTATGAAGGAATTCCACATCGGTACGGCGGCAATGGGTGTCGCCCTCTCCGCGTTTTTCTGGACCTACGTCATAGGCAATCTGCCGGCGGGATATCTATCCGATCGTTACGGGCCCAAGAAAGTTCTTGGCTGGTCTGCCGCTATCTGGTCGATTTTTTCAGCCCTTACCGGATTTGCACACAATGCGTTTCACATTGTGCTGGCCCGGCTCGGCGTAGGTCTGGGTGAAGCGGCAGCTCTGCCGAGCACTTCCAAGATTGTCGCCAGCAACTTCCCCAGCAACGAGCGCGGCACCGCCACATCGGTTTCGTTGACCGGTATCCGGCTGGGAACGGCCGTGACTCCGTTTGTGATGGCATTCCTTATTAAGCAGTGGGGATGGCGCGTCGCATTCTTCGGAACCGGCCTGGGCAGTTTGATCTGGTGCCTGGCCTGGTATTTCTGGTTCAACGACCGCTCCCAGATCAGAGCCAAAGATGAGGGCCCGCGCGAGGTAACGAAAGTTCCCTGGGCCGCAGTCTTCCGCAGCAAGGCGATTCTTGCAATCATCTATGTGAAGTTCACCCAGGACTTCTTGCAATGGCTGTTCCTCACCTGGGTCCCGTCGTACCTGGTTCTGGAGCGCCACTTCTCCATCATCAAGATGGGAATCTACGGGTCACTTCCCTACGCCACGGCCTTTGTTACCCAACCATTGGTCGGCGTCATCTCCGACTGGTTAATCAAGCGTGGCTGGAGCGTGAATCGCGCCCGCAAGACGATCCAAGTTGTTCTTCAAGCGCTTTCGGCCACCATCATCATAGTGGGATACGTTAACGATCCGATGATTGCCGTGTTCTTTCTGACCGTGTCGATTGCGGCGGAATCCAATGCCGCAAGCCATATCTGGGTGATCGTCCAGGAGCTCGTTCCCCCGAAGCTCGTTGGCTCGGTTGGGGGCCTGATCAATACAATTGGATCAGTCGCGGGAATCGTCTCTCCGATTCTGACCGGGATCGTGGTCAAGATGACCGGCAGCTTCCGGCTGGCGTTAACGGTCGGCGGATGTTCGATGTTTGTTGCAATGTTCTTCACATTGTTTGTAGTCCCAGAGCTCAAATTGCTGGACCTGGGTACCAAGGAACTCCAACCACTCACTGCTGCGCAAGCGGCAAAGAACTAGAGTGGCCGTCAATTAGCAGGAGATGAAATTGATTGAACTAAGTAATCTCGTGGCAGGAAAAATTGCACTCGTGCTCGACCAAAAGGACAATGTCGCGGTCGCCTTAGTGGACTTGGTTGCGGGCGATTGTTGTGTAGTTACAGATGATACGGGCAAGAAGTCCGAAGTATCTGTAACAGAGGACGTCCACTTCGGACACAAGATTGCGCTCACTGATCTGGGACAGGATTCGATCGTCTATAAATATGGCGAAGAAATTGGGCGCATGAAAGTTCCGATTCAGAAAGGCGCCTGGATCCACAACCACAACATGTATTGCCAGAGGGGGATGAAATAGATGGGTGACAAATTTCTCGGCTACAGAAGAGAAAACGGAACGATAGGGGTCAGAAACCTGATCGCCATTATCCCCTCGGTTTTCTGCTCCGCCAAAGTCGCCCAACGCATCTCTGAGGGCATTCCGGGATCTGTGCATTTCAGCCACCCTGTCGGCTGCAGCCAGGTGGGAGACGACTTGGATGTTACCGCCAGAACGCTAATTGGCATTGGGCGAAATCCCAATTTTGCAGGCGTCGTGGTGGTTGGGCTTGGTTGCGAACGATTCTCGCCGCACGAGTTGGCCGAAGGTATCGCGTCCACGGGCAAAATGCTTGAGACGGTCATTATTCAAGACGAGGGCGATTCCCTCAAGACCATCGAACTTGGAATGCGCCATGCCCGCAGGATGCAACAAGTTGCCTCGCAACAACGGCGTGAAGAAGCCGACGTCAGCGAGTTAATGATCGGACTGAACTGCGGAGGCTCCGATGCTACCTCGGGACTCGTAGCCAATCCCGCGCTCGGCATTGCGTCAGACAAACTGGTGGCGCAAGGTGGGTCCTCAATCCTGACGGAGCTTACGGAGTTGCTTGGCACCGAACATATTCTGGCCCGTCGTGCCGCTAACGAGCAGGTGGCGCAAGACATTCTGACGGTGATTCGCAAAATGGAAGAACGGCTCACCCGGCAGACCCAGGCTTCGCACAATGCAAAACGCAAACACCTGATCTCGACCGGCAATTACGACGGCGGATTATCCAGTGTGGTTGAAAAATCGCTGGGCGGGATGAAGAAGTCTGGAAATGCACAGTTTGTCGAGGTGTTTGCCTACGGCGATACTCCAACCAAAAAAGGTCTACTGCTGCTCGATGGACCGGGCCACGACGGCGAAGCAACAACGGGAGAGGTAGCGGCAGGCGCGCAGATCATCTGTTTTCCGACCGGCAGAGGCACTCCCTCTGGCTTCCCAGGCGTGCCCGTCATAAAAATCACGGGGAACCCGCGCACCTACGAACGCATGAAAGAAAATCTGGACATCAATGCCGGTGCAATCATGACTGGCGAAAAGTCGCTGCAGGAAGTTGGCGAGGAGATCTACCAGGAAATCCTGGCCGTCGCTTCTGGGAAACTGTCAAAGGCTGAAGTGCTTGGTCACGACGAACAGTTCTGCATTACCCGCATGCCTTAAAAAACGCGGCGAGTGAGTTGCCGAAGTAACTCTGAGCCTGCAAGGGATATTTGAGCGGTTCGAGGATTCTTCGCCGCGGCTCAGAATGACACCCTGAAACCCAGCTCGAACTCCCAACAGACAGATTATCTGTTGGGAGTTCGCGCGTTACAAAGATTCTTACAGCGTTACTTCGTCCGGTGGATCGTCATTGGCGACCAGGCCTGACATACCGGCATGATTTCAATTGCATTAATATTGACCCGCGCAGGCCGGGAGGCAGCCCAGTACACTGCATCCGCAATGTCGTCTGCAATGAGCGGAGCCGCGCCTTCATAACCCTTTTGCGCGCGGGCCTCGTCGCCATGGAAGCGCACTTGTGAGAACTCCGTGCCCGCCACCATGCCAGGCGCTATGTCCGTAACGTGCACCGGCGTGCCAAGCAGATCGGCTCGCAGATTACGCGAGAACTGCTGCACAAACGCCTTTGAAGCGCCGTAAACGTTTCCACCCGGATAAGGCCATGAACCCGCAATCGAACTGATGTTGATGACGTGCCCGCGACCGCGTGCCACCATTCCGGGCAGCACGTTTCTGGTCAGGTAGATCAGTCCTTTTATGTTGGTATCCACCATGCGGTCCCAATCGTCCAGATCTGCACGCTGTGCGGGTTCTAGCCCCTGGGCTAGTCCGGCATTGTTGACCAGCACATCGATTTCCGCGAAAGCAGCAGGCAGCCCGCTCACTGCGCTCTCGACAGCAGCACGGTCGCGAACGTCCAAAACAAGAGGATGAACTTTGTCCGCACCCAACTCTTGCGCAAGCTTGTTGAGCCGCTCGCCACGCCGACCGGCCGCGACAATTTTTGCGCCATCTTTGGCAAACCGCCGTGCAACCGCTTCTCCGAATCCAGCGGTCGCGCCTGTAACCAGTACGATCATTTTTCTCACCTTTCCACTATCGTGAAGCTAGCCACGTGGTTAGCGTTGTTGACGGATTTTGGTTTTGCTCAATCAAAGTATCCTAAACCATTCGGGATGATTGGAAATGGGTGATCGGCCGCAACCGGGCTCTGCTGGTTGGGCAAAACAATCTCCGCACATTTTGTCTTTATTTCTTTGGCGTTGCCAGGAGAGCGGATAGACTTCCACAGTACAGATCTATTTGCATTCAATGAGGAGGAGAGATGGGAGACAATCGCGAAATCATGCCTGCGGAAATGGAACGTTCCGGCCTGACACGGCGTCGGCTTTTACAGGGTGCAGGTGGACTCATCGCCGCTACGGCAATTCCGGCGAATGGAGCGGTGCTTACGGCATCTCCCCTCAGCCAAACGCCTGCTGCGTCTTCTGCAGCGGCAACCGATCTCACCGGTCGCTTGGCACGTTATATTGTGGCAGTCCGGGGGCAACCCCTTCCGCCCGCGATTATGAAGGACGCCAAGCATCAGATTCTCGACACGCTGGGAGCCATGGTTTCCGGATCTCGTCTAAAGCCGGGAGAGATGGCAATCCACTTCATTCGAAGCCAGGGCGGCGTGCCGGAAGCTTCCGTCCTCGGCACCGACGTCAAAACCACCGCGATCAATGCGGCGCTGACCAACGGAATGTTCGGGCACGCGGATGAGACCGATGGCGTTGAGCAAATCACGAAATGCCATCCTGGTTGCTCAATCGTTCCTACAGCCCTGGCCATGGCGGAGCGCGAAGGCCGCTCGGGATTGGAAGTCATTAAGGCGGTTGCGCTTGGCTATGACATCTGTTGCCGTTTCGTCATAGCTCTTGGAAACGAGAAATGGCGCAGCCTGGGCCGCGGCATAGAAGGTCCGGGCGCAACCATGGGCAGCGCGGCGACTGCATCCTCATTGGCTCATCTGGATGAAACACAGGCGCGCTATGCGCTTTCCTACGCGGCGCAACAAGTCTCAGGCGTCTGGAGTTGGATTCAGGATGTCGATCACATCGAAAAATCTTTTGACATCGGCGGAATGGGCGCACGCAACGGAGTGACTTCAGCCATCATGGCCCAGATGGGGTTGACTGGTGCCTTCGATGTTCTCAGCGGGTTGCATAACGTGATAGAGGCCTACGCGGCTCAGGCGCATCCCGAGGAATTAATGGCTGGACTGGGCAGCCGATATTATGTTTCTGAAACGGCGATCAAAACCTTCTCAGTGGGATACCCGATTCAAGCCCCGCTCGATGCATTTCTCACCCTTCGCCGGGAGCATAACCTGCGTCCCGACAATGTCGAACGCATCGTCGTCAAGTTGCCGACGGATGCAGTCCCGATTGTCAGTCACAGTTCCATGCCAAACGTAAACTGCCAGTACAACATTGCGGTAGCTCTGATCGAGGGCGCTGTTTCCTTCGAGAATAGCCACTCTGAAGCACATATGAACGACCCCCAGGTACGCTCCGTAATGCAGCGTGTGCAGGTGGTTGGCGATCAGAAACTGATGGACCCCGCCGCCCCACGTAGCGGCTTTGTAGAGGTTACGCTTCGCGATGGACACACCGTGAGCCACTTCACCCGCTTTGCCCCTGGCACTAAGGAGAACCCCTTGGATACGGCGGGCGTCAACAGAAAAGCAGAAGGGTTGATCGGCCCTGTACTGGGTGCTAAGAAAACGGAGGCACTCATCCAACGCGTGAATGCTTTGGAAGAAGTGAGCAATATGCGTGAGCTCATCCGCTCACTGCTGACGACCTAGGAGACCAACAGCAACTCTAGACGTCTTACAAGTTGGCAATTTTTTGCTTCTCACCCTTGCCCCGCTGAAGTAGCGCGGCAAGGGTGGGCTCCCCGCCTTTCTTATGTAATCCATCGCCGGATCTCCCAGTCCCAACAGCAAGTTCTCATCGCTTCCGATAGCCTCCGCCGCGCAAAGTTTAGTTTAGACAAGATGACGTGAGCACCTTATACTGGCGCGACAGACTAGTATTCATGTTTTCTTGCCCGTACCCGGGGCGTTCGGTTGAAAACCGGGAAGGTGAGCTTTGTTCCGTGTACGGACACAAGGCAAGGAGTAGAAATGGCGTCCACCGCTGTGATGAAGAATTCGGTTCCCAACAAGTTCGCCAACATTCGTCAGACATTTGGCGTGCCTTTGGCTGTTTTGCTCGGAGCAGCCATCTGGTTTATGCACACCCCCAGCGGACTTTCAGCTCTGGGGCAAAAGGCATTGTCGTTATTCGTCGCGATTTTCGTCTTGTACTTGTCCGAAGCGATTCCACTGGCGGTCACCAGCATCCTGATCGTACCCGCATCGGTGCTGATGGGCATTGTCAATGTTGGCGGCGCGCTCCAGGGATTTGCCTCGCCCTCGGCTTATCTTATTCTCGCGGCCTTCATCCTGGCGGCGGCGATGGTGAAGACCAAACTGGCTGAGCGAATCACTTATCTCATCCTTTCCAAGACGGGGTCCTCGCCAGGAAAAATCACGCTTGGGGTAACGCTTGCAAACATCGTGATCGCGTTCCTTGTGCCCTCAACCACTGCCCGAACCGCGATCATGCTGCCGATCTGCATGAGCATCATCGCTTTGTTCGCCGCCGAGGGCCGATCGAAATTCGCCACCAATCTTCTCTTGGTGATGGCGTTTACGAATACGACGATTGGCGCTGGAATTTTGACGGCAACGGTTCCCAATCCGGTGGTGGTCGACTTCCTCGCGAAGAGCGGACGGATCGTCACTTACACGGATTGGTTGATCTACGGTTTTCCGCCGGCGCTGATCATGACCCTCTTTACCTGGTGGTTCATTCAGAAGGTCTACAAACCGGAACCGGAGCTTACACCCGGCGGCGCCGACCGCATGATACGAGAAAAATTGACCGCCATGGGCAAGACGACTTCAGCCGAATGGCGAACTCTATCGATTTTTCTGCTGATCACCTGTTTGTGGGCGACACAGAACTGGACCAAACTTGACGCCACGGTTGTTTGCCTCTTAGGCGACTGCCTGTTGTTCCTGCCCAAGTTCGGGGTTCTCACATGGGGCGATGCCAATAAGGAAGTCTCGTGGCAAGTGCTGCTGATCGCAGGCGGCGGCATCTCGCTGGGCGAGATGCTAATGAAAACTGGAGCGGCCAAGTGGCTGGCTACCAGCATCTTCCAAATGCTCGGACTACGCGGAGCATCAGTCTTATTGACGTTGATCGTCGTCATGTTCATTGTGCAATACATGCACCTGTTCTTCTCGACCGTTATCGCGATGGCTACAGCACTGCTGCCGATTGTGATGGCACTGGCTGATGCTGCCCACTTGAACCCTATCGTGCTGGTGCTACCGGCAGGTATGATCATCGGCGGCGGGCCATTGCTCATGTTCTACAACACGTTGCCGAACGTGGTTGTGTATGGCAGCGGAAAGTTACAGGTCGGAGATTTTCCGAAGGTCGGCGTTGCGCTCTGCGCCTTCGCCGTTATTCTTTACGCGGTCACCGCTGCTACCTATTGGCGTTGGCTGGGATTGTTTTAGAGCAGATTCAGCAGTGTAGCAAACAGATTGGGAGAAGCTATGGAGCAGTTCACAGAACAGTCGATCATGCGCAAGCTCTTTTTGAGGCTAGTGCCACTCCTCACAATTCTTTACATCATCTCTTACATCGACCGGGTAAATGTCAGCTTCGCCGCCCTGACGATGAATAAGCAGATCGGACTTAGTCCTTATATCTATGGATGGGGCGCGGGGATTTTCTTCATCGGCTACTGTGCCTTTGAAATCCCCAGCAATCTCATGCTGGTTCGCTTTGGCGCCCGCCGTTGGATCGCCCGAATTCTTTTCACATGGGGATTGTGCGCCGTTGCAATGTGCTGGGTTCAGGGGCCAAGGAGTTTCCTGACGATGCGCTTCATCCTTGGCGTGGCCGAGGCGGGGTTCTTCCCGGGAGTCATCCTCTATCTGACCTATTGGTTCCCTGCGCGCTACCGGGCTCGGATCATTTCGCGTTTCATGCTTTCGATCCCTATTTCGCTGGCTGTGGGAGCCCCAGTTTCGACCTGGCTTCTGTCATTTGAGGGTACGCTCGGTTTTCACGGATGGCAGTGGCTCTATTTCCTCGAAGGAGTACCGGCGGTACTGCTCACGCTAGCCGTTCTGAAGCTTCTGCCGGATGACCCAACAAAGGCCGCCTTCCTTAGCGATGGCGAGAAGCTCTGGCTACAGAAAGAACTGGAACGCGACCATGAACAAGTCGTGGCCTCGAAAAGTACGGCAACTGCCGGCGTAGCGCGAGTCTTTACGAGCCCAATCATTTGGGCGCTGGGGTTCATCTACTTTGCTGCCACCGGAGCAAACCTTGGACTGTCGATGTTCCTGCCGCAGATCATCAAGGCGCAAGGGTTCTCGACGATGCAGACCGGTTTCATCACCTCGATTCCCTACATTACCGGTTGCGTCGGGATGCTGACCGTTGGCTATCTCTCCGACCGGTTCAAAGAACGCAAATGGCATTTGATCGCATGCCTTCTCTTGATCGCTACGGGCTTGGGAACCGCAGGCTACTTCAGCCGCAGCATCATCGCGATCTTCGCAATTTCTATCGCCACCGTTGGCATTATGGGCGCCAAAGGGCCATTTTGGCCCATCCCGTCTGCATATCTGAAAACAGGAACCGGAGCTGCAGCAGGAATTGCATTTATCAATTCGCTTGGCAACCTCGGTGGTTTTTTCGGTCCTTACATGGTTGGCTGGGCTAAACAGGTTACGAATAGCTTCGCGGGTGGACTCTATGCGCTGGCGACTATGACGCTGTTGGGCGCGATCTTAACTCTTGTGTCTATTAAGGTCCGGAAGAGCGGCACGCCGGACACAACGGAAAAAGTCTCGTCCGAAACGGCGACCGTAGCGTAAGGATGTGATCAAATATATGTAAGCGGTCGTGTTCACGGCAGGTGCACCTGGCCGATGTACGTTCAATCCATATTGCTATAGCAGAGAGGGACCAGAATGATATTAAAAGGCGTTTACCCCGCAATGGCAACTCCATTGCACCCGGACGAGACGGTCGACAAGGCTGGCATGCGCAATGTCGTCAACTATTGCATTGACGCAGGTGTGCATGGCGTCCTTGTGCTCGGGAGCACCGGTGAGTTTCCGGCGATGACCGACGCGATGCGTCAAGATGCGATCGAGACTGTGCTGGACGAGGTAAAAGGCAGAGTCCCGGTAATTATTGGTTGCGGAGACACGGGAACGAAGAAAACGCTCGACCAGGTGCGTGTAGCCGACAAAACCAAAGCCGACGCGATCCTGGTCGCTCTGCCATACTACTTCCCGCTTGATCAGGCAGCCGTGTATCGGCATTTCCAGATCATCGCCGATGCTTCAACAAAGCCAGTCGTCATCTATAACTTTCCTCAGATGACAAAAATACCGGTCGCACCGGATACCCTGGGAAAGCTTGCAGCGCACCCGAACATCATCGGCGTCAAAGACAGTTCGAATGACTACCACAACCTGCATCGCTACCTTGAACTCACAGCGGACGAAGATTTCGCCGTGATGTCCGGCAGTCCAGTGATTGGACTCGCAGGCTATGTGTCAGGCGCGAAGGGTGGTATCTACGCTGGCGGCAGCCTGGTTCCTAAGCTCTTGGTAGACGTGTATGAAGCTTGGGCTCGTGGCGATATGAAGACGGCAGCAGCCCTGCAGCGGAAGGCCTCATTAATTCCGTTGATGGCGCAATTCGGCGGCAACGCGCCGGTTATCAAGTTTGGACTCAGCAAGCTGGGCATTTGTGGTCCCACGGTTTCAGCTCCCATGGGATTGGCTCCCGGCCAGGAAGAGAAAATATACGCCTGGATGCGCAGCCTCGGTATCGAGGTCGGCGCGACCGCAGCAGTCTCGCACTAACGCTCGTTCCAAACTCTTAACACATTCGCGGGGGACACCGTAATCAGCGTCTCCCGCATTTTCTTGCCCGCAAAAATTGTCCAATCCTTCGCTTCCAGTCTTGCTGCCCGTCAGCTCTCCATTGCATCTCATTGGCTGCCCCTTTCACCAGGAGGCAAAGCCAATTTGTGAGGACGAGAGAAATGCGCGGAAGACTATTTTGCTTAGGAGCATCGCTGGCCATGCTGCTGTGTCCAATTACAGGACAGGCTGCGACAGGATGTCAGGCGATTCTGAATGCGCTAGGCAACAGGGCGACAGGGGTTGTCTGTTTCGAAAGCCCCGATCTGACGACAAACAACATAACGACTTCTCCCACCGGACCTACCACGCTACCCAATGACGCGCTTACTGGCTGGCCGGCATTCGCATTCACTCCCGTAACCGACCGCGGTGTGATCGCTCCCGCCACAAATCCAACCACCATTACCAAGGCTGTGCCTGGAATCCAGGTGGAAGGCTACTATGCCGACGATCCGGCTGGCGAGGCCCGCTTCCTGCTCCGGTTCCCCACCGACTGGAATGGGAAACTGGTTGTTGCAGGAGCTTCAGGCACGCGCAGCGAATTCAACGGAGATTTCGTCTGGAGCGACTATGTCCTGCAGAAAGGATATGCCTACGCGTCGCAGAACAAGGGCATCATGAACCTTTTCGTGAGCGCGTCCACCGATCCGCTCGGCTGTCGGTTGAATCCGGACACGCTGAACTTCTTCTTCGTCCACTTCTATGACAACGATCCGCACAAGCCTTTCACACTGTGGACTCGCTACATGATCGAGACTGCCGAACTGGCGAAGCATGTGGTTGAAGATTATTACGGGAAGGAACCGTCGCGCACTTACGCTGTCGGAACATCGAATGGCGGCTACCAGGTCCGGCGAGCGCTGGAAGTTGCGCCGGAGTTGTTCGACGGCGGAATTGATTGGGAGGGAACATTCATCGATCCGCGCGGCCCGAACCTATTGATCGATCTTCCGCCGGTGCTGGCTAATTTTCCAGCCTACGTCAGCGGAGGATATGACCCGACAAGCCAAGCCGCAAAGAACATCGTCGAGGCAGGTTATCCCCCTGACATCACACTGACTACCACTGCGGGCACCACGTCGCTCTGGAATCTGTACAACGAATCGTTCTGGGAAGTGACGATGTGCCAATGGCAGAAGCGCCTCGATCCCGGTTATGACACGTATGTGTCTGGACTCGCGAACTACAAGTACTTCAACCGCGTTAAAGCAACTGACGGAGCAGTATTCGGGAACCTGGCGCAGATTGCGACGACAGGCAACATCGGGAAGCCACTGATCACCGTGGCCGGAACCATGGATGCATTGTTGCCGATTCGACGCAATGCGCGGCAATACGAGGCAGAAGTGCACGAGCATCAACATCACGCACCGTATCGCCTGTATGAGGTGCAGAACGGAAACCACATCGAGAGCTATGCAGCGACATTTCCTCAGCTTGAATTGATCACACCGCACGCGCACGAGGCATTCGACGTTCTGGTGAATCATGTGGAGGATGGCGTGCCGCTTCCTCCGAGCCAATGCATACCACACGGCGGAACAGTATCTTCAACTCCGGAAGAGTCTGGCCATTGCAAAAATCTCTTCGTACCGTAGAGGCGAAGCTTAAGTACTCTGAACCTGCAAAAGTCGAAAAGGCCGCCCGGCAACTGGGCGACCTTTTCTTCAAGGGAGAATAGTTCCAACGGAGGCTAGACCGTCAAAACTTTCTGAAGAAATACTATGAGCCTATAAAACAGGGTGTCAAGCGAATTCTCGGAAACAAATGTCTTTTGAATCAACTACTTAACAATTTTGGCAAAGTTTACCCATGTGACAAAAAATGTCACTCCGTTGTGAGTTTGAGGCTAACTGCTTCCCTTCAGGCAGCTTACGGGAGTTCGCACTAGTGAAGATCGAGGCGGATCATCTCGCCGTCGTCGCGGGTTTCGCCATCTTTTTTTCGCCGGAAGCGGGGTAAGAAGAACCTTCCGAAGCCAAAAACGGCTCCGGCTCCCACCGAAATCAAAACGAGAATGCCTGCCAGGGTGAGCGCCGCCACCACCAAATTGCCAATATTGTCTCGCTTGCTCAGGCCGGTATTCTCGTTCCAGGTGACATTTGCATCGTAGTTGACGCCTGAGAGGATCTTGGTGGCATCGCCACGAGAGATGCTGCCACGAACCAGAGCGATGATAGGACCGGTGCGCTTTGCGACGCTAGCACCCCCGCTAGAGGGCGCAGAGAGTTGTTCGAACGCAGGGAGCTTTTCGATGGCAATGATGTGCGTGGGATAGGCCACGAGGAGAATTTCGGCTGCGCCCGAAGCGTCTCCATTGACGCGTGCCCACAAAAGTTTGGGGCTTTTGCTGAAATCGATGAGCTCCGGACTGATATTGATGTTGAGCGCTGAGTAGGCCGCAGGGCCAATAAGGAAGCGCGGGGTTTGCGGCACCAATTGCTTGCGCGGAAGATAGGAAGGGAGAGTGGGTTGGACCGCGATGGGTCCCTTGGCCTCTGGCAGAAGCGCAGAGAGTTCTCGAAGTTGGGCTCCGCTCATTCCGGTAAGTCGGTCAAACTGCACGTCAACAAGAATGTTGCCGGTGAAGAAGAGAATCCTCTCATTCAGCGAGGCAGCCAAGGTTCCAATGTCTTCAGCGCGCATAAGTGGCTGGCGATAGAAGGTGAATGCAGCGTAGGCGCCCTCTGCGTCCGCAAAGCGCGCCGCTCTGACGGTGATTGTGCGGTCATCGTGCTTGTAGGTAGCAATTTCAAAGTCGGTAAGCCGGTCCTCGGTGAGTACGCTGGAGGAAGCACTGTCGATTTTGCGCGGGTCGGTGCCAAGCTGGGGGGCACCGCTGATTTCCCAGCCGGCAAATGCGTCAGGAAGAATCGCAGCAGCGGTCTTGGCCTGAGAAGGCGTGGCTGGCGTTGCGAAAACAATTGCCACAAGCGCAACGCACAAAGCTCGATACGGAAGTTTCATGGGCGTGGAACAGTTCCTCTGTCTACTACTATTAGACCACGCCGAAGCCGCATAAGTTTCGGAGCATCCCAAAGAGCGGGCTTCAGTGAGACCCCCGGCTACGATTAGCGTGATATTCTTTCTATACGAAGTGCGTCCAGCCTCCCGGCAGTTCCAGCACTACCCTAAAAAATTATGATCTCAGTTTCTAATGTCTCCATGCGCTACGGCGCTAAAGTTCTGTTCGACGAAGTGTCCACGGCGTTCACGCCCGGGAAGCGCTACGGCCTTACAGGTCCGAATGGGTCGGGCAAATCGACCTTCATGAAGCTTCTAACCGGCGAGTTGGAGCCGCAGAAGGGCACGGTCGTGCGCCCGCGCAAGTTTGGCGTGTTGAGCCAGGACCAGTTTGCCTTCGACGCCTATCGCGTGATTGACACGGTGATCATGGGCAACAAGCGCCTTTGGGCAGCGATGGAAGAGCGCGAAATCATCTACGCCCAGGCGGAACTGACCGACGAAGACGGCATGAGGCTGGGTGAGTTAGAGGGCGTTGTTGGCGATGAAGACGGATACTCTGCCGACACCGATGCCGCACTGTTGTTGCAAGGGCTCGACCTGCCGGATGAACTGCATGAGCGCAAAATGGGCGAACTACAGGGCGGCCAGAAGGTTCGAGTGCTGCTGGCCCAGGCATTGTTTGGGCATCCTGGGGCACTGCTGCTGGACGAACCGACGAACCACCTCGATCTGGATTCGATTCACTGGCTTCAGAGCTTTCTGAATAATTACGACGGAACGCTGATCGTGATCTCGCATGATCGCCATTTCCTGAACAGCATTTGCACCCACATTGCCGACATCGACTACGAAACCATCATCACCTACACCGGAACCTACGATGAGATGGTTCTGGCGAAAACCCAGGTACGTTCGCAGATTGAGTCGCAGAACTTCCAGCGCGAGAAGAAGATCGCGCAGCTCAACGACTTTATCGCTCGCTTCTCAGCCGGTACCCGTTCGAGCCAGGTGCAGTCCCGCCGCAAAGAAGTGGAGCGGCTCCAGGTGACAGAACTGGCGAAGTCGAACATTCAACGTCCGTATTTGAAGTTCGAGCAGAAGCGCCCCTCGGGAAAACACATTCTGGAGTTGGTAGGCGTCAGCAAGTCGTACGAGGACGTCGAGGTGCTGCGCGGGTTTACCGCCAGTGTGACTCGCGGCGAGAAGATAGCCCTGATGGGCCGCAACGGCGCCGGAAAAACGACCTTGATCAATGCGGTGCTGGCTAACTCTCCGACCACTCCCATGAAAGACCTGCGTGATACCAGCGGCTACGCTGGTGAGTTCCTGAGCGATGGTAAGGTGATCTGGGGACACGAGGCCGCAGTAGGATACTTTGCGCAGGACCATCGCGCGCTGATTACTCCGGGGATGTCGGTCTTTGAGTGGCTGCATCTGTGGGCTCCCGGCGCGGCAGACGAAGAAATTCGCGGACTGCTCGGGCAGATGATGTTTGCCCGCGACGAGGCCAATAAACGCACGGACGTGCTCTCCGGCGGAGAGACGGCACGATTGCTTTTCTGCAAGCTGATGCTGCAAAAGCCGAACGTTCTGGTGTTGGATGAACCGACAAACCACCTTGATCTGGAATCGATCAACGCGCTGAACATCTCCCTGCAGCGCTACCATGGAACGGTGCTGCTGGCGACGCACGATCATGACTTGATCGATGAGGTCGCTACCAGAATCTGGCACTTTGAGAGTGATCACAAGATCACGGACTTCAAGGGGACGTACGAGGAATATCAGGGAGTGCTCGCCTGAACTGAGTCCACAAGAACTGCCCCACTCAACAGGCCGGGTGCCCTACCTTTGGCCTGAAGGGGCAGTTGAATGACGTTGCTTAGTTCTGGCCTTCGCCCGCGCCAACCTTGCTTGCTACTTTAATTCCGCTGAGTCCGTTGATGTAGCGGGCTACTCCCCTGTAGAGAGCCTCGGCGATTTTCTGGCGGTACTCGGGGGTTTGCAGTTTGCGTGCATCACCGGGGTTGGAGACAAAGGATATCTCCGCAAGAATGGAAGGCATGTTGGCGCCAATCAGCACGATGAACGGAGCTTTCTTCACGCCTCGGTCACGCATGGATTTTTCTTTTCCGGCAAGGCCCAGATAAAGTGAGTGCTGCACATCGGTGGCGAACTCCCGCGATTCCTCCACCTTTTCTTTCAATGCAATCTTCTTCACCAGGTCGCCGAGTTCGTGGACAGATTTTTCGCTGACGGCATTTTCACGGGCTGCAACTTCGAGCGCGTCAGGTGAAGGATTGAAGTTGAGATAGTAGGTTTCGACACCGCGTGCGTTCGGGTCCAGACTGGAATTCGCGTGGACCGAGATGAACAGGTCCGCCTGCTGCTGATTGGCGATCGCCGTACGGGTCTCAAGCGGAATGAAGGTGTCGTCGTCGCGGGTATAGATTACATCGGCTCCCATTTTGCCCCGCAGTAGCCTTCCAAGGCGGAGCGAAACATCGAGAACGAGGTCCTTCTCAAGCAGACCGTTGGGGGCAATTGTCCCAGTGTCATGGCCACCGTGTCCGGCATCGATAACAATTCGCCCAACCTTTAGACCAAGGGCTCGAATGAGCGAGCGCTGGCCATTGGCCGAGGGTTGAGCCTGACGGATCTCGGGATAATTCTTCTTCGTAGCTGTAAGTGTCTTTTTATCCGAGTTGCGCGGAGCTATCACTTGGACTGTCGGCTCAGAGGTTGGCTTATCGGTAGCTTTGAGTTCCGGCCCCTTGAGGTTCGCAATCTCGGACTTGGTGGATTCCTGCGAAGTGGCCGGCTTGGTCGTGGATGTCTGGCCCGCAGCTTTAGACGCAGCACTCACCGGAGCAGACGGTACAGTCGCTGAACGCTTGGGTTCGTTGGCAACGTAGGACGGAAAACCATCGTCTGTCTCGGCCGTGCTTCGAGGTGGTGAGACGAAACTACCGTCTGCCATTCTTGGCCCAATCTCTGCTGATTTGCCGGGAACAAGAGTTGAGGCTGAAGGTGAATTCGCACGAGTCGCGCCCGGTGCGTCCGGAAGACCTTGGCTTGGAACCTGTGAGGTCTGCACGGGTGCAGGCTTCTCAGAGTTCGTCTCCTGCGGCAACGAAGGCGAACGCTTCTCTTCATTCTGTTTGGCTTGCGCTACCAGGGTCTGCGCCACATTGGGCTTGCGACCGTGAATATCGACAATCAGCCGATAGGGATTTGGCAGAAGGAAAGCCGAGTAATCAGAAACAGCATCAACCTCGAGGACAACGCGCACCATGCCTTTTTGAAATTGCGCGATGCGCACCCGGCGTAGGAAACCATCCGAGACCTCGAAGGTTTTGCCAACCAGGGTGGAAGCCAGTTTAGTGTCGTGGAGATCAAAGAAAATCCGGTCGGGCTCAGAGACGCGCCCGGCCTCGTACTTCACTTCCTGCTCTAGATCAATCGCAACGCGGGTGTAATCAGGAGTGGACCAGTGGCGGATTCCGGTAACGAGCGGCAACGTGGTGCGTGGCGCATCGGCGGGCATATCCTGCGCCTTTGCCTCCTGCAGCTTTGAATCCGGAGTGCGTGTCTCTTGCGGCTTCACCTGTGAGCGCGAGTCCGCCTGATTGCGGGCTTCCTGATTTTTGGAGTCGCGAGGCTTCTGCTTGTTGCGCGCCTGCTGATCCATTTCGGCGATGGCTTCGCGAGCGTCGGCGGCGAGTTGCAGGCGCGGGTAACGGTGAATCACTTCCTGAAATATTTCGCGCGCTTTCTCACTCTCTTCTAAATCCTCTTTGTATATCTGCCCGATCGTAAACAAAGCGTCAAAGCGATACTTGCTGCCGGGATACTCGCGGCGGAGAAACTCGTACTGGGCAATCGCAGCCCTCAGAGACTTCTGATCGTCGAATGCGCGACCGCTCTCGGCCATCAACTCGGCCACGGCTACTACGCTGGAATCTGCTTTGCTGCTGGTGGGCGCGCCATAATACACCCGGCGGTACGCATCCATCACGCGCTGATATTCGCGGCGGGATCGCTCATGTTTGGGGAGCCCGTTGAGTTCTTCGCGCATGCGTTCGGCGTTTTCAAATTGCGAGCGCGCCTGTTGCTTCCTGACCTGAACGCTGGCGGCGAAGGCGGGCAAAGCAAGCAGGCAAAGCACGGAAAACGTGGTCAACCAGCGTTTCCAAGCGCGCCCATCGATTTGTCCGGTCATCAACTGCATCATCCTCAAAGCTCGCGTGGAGCTAGTCCGTGTTGGTGATTAACAGTATGCCGCGTTCATCGCGGCTGACATGAATGGGCATCGACAAACTGCTGAGGTGCACCTCATGGATGCCGCCCATGAGATTGGTGATCCGTTTTACATAGTTGCGCGTTTCCGTAAACGGCGGAATACCCCCGCTACGCTGGACTGCCCCCTGACCTGCATTGTATGCGGCAAGCGAGAGAGATACATCCCCCCGGAAGTTTTCCAGTAACCCCTTGAGATGACGCACTCCGGCTTCGACATTCTGCTTTGCATCGAATGGGTTTCGCAGGTCATACATTCGGGCCGTTGCGGGCATCAACTGCATCAGGCCCATGGCCCCCTTGTGGGAGACGGCCCGAGGGTTGAAGTTGGACTCAACCTTGACCAGAGCACGAACAAGGTTGGGATCCACGTGGTGGCGAACCGCCGCTTCATTTATATAGCGGTCGATATCGGCGGCGGTCACCGAACGGTTTGCAGCTGCGCTCGAATAGTTTGGGTCGTGCACGGCAAGCTTACCCTTGACTGGCGCTGGGTTTGAATCCAACCGCGGATGTGACTCGATGTAGGTGGATACCTCTCCGGCAACGACTTGCGCCGAGTGTAGGGCCGAAGGCGTCGCAGGACGAACTGGCATCCAGCGCCCCTCAACGTTGCTCCAGTAGAAGAGTTGGGGTGACTTCGCGGTTCGCACCGTCTGTTGGCCGGAGTGGGCCGGGCTGTCGTTAGTCCAAATGACGCGCCCATTCTCTGAGGTGGGCTGCAGCGATTGTGCCGCCAGCGAGGCAGTTAGCGCGAGCAGCGCAATAATTAACACCAGGAGGCGAAAATGGTGCAGAGCCGGGATTCTGAATGTCCACACGTCGATGCGCATAAATCTCAAAGAGGGCACGTTCAGCCCGGTGCTAGTTCTGTCCCAGAGTGACTGGATTATAAGGCCCTCCAAGGGTGCACGCAATCATTGAGACACAGGGAATCCATTAAGTGAACGGGGTAAAACACGTATAAACGCTGCAAACAGGCAGAAAAAACTGAATGAGCGGTTACTGTGGTTCATGGCTGTTTGGGATGCGGAGCGCTTTGTCCCCATTCAAGCCAAAAAGCAGGCTTGAATGGGGCCACCCGAGATTGTGGGAGACTTAGCCGAGCAAAGCTTCTACGGTAGCGTAGCTTTCGCGAAGGGCCTGGTCGAGAGCTTCAGGATTCTTGCCGCCAGCCTCAGCCATATCAGGACGTCCCCCGCCGGAGCCTCCTACTTTTTGTGCAACCTGACCGACGATTTTGCCGGCCTGAAGTTTTGCGGTGAGATCTTTGGTAACGCCGACGATGACAGCAACTTTACCATCCGTTACCGAACCGATGATGACAACCCCGGAGCCAAGCTTGTTGCGGAAATTATCGACCAGCGTGCGCAATTGTGAACGATCGAGGTTATCGGCCCGGTGGGCCAAGACTTTGACGCCCTTCACTTCCTTCACGTTGTCATCAGCGCTGGCTACGGCTGAAGCGGCCGACTTCATGCGTACCTGATCGAGTTCCTTGCGGAGCTTCTTGAGTTCTTCCTCGCGGCGATCCAACTCCTGTTTGAGCGCCTCGGCGGGGCTTAGATCACTGCGTCCCACGAGAGTCGAAACCATTCCTTCAAGTTCGTGATCACGACGGAAGTGTCGCAATGACTGCTCTCCGGCGACGGCTTCAATGCGGCGAACACCGCTGGAGACGCTTCCCTCTTTCAGAATCTTGATGAGCCCGATTTCTCCGGTAGCCGAAACGTGCGTGCCGCCGCAGAGCTCGGTAGAGAAGTCGGCGATCTTGAGAACGCGGACCTTTTCACCGTACTTTTCGCCGAAGAGCGCCATGGCGTGGTATTCGCTCACGGCAACATCGATAGGAACATCTTCGATGGTTTCAACGCGCTGGTTGCGAAGAACTTCGCGGTTCGCAATGTCCTCAATCTCCTGCAACTCCTCGTCGGCTACAGAGGAGAAGTGGGAGAAATCGAAGCGCAAATAGTTGGGCGAGACCAGCGAGCCAGCCTGCTTAACGTGAGTCCCGAGAACCTGGCGCAGTGCCGCGTGGAGAAGATGCGTCGCCGTGTGATGGCGGCGCGTAGCGCTGCGCAGTTCGGAATCAACGACGGCGACAACCCTTTCGCCTACAGCGATGGGCTGGCGTGCCGTGATCTTATGAACGCGAACGCCCTGCACCGGTGAATACACGCCTTCGACTTCGGCGACAACCACGGTGCGATCGGCGGAGTAGAGCCAACCCTTGTCGCCGACTTGCCCGCCGCTTTCGGCGTAGAACGGGGTGTGGTCGAGGACTAATTCGGCTGACTGTCCGGGATTGAGTTGCTGGACGCCCTGACCATCAACGACGATGGCGAGGACATCGCAGTTCGCGGATTGCTCATGCCCGTAGCCCTCGAAAACCGTATGCGGCAACGCTGCAAAAACGGGAGACGCAGATTTCTGCGAACCACCCTTCCATGAGGCGCGCGCGGTGGTGCGCTGCTCCTCCATGGCGACATCGAAGCTAGGTTGGTCGAAGGTCACGCCCTGGTCGCGGGCAGCATCCACCATGAAGTCAAGCGGCAGGCCGAAGGTGTCGTAGAGTTTGAAAGCCTCTTTGCCGGGCAGCGTATTGTTCTCGGCGTGGTCGAGAAGGTCCTGCAACTTCGAGAGACCGATAGCGACGGTATTGGCGAAGCGGGTTTCTTCGGCTTCGATGACCTTGGCGACGCGCGAGGCCGACTCACCGAGTTCGGGATAAGCTCCGATCATCTCCTTGACGACCGCCTGAACCATCTTGTAGAGGAAGGGTTGAGTCTGGCCGAGGAGACGTCCGTGGCGGATCGCACGGCGGATGATCTTCCGCAGAACGTAGCCGCGCCCTTCATTGGCCGGGAGAATTCCGTCGCTGATGAGGAATGTCGCAGCCCGACTATGGTCGGCAATGACTCGAAGCGAGGCGGCGCTGGTGGACTGGCCCTTTTCGCCCTTGTTCTTATCCGAACCGACTAGCTCAGCGGCGCGCTGGATCAGCGGCACGAACAGGTCGGTGTCGTAGTTGCTGACCACGCCCTGCAATACGGCGGTGACACGTTCGAGTCCGGCTCCAGTGTCAATGGAGGGTTTGGGAAGCGGATTCAGAACACCGTCTGAGCTGCGGTCGAACTGCATGAAAACGAGGTTCCAGATTTCGACGTAGCGGCCGCACTCGCAGGGGAACTTGCACTCTCCGGCGGCGCATTCAGGCAGCTTCTTGTCGCTGGAAGCGATGCCCATGTCGTAGTGAATTTCCGAGCAGGGTCCGCAGGGACCGGTGTCGCCCATCTGCCAGAAATTCTCCTTCATGCCGAGTTCGAAGATGCGTTCGGGCCTGACACCAACCTTGATCCAGAAGTCGTAGGCTTCAACGTCGCGGGGGACACCGTTTTCCCCGCAAAAGATGGTGACGTAGAGCTTTTCGGGCGACATATTGAACCACTGGGGCGAGGTAATCAGCTCCCAGGCGTAGGCAATGGCGTCCTGCTTGAAATAATCGCCAAAGCTGAAGTTGCCAAGCATCTCAAAAAATGTATGATGTCGGTTGGTAAAGCCCACATTTTCAAGGTCATTGTGCTTACCACCCGCCCGGACGCACTTTTGTGAACTGGTGGCGCGCGAGTAATCGCGCTTTTCGGCACCGAGGAAGACGTCCTTGAACTGGTTCATGCCCGCATTGGTAAATAGCAGGGTAGGATCATTGGCGGGAACCAGCGAGGAACTGTGTACCTGGCGATGTCCCTTCTGGACAAAGAAGTCCAGAAACATTTTTCGAACGTCATTTCCGGTAGGCATACGGGTCACTTTCGGTGTGTCCCCAAGGCTGCCAAAAAACCGCGCCAAGCGCGCGGCGACAGAAGCCAAAGGGGAGACGAAAACTCGATTCTAACATCCCGAATTCGGACTTTTGAAGCCGGTACGAAAATGGGACTGTGCCATTCGTAACGCGATTTGTGACATTAAGCTCCCTTAAGATTTTAAAATATTGCGACATTTTCCACCGTCGAGCCATAATAGGCACCACCGTTAGAGGTAAACATGGATCCTGTAGTCAGGCCGAGAGATCAAGTTCCGGTACTGCCAAAGCGCCGTGAAACACGGCTGCCCGCTACGTTGAGCGTGCGAATACTGGGAATTGACGCTGATGGAAAGGCCTTCCACCAGGCTGTAACGACGGTTGATATCAGCATGTCGGGAGCGAGGGTCGCAGGATTGACGGCGCGGCTCAATCCGGGGGATGTTGTTGGCCTGCAAAGCAGCGGAGAAAAGTGCCGGTTCAAAGTCTCGTGGGTCCTTCCTGGTGGGGAGGGCACATTCCAGGTTGGATTGCAGTGCGTGGAAAAGGGTACCACCCCGTGGCGCGACAAAATACAGGCGAACTCGCCGGGTGACCGTCGCGGCAATGACCGTTACCCTTGCAACGGCTCGGTCTCGCTACGTTCGGCAACATTCACTACACCGATTTGGGGCACTCTGCGCGATATCAGCGCGGGAGGATGCTACGTGCAAAGTGTCAACGTGGCCGCTGTCGGCGATATCGTCAGTGGACAGATGACCCTGAACGGCATACAGATCAATGGCGTGGCCGAAGTGCGTTCCTCACGGTCAACCGTGGGTATGGGATTGCAGTGGTGCGATCTTGGCTGGGATGGGCTGGAAAAGCTGAACAAGATTTTACGGACACTTTCACTGAATTACAGCGAAACCAATACCAGCAAGTTGAAGGCACTGGCAACACTGGAAAAATTGCACCAGCTTGTAGCCGCACTGAGGGAACGTCTGGAGAACGATCATACCCTTGTGGACGTGCAGATGATCGGACGGCTGAGCGACGCGCAAGAGAAACTGTCTGACGCGCTGAAGAGCGTGCAAGCTTGACGCCACTGCTATACCCTTAAGGAATGCGCAACCTATTTCTTCCTACTCTTCTCCTATTCAGTTGCATTGCCCTCAATGCGCAACCGGGGACCGCCCAGGGTGGCGAGGCAGCAGTTCCGCCGACGGCGATATCTGCCGACCTTGGTACCTGCTCTGCTTTGATCACGGTGACCGGAACGGATTCCAAGCCGGTTTATAACGCAAAGGTCACAACACGAATCCGCTATGGTCTCATGGGCGCCAAAAAGCTCGACTTGGAAACCTTCACCAGCGCGAAGGGACAAGTGAAAATTACCAAACTCCCCGAGCTACCCAAGAAGCCAATTTTTTTCTATGTCAGCAAAGACGACAAGCTGGAAACCGTGGAATTCAAGCCAGACATACACTGTAGCGCTACTTTCGATGTGCGATTGAAGTAGCAGAGGCGAGAACTCGTTGCGATCCAGGGATGCCTATTCGGCAGCCCTTTTCCTCACGACTCCCTTGGTTGCGGCTTCCTTGCGCACCGCCACGCGCTTGGGTGCAGATTTCGCCGCCTTAGCGCTAGTGCGGGGCTTGGGACCGGGAAGTTCACAACACCGCCACATGTACCAACTTGCGACTGAAGACCACGGCTCCCATTTGCGGGCACGCCGCCGCATCGCTACTTTGTTGGGAAGCTCGCGCAATTTGTAGAGGCGCTGCATCCCCTTTCGCACCCCATAATCATCCACCGGAAGCACATTCGGGCGTCCGAGGCGGAAGATAAGCATCATCTCCACCGTCCAGCGGCCAATGCCACGCACCTGGGAGATACGCTCGATAATCTCTTCGTCAGTCATGCGAGCCAGAGCACGCTTGTTGGGTACGGTGCCGTCCAGGCACTTGGCGGCAAGGTCGCGAAGGGCCAGCAATTTATTCTGCGAAAGCCCGGCGGAGCGGAGCGCGACATCCTCCATTTTTAAAACGCTTTTGGGCGTCATTCGCCCTTTCGGAAACAACGCCTCCACGCGTCCCATGATGGCCGAGGCTGCGGCTCCTGCCAGTTGCTGATAAACAATGGAGCGCGCCAGCGAAAAGAAGATGCTGAAATGGTGAGGAATCTCCATGGTGCAGGGGCCGACTTGCGTGATGAGCGCCGCAAGTTTGGCGTCGACGGCAGAAAGATGTTCTATAGCCTCGGACCACTCTGGCTGCAAATGTGTCGTCACGATTCGTCCTCAGGAGTTTGTTCGGTCATCTCGCGCTCCAACTCGAGGGCAGAGAGGGTTTCGTCTTCGACCTTCCAGTTGCGGAGCAGGTTGATGATCACGCGGCTGGAGAATCCGGCACGGGCCATCATGCGAAAAATTCGCGCCGCCGCCTTTTGATCCACGGGCTGCTTAAGACGCTTACGCTCAGTGAACTCGCGCGCAAGTTTCTGCTCATCGACCTCACCGTAGGTTTCACCGACCGTTTTGGAGATGACGTCCGGGTGTACACCTTTCGCTTTTAGATCTTGCACAACTCGGATTCGACCAAACTTCTCGGTATCGCGGCGGTAGGCAGAGTACAAGGAGGCGTAGTTCGTATCGTTGAGATATCGCTGCTCTTTAAGGCGCGCGGTAACGGCTTCGACGAGGGCATCGCAGTCTGGCTGATGTCCGGCGCGAGTGCGCATCAGGCGCTTTAGTTCAGCAACCGTTCGCATGCGGCGGCCAAGTGCACCAACGGCATACTCGTATAAAGCAGCTTCCGTGTAGGTCTTCTTTACAGAGCTTTTCTTCCAAGCCATCGTCTGAACAGTTTCAGACCCACGGAGAATTTAAGCAAGCGGGATTAAAGCTACGGGCGCGCAGACGCGACTGTGGAACAAAATCGATCGCCAGTTGAAAGACTTAGAGCGGTGCTTTCGATTGAAACTGCGCTGGGGTCTTCGCGCTGCTCAGGATGACTCTCTTAAGCCACTAATTAAAACCGGCCGAGTTGTTGCGAAAGCTGATCGCGAGTGGATTCTGCAGTGCCGGATATGCCTTGCACCCGCAGTTTGAAATCGTCTGGGTTGCTGGCGTTCTCAATCGCAGTCTCGTACGAGATGAGCCCCTTCTGCAGCAGGTCATAGAGCGACTGGTCAAAGGTCTGCATTCCATACTGCGAGGTTCCCTGCTGGAGCGCTTCTTTGATGTTCCGAGTCTTCTCCGGCGTGGTGATGCACTCGCGGATGTAAGCGGTTGAGATGAGCACCTCAACGGCAGGCACACGTCCGGCACCGTCACATCGCTTAACCAGGCGCTG
>Ga0316231_1000768_pt1 | contig 41720 bp, 35 predicted proteins | sample TBH18027metaG_FD_206002 | JGI IMG/M metagenome (GOLD analysis project Ga0316231, IMG submission 206002) | Freshwater microbial communities from Trout Bog Lake, Wisconsin, USA - TBH18027 | ecosystem: Environmental > Aquatic > Freshwater > Lake > Hypolimnion/Profundal zone | place: USA: Wisconsin... | reverse complement strand
TGCCCACCCAACTAAAGGCGCCATCAGATGTCGCGCGGGTGAAGCCAGGGGAATTCTCAAAGACGTAAATCGGGTTACCCGAAACGGACGTCTGCACCGTTGCCCAATTGACTGCCAGGCCTTCCACGCCGAAGAAGGGAACAACCGGGCGGCCCTCTTTGCGCATATAGGCCGGGGAGCTCTGGTAGTTTGTGCGAATGTAGTTAAGCAGCGAAACCACCGAACTGGTCGGGTCGCCTGAAACCGCACCGGCATCCAGCATCACAGCAACTTCAAAACCGGGATGCTTCGCCGCTTCCTGGAAGATCAACTGAGTTGCGGTGTTGCAGTTGGCATTGCCCGGTCCATACCAGTCAATCATCATGCCATTGATCCCGCGCGAAATCATATCGTTGACTTGCCGGGAAACCTGCGCTGCGTCCCAGGAAGTGTAGCCGATATTCTTGTGTGAGCTGTCGCCAAACCAAGGCATGAGATGTGCGTAAACCTTGGCGGTCGAGCCTGGATACAACAGTTTGTGGACATCCACCTTACTGACGTTGGAAGGCGCCATGTCGCCATTTGACCAACCAGCAAAGCTCGATGAGGCACTAGTGTTGTTGCCGGTTTCGGCAGCGTGCGTTGTTGACGTTGGAGTTTGCGACGCGGAGGCACTGCTTGAACCGCTTGAACTGGCTTGGCTATTCTGGCTGGCTGTTGTGCCGCCGGTTCCGCAAGCGACGCTGAGAGAGAGGCCTAGTACGAGTATGCCGAACAGTTTTTTATTCATGTGATTTCCAAAGCGACGACGAACATGCGCGTCATGCGCTGACATAGCCACTTTGGGCGAACCTGGAAGACAAATGAATGAGCTGAAGTCCCCAGAGCAGCTCAGATTTTTCCTCTAGGGGAAGCTCATGGGAACTACTGTGCGGACTCCAAAAATGAAGAACGGCACCCGGGCATGGCGCCGTTGGCCCGATAAAAGGAGGAAAAGGATTGGATGGATGTGTCGGGAGAAGTACTAAGTGCTCGTAATACCAGCAACTTGCATTGGATCAATACGCGCAGACGAACCCGCTCAAGACGTCGTCTTGATTCGTTTCAGCAACTCTTGTGACATTGCCGAAAATTCCTGAGACGCCTGCTCATCACCCATCTCGAAAATGGGTTTCTGGAGCGAGACCGATTCAGGGACTGCCACGCGCTCCCGTAATTCCGTTGAGAGCACCAGCTTTCCGAAACGAGTTCGTAGATTTGCCACAAGGTTTTCGCGGTAGGTTGCTTTGCGCCCTACGCGAGAGACAATGATTCCGGCGTTAGCGATTTTGTGATCCAGATTGTCGCATAGCTCTTTTATGCGCGTGTTGAGCAGGGCAACCCCAAGGATGGAAAGGTAATCTGGGGGAACCGGCACAACGTAATGCGTGCTCATAGCAAGGGCGTTTTGGGTTGGGATTGTCAGGTTAGGTGGACAGTCGCACACGACCATGTCGTAGTTGTCGAGCACGGGCTTTAAGGCTTTTCTAAGCCTCAATTCACGCCCGACGGCACCGCCCAAGTCCAAATCTACGGAGAAAAGGCTGATGTGCGACGGCACTAAGTCCACATTCTGGAAAACGCCTTTTTTTATTACGGTGTCCGCGCCGTTGCGACTGGATTCCTTTGTGATGTTCCTTACCCCGAGCAACGAGGCGATGGTACCGTTTCGCTTCGCGTGTTCTGCCCAGTCCTCGCTCCGAATGCAAGAGAAAGTTGCATTGGTTTGCGGATCGCAATCCACCAGCAGGGTACGCATCCCCTCTCGTCCGCAATAGGCTGCAAAGTTGACTGCGATGGCCGTCTTGCCGACGCCGCCTTTTAGATTGACACACGCGAGTATGGCTGGCATTTGCACCTGCCGTTGGAGTCCCTTGGCGCGATTCTGCCGAAAGACTACGAGGCCGAGCGAACTCCTACAGTGATCTTGTAGAACACAGTGACCATCAACGTGCCAATGGCCCAAATGCCGATGACTATTCCCCATTCCGGCATTGTGGGCTGATACTTCGCTACCGATCCGAGCGCGGAGGGGACCAATCCACCGACGATTAACCCCATTCCTTTTTCGATCCAAAGCGAAATGAAAATGCAGACACACGAAACCGCAAGAGCCTGATTTCCCATGCGCACGCGGGAGGAATACAGCATCGCCAGCGCGGCGACCATAAGAATTACGGAAACCCACATCCAGGGAACTAAACCGGTTTGACCATCCAAGCCGATGTATAGAAATTCAAAGTGCTCGCGATGCTCCGGGATGCCGCTGTAGAAGGCGGTAAACAGCTCCATCAAAACGAAAAATACGCTGATCGTAGCTGCGTACGTCATGATGGTTTTTAGTTTTCCTAGTGCCGCCGCGCCGGGGTCATATCCGGTGGTGCGACGCAAAACAAGAATGAGCAGGATGAGCAACGCGGGGCCTGAAGCAAACGCCGAGGCCAAAAATCGCGGGGCCAGTACGGCAGTCATCCAGAATGGCCGCGCGGCCAAACCGCTATATAAGAACGCGGTGACCGTATGGATGCTGACTGCCCACGGAATCGAAAGATAGATAAAAGGCTTTACCCAGTGAGGCGTGGCAACGCCTTTTCTCTCGGCACTGAGCGTTGTGAAAGCAACTACCCCGTTCAGCAGCAGGTAGCCGTTGAGCGAAATCATGTCCCAGAACATCATCGAGTGGGGCGTCGGATGCAGCAGTACATTCATGACGCGGGCGGGTTGCCCCATGTCAACAAAGATGAACAGCATGCACATGGTTACCGCGGCGACCGCAAGCAGTTCGCCGAGGATGGTGATCTTCCCGAACTGTTTGTAGTCATGCAGGTAATAGGGCAGCACTACCATGACCGCTGAGGCTGCGACACCGACAAAAAACGTGAACTGCGAAATGTAGAGACCCCACGTCACATCGCGCGAGAGCCCGGTCACACCGAGTCCGTAGGTTAACTGGCGCATGTAGAAGAGCATCCCAATCGCAATGAGGACGAGCAGTGCTGAAATCCACAGCCAGTATTTTCGGCTTCCGACCAACGCATTTTCGATCATGAATCCCGCACCTCAGATCAGGTAGTAAACGGCCGGTCCCGTACCCAACTCCGGCTGTCTCTGGATGGCATAACGAGAAGCGAGGAGGCGACGAATGTCAGAGTTCGCGTCATTCTGATCGCCAAATGTCAGCGCTCGCTCGCTGCAATTTTCCACGCAAGCCGGTATTTGTCCCTTGGCCAGCCGTTCTTCGCAAAAGTTGCACTTCTCCACCACTCCTCTGGTCCGTGTCGGGAACTCGGGATTGATGTTTGCAACGTAAGGACGTGGATCGACGAAATTAAAACTGCGCGAACCGTAAGGGCAGGCTGCCATGCAATAGCGGCACCCAATGCAACGGTGCCAATCCATCATCACGACGCCGTCCTCCTCACGCTTCCAAGTGGCCCCGGTCGGGCACACCTTGGTGCAAGCGGGCTTGGAGCAATGGTTACAAAGCAGTGACAGAGGGTGACCCGTAAGCGTGGGATTTACTAATTCCGATTCCTGCCGGAAGACGGTCTGGTATTTCTCTTTCCAGATCCACTTCACTTCCTGCGCCTTGTTGGGAATGTCTGGGACATTGTGAGTGCGATTGCAAGCCGCACTGCACTGGGTGCATCCCTGGTCCCAGCGGCACTTCTGGAAGTCGACCGCCATTGCCCAGCGCTTGCCTTCTTTCTTCCCGATTTCTCTTACGACTTCTGCACCGCTTACCACCTTAGCGCCCGCAACTCCGGCCAGCGACGCTGCAGCAAACATGAGGAACTGTTTTCGAGTGATCGTCATTGGGCCCTCCCAGAGATCAGCTTCGATTCATTGTGGCATTGCCAACAGGAGGGAGCAGAAACCCCGGAGTAGCCATGACACTTGTCACAAAACTCGGCTCTCGAGTGGCATCCGAGGCAGGTGCGTGTAAGACTCGCGTCGTAGCTTTTTCCGTTGGTAGCATGCACCCGCCGCACGCCGTTGCGCACCGCATTCTCTCGCCAGTCAATCAGCAACTGCATGTGCGCCGCGCGCATGGATGAAATCGGGGCTACGCATTCCTTGGCGTCCGCCGGAAGTTGCAACTTCGGAGGCTGTGCCTGGGTTGAGGCAGCTTTCGCATGCCAAACGGGATAAGTGAACAGCACAAGGAAAATCGCGACTCCGCCAAAAATCAGAATCCGCTCACGCATGAACCACCTCCGGCCCATCGGAGTTTGCGGGCTCCTCGGTGAGTGGTTCGCCGCGCAAATTTGTAACCCGCTCTTTTTCGCCCTTCATCACCAACGCATTGCCCAGCAACTCGTGAACTCCGGCAACTTCCACTCCCGGAACCCAGTAGTCCAGCAAGGTTGGCAATGTCGCCTTGTCGATGGCGCAGATGCAGGTCAGCAGGTTTACCCCATGCTTTTCCTTCACATAGCGCACGGCATTCGCCCGCGGATATCCGCCGCGAAGCCTCATCTCAAGATTTTCGTCTGTACCCAATCCGGAGCCGCTTCCGCAACAGAATGTCTGTTCCCGAATCGTGTCCGCCGGCATTTCATGGAAGCTGTTGCAGACATTCTTCAGAATGTAGCGAGGTTCTTCCAGCAACCCCATGCCCCGCGCTGGATTACACGAATCGTGATAGGTAACTTTCCATTTGTCATTGCGGCTGGGATCAAGTTTGAGCTTGTTGTTGTGGATCAGATCGGCCGTAAACTCGGCAATATGCACCATTTTGGTCGATTTCGCATGCTCGAAGCGTGTCCCTGTCACAGGCGAGACCGGCACCTCAAGGAAGTCAGCCGGGCCGTTCATCGTGTCCATGTATTGGTGAAGAACGCGCCACATGTGGCCGCACTCGCCACCCAGAATCCATTTCACTCCCAGGCGCTTAGCTTCGTCGTAGATTTTCGAGTTCAGCCGCTTCATCATCTCGTGCGAGCTGAACAGGCCGAAGTTACCGCCTTCACTGGCGTACGCGCTGAAGGTGTAGTCCAGCCCGATTTCGTGAAAGAGTGAAAGATAGCCGAGCAAAGTGTAGTAGTGCGGCGTGCCGAAGTAGTCGGCGGATGGCGTAACGAACAGAATCTCCGCACCCTTTTTTGCGATTGGCACATCAACGCGGATACCTGTGATCTCCTCAAGCTCGTCGGCTGCAAACTCCAGACTGTCTTTAAAGCCGTGCGGCTGAATGCCGAGATGGTTGCCGGTCCGGTAGCAGTTGGCGGCTGGTTCGGTGATCCAGTTGATGTTGACGCCGACCAGGTTCAGAAGCTCGCGGCCGATCATAGTGATTTCGGCGGTGTCGATTCCGTAAGGGCAGAAGACGGAACAGCGGCGGCACTCCGTGCACTGGTAGAAGTAGTAGAACCACTCCTTGAGGACGTCCTCGGTGAGTTCACGGCCCCCCGCCAACGATCCGAAGAGCTTACCTGTCGCGGTAAAGTAGCGCCGGTAAATCGAGCGCATCAGCTCCGCACGCAACACCGGCATATTTTTAGGATCACCGGAACCGATGTAGAAGTGGCACTTGTCGGCGCAGGCTCCGCAACGGACGCAGATGTCCATGAATAGCCGGAGCGAGCGGAAGCGCCCTAATCGCTCCTTGAAGCCATCCAAAATAATCTTCTTCCAGTCCGCGGGCAGTTTCCAGTCCAGGTCGAAAGGCTGCCATTCACGCGGGTTCGGAAGTCCAAGATACTGTAGGTTTTTCGCGGCTGCGCTGTGGCAAAAGGTTCCCTTGCGAAACTCCGGCTTAGTGGCCGTCCAGTCGCCAGCGGGCCGACCCTGTTCAATTTGTATGAGCGGCTCTGACATCAGGAGTCTCCATAGGGATCTCTGCAGCAATGAGTTTGTCGCGATATTCCGATTCCCACTCTGCGTAAGTGTGTTTCTTCACTGGATAATTCCATGGGTTCACGTGGCGAACCATGCGATTGTTATTCGCGAGGTTGCGGGTCGGGCTCAGGAAGACGCCAGCCACGTGCATTAACTTGCTGAATGGGAAGTAGGCCGCCAGCGCGCTCACCAACAGAAGGTGCGCGAAGAAAAGCGCGCCGATCGACTGCGGTATGACAGGCGAGAATGTCACCAGGCCGAGGGCAAACTGCTTGATGGACGCAACGTCTACCTTTTCCACGTGCCGCATCAGAACGCCGGTCAGGCCGACTGCAAGTAGCAAGAAGAGTGCCAGGTAATCGGTGACTTGCGAGATGTAGCGAACCATCGGATTGCCGAAGCGTCGCCACAGCAGGTAGAGAAGTCCGGCGGTAAAAGCCACGTCGCTTAGATAGAGCTCGGGGGTGCCGATCTGAAAGAAGCCGTCGACATGCTGCAACATAAGGACAAATGCCGGAACGGGCTCAACGAACAGACGCAAGTGCCGCAGCAGAATCATCAGCATGGACCAATGGAACGCCATCGCCCCCAGCCACAATAACTTGCTATCGCCGAAAACCGCACGCCCTTCCGCGACTTCAAAGCGAGTGTTGCGGAAAAGCGACCGGAACAGTAGTACTTCCAGCCCAAGCCGCGACGCAGCTTCAATTCCATTCGCAGGACTTTCCAGGGACGAGTGACGAATCCAGGTAAGCGATTTTTGCTGTCCGCAGGTTGTAGGGATTCGAAAAGGTACCGGGGTCGCGGCCCAACGCCACACGCGTATGCAGATTCCTGCTAATAGGATTGCGCACGCCGCATAAGGAATAAAGACGCCCAGCGGTCCCCGCAACGTTGCAGAAGCTCCGCCCGTAATTCCCACGGCTGCCAGTGCCAAAACTAAGATGAGTGCATATACGGCCTTCATAGATCGGCCCTCATTTGCCGGATACTCAACGCGCGCTTCGCCTCATTGATGCGCACTAACGCGAGGCGTTCGCGGCATTTCATATACCGGTCGAATGTCACCAACGCCAACTGGTCGATGCGATTCTCCATGTCGGCGATTTCAGCTTCTGCGTGATGTTCACGAATGATTTGCCGCAGTAGAAAAATGAAGGAGACTGCATCCGGGGCCGAGCAATCTTGCACGGCTCGCAACCTTACAATCTCCTCCACCGCATTTCCGGCGCGTTCCACATCCATCTTTCCGGCGAGTTCTTCGAGCAGTTTGGCTAACGACTCACGTATCGCGAATCCCACAGGATTCCGAAAACGCTCGCTGCTCTGCGAAATCGAGCCCCGTGCTTGCTCGGGATAGATTTCGATCGTCTTCTCGAACCACGCGTCGAGAATGGCTGTGTGTGCGCGCATGTGCTTCTCCAGCCTAGACGCAGCCCGTAGGCTTAGGCAGGCCAGCGAGTTTGCAGGCGCCCTTGGCGGGACCGGACGGGAACAGGGTATAGATTTCGTTCAACTTGAACCCGGTGTCTTTGCACACCTTGCGCACCATGGGAGCGATGCCAAACTGCAGATAATAATTCCGCAGCATATTGATCACCTTCCAATGGTCCGGAGTTAATTCCGTGATCGACTCAGTCGCAGCAAAATCCGCAGCTACTGCTTCGTTCCAGATCTCCGGGTTTTCCAGGAAACCATCTTCATCTACGGTGTATGTATGTCCATTATTTTCAAAGACTGGCACTTTTCCCACCCTTCATTTATTAGTTCATTTCGATAAAGCCGCACGGACATGTTTCTTGACACTTGCCACAACCGTTACAGAGATCCAGTTTCAGATGGTAATGCTCACCTTTAGGCAGCTTCTTGATGCAGTTCGGAGTGCAATACATCCAGCAGGACTCGCAATCCATACACATCCCACAGGACATACAGCGTTTGGCCTCTGCAATTGCGTCGGCTTCAGACAATCCCGACCCAAGTGAAGCGGCTTCACGAGCTGTCCCAAGGTGCGGTTCCAGCGTCGGATACCAAGCCAGTTTCATCCGGTCGAGCCCGATCGACGTTGCTTTTTGCTTGTTTTCATCCGGTATGCCTTCAAAGTGGTGGACAAGCGATTCACCAACCGCGAGCCCTTGTGCAACTGCCAGGCTTACGCTGTTGTTGATACGTGTAGTCACTTCGTTGGTTTCCAGTCGTGCCTCTGGAGCAGTCTCGGGAAGTTGGCTGACCAGCAGCACTCCGTCTTCCGCGGCCACCGGTTGCAGTTGCGTTGGTTTTTGCAATCCCATGGCGAAGAATATCGCCTGGTATTTGCGGCGCAAGTCGTCTACTTTCACGTCTTGCCCCACCACGCAATTGCAATGGCAATCCACGCCAAGTTGAACTATTCTTCCAACCTCGGCATTCAGTACCTCGGCCGGAATGACCGAGCGGGGAACGCCATAACGCATCATCCCGCCCAATTCAGCGGCAGCCTCGAACAGTGATACCTGATATCCCCGGCTTGCAAGGTAGTAGGCGCAGGCGAGGCCAGACGGTCCGGCTCCAACAATCGCCACAGCTTGCGGTCGCGATTGCGTGGGCTTCGGAAGTTGCAGATCGTGGGTGACACCATAGTCACCGACGAAACGCTCCATCAGGTTGATTCCGACCGCTCCGTCCTTGGTTTTGCGGTTGCAGGCGGATTCGCAGGAATGCTGACAAATCCTGCCGCAGATCGCCGGAAACGGATTGGTCTCCGTGATCTGCCGCCATGCCGTTGCGAAGCCCTCGGCCTGGGTACGGCCGTAGGCTTCGTGTTGCGCTAATGGGACCAGCCAGTCACGAACATGGTTGCCCATTGGACATTTCGTCATACACGGCGCTTCTTTGGGCTGATACAACGGGCGCTTGGAGCTTATCTCCGCGCCGCCCGTTGAACCAGTTCTTATCGCCGGCTTCTTTACATCTTTAAACAGCCCCATAATTACTTTCTCCGCCGCGTATTAGTACCGGATATGAGTAGAGCGCGCGAACGTAAGCCCTGCGTGCTTGAAATCGTCGATGTGATGACGAGTGAACTCAAAGCCGGTCAACTGGAAGAACCTGGGCCATCCGACGCGTTCGATCCATTCGCCAACCCGCTCGTACTTGCGTGCATTGGCGGCGTAAACGTCGACAATCTTTATTACGGCTTCTACTACTTCGGGCCAGCGGGGAGGATTGTTTGGCAGGAAAGGAACCGCCAGCTTCGAGAACGCAGGTGCAGTTCGGGCATTGCTGACCTTACCGCCAACCCAGATCGAAAGGCCGTCATTTTCCGGATCGTTCATCGTCATCGCCGGACAAACCGTGTAGCAGTTGCCGCAGTACATGCACTGCTCATCGATCACTTCAACCTCTTTGTTCGCACCCGGCACCGCACGGATTGCTCCGGTCGGACAGGACGAAATCAAAGTGGGAACTTCGCAGCTTTTCGCCAACAGTTCCTTCTGGACCTTAGGCGGAGTGCGGTGAATGCCGAGGATCGCGATATCGGAACAGTGCACTGCTCCGCACATGTTCTCGCAGCAAGCCAAGGCAATGCGCAACTTGCCGGGAAGGTTCTGATGGGTGAAGCGCTCGTACAGAGGATCCATCACCGCCTTGACGATGCCCGAAGCATCGGTCGCCGCCGAGTGGCAGTGAATCCATCCCTGGGTGTGCACGATGTTGCTGATCGAGTTCTTGGTGCCACCGACTGGGAAGCCGAGCTGATTGATTTCCGCCGTCAGGGGCGCGATGTTGGCTGCGTCGGTCAGCAGAAACTCGAGATTGTTGCGGCTGGTGAAGCGCAGATACCCACCCGTGTATTTGTCAGCAAGACTGGCAAACTGGCGAATCGTCTGGATGCTCAGGAGACGCGGCGTGCCAACGCGAACGGTGTACAGTTTGTCGCCCGATTCGGCTACATGGACCAAAACGCCCGGGGCTACGGACTCGTGGTATTTCCACTTTCCGTAATTGGCCTTGCACATGGGGTGCAGGTACTTCTCATAATGCGGCGGACCGACGTCGGTGAGTCGCTTTGGCATAACTGGTGTGGTGCTCATTTTTCACCTGCTTTCGTCGTCTGGAAGAAAATAAATGGATTGTCCCTGGGCGCCGACACCATCTCGGGAGCAGGGTCCAGACCGATACCATCGAGGAACGCCGGCAGTCCAACCCGCTGAATCATTTCACCGATACGCTCACGGTTCGTGCCGTACTCATCCCAGAAATCCCAAATCCGGCCGACCAATTCCTTGATCGTCTCGAACAGCTCATCGGCGGGAACGAAAGGAACCAATACCGACGAAAGCAGCGCACCCTGCATGATGGGCGCCTTGGCGCCGATCAGGATTACTGCACCGCGTTCTTTGCCAGGCCGTAATGCCTTGGGCATCACATTAATGCAATGCATGCAATGCACGCACTCAGCATTGATGATGTCCAGCTTCTTGCCATCCCAGCTGATTGCCTTGGTTGGGCAGTGCTCGCACACATCCTTTTGAATATCAAAGCCAGCCGCGGCATAGTTTGCCACTTCCGTTTCGTCCACCTGAATCTCATCTTTCCAGGTGCCGATCACGGACATGTCTGAGCGGGCAATGGAAGCTACGCAGTCGTTCGGGCAAGCCGAAAACTTAAACTTGAATTTATACGGAAACGCGGGACGGTGTAGTTCATCCTGGTAGTGCTGGGTCAAGTCGTAGCAGAGTTTCATGGCATCGAAGCATGCCCACTCGCAACGCGCCATGCCCACACAGCAACTCGGGGTGCGTACTGCGGAACCGGAGCCGCCGAGATCAAAACCGGCATTGGTAAGTTCCTGGAAGGCCGGTTCCAGATGTTCGGTGGTCGTGCCGAGAAGAATCATATCGCCGGTCGAGCCATGCATGTTGGTCAGGCCCGAGCCATGACGTTCCCATATATCGCAAATCGTCCGCAATGCATCACTGGTATAGAACCAGCCTGCGGGTTGATTCACACGCATGGTGTGAAAGTGCGCCACCTTCGGAAATTGTTCCGGAACGTCGCTGTAACGGCCAATTACGCCGCCGCCATAACCGAGCACGCCAACGATGCCGCCGTGCTTCCAGTGTCCTTTTCTTTCCTCATAGGAAAGTTCAAGTTGCCCGAGTAAATCGTTGCAGGCGTCGTCGCCTGTGCTGGCCGCTTTGATTTCCTTTACAAAACTCGGCCAGGGTCCCTTTTCAAGCTCGTTCAGCAACTTCGTCTCGTGCTTACCATTGCCGTTAGTAGATTCCGCCATGAGCTGTTTTCTCCTCCCAAACTTCGCGGATGTTCCCCAAATTGAGGGTTCCACCCACGCAAGACCGGAACGCTTTCTGCAAATAAAATGACTCGCACTTCTCTGAAGAAGCACAACATTAACCGGCATTCCACCGCAAAGCGGTGACGCCTATCACATGCAGGAGTGCATAGTTCTTATGGGCGATAAGCATTTCTAATCGGCTGTCCTATCGGTGCGGAGCGCACAAGTGCGGAAAGTGGAAGTGGCTCCCGGGCTGGCCGAAACCGTGCTGAAGCAGGCGCCTCAGGCATATCTCATGCGACGATCGTCAGGCACCGAGACAGTCGACACGTCGCTGGCCGCCAGATCATGTTTCAACAGTCAAGATATTCAAAGCTGTCCGAGCAGACTAGATGATCGGCCCACCTGTCGCGGAGACTCGAATGATTCAGTACGAGGCTTGGGTGCCGTCGGCGGATCGAAGGAACACGGCTTTGATGAGTGACTCTGGTGCGATTGCGCTGCTGATTAGAAATGCTTATCGCCCATAAGAACTATGCACTCCTGCATGTGACAGATATCACCGCTTTGCGGTGAAATGCCGGTTAATGTTGTGCTTCTTTGAGGACTTTGTTTGTGGGTAGGGCGTTCCAGTCTGCATTGGTCCACGGAAAATCCATGCGGATCTTTGCATTGGAAGGCCGGTGTCATTGTTAGTGTACTTAGCCAAAAATGAACTAATAAATGAGGGTGGTGGAAAAAGTGCCAATCTTTGAAAACAATGGACATACATACACCGTAGATGAAGACGGTTTCCTGGAAAACCCGGAGATCTGGAACGAAGCAGTAGCTGCGGATTTTGCTGCGACCGAGTCGATCACGGAATTAACTCCGGACCATTGGAAGGTGATCAATATGCTGCGGAACTATTATCTGCAGTTTGGCATCGCTCCCATGGTGCGCAAGGTGTGCAAAGACACCGGGTTCAAGTTGAACGAAATCTATACCCTGTTCCCGTCCGGTCCCGCCAAGGGCGCCTGCAAACTCGCTGGCCTGCCTAAGCCTACGGGCTGCGTTTAGTAGTTTTCTAGGATTAAGAAAGGACGGGTCGAGGCTTGGTATTGATCTGTCCTGTGTTTCGACGAAGACGAACGAGGATCGGGAAAGCGCGAAGAGCGCTGGAGTGTAGTTGATGGGAGCTTCAGGAAAAGTTTATTTGGTTGGCGCCGGGCCCGGTCATCCTGAGCTATTGACGATCAAAGCGGCAAACCTAATCAAGGCTGCGGACGTCATCGTCTATGACCGCCTGATACAGGAAGATGTGTTGGCACTGGCTAAGCCCACAGCTGAACGCATTTACATGGGCAAACCGGTTGGACGGCACGACTCGCGTCAGGATGAAGTGAACGAGTTGTTGGTGCACAAGGCTCAAGAAGGAAAGATGGTGGTCCGCCTGAAGGGCGGAGATCCATTTCTGTTTGGTCGGGGCGGAGAAGAAGCGGAATACCTGGCAGAACACGGTGTATGTTTTGACATTATTCCGGGCATATCTTCGGCTCTTTCGGCGCCGCTCAGCGCAGGAATCCCAGTTACCCATCGCGACTTTTCGTCGGCTGTAGCCATTGTGACTGGCCATTTTCGCGATGGTGATGATGGCGATGTTGATTTTGGCGCGCTCAGCAAGATTCCGACAGTGGTTTTCCTGATGGGGGTACATGCGGTCGAGCACATCGCACAACGGTTGATTGCTGCTGGACGCGATGCAAATACACCTGCCGCGATCATCCAGATGGCGTTCTGGCACGGCGACCAGACGGTTGTCGGAACTCTGAGTACGATCGCTGAAGAGGCGAAACGGTGTGGCGTAAAGGCACCCGCAACCCTGGTGATCGGCGAAGTAGTCAAGGTGCGCGAGAAGCTTCAGAAGGCCGAGCGCGAATTGCAGCAGCATGGCGTCTCGGATGCGCGCTTCGCTCCCGGTCCATCGACGCAGGAGCTATTCCGTATGGCTACCGCCGGAGTCGGTGGTCAGTTGCTTGGGTGGGCGATTACTGCTGGAATCTTCGAAGCGTTGGAGCGTCCCAAAACGGTGTACAATCTGGCTCTCCAACTCCATGCGAATGCGGAAGCGTTGAACGAAGTCATGCAGGCGCTGGTTGCCCTGGGACTGGTGGAAGCGCGCCCTGAGGGATATAGGAACCTTGAGTTGGCGTCGCTCTACCTGCGGCGAAATTCGCCACAGTCGCTCGTTCCGGCGCTCATGTACGAAGTAGGTGGAAGTTTCGACATGAACTCGCTGGACCGATTCGTGACCAGCGGGGAAAAGACCATGCGTCCGAATCATGCGGCCCTCGATTACCACGCCCGCGAGTCCATGGCCCGCTATGCGGCACCGGCTGTTCTCGACCGCGTTGATCTTGGCGATCGTGAAAACGTGCTTATCGCCGGTTGGGGTGGGGCAATCTATTCGGAGTTGATTGCAGACCGATGGCCACAGGTGCATGTTTCAACTGTCAATCCTGCTCTGGGAGAGGCGTTGCCTGAGCAGAAGTTTGATGCCGTCATCATCTCTGGCCTGCTGGGTTCGGCTCCACGGGAGGAATGCGAGAGAGTGGTTTGCCAGGCTGCCTCCCAACTCAATTCCAGTGGCCTGCTGATGGTGCAGGACGATTTGCTTTCCGTGGGTGCAAGTGTGGCTCCAGAAGTAGCTTTGGCAAGACTGGCGCGACGGATTACGAATGGCAATAATGCGGAGTGGTCGGTGGAGCGGGTTTCGGCCCTGCTGGAAAGGTTCGGACTTCAAGTTGGTTCCGACCCACTACCGGGCGTTGGCACGTTAATCAGAAGCGTTAACCCGAATTCACGTTTACAAAAAGCGAGTGTCGTCCAAACGGACGTCGCGCTAACTAATCAAGAAGAGGCACTTATATGACTGAACTTTCAGTAGAGACGATTGCGGAAGAAATGTACCAGATGGTAGCCGACTGTGAAGGTAAAAGAAATCTGAAGCCAGGCGACCTGATTAAAGCAATGACCGCGAAGCATGGTGATGCGTGTTCAAAGGAACTTTCCAAGCTGGCGATCCGGCAACTGATCGAGTCCAGCCGCTGCGTTTACTCCTACCTTGGTGGTTCCTATATCCAGATACCCAAGGCGGAAGGTACGCAAGCCTGAGTTGTTTCGGAGACCTGGAATGAAGGGCGCCTCAAATACGCCGAGGCTCGTGATTGCAGGGCTGGCTGGCGATTCCGGGAAATCGCTTGTCTCCATGGCCCTGCTTCGCGTGTTGCGCGGAGCAGGGATCGAGGTGCGCGCATTCAAGAAGGGGCCCGATTATATTGATGCAGCCTGGCTCTCGTGGGCCTCTGCTGCGCCTGCAAGAAACCTCGATAGTTGGATGATGGGCTTCGAAGGCGTGGTGCGTTCATTTGCCAGCCATGCATCCGAAGATGGATTCAATCTGGTCGAGGGTAACCGCGGACTTTTCGACGGCGTAGACATTGCTGGAACCCATAGCACCGCCGAACTTGCCAAAGCGATTCAGGCTCCGGTTCTGCTGGTTATGGATGTCACGAAGATGACCCGCACAGCGGCTGCGGTCGTCTTGGGTTGCCAGCATCTCGATCCTGATGTGCGGATTGCCGGCGTGATTCTGAATCACGTAAACGGCAAGCGCCATGAAATGGTTATTCGGGAGGCCATTGAGACCTCTTGCGGAATCCCCGTTGTTGGTGTCATCCCGAACCTGCAGAAAGACGCTCTGCCGGAGCGCCACCTTGGGCTCGTCACGCCCGAAGATCATCCCTGCATCGCTGCATTGCATTCGCTGCTTGACCAAGTCGCGTCAAAGCTCGACCTGACCCTGATCAAACAGATTGCGAATGGTGTAACTGCCCTTCCTGCGCAAACTGCAATACAGGTGTGCGATGCGGCAGAAAGGCGCGCGGGCGGCGGAGAAACAACCAAGGTGAGAGTCGCGGTTGTCCGTGATGCCGCCTTCAGTTTTTATTACGAAGAGAACCTCGAAGCTCTGCGGCAGGCGGGAGCGGAGGTCGTATTCGTTTCCGCGTTACACTCAACCGCCCTCCCCGAAGATATCGACGCGATTTACATCGGTGGTGGTTTTCCTGAGGTTCACGCGGCCAGGCTTGATGCCAACGTAAGCTTTCGAAAATCCCTGGCGGAAGCGGCCGGAGACGAGTTGCCAATCTATGCGGAGTGCGGCGGACTCATGCTGCTCTCGCGCTCGATTCACTGGAACGGAAATCGCTACGAGATGGCGAATGTTTTGCCGTTTGACATTGAAACAAGCAGCAAGCCGCAGGGTCATGGCTACGTGGAAATGCTTGTGGACAGCATCAACCCGTATTACCCGGTTGGAACCATTTTGCGGGGGCATGAGTTTCATTACTCCCGCATCGATCCGCAAACGGAGTTGCCAAACAGCGCGTGTCTAGTTCGCCGCGGCGTTGGAGTTTGCGGGGGACGAGACGGATTGATTACCAGGAATGTCTGGGCGAGTTATACGCATGTGCATGCGGTGGCGACCCCAGAATGGGCAAAAGGAATTATTAACCTCGCGCGACTGCACCGTACTCGCGAGGGGGAAAGGCTGAGTCTAGCCAGCGCAAGGGGGAATGCATGACGGCTTTAGTATTTTTTCTGATGTACGCAGGAATACTCGTATTCCTGATCGGATGTATCCGCCGCGTGTTGCAGTACTCACGCATGCCGTTGCATCTTCGCTGGGAGTTGTATCCCGTGCCGCACGAAGCGCCGGAACGGGTGCGGCATGGTGGCTCCTATTTTGAAGAAACCGAATGGTGGAAGAAGGAGCAAACCGCCAACCTTGCCGGAGAATTGGGCTTCATGATCCCGGAGATGCTTTTGTTGAGAGGGCTGTGGGAGTTCAACCGTAAGCTCTGGTACCGCTCATTTCCTTTTCATTTCGGACTCTACCTTCTAATCGGTGCTGCCATCCTTAGCGGAATGGGCGCCATTTTCGGCGGCTTTGCCGTTGGTGCGGCACTGTTTACAGTCGCTAGACTCCTTGCCTGGAGCGGTCTTGCTCTGACAACTCTCGGCGGTGCGGCGTTGTTCTGGCGCAGGCTCACCGATCCGGAGTTGCGTAACTATACCGGTCTCGGCGACCTCTTCAACGTCGGAGCTTTTGCCTTGGCTTGCGGGTTGGTAATCTTTGGCAAACTTGCCTATGGCATGATGCCGATGGGTGCCTTTGCGCACGCACTGTTCACCTTTGATACGTCCGTGAAAATGCCGGTCATGGTCTCTGCAGGGCTCATGCTTGGTTCGGTGATCGTCGGGTATATTCCGTACACTCACATGGCGCACTTTGTAGCAAAGTACTTTACATACCATTCGATTCGCTGGGACGACGCCCCCAATAACGCGAAGATTGCAAGCAAGGTTGCCGAGTACCTGACGTACCGTCCCACGTGGCTGGCCCCGCACATCGGCGGCGACGGAGTGAAGAATTGGGCAGAAGTAGCAACGACGAATCCAACAGCGGCTCCTGAGGTGCGCAAATGAAAGACGTAGATATTCGCGATATTTCGCGACGTGATCCCGAGCCATTGGTTTTGCCACAGATGAACGAATTGAAGCCGCTACCCGCCGGACTCGGCGGAGTCGACGGTCCCGCGTTTACTCCACTCAGTGCGCAGACCACGGAAAAATGTGAGTGCGGACTGGATGGCGTTTGTGCATTGAGCCTTCCCAAGCCCAAGTCACGCGAGGAAGAAGAGGTTCTGGTAAAAAAGTTCCTCTCCGGAGTCGAAAAGCTCTTTACGAAAGAGAACAACTGGACCTTCCTGCAGCCTCTGCTGTTGACAATGGAAGCCTGCACGCGCTGCCAGACCTGTTCCGATTCCTGTCACCTCTATGAGGCGAGTGGCCGCAACGAAATGTATCGGCCGACGTTTCGCAGCGAGATTCTTCGCCGGATTTATTTCAAGCACGTCAAACAGGGCGGAGTGCTCTCGCGTTTTCAGCACGGAGACATCGAACTGAACTGGCCCATGGTGGCCCGGCTTGCCGAACTTGCCTATCGCTGTAATCTTTGCCGTCGCTGTGCGCAGACCTGTCCGATTGGCGCAGACAATGCCCTGGTAGCGCACGAACTGCGCAAGATATTCAGCATGGAGATGGGCATCGCCGCCAAAGAAATTCATGAAAACGGCTCCATGAAGCAGTTGAAGACCGGCTCCTCCACGGGCATGAACCCGGCGGCGGTGAAGGACAATATCGAGTTCATCGACGACGAGATGACCGAAAAGACCGGCATCGAGACCCACACGCCATGGGACGTGGAAGGTGCGGAATACCTGGTGTTGCATAACGCCGGCGAAATCCTCGCCTGGCCGGAAAACCCCGGCGCATTTGCCACAATTCTGAATGCGGCAGGCGTGAGCTGGACGATGTCATCGGAACTGGTTGGTTACGATTCCATCAATTACGGTCTTTGGTACGACGATGCCCAGTTCGCGCGCGTCGCTCTGAAGCACGTGGGCGCGGCAAAAAATTTGAAAGTAAAAAAGATCCTGATCGGCGAGTGCGGACATGCTCACAAGGCGCTCAGCGTTATTGCCGACCGCTTGATGGGCGAATTGAATATGCCGCGCGTAAGTTCAATGAGCGTCCTGCGCGACATTGTGGTAAGCGGCAAACTTGACCTGGATCCATCGCGCAATAACTTCCCGGTCACGCTGCACGACCCTTGCAACATGGTGCGACTGATGGGCGTGGTAGAACCGCAGCGCGAAATCTTGCGCCTGATCGCCCCTCAATTCCGCGAAATGGAACCCCACGGCGTTAATAACTATTGCTGCGGCGGTGGCAGCGGCTTTGCCATCATGTCGCCCAATAACTTCAGCGATTGGCGCTTCCAGATCTCGGGGCGCAAGAAGTTGGAGCAGGTATTGACTGCCTTTGGCGATTGTCTCGATCCTGCAATCCCCAAGTATGTGTGCGCTCCCTGCAGCAATTGCAAAGGCCAGATGCGCGATTTGTTTGCCTATTGGAATCTTTGGGACAAACATCAGATTCTTTATGGCGGTCTCGTGGAATTGATTGTCAATGCAATGACCACCGTAAAGCCTGGCTTCTTGGAATGGCAGTGGCATTGATCAAAGCGGCAGGAAAACGCCGCTCTTCGGCCAAAGGCTCCAAGGTCCCGCAGTAGAATGTTTTGATAGCTCCGGGGCCTTGTGGAGTTGGAGGTTTGATGGCGGCGTTATTCCCGATGTTTTTGAGGCTTGAAGGTCGCAAGTGCGTAGTGGTAGGTGCCGGAACCATCGCAACCCAGAAGCTTAAGAGTTTGCAGGACTGTGCCGCAGACGTGCAGGTGATTGCACCTGAGGCCAGCCCCGCGATTCAGGCGCTCGTTCGCGATGGCAGTATCACATGGATCCAAGCGGAATTCAAAGTTGAGCATCTTGCAGGCGCGCTGCTGGTGATCGCCGCGACGGGGAACCCGGCAGTAAACGAGATCGTGTATCGGGCGGCTCAAGAGCGAGGGATTCTGTGCAATGCGGTCGATGAGCCGGACAGGTGCGATTTCTATTATCCGGCGGTTGTCAGGCAAGGAGATCTGCAGATTGCAATCTCGACGGCAGGGAAGAGTCCGGCACTCGCGCAGAGAATTCGGAAAGATCTAGAAGCACAATTCGATTCGAGTTATATCTTCTGGCTGAACTGGTTGGGCTCAGTCCGTGAAATGTTCTTTAAACGTGGTGTGGAAGCCGGACTGCGCAACAAGACGCTGCACCAAATGGCAAGTAGAAAAGTCTTCGAGCGTTTCAGGGCATCGAGCGAGAGGAAAATTCAGGCAGAACGTCGCGGATAAGGCGCACTGGCGAGTTACTCACAGTTTGGCAATAATCTGGCAGTTTTGATGGTGAACTGACAGAAGGCTCCAGCGATACCTTCCGGCTTCTGTCCCGCCAAATAAACGAGCGAGAAGTTCCGAAGAATTCGCAATCCCTCAATTCTAGCGGTAGCAATTCTCCCGAGTGGAAGTCTGGGCAGAATCGCTGCACGAGTCACGAATCCGATGCCCAGGCCGGATTCGACGCTTGAGATAATTGCCTCGCTCGAATCCAGTTCCATGACCACTTCCAAATCGTTTATCTTCAGTCCAGCCTTCTCCAGCGCTGTTTCTAATACCCTGCGAGTTCCCGACCCCTGCTCACGCAAAAGAAAGGGCGCACCCTTCAGGTCCTGAATGGTCAATGACTCACGATTCTTCCATGGGTGATTTGCGGGATAAAGCAGCACCAGTTCGTCTTCCAGGAAGGGTTCAAGGCGAACGTCCTTGGTCATGGCGGGGCCTTCAATCAGGCCGACAGCGATCTCCCCTTTAATCAACCACTCGACCACTTCCTCAGTGTTTCCGCTGCGGATCTGTAACTGCACTTTCGGATTCTCGCGCTGAAAGCACCCGAGCATTGGCGGCAATACGTATTGCGCGATACTGGTAGAAGCCCCGGCACGCAAGAAACCCGAATGCTCACCGTTCAAAGCTGCAAGTTCCTCCTGCGCTAAAGCGATAATCCCCGCTACTTCTACTGCCCGCTTCTTAAGTATCCGCCCCGCTGGAGTCAGCACGACTCGACCGCCGGTACGGTCCAGCAACTGGACGCTCAACTCGCCTTCGAGGGCGTGGATCTGTTGAGTCACCGCTGGTTGGCTCATGTGCAGCTCTTCCGCCGCGCGACGAAAGCTCAAATGATCACAAACCGAACGGAACACCTTCAGCCGGAAGTTCTCCATTGGGGACTCTGTAGCCTCTTGGAAACTATTCTATTCAAACAGATGCACCATCTGTCGTGACCTCCATCACAGTTGCGGTGTTAACAGCTACGACGCCCCGGATTTCGGGATGCTCTTGTTGTGTTAAGCAGATGCAGCCTAGTCGCACCATCCCCGCATTGTGTTGTTGCGTTCAAGCCGGGACGCTTAGTAAGGCAACGATAGGCGAATAACATTTGACTTTTTCTCCACGGTTTAGTTATCTAGTTCCGCAACCCCAAACAGCCGATTGGCAATTTTCTGGGCCTTATTGTGCGTAATCCAGCCCTCAGAGGCTAAAGGGGTAAATGTGTCTAGAGGAGAGATAGCATGGCGAAGGTTTCGGATCCGCTAAAGATAGCCTCCATGGTCGTGAAGAACCGGATTGCGACTGCCCCTTGCTTTACCAATACGGCTTCGGAATCAACCTATGTGAACCCGCTCGTTCTTGAGGGCTATCGGCAGATTGCGCAAGGGGGAGCTGGGCTGGTGATTACGGAAGCCGCCTGTGTTCATCCACGGGGACGCGGTAGTTTTGCCCGTCGGCTCGGAAATATGAGCGACCTAAACTTGGCGGGCTTGGAGGAATTGGCCTACACCATCAAGCGCGAGGGAGCCAGCGCCTGTCTGCAACTTCAGCATGCCAGGCTTATAGCCCATGAGGGGTCGGATAATGTGGTTAAAGGCGGCGGACAGGAAATTGCTTTTCTGGACTTATCCGACGACCAGATAGAAGAGACGATTGCAGCCTATGCCCAAGGCGCTTTGCGGGCCAAGAAGGCAGGTTTTGATGCTGTCGAGGTTCACGCTTGCCACGGATGCCTGATGCAGCAGTTCATGTCTCCTCGTGCCAATAAAAGAAAAGATAAGTGGAACGACCTGACGCTATTCCCCACCAGGGCGATTAAGGCTATCAAGGAATTGGTTGGCAAGGAATTTCCGGTTCTTTGGCGTATCAGCGCAGAAGAGGGAGCTCCCGGTGGATTCACCCTCGAAGATACCCTGAGCTATCGTTTGCCGGCGTTTGAGCAGGCCGGGATCGACGCCATTCATGTATCCACGGGCAGCCGGAGCAGCCTGAGAGCAACCGCCATGGAGGTGCCGCCTCTGTATGACTATATGGGAACCATCATGCCGCAGGCGCGCGCAGTTAAAGCGAGGACCAAGCTCCCGGTGATTGCTGTTGGCAAAGTTATGTTGCCGCATATGGTGAACTCCATTATCGAGCGGGGCTGGGCAGACATGGTGGCGCTGGGAAGGGCGCTGATCGTAGACCCCGAGTTCCCCAACAAAATGCTTCAGGGTCGCGAAGAGGAAATCAGGCTGTGCATAGGGTGTAGTTACTGCTACACGCGAACATGTTTTGAAAACGTGTCGCTACGCTGTTCGATCAATCCCGCGCGAGGAAGAGAATTGACGATGGACAAAGTATTACGTCCATCCGAAATCAAGCGCAAGGTAGTTGTTGTAGGTGGTGGACCTGCTGGAATGGAGGCTGCCCGCCTATTGTCCCTCAAAGGTAACCAGGTAACCCTGATGGAGAAAGATGGGATGCTTGGCGGCACGTTGTTCCATGCTGGATCAATGAAAAGGCTATACACGAAGGATCTGCAACACCTTGCCAAGTACCAGAATGCCGAGTTGTTAAGGCTCGGGGTTGAAGTAAGACTGAACGCGGATGTTACTTCGGCAGCGCTAAAGGCAATGGGTCCCGACGTGGTGATCATTGCGACCGGAAGCAAGTATGCTAAGCCGGAATATTTAAGCGGCGATGGCGCGGCGGTAACGCTGGACGAGTACTTGAAATCCTCTAATCCGATCGGAGAACGTGTGCTCGTGTTAGGTGGGCGGGATGGAGCCGAAGTCTCGGTTTCGCTGGCTCGCGAGGGGAAGAAAGTCACCCTGATTCATGGCGAAGGTTCCGATAGTCTGGGCGAGGCAGTTTATATCCATGATCCACTCCGAAAAGACTACTTGAAGGACTACCTGACTACCGAACAGAACCTGGAAGTCCTCACGAATGCCAAGCTCGTAAGGACGGAAAATCATGAGGCGCATATCGACACCCCTGAGGGAATAAAGACGGTTGGCTACGACAGCATCATTGTTGCGCTGGAACGGCATTCGGATAGGCAACTCGAAGGTCAATTAGACGGCGTGGGTGCCGAGGTTTTCTGGATAGGCGATTGTGTCCGGCCAGGGTCCGTGGTGGGAGCCATCGACGACGCATGGTTTGTAACCAGGAAGCTATCGATTTCTACCGCGAAAGCCTCTGGCGTTGGCGCGTAAATAGGTACTTAGAACACAGGATTCTTTGAGTGCAAAGCAGACAATGCTGGAGCACATTTCATAATGCAGTAACTCTGCGCCAGGAGCCGCAAGATGTCTACGACGCAAACATCCCCATCAGTTCTTCCGGGTGGTCCCTTAAGTAGTTCGGACCAACCTTTATCCACTAAAGCCGCTATAGTCTGCCTTCTTATTTTTATTGCGGCCTACGAAACCAATGCCATGGACCGGCAAGTTTTCCCGATGATGCTTCCGTGGATCGCGAAAACCTACCATTTCGACCTTAAGACCGCCGGGTCTCTATCCACAATTTTTACTTTGGGCCTATGTATTGCGGGTATCCCTACGGGGTACCTGATTGACCGTTGGAATCGCAAGACGACGTTATTGATCGGAATGGTTATCTATTCCCTCGCGACGCTCGCAACCATTTTTGCGATTGGCTTCGCTGACATGTTGTTTTATAGGGCGACGTTAGGTTTCGGTGAAGCTATGCAGCAAGCTGTCCTGTTTGCCGCGGCCAGCAGCTTCTTTTATAAGAACAAGGCCATGGTAACTGGAACCATCCAGGTTGGTTTCGGGGTTGGAGGCGCCGTAGCGCCCTATCTCGCTACCCTGATGGTGGTCAAAACGAATAACTGGCACATCCCGTTTATCTGTTTCTGCTTTATCGGACTTTTCATGGCCTTGGTGGTCTGGTGGGCGGTTCCTAAAACGTTCACTGAAAATAAGGGGCCAATCGAGAAAGGTAAAGCAGCGGAACTGTCGGTATCGAATATTCCGGAAAAATTCTGGAACCGCAATTCGATTCTCTGCACAATATCAATACCTTTCACTGGTTGCATGATGTTCGGCTATATGGGGCTGTATCCAATGTTCCTGATAAGGGAACTCCATTTTGCGCCGAAAATAGCGGCTGCCGCAGTCAGCATTTATGGTATCGGCTGCATGTTTGGCATATTGGGCGGCTGGATTGGAGACCGCTTCTCGACGCGCTGGACCATCTTTGGTTCATATTGTGCGGTGATAGGTACGACTTATCTGCTGTTTAATGTAGCGACGCTACCCTGGGAACATAACGTATTGAGCTTTCTGCAGGGACTGATTGCCAGCAGCACTCTGTACCCGAACAATTGCGCTCTTTTGCAAAAGAGCGTCCGACCGCAAATGATTGGTCGAGCTACCGGACTCTTCCAGGTATGCCACTATGCCGGCGGGACAGTTGCCGGATTTCTATTCGGCTGGCTGATCACAAAACTGGGTTGGCATACAGCCAGTTTGATTCAAGAATCTATGTTCCCGATCATGGGACTTATAGCCATGTGCTTGATCAAGGAGAATCAACTCTTTTCTCATAAGAAGCCCAAGGTCTTAGCCACTGCCGTCTAACAACCAAACTGGGGGACTGCTATGCAGGTAAAAGTCTTTCCGTATCGCTCATTTTGTCTCACTATTACGATGTTGCTGCTCTCTTTCGCAACACTACAGGCCCAGGAAATGAAAGTCTTCAGCGTTAATGGAGTCAAAGATGTGCTGGTAAAGCTGGGCGCGGATTTTCAGGCTACAACTGGCACCCACGTGCAATTTACCTTCGGTACCATCGGCGCGCTCGAGGAGAAGATGCGCGCCGGAGACATCCCGGACGTACTGGTCGCGATTTCACCAGCGATTGCTAAAGCCGAGCAGCAAGGAACGATTGTGGCTGGTAGCGGCATTGAAGTGGGGCGCACCGGTATGGGAGTCGCAGTAAAGACCGGCGCGGCAACTCCCGATATTTCCACGTTACGAGCCTTCCGAAATACCGTGCTGAAAGCTGCGTCGTTGGCTTATTCCGATCCGAGAACGGGTGCCGCAAGCGGTGTCGCTTTTGCCAAGGTACTTAATGAAATAGGAATTGCAGAGCAGGTAAGGGATAAGACCGTACTCGTAGCTGGCGGGTCCGTGGGAGAGCTGGTTGCTCAAGGAAAGGTTGAACTTGGCATCCAGCAGATAACGGAGCTTCTCCCGGTGAAGGGAATTATTCTGGTCGGCCCGCTTCCGCCCGAAGTGCAAAGCGTGACCATCTATCAAGCCGCCATCGTCAGGCAGACCACGAAACCGCAACTTGCCGCCAGCTTTGTTCACTTCATTACCAGTCCCGAGGTGGCTAAGAAGTTCGCCGATGCTGGATTCGGACGATATTGATCACACCAGCCAATCCACATATCGTCGTTTTCGAAAAAAAGAATGCGGCCACGCTCATGTGGCCGCATTCGTACGAATCGCTCACCAGTTTCGCCTCACTCTCCCAGGTTACGCTAGCGGGCTGAGGCCCGGGGAAGAGGAACGTCAAACTGGCGCATCTTGTAGAGTAGCGCCTTGTAACTAATCTGCAGCAAGCTGGCGGCTGCCTTACGTTTGCCTTTTGTCTGGCGAAGGGCTTCGGTAATGGCGACCATTTCCACGTCGCATTTTACGGCGCGGGAGATCGACTTGAGTCCCTTGCTGATCTCAGTATGGCTCTCGCCGCTGCTGATTTCCGCAATGGCGGACTCCTCGTCGGCAAGCACGAGATAGCGGTTGACGAAGTGCTGCAACTCGCGGGCATTTCCGGGCCATGAGTACGACAGACAAGCTTCCATCAAACGGGGGGTGATAGGCGGTATCCCATCGAGAGTACCGTTGGTATGGCGCCGAATGAACTCGCGCAGCAGAATAGGAATTTCTTCGCGGCGGTCGCGAAGCGGCGGCAGTCGCAGGGAGAGCCCATTCAGTCTGTAGTACAGGTCGGAGCGCAGCTTTTTACTTGCAATGGCTTCCTGCACGTTGATGTTTGTCGCTGAGATCACGCGAACATCTACCTTGGTCACGGACCTCGCTCCCAGCCTGGAGTACTCACGGTCCTGGAGCACCTGAAGCAGTTTTGCCTGCAATGCAGATGGCATCTCTCCAATTTCATCCAGGAAGATGGTCCCACCGTTACACTGCTCGAATTTGCCGGGCTTTGACTTGACCGCGCCTGTGAAGGCGCCAGCCTCGTACCCGAAAAGCTCACTTTCCAGCAGGTCGCCGGGGACAGCTGCGCAATTAACTTTCAAGAGTGGCTTATTGGCCCGCGAAGATCGATTGTGGATAAACGCAGCGAGGACATCTTTGCCGGTACCCGTTTCTCCCAAAAGGAGTACGGGAATGTCGACTTCGGCAACTGTGGCCGCCTGCCAGGTCACCTTCTGCATTGCAGGGCTGGAGCAGACCATGAAGACGCCGTTGGGAAGTTCTACGACACTTTCGCTCTGCTTACTCGCTCCGGGCAGGTCAGCAGGCTGAGGATTCGTGTGAACCAAGACGGGCTTCGCAGCCGGCGTCGGTAAAGTGATAGGAAGTTCTGCCTGCAAGCGGGCCATGACCGATAAAAGATCGGCCTCTGTAAACGGCTTAAGTAGGTAGTCCCGGGCTCCCAACTGCATGGAACGCACAAGACTTTGGGTTTCCGTAGTGCAGGAGATCATGGCAACAGGACAATGAAGACCCGAACTTCGCAAGTTCTCGAGAGTCTGCAGCCCGTCCATGTCAGGCATGGTGATGTCAAGCAGTAGAAGTTCAGGACGATATCCGCCATCGACACGCCGGATGGCTTCATCCCCGCTGGTTACCGCCTCGACTTGATAGGAATTTTGTTCGAGAACCGTTCTGACGTACTGCAATATCTTCGGTTCATCATCGACAATAAGAACAGATATCTTCCCCCGTACCATGACTTCCCCTCAATGAGACAGAGTCTCGCAATAATACAAGTGTTAGGGCCCATACTTTGTTGGTGGTCGCAATCCCCGCCAAGTCCGTTTAGTAGCCTTGGTGAGCCCACGAACCGACTGATCAGGACGCGCACAAAACGGGCTAAAACTCAAGCCGGCTGTCCTGGGGGAGAATGCGGCTTGCCGTTTCGGGACGCGTTCTATTCTGGAATACTCCCACGATACTAGGGGTCCTGTCGACCTTAGGTCAAGTAAATAATCTCATTTAGTCCAGCACCGAACGTAACCTAAGTTAAGTTACTCGACAAGGAATCGGAAGAACCGGAGCGGCGAGTGGGTAGTGGCCTTGTGAGTGGAAAATGTTTTCCACTTTCCTTAATCGGAACTGGCTTCCGTTAAACGCATAGGTTTAGATAAACAAACACCTATATATCAGTAATTTGCAAGCATTTTCCACCTCGCAGCATGATGTGTTCGGAGGGAAATAAGGTTCCACAACGTCTCCCCTGCAATTTCCATTTTCTTCGACGGGTGCGAGTTTCGAAGTGTGGAATTGCCCTTCTTTCGTGATTTACATGAAATTGCGGTGATTTCTTGTGCATTGGAACTCCTATTGCAACTGGAATTACAGAGGCTCCAATGCAGACCAAGCAATCGGCAGCGATTGGGTTCGGTGTTCCGCAGACTGAACCGGCAGATTCTGTCGCGCTCGAAGGAAATAGTTCGGCGGCTAAGCAATTGCGCGAGGTCATTTCGACTCTAGCTGCGACGAACTTGCCTGTGGTGATCATCGGAGAGCCGGGAACCGGCAAAGAGGCGCTTGCGTTTGCGATCCACGAAAAGTCGCGGATCGCCAATCTACCCTTCACTGTTATCACCTGCAGGAAGGTGGTGCCGGAGCAGTTCGACCCGACGTCTGGCCAATGGGGCCAGTCAGCGCTTTCAAGACCTGGCACGGTTCTTTTGAGCCGGCTCAACGATATGAGCCAAGTGTCCCAGACTTCTCTGTCACGGCTACTGGCCGACGATGCCCGTCCCTGCGCCGCGCGCATTCTTGCTACCTCGGAGATCGAAATTGACACAGGACCTCGCAAGACTTGGCTGCGAGAGGATCTGACGCGATTGCTTGGGCAAGTCGTGGTTCGCATTCCTCCGTTACGCCACCGTCATGAGGATATTGTCGCTCTGGCAGAGAGGTTGGTTGGGAAATTCTCAGCACCGTCTGGCTGTCCTGTTGCACCCATGGACGCTCCGATGCGAAAAGCGCTGGAAGGACATACTTGGCCGGGCAACATCCCCGAATTGGAGGTCGCGGCCAAAGTGATCGGTCTTCTCGGCGAGCGCGAGAGCCTGGCTTTCATCCAAAATCTAGCCAAGGCCCGACAGAAAGATGGCGCGACTATTCCGCTGAAGGAAGCGGCAAGAGCCGCATCGCAGGCTGCAGAACGGGAAGTCATTCAGAAGGTGCTTTTCCGTAATGGCGGTAACCGCAAAAGAGCCGCGCTTCAACTTGAAATCAGTTACAAAGCCCTGCTTTACAAAATCAAACAGTTCGGTCTGTCGCGAATATCGGACCGAGGAGCGTTATGAGGAAATCATTCAGTCTTCTTCTGCTTACTCTATGCATGTCTGCAACTCTGGTGGCGCAAGGAGGCCCTCAGGCTCCCGTGCCTAGCGGAGATCGTAAGCCCGAGCCCCAGGTCATAGCACCAGTCGCCGATAAGGATTATGTGATTGGCGCAGATGACCTTTTGCACATCAGCGTGTGGAAAGAGCCCGAAATGACGGTTACGCTGCCGGTGCGGTCTGATGGCAAGATCTCGATGCCGCTCATCAACGAGATAATGGCGGCAGGGTTGACGCCGTATGCGCTGCAACAGGAAATTGCTAAACGCACGTCGGAGTTTGTTGCCAGGCCGCAGGTCACAGTTATTGTGAACGAGGTTCGGAGCAAGAAAATCTACATTGTGGGCGAGGTCGCTCGTCCGGGCACTTACCCTTACTCTTCCGGGCTTACCGCACTTCAGGCGCTGACGACAGCGGGCGGGCTCAACCAGTTCGCAAATGCCAAGCGCATCGTGATCCTGCGGAAGCAGGATTCCACGGGAGTTACGCTGCACTTCGACTACAACGCGGTAGTCCGTCATGGTGACATCAAGGCAGATATTGCCCTGAGACCAGGGGACACAATGGTCGTTCGGTGAGGTTTCAATGACAAGACCGCTCAATCTCGCTGTGATGCTGTTCCTGTTTGTGTCGTTGACTGCGTTTGCTCAGGTTCCCGTCCCCCCGGTCTCGGGAGACGGGGTGGCCGATGTGCCCGACGCAGATCGCCCTTATTCAACGCTTCGTTACAATTCGATCAGTGGTTCCGGCTTTGAAGGCTCGTCATATTTTTCTTCCAAAATTGGCCTCTCGTATCTGTACGATTCCTATCTCGGAGATAGCGCTGCCAGTCCCACCGGCACATTTACTTTGGTGCATCGTGCACGTAAGAACGACACCGAAATAACCTACTCAGCTGGCGGCAGCATCCATTCAGAGCAATCCCAATACGACACGCAGTACCATCGCTTGGCGGTCTCGGAGACCTTTCACGGCGCGCTATGGCGAGTGACCTTGGCCGATCAGTTTGCATATCTACCTAATTCTGCGTACGGCAGTTCTGCGTTTGGGGGTATCTCTCCGCAGTTGATTCAGATCCTGGAGCAACTGCTTCCGAACCAGTCGTTTCTTCAGCCGGGCGGACAGCAGTACATGAATGCAGTAATGGTTAACGCGGATCGGTCGTTTTCGCGAAGATTTTCTGTGCATGGTGGATTCAATTACTCGCTCCTGCAATATTTGGATTCGGGACTGATCGGCCTACAGGCCTACCAGGGAAGCGGCGGACTTAGCCGCATGATCGGGAGGCGGGACTCTATCGCGGTGGATTACACGGGCGGGCTGACAGACTTCACTGGATCGTCGAGCATGGTAAGCAACAAACTCTCCGTGTCATATACCCATCCTTTCAGGAACAAGGCGAAACTGATTCTGACCGCAGGCCCCGAAGCGGTTCTGCTCAGGAATCCCGGGCAGACAGATATAAAGAAGACCGTTGTGGATGGAAGCGCTTCTTTCACTTGGCAGACCCGAGGGACCGACGCCAGTCTGACTTACTCCCATGGTGCGGGATCGGGGGGTGGGCTGCTGCAAGGAGCGGAAGTTGACTCCGCAGTAGTGTCAGTCAGCCGACGCCTGGGACGTGTTTGGACGGTCAGTCAGCACGACGGTTTCAATAATGTGTCGCAGCTTTCGAGTTTGCTTTCGACGGCGACGCCAACATCCTACCGAACCATCTACGCCGGATTCTCTGTAAATCGCAACATAGGCCGCACGTTCACGTTTAACTTGAATTACGACTTCCAGTATCAAATTGAAAACCAGCGGGTCTTGTCCGTTCCAGCTTATCGACGCAATTTGGTGATGGCTGGACTCACGTACAATCTTCGCCCGATCTCACTCCGGTAAGCGAAACGGCAGGAATGGAAATATGCTTGGACATCGTACTCTGACACTAGATGATTTCGCATCCATCGCACGGCGCCGCATGTGGTTGCTGCTGCTTCCCAGCCTAATCGTCCCGATTATCGCTTACATGGTTTCACTTAAGCTGCCGGCTCGTTATACGTCGGAGACGTTGGTTCTGGTTGAGCAACAGAGGGTTCCAGACAACATCGTTAAGCCAGTGATCAGCCAGGAACTCATGGGGCGCCTTGCAACTTTGCAACAACAGGTTCTCAGCCGCAGCCGGCTCGAACCCGTCATCGAGAAGTTCGGGCTGTACAAGGACGATCGTGCCAAGGCATCCATGGAAGACCTCCTTGACCGGATGAGGAAGGACTTGGTCGTTACTCCGTTACGGGATGCGGGCGGCGCGAATCCGAATGAGCGGGTGCCGGGTTTTACAATTAAGTTTTCAGCCTCCGACCCGAAGGTCGCGCAGCAGGTCTGTTCTCTCGTTACCTCAATGTTCATTGAAGAGAACCTGAAGCTCCGTGAGCAGCGAGCCGAAAGCACCACCGATTTCCTGTCAAAACAGCTTGACGAATCCAAGCGGAAGCTCGATGAGTTGGATGCCGCACTCGCAAAATTCAAGTCGGCGCAAGCCGGCAAACTCCCAGGACAGGAGCAAACGAATTTGAGTTTGCTCGGCGGCTTTACGACCCAGTTGGACAGTGTGAATCAGGCTCTCTCAAGGACCCAACAAGAGAAGACATTTGTAGAGAGCACCCTAGTGCAGCAGATTGCGGCCTGGCAGCAGAACTCTGTCTCTGAAACTACGGATATTCAAAAGATTCAGGATCAATTAAGAGCATCGCGCGCAGTGTTGAACTCGGCGGAATCCCGCTACACGCCCAATCACCCTGACGTGCTAAAGGCGAAGGACGAAGTTGCCAGTTTGCAGAGGAAGTACGACGAAGCAATTAAGGCAAGCGAGAAGCCAAAAGCAGATGTAAAGAGAGCGTCCAACCTTGAGCCGCCAGAGGTTCAGAAGCTCCGCACTCAACTAAAAGGGTACGAAATCTCCATCAACCAGCTCACTAATGAACAGAAACGGCTACAGGGACTGGTGCAGCGCTTCCAGGGGCAGTTGCAACTGGCGCCGGCAGTCGAAGAGCAGTTTAAGAACCTGACCCGCGATTATCAGACCGCATTGCAGTTCTACAACGATCTTTTGTCTAAAAAATCTCTGGCTTCTATGGCGACTGATCTCGAGCGACGCCAACAGGGCGAGCAATTCCGGGTGATGGACGCCGCGAACCTGCCGGAAAAGCCGAGCTGGCCCAACAGACCCCTGATCGCGCTGGCTGGCTTTGCTGGAGGAATTGCGATTGGTCTCGGACTGGCCTTGTTGTTCGAGGCTAAGGACCAGAGCCTAAGAACCGAGAGCGACATCCTGACCCTGCTGAAGATTCCGATTCTTGCTCAAGTACCGATTGCGGGCAAGCCGGGTTATGTCAGCTTCTGGAACCGAACTCCACGACCCAAACAGACAAAGCGGGAGCTTCAGGATACGCATGTATAAGGACTTCTACGGCTTAAGAGACAATCCGTTTCGACTCAATCCTGACCCGCGATATTTGTGTTTGAACAATGCGGTGCAGGAGGCGATCACGGCCATTCTTTACGGCATTCGAAGCCGAAAAGGTATCCTCCTGCTAATCGGCGAGGTCGGATCCGGTAAAACGATGCTGCTTAACTTGATCCTCGACCGCCTTCAGAAAAGTGAAGTGGCGACAGGATTTATATTCAATGCCCGCGAGAATGCCGCCGATTTTCTCGAACTGGTACTTACGGATCTGGGGATTGAGTATCCAACGGGCGCCAGTCGCGCACAGATGCTGACCAGGTTGAACCAATTCCTGCTCGATCGGAGCAAGAAAGGGCAGGTCACGGCACTTATAGTCGATGAAGCTCAGAACCTTTCTCCCGAGGTGCTTGAGGAAGTTCGCCTGCTTACGAATCTCGAAACGTCAACGGAGAAGCTTCTCCAAGTTGTTCTCAGCGGACAACCCGAACTCATCTATAAACTGGTGCAACCACGCTTGCGCCAACTTTCGCAGCGTATCGCCTTCCATGTTCGGCTCAGGCCACTCACCGCTGAACAGTCGAGTGAATACATCATGCGGCGGCTCGCGGTGGCCGGGGCGAATCCAGACAAACCCATCTTTGAAAACGATGCAATGAAGAAGATTCACGGCAACTCGCGCGGCATTCCGCGCCTGGTGAACCTCCTTTGCGAACACTCTCTTATTCATGGTTTCGTCGACGAAATGTTTCCGATCTCCACTGCAACCGTGGAGAAGGCGCTGGAAGACCTGGCTCTGTCATTGAGACCTAGCACCGCATTGGCCGACGCAGAACTGCAGCAGTAAAACTAAATCTTCTCCGGACCGGAAGGCGAACAGACGATGAGTCGAATTCACGAAGCGATCAAGAAGCTTGAACAGAAAGCCAGGGAACTGGCGGCAAAGACGGGATCAGAGGACGCCGTCAGTTTACTGGAGAGCGAAGTCGCACAGGCGCTCGACGCTTCCCTCGAGGCGGTCAGTCAAACCGCCGTCCAAAATGCGATTGTCGCCCGCAAGGTTACTTGGAATCCTGACGATGACCGTCTGGTCGTCTTCCACGGCGACAAAACAAATCCGGTCGCCGAACAGTTCCGAACACTGCGATCCCGCCTTACGCAGATGCAGGCCGAAACTCAGCTCAAGACATTGCTGATTTCCAGCGCACTGCCGGATGAAGGCAAGAGCTTCACGGCGGCGAATCTGGCGTTCAGTCTTTCTTTGCGCGCGAACACACGCGTCGTCCTGATTGACGCTGACATGCGCTGGCCGCGCCTCCATCGATTACTGGGTGCCCCAGAGGAACCAGGCCTTTCAAGCCTGCTGGCAGGCGAAGCCACTGAGAATGATGTGTTTCAATCCGGCCCGATTGAAGACCTTGTCTTCGTGCCAGGTGGGAAACGAATGACGAATGCTGCCGAACTGCTGGCCAATGGAAAACTGCCAGCGCTGCTGAGTCGATTGTCAGACCAGTTCGATTGGATCATTATCGACTCGCCCGCGCTGATTCCTGTTTCCGACGGTATCCTGCTTTCGAATATGTGCGACGCGTCGCTACTGGTTGTGAAGGCCGGAAAGACTCAACTCGATGCCGCATCCTGGGCGGTGACCGAACTGCGCCGAAAGCGGTTACTTGGGGTTCTGCTCAACTGCGCCACGGAAGGACGCTCCTCCTCTTACTATTACGGTGGCTATTACTCGGATCGCGGCGGAAAAGCAAAGGAGCATAGGAGAGAGCAGTGATTCGCTTCCTTCACGTGTACTACCCAATACGCGTGGTCGCGCTGTTCTGCGGTGAGTCACTAGTAGTGTTCGCATGCTTTCTTGCAGCCGTGTTGCTGCGCTTCGGACAAGATTCCTATCTTGTCCTCTACTTCGAAGGCGGGCTGCTTAAGATTATCAGTGTCACTTTTATAGCCATCCTATCGGGCCATTATTACGACCTGTACTCTTCAACGATGGTGCGCTCAAAACCGGAGACCTACTTCCGCATTCTGGTGATGCTGGGTACGGTTTCGGTGGTCATGGGGATACTAGCAGCGATTCAGCCGGAGTTTATCGTTGGCCGCCAGACCTATGTCCTCGGGATCGCATTTCTTGCGGTCGGACTGCTCTTCTGGCGATGGGTTTTCAGCTTGCTGATCCAGAACCCGCATTTTCGGGACAGGGCATACATCCTGGGCTCAGGGGCATACGCGCGGACAATCGCCGAAGCGGTTCGCGGCAATTCCGGACTGGCCATTGACTTAGTAGGATGGTCTGGGGCTTTAGGGGACACTGAACTCACGAGTGAGGAACTTGGGGCCAGGCTTGATGCTGTGCTGCGCAATGACCGCATCGACCGCATCGTGGTGGCCATGTCTGAACGCAGGGGCCGCATGCCCTATAGGGAATTATTGCAGGCACGCTTGCGTGGCATTCGAGTGGAGTACGGCACTGTTTTGCTGGAACAGATTTCCGGAAGGATAGAGCCAGACTCGCTCCATCCAAGCGCACTCATCTTTGCAGAGGGACTGAATCTCCGGCGGGGTGCTGTGTTCTTGAGGGCAGCGGTTTCGAGACTGATCGCCCTGACCACCTTGATAGTGGTGTCGCCAGTACTGCCGTTTGTAGTTGCCGCTATCAAACTGACATCGTCCGGTCCGGCAATCTATCGGCAGAAGCGCGTGGGTCAACATGGGCACGTCTACGAGGTATTGAAGTTCCGAACGATGCGCGTGGACGCGGAAGCCAATGGCGCGCAATGGGCAGTGGAGGACGACCCCCGCGTCACCCGAGTCGGGCGGTTTTTCCGGCTTACGCGGATTGATGAAATTCCGCAGCTGTGGAACGTGCTCAAGGGAGACATGCGATTTGTGGGGCCGCGTCCGGAGCGACCTGAGTTCGTAAAGGTATTGGCGGAGCAAATCCCTTATTACCAGCTTCGGCACATTGTTCCCCCGGGCATAACTGGATGGGCGCAGGTGAGGTATCGGTACGGTTCTTCAGTTGAAGACGCCAAGCAGAAACTGACCTATGATCTTTACTACATCAAACACGCTTCGCTTGCCCTCGACCTCCTTATCGTCTTTGAGACCCTGAAGACCATAATCCTCCGGCGAGGCAGTCAATGACCGCATTGATCATTTTCTGGGCCTCCGCCGCGCTTATCACCTATGCGTACGTGGGCTATCCGGCACTGCTCTGGTGTCGGGCATTCATCATTCGAAGACCGGTGAGCAAGCAACCTATAGAACCGTCCGTCTCGGTAATTCTTGTGATAAGGAATGAGGGGTCTGGAATCGGAACAAAGCTTGCGAATATTTGCGCATTAGAATATCCCGCAAACAAGCTTCAGATTGTGGTTGTCTCCGATGCTTCTACTGATGGATCAGTCGAAATCGCGCGCCGCTATCGGCCTGCGCAGTCGCAACGGATTACCGTGCTGGAACTTTCGCGTCATTCCGGCAAGGCTGCTGGACTCAAAGAGGCAATCGCCGCCAGCACCAATGAGATTCTGATATTCACAGATGTCCGCCAACAGATCGAGCGGTCAGCCCTTCGAAACCTTGTCGCAAACTTTGCCGACCCTGATGTGGGGTGCGTCAGCGGGGAACTGATGCTCAATCAAAGCGATCCTTCCACACGAAGTGATATCTCGCTTTATTGGAGAATCGAGAAATTGGTTCGCAAGTTGGAATCGAAATCAGGTTCGGTCATAGGAGCAACCGGCGCGCTCTACGCTGTGAGACGTGAGGCGACCGTCCCGCCGCCCGCTGGAACACTTCTTGATGACGTTTTCATTCCGATGCACGTAGTAAAAAGTGGGCTGCGAGTCATCTTTGAACCTGGGGCTGTGGCTTGGGATACCGCCTGCAATGAACGCCAGGAATTTCGACGAAAAGTCCGGACCTTGGCGGGAATCTACCAGTTGGTTCAAATTGCACCTTGGCTTCTGACATGGGAGAATCCCCTGCTTCTGTCCTTCGTGAGCCATAAACTCTTGAGAATGTGGGTTCCTGTGTTTCTGCTTGGGGCGTGGCTGGCGAACCTGATGCTGGTTTATTCAGGAGAGTTCTACCTGGCGATGTTCGCTGTTCAATGTTTGTTCTATTTTGCGGCACTGTCGGCACTACTCCTGCCCAAACGACTTGTTCCAGGGATTTGCAGTGCAGTTTTTTCTGTGCTTCTGCTGAACGCCGCAGCGGTGGTCGCAGCGTTTGAGTTTATTGTGCATGGTAGAGACCTGGACCATCTCTGGCAACGCACCGAAGTCACAGGGGCGAGTTCGATCAGTGGTGGAGGCTTACATTGACTGCACGTTCAAGGTCGTCCTACGGCGACGAAGCTAATGGGGATAACCCTGAGTTGAGCCCAGCGTTTCCGGACAACTCGACAACCATGGCTTGTGGCGTGTCAAGGACGGAGACCTATGAGTCCTCTCCCACGAGCTCCGATCGCGATAGCGCTTCCGACGATGCAGAAGAGATAGCACCGGAACAGGGGAGTGGAATGTTCTTGACACTCACCTACGCCGGCGTCTTCCTTTTCTGTGCGGCGTATTTCTTCCGGCCGCAAGACTATATTCCGGCGCTCGCCTTCATACCTTTGGGGAAGATTACAGCGGTCATCGCGGGTCTCTCGTTCCTGCTGGTCGTTCTCTCGGGCGCTCTTCGCCTTCGGACCGAGATCAAGTGGCTCCTGGCCCTCTTCGGATGGCTTGTTCTGTGCATTCCATTCTCATATTGGCGGGGCGGAAGCTTTCAGACAGTAATACTCGGCTTCGGCAAGATGGTGTTCATCGCGGTAGCCGCCTCCGCAGCGGTCAATAGTTGGAGCAGGCTCCGTCGTCTGATGGTCCTTCAATCACTTGCCATGCTCGCGATGTGTGTACTCGCCTTCGGGGCCCAGCGGCGTTATGGGCGAATGTTTGGTACAGGAAACATGTTTTCCGATCCTAACGATTTTGCGCTCCACCTTTGCATCGTTCTGCCATTCTGTGTCGCCCTGCTACGTACCTCCCGCTCGCGGATTGGTAAGCTTTGGTGGCTCACCTCGATCTTTGCGATCCTGATGGCGATTGTGGAAACCTACTCCCGCGGCGGATTCCTCGCATTGATTGCCACCCTATTCTTCGTTTGGTGGCGCTTCAAGCCAAGTCTCAGCGTGGTCCTTCCATTTCTCGCACTCACATTAATCATCGCAACCGCGTTCATCGCGATCAAGGCGCCTTCCTATATCGCCCGGATCTCGACCATTACGGAAGTCGATTCCGACCCCACCGGATCATCACAAGCGCGAAAGCAGATATTGATCGAGAGCCTTAAACAGACAATGCTGCACCCGATCTTTGGCGTCGGCCCCGGCCAGTTCGAGGAGGTTTCCCGATCTTGGCACCAGACGCACAACACCTATACACAATTTAGTGCGGAAGCGGGGCTGCCGGCTTTGGTTCTATTCCTTCTCTTTCTTCGTTCGGGCTTCCGCCGACTTCGCGAGAAAGGAACAGGCGGCCCACCTGAGGAGAGCGCACTTGCATCCGCTCTGCAATGCTCACTGGCAGCCTACATGGTCGGGGCATTTTTCCTGAGCACAGCTTATTGGCTGACACCCTCCTTGCTTGTGGCATATGCCGCTGCGGCTCTTACTACTGCACAACCCCATTTGATTTCGGAGTCCTAATGCCTGAATCAAAGAACCGGGGCGTGGTGGTTCAAGTAACCTGGTCACTTTCTGCAGGAGGTTCGGAGCGCTATGCAACCAGCCTTGCAACTGGTCTGAAGCGAGACGGGTATAAGCCCTTTGTCGTGGCGTTTGCGGGCGGTGGAACATTCGAGTCTCTCCTGCGTACCGAGGGTATTGGCGTCACGGTTTTTCAATCCGAGCCAGGAATCAGCGTCAAGAAAATGTGGCGACTCTATCAGGAGTTCCGCAGAGTAAGACCTCGAGTGATACACACTCATCACTTCGCGCCACTTCTGCATAGTTTGCCCGGCGCGATCTTATCGGGCGCAAGGCTAATCCACACCGAGCATGGCCTTTCTACCTACAAAGCGCCCGGATATCGGTTTGCTTTGCGAGTGATGTCCTGGTTTTGCGATGCAATTGTCGTGGTCGGTGACGATGCTGCTCGGTTCATGTCCGAAAAAGTTGGAATATCCAAGCGAAAGCTGCGAGTGATTCCGGGGGGTGTCGACCTCTCACCATGCGCCATTTCGCGCGAAGACGCTCGGGCAAGGCTGGGGCTCCCTCTTGATGAACCTGTCGCGGTCATCGTCGCCAGACTAAGCCCAGAAAAGAACCACTCCATGCTCTTACGCGCATTCACTCGAGCACAGAACAAGCTGAAAATGCGTCTTCTGATAGTTGGAGACGGTCCCGAGAGAACTGCGATTGAAACCGAGATCGCCAGTCTCGGTTTACGCGAGGTCGTGACCCTGTTAGGCGTCCGCACTGACATTCCAGAGATTCTGGCTGCTTCGGATGTGTTCCTCCTCTCTTCAAATCGGGAAGCTCTGCCCCTCGCGGTTCTGGAGGCGATGGGGGCCGGACTGCCCATTGTGGCTACAAACGTCGGCGACCTTTCGATGATTGTCAAAGAAGGAGAGACGGGAGTACTCGTGAACTCTGAAGAAGATGGTGAGTTCGCAGACGCCATCATTGAATTGCTAAGCAACACAAGCAAGGCCAAGGAGTTTGGATTGCGAGGGCGCGAGTTAGCAGACGGATTCTCTAGCGCGGCTATGGTCTGTGCCTATGAATCCCTCTACGAGCAGCGTCGGTAGGCATAATTTCGGATTGCGCATTATTACATCGGAGTAAGACGAATCAACTCGTGTGACATCGGCAATTGCCGACAGGGACTTCAAAGCTCAGAGGGTGTTTATGTGTTCGACACGTGGAATGAAGCAACACTTGGTTTGCAGTGATAGCAAAATTGCCGTAATGGGACGCCTAATTCTCTTTGCAGCTTTCCTAATCCTTTGCATCGAAACAATCTTTTCTGTCCCATATCGCAGTTTTCAGTTGGCAACGCACTCAGCCGTTCTTTCGTGGACGGCTGGTTTGCTTTCGCTAGCTTTAGTGTTCGCATTTGGTCGCACGGTATTTGATCTTCTGGTGAGACATACCCACTTCCCGCCCGCCCTTGCAGATTCGTGGAGGACTTTATGGCTGGTGATCGGCCTGATGCTACGAGTGCTATGGGCGATTGTGTTTCGAGCTCCCCTGAAATCGGATGTACTGTACTACTTTAACCACACGAAGAGTTTGGTTGAACAGCATTCCTATGCGGGCGCGTTCTGGCCCCCGGGATATCCTTTCTTTCTGTCTCCATTCCTTTGGTTGTTTGGCGCCCATTGGTGGGTAGTTTCAGTAAGTTCGCTTTTCCTGTTCGTAGTCACATACTGGATAGCCTGCAGGTTTGCTGAACGCGTTGGAGGGGAATCTGCCATGCGTATCGCCTCCGTCCTGATCGCGATCTGGCCGGGCTATCTGACATTGGCGGGTGTAGGGGCCAAGGAATTATTCTTAGCTGCGCTGCTGCCGGCCGCCGTTTTTGCATACCTGCGTGCGACTGACAATCAGACAATTAACAAGTCTCTACTCGTCTTTGCCGGGGCGCTGATTGGTTGGGCAACACTTGCTCAGCCTGGGATTCTGCTGTTCCCCGCCGTCTTTTGTGTTATCGAAATCGTCCGAGGAAAGCCTGACTGGCGCTCTTTCCTTCGAGTTGCTTTAGTAGTCGCATCCATGGTGCTTGTAATATGCCCTTGGACGATCCGAAACTATATTGAGTACCATCGTGTCGTGCTCGTGACGACAAATGGGGGCAGTGTTTTCTATCGCGCCAACAATCCAAAAGCAAATACTAACTATATTTTCGAAGGTGAAGAGAAACTGCCGTCCGATGAGTTTGAGGCGGATAAGGAGGGCTACCGTCTCGGCTTCCTATGGATAAGGAACAATCCGCTGACGTTCTTATCTCTGTGTGTTCGCAAACAAGTTGCATATTTGGGAGATGACTCCCTTGGCTTCTATGAGACCCTCAACCGGGGTTTGGGCATTCACAAAGGATATTTTCTGTCCAAAATGATTGGCAATCTGTTCTGGTTGGGACTTTGGAGTGTGATTTTCTGTAAAGCACGTACACTAAAACGAATAGCTGCGCAGAAAATTGAATTTGCGTATTGCGCAATGCCACTGCTGTATCAGTGGGGAATCGATAGCGTATTTGAGAGCGGACCAAGGCACCATGTGCCGTACATAGTATTTGTTGCTGTTCTGATCGGCGCTGTTTTGTCGCCGGAAATTGGCACCGGAAATAAGGAAGTCGCGGTTGCTCAACTTCACGAACAAATCAGGTGAGGGTAATCGCTATCACGCATCACGAGCAGGCAAGGTCGGCACCGACTCGCAACCGGACACAGCCAAAGGGCTACCGATTTGCCGCGCTGGATTCCCTGCGACCTTTTGGCCCTCCGAAACGGGACGGGTGACCACGCTGCCCGCGCCGACGATAGAGTTGTTGCCAATGTCGGCCATAACCACGGCTGCGGAACCGATCCAGACATTCTTGCCGATGTTCAGGCGTTGAAACGTTTGCTGCTGCACTTGGAAAGCAGAACCCAGTTCTGTCCCGTGCTGGCGACTGCCACTTAACACCAAGACGTTATCGGCAAGCATCGTCTCGCTCCCTATGGATGCCATGCCGATGACACATCCGGTGCCGATGTAGACTCGGTCTTCCACCGAGGATGTGGTATGTGTAAACCGGGAGCCGAAGTGAATAGCCACATCTTTCGAGCAGTGATCCAAGGTAAGCCGATAGTATGCAACTCGAAGATAACTGCCAAGTTTTCCCGGGATAAAACCAAGGAACTGCGCATGAGCAGAAAAGAAAACATCCCGCCTGAGCAGGCGCTTGGCAGCAAGTTCGATCACGCCTAAAGGCAAGATCAAAATACAAGCAAACGTCCTAATCATCCATTTGAATGTCTTCATAAAACAGGTCTAGTGATTACTCCGCCATTCTACAAAGTCGAAGCTCCATCGGTACTGCTGCATGAAATTCTTGCCGCTCCAGCCCAGAGTGCCTTCGGGAGCGAAATCCACACCCGAAGCAAAAATTTGATCGCCTTCCGCTTGGTACTTCGACTTGCCTGTGGTTCTGAATAGCCAAGCGTACATTGGCGCAATCAGGAGATTCAGGTTGCGTAGTCCTTCACCTTGCGGCATGCCGATGCTGGCCTGATATGCGCTATAGCAGAAAAATCCGGCTCCTTTGTTCTGATACCACGCGTTGTCCCATAGCCAGTCAGCTAGTTTCTGGATGGCGGCCGGAATGCGGGCATCATCCTGATGGCCGTCCTCGTAGTAGTGGATGAGAGCTTCGGCAGCCAGTCCGTCCATAAAGGTCTCATTCGACGGAGCCGGCCCGGAGGTGATCTGATCTATATGTCCGAGAACGATGGAAACCATCTGTTTCATCTGGCGGCTGCGGTCATTCCCCAACTTGGTGTCAAGCCGGTTGGCTGTCAACATATAAGTCGCTTCGCGAATCGAGTATGTCGGGACATGGCCAGTCCACAGCGCTGCTCCCGCAGCCTTCGTGGCAAGGGCATGGACGGCTGCCTTCGAGGTGGGATCGCCGGTGCGAAGGTAATTCATGTAGATGCCGTCAGGGAAGACACGCCAGCCACCTATTGCCCCCGGAGTCGGGCGTGCCATTACATACTGGTCGCGGTAGTTGGCCTGCGCGTTCATCGCGCATGTTTCCCACTTCTTGTGCTTTGTGTAGTCCTCGATCTGGTAGAAGACACGTTCGCCGTCGTAGTACCAGCTGCATTGCTCGAAGCCGGGCGGGCAAGGTTTTCCGCTGCGCGTCAGGAGGTTGCACCAGTTGCCCGCACCGTATGTGGCCATGTTTGACTGCCAATCGCGAAGCTTAGGGATTGGGGGATACGATGACGGCTTCCCAAACGCAAACACAGGAACGGGGTCAACGACCACGGTCCACGGAACTGTCTTCTTCGGTCCCGGACTTCCGTCGGTAAGCAGGGTGCTTGCGGTGACGTTGATCGTGTAGCTTCCGGGTGGTGTTGTTCCGCCCTGGTTGGTAACCAATTCGAATTGGGTGGTCAGCGGAGCCCAGAAGCTAATGGTGTCGTTAGCTGTGTAGGTGGTGCCGCGAACTCCCGCCCCCGGCGCAGGTCCGTTGTATTCCTGGTCGGGCCAGTGGAGTGCCGTCTTAGGGGGCAGGTTCTGCACCGTGATCTTGTAGCTGTTGTTCTTGAAACCCGCGTTACCAGAGATGGGCCCTGCGTTTAGCTGGATAAAGAGGTCGTAGCCTTGCACGACGTGGTGAGGACCTTCCGGGTGGAAGTAATAGTCAAAGATTCCCGTGGGTGGGGCCTTAGGCAAAGAGAAAATGGCCGTTGGGGAGAAACTTGGGGAGGGAACAACGGTTTTTCCTGCAACGATGGCACGCGATCGCACCCCGAAGTAGTAGGCCTGGCACGGGAGTAGACCAGAAATGGCGACAGAATGACTGGTCGCACCTGCAGGGTCGCGTACGCCAGTGTCCTTGCCGAATCCGTCGCCGCAGCCGTAGTAAACGAGGCTGTCGGCCGCTACGTCGGTCGTCCATTTAATCGTAACGGAGGTCGGCGATTCGATGAG
>Ga0316231_1000762_pt1 | contig 41920 bp, 78 predicted proteins | sample TBH18027metaG_FD_206002 | JGI IMG/M metagenome (GOLD analysis project Ga0316231, IMG submission 206002) | Freshwater microbial communities from Trout Bog Lake, Wisconsin, USA - TBH18027 | ecosystem: Environmental > Aquatic > Freshwater > Lake > Hypolimnion/Profundal zone | place: USA: Wisconsin... | reverse complement strand
ACATTAAAATAAATTCTATTCTATATGACTGAGATGAAGTTTGAAAAAATGGCTTTATATAGAAATAAATCTCTTTTAGTTAAAGAACTAGGAGTTAAAGAGTTTAAGAAAGGAATCATAGAAAAACTTCCTGAAATAGCACCTTTAGTAACAGAAAGATATAAATCTATGTATGGTATTACATATAATATATCTTACGATTTTTATAGAAAAAGTGTTTGGTTTGTATGTACAAATTTTGCTACATATCAAATTAAAGATGATGATATATCCTTCAAAAGAAAAAATAACAATTATAAAACCAAAATAAATTATGAACCATTCATAAAATGGTATAGATATAAATTCATAATAGACTTAAAAGAATTTCTTAAAGAAAATAAGAATAACTATGACCCTTATTTAGAAAAACACATATCAGATATTCTAACAAAAAATAGAATTGATTATATCAATAAAATAATATATGACTAAACAAGAAAAAATAAATTTTGTTCAAAACAATTTTAAATTTGTAAGCAAATCTAATACACCCTGGACTAAACAAGAAATAATCAACTCTATTAAACAAGATCTAGATTTAGATTTAAGTATAATTTTTGAAATTAAACCATTCCCTTATGGATTTCATCATACAGAAATTGATGTAATGTGTATTAGATATAATCTTCCTTTAGAAATACATGAAATGCATTTCTTTCATAAAAGAAGTGAAATTTTCTATATTTTAGACTTAAAAAAACCTATCCTAGACAAATATTATATATTACAAAGAGAAAAAAAACTAAACATCTTATTAAATGAATAAAGAACAAAGAATAGAATTTATACTCAATCACCAAGAAGGTATTGATGAAAAAATGATTGAAAGATGTATAGAATTGGTTAATAAAGAATCTGAAAAATGGGATTATTCTTTATTTAAAGAACTATTTTTTAACCCATCATATATAAACAATATAGTTATTTTATCAATTAATCATGATTCATTTAAGGAAGAGTTTTATGTAAATTATTACAGCTATAATACAAACTTATTTTGTTTTAGTAGCAAAACTAATAGTAATTATTTATATAAAATCTTATTAAGAGAAAAAAATATCAACACTATTCTAAATGACTAAAGAACAAAGACATAATTTCGTAATAAAAAACTATATCAGATCACATAATCAAGGTGTATGGAATATTCAAGATGTTCTAAATTCTATTAAAGAAGGTTTAGATGTTGATTTTGATGTATTAATTACTTTGTATCAAGTACATAATAGGACATTAATTATTCCAATTAGTTTTTATCACGATACTCGTTATAATCGGTATTTATTATACTACTATGATAAACAGCATGGAATATTTGATAAAATAACCGCAGATGAAGAAATATTAGAGAGTTATTATAGAGCTGTAAGAGAAAAGAAATTGAATATTTTATTAAATGAAAATTAATATATAATTTTTATTTTAAACAAAAAATATTTTAATTAAAAATGGTAGAGTTAGAAACTTATGTAAGTGGTAAATTGATGATAGAAAACATCAATGTAAGTTCAAAATCAGATGGTATTGTTGTCGTATTAGTTACTGAAAAAAACAAATACAAACTATATAGACAAGGTGTTTATACCAGGAACGATTCTTTTTTCTTTCCTTATGAAAACACTAATGTTTTAGTCAAGGGTGAATTACAACCAAACTTTTGGTTTAAAGTGAATGGTATTAATAACAACTAAAAAAAGAAAAAATTATATTATAATATAATAATATATAGTCAAAAATACCCCTGTCCCAATGAAAAAGTTAATCTTTTTTCTAATTCTGTTAATTAATTTAACGAGCTATTTATATGCTCAAGAGAATAAGTTCTACGTAGAACTTAGAAATTATCGTAATGATGTTATCTACGATAGAGTATCATTTTACTTTGATACTAAAAACAAATATGATTCCACTAAAAAAGCCATTCAATGGAATAAATGGAATCAATGTAATAACATTTATATTGATTGGAAAAATAATTGCTACTTTAGTAAATCCTACAATGTAAATGATACTTTCTATCTAAGTATAGAAAGTCCGTCAACAAATAAATATCAGTTATTCTTTACATCAACAAATGTAAATAATAATATAGAACCTTTTTTGTATGATAAACAAAAGGAAAGAAAAAAATATGGTTATTCTATGATTAAAGAATCTCCATATGTGAATGGATTTATTTATGAAATTGAAATTAACCCTGATATATACAGAACTTACTATAAAAGATTTTATATAATATTTAAAAAAAATAAGAAATGACGAAAGCACAACAATTAGGAATTACGAAATTTCCTTATGAAGAAAAAGACGAAAGAGGTAGAATTATATATTGCGAATATGGCGATGGTAGATGGTCTAAAAGACAATTTGATGATGATGACAATCTAATTGAATTTGAAAATTCAGAATTGAATGATCAATGTTGTTCAAGAAGATTTGACGAAAGAAGAAACAAAATCTGGGAAATTAAGGGTGAAGAATGGAAGATTTGGCACAATCGTAAAGTAACCATTGATAATCTATTGAAAGATGAATAGCACTATTGAAGTTTTAATAAACTGGATTAAAAATACACATAATCATTCAGTTTATAATTATATTTATGAGAATTGTGCAGAGGATAATAATACGATTCTCATTACTTTTTATAGTAAAATATTAGATGATCATCTACAATATACGTTCTATAAAAAAGATTATACAGGTGCTTTAGATTGGAATTATGACTATTTTTTAATAGATGTTCTTTCTAAAATAAGAATGGATAAAATAAACAAAATATTAAATGACTAAAGAAACAGAAGAATACTTAAAAAATAGCATTATTAAGTTATTTAATGCTAGCTCTTATAATATAAGAATTGATAATGAAAGGGGTTATATTGTTAGAGTTATCTTAACAAAAGAAAATAAAACAATTTTAATAAATGTAAATAAAAAAAACTATTTCCTTAAACTAAAAGGAAATGAGTGTTTAGACTTAGAAAAGAACCCTAAAAAACAATATTTCATTAACTACGATGATATAGAGTTTTTATCAAGAACAAATAGATTAAATTATTTATTAAATGATTTATAATACAGAAGAAGATATATTAGAAATAAAAAAATGGTGTGATAAACATGAATTATTAAAATGTCATAATTATAGTTATCAATACTTTGATTGTAATGAAACTAGATTAAAAATTAACTATGTTGATATTGATATATGGGAAGGAGTCTATTTTATATTATATTTTAATGAAGAATTTTTTCTCACAGATTCCACTAGATATAGGGAATCGGATAGCACGGATTATTATCCTACATTTTTATTATCAGATGTTCTAATGGAGATTAGAAATGAGAAATTAGAATTTTTACTCAAGCAAATATGAACAATTATTATTACCTAATCTTTCAGATAATTTATTACTTACATAATTAACATATTCTGAATTATAATTGTTAGTATTTTGTCTTGTTTCTAATTTAGAAATAATTTCATTATTTACAACTTCATAAACTACTTTAACAGCAGGTTCTGTTTGTTCAATTGTTTCTTTCTTAGATTTAAGTATTCTAAAAATAGGTTTTGTCAAATTATTTATATTTATGTATATCATATACATAATAAAAAAAATCTTAAAAAAGTTTAAGATTTTTCTATTTGTTCGTAAATATATTGTCTCCAATTTTCATCATGTGTTATAATTATATTTTGGTTTATAGAATTAAAATCAACTAAAACATTTTTTTCAATGTAATCTTCAGGAGATAATTTAAAATCTCTTTTTATTTGCTCACGCTTATTATAACAAGATGAATATATATTACGATAAACATTATTATAATCATTAGTCATAAATTTTATAGTAACCGCATAATTATATTTAGTAAATAACCAAATATTAGAACTATGTTGTTCCCCATTATATGTAAATAATGGGGAATAATATTTTATAGAATCTTCTGTTTTTAATTCAAAAATAATTTTTCCTAAATTTACATAAGTTTCTCTACTAAATTCTTTAATTTTTTTTCCTATTAAAGGATTATTAGTAATAGATTTTAAAGCTACTGATACTCTTGTAGAAAAATCTTTATAAGTTTCTGCTAGACTTAAATTATAAATATCTCTATAATCTTTAATAAAATCTTTATAACGTAATCTAGATCCAATCTGATTACCCAAAGAATCACATTCGATCATATATATACATTCCCAACCATCCTTATTATAAGGTGTTTTTCTTCTTATTCTTGAACTTTCATTATTGCTATAACTTGTTCTATCTAAATAATGTTTAGTAAAAATAAAATCATTATAATAATCTGCAAATTTTTTAACTACTGCCATAAGATATATATTATTTTGTTTTTTTAAATTTTTTATATATATTTGTATATAAATAAAAAATATGGACATCTCCGAGATAAAAAAGCATATAGAAAATGCAGTTGAAAAAATGTTAGAAACCTTTAAAAAAGAAGGTGATAATTTAAACAAAGTAAAAGAACTTACTAAAAAGTTTTTAGAAACAAAATCTCTATCCAAAGAAGATGAAACTTTTCTTAAATTACAATTAATAGACCACCTAAAAATATTAGGTATAGTTGTTCCTTTTGTTTTAATTCCAGGTGCTTCATTAATAATGCCTATTTTAATTAAAGTAGCAAAATCCAAAAAAATAGATTTATTACCTTCTATAATGAATAAAGATGAACCAAAAAATTAATTTTTAATATATACTATATGAATTTTAGTGAGTCAAATATAATAACTTTAAAAATAAAGATTAAGAGTTTATCAAATGAAAAATTGATAGAAGATAAGATCTTTATGTATACAGGTTGTTATAATTATTTGTATAAATGTTTTGAACAAGTTGAAGATAAAGATTTTTTAAATGAGGTCAAATTAAAATTTAATATTAATGAAATTGAATTAAGATCTATAATAAGTCAAATTAAAGTTAAAAAAGACATTGAAATAACTAATAATAAAAAGAAATTAAATAGAATTGAAGAATTTTATAAATCAATAGAGAGTTCAAACAATTCAAAGAATATATTTAAATGGATTCAAAAGATAGAGTTTCTTAAAAAATCAATTAAAAATAATGAAGTTTTTGGTAAAAGATCTTTACTTCAATCTATAACTAAAGATGCTAACAAAAGAATTAGTGATTCAAAAAAGATTAAACAATGGAAAGAAAGTAGAAAAAGAAATATTTTTATAATTGGTGAGGCAAATTATAAAGGAAATAGATTTGTTGATTTTGATTTAGTAAATAGCCAAATTATTTATAAACCAAAGTATAAACAAAAATGTCTAATTGAACTTCATAAATATAAAGATAAAAGAATTGATTTTAATAAACTTCAATACTTAATTGATAATAAAGAAATACCAATTACTTTAAAATTAAATAAAAAATATATTAATCTATCATTTGATCTTAATAGTTATTTAGGAATTACCCAAAAACTTAAAGATATTAAATCAATTTTACAAAAAGAAATTAAGGATAATGGAATAACTGATAAACAAGTTATAAAAGATATGTATTCATATCAATATAGATTATTAGAGGAAGAATTATCAATAAAAAAACTTAAAAATAGATATTGTTCAATTGATATGAATCCTGATGGTATAGGTGTTTCTATTTTTGATTCAAAAAATGATAAACAGATATTTATTGAAAAATTTTATATTGATTATTCAAAAAATAATGTAAATTTGAAAATATCAATAAATCATGAAAAAAACCTTAAGCAAACTAATAAACGTAAAGCAGAGATTTTATATAGTTTAAGTAGATTATTTGAGAAGTTAAGACATTATAGAGTTTATAATTTTGTTATGGAAGAACTTAACTTCACAGATATTGATGGTAAAAAAGTTAATAACAGAAAAATAAATAATGTATGGAACAAAGAATTAATTTTACAAAAAATCCGTAAAGAGATTTGTTTATCAGGAATGAATTTAATAGAGGTTAATCCTGTCTATACAAGTTTTATAGGAAATATACAACATGAAGAATATGATCCAATTGCTGCTTCAATAGAGATTGGCAGGCGTGGATCATTAAAATATAAGAAAGGTAGTTTCTACCCAAAAATTTTAATTAAAGATATTGACACTTTGGAATCAATTATTGGTAAGCCAATATTGAATGATGCTCAAGATTTAAATGATTTAAATTGGAAACTACTTTACAAAAACTACGCAAAATTTAGATGGCGTAGGTCTCTTGATATACAAAATTATCAAAAGATTAGAATAGGTAATAAATTAAGTAAAACTAAAATTATTAAATATGCATCTAAACCAAAGTAAAGAATATATAAAAGATCTAATAAAACTACATTTTATCCAACATAACTACACCGTTGGTGAATATGGAGAAACTGTTGATACTTATTTAGATTTATTAAACAAATGCGATAAAGATAAATATATATTAGAATCCATATTTGTTCCTTTATTAGCCAATGATAAAGATTTCTATATTATTGGAGTAGGTGGTGATTGGTCATTTATACAAATGGCTTTTATTGAGGAAGGTATAGTATATATAGGTAATTTTCACAGAGGTTTATTTGTGAATGATATAAAAGTAGAATACTTTACAAAGTTAAGAGAAAAAACATTAAATAATTTAATATATGAAAAAGAAATATGATATGCATTAGTTAAATAACTAATGCAATATGTCAAAAAACAAAAACAGAGCAAAATTTAACAAAGCAACTTCAAGTAGAGAATATCATATTCTTTATTTAAACGAATTATATCCTCCTTATTATGATGAGGGTATAAGTATGTATCCAAAGTATAGTAGAGGATTTATAAATCCTAACAAACAAATATTTCGCTATCAACAAAGAGCATACAGAACTTGGAAATATAACAGAAAAAACAATACAAAGAATGATTAGAGAAGATTTTATTTTTTATTTAAAAGAGCATATTCGTGATTATGAATATGAGAAAAGAGAGTTATCAATGATGGTGAGTGATTGGAATAATCATTCAGATTCTGAGTATGATCCAGGTCTTCAATATGAACAAGAAATGAAAGTGGATAAGTTATTTAAGAATATCTTTGAATTTGTAGAAAAGAACAAAGATATAAAATAGTATCTAAGGATAGATTTCATTTAAGTTAGAGAATAAGTTATTTAATTTATTCTCTAATTCTTTGTTGTATATATAACACGCTGTATATCCTTCTGTAGAATTAATAAAATTAAAATATTTTAATCCATATTTATCATTCTTAATACAATCTAAGTTTTTAAGATATTGGTAGTTAATGCGAGCTCTTTTATTTAGATTATTACTTGACATAACTTCTTTTTTAAGCAATTTTCCATTTTCATCTTTGTATTCCATAAGAATATGGTTGATATAGACAATATCAGGCTTATTTTGATTGATAAAATCATTTGTGATATAATTAACAGCACTAACTATTTTCTTAGCCATATTGTCCTTAGAATCGAAAGTTTGATAACCTTCACCATAATTAATTACTTTATAAGATCTTTCCCAAGTAATATCATCATCATCTAATTTAAAACTAACTCTAAATTCGTAATTATCAATATTAAAATCATATTCTATATTATCTACTGATTTAATAGATTTGAAATTAATTTTTTCTGGCAAATCAAATGCTTCAAATAGTTTTATGTATTTCATTTTATTTAAATTTTTCAAATATTAAACTTTTTTTCTACTATAAAAAATAACCCAACCATATTTTTGTCTAGTAACTATTTTTTTATCATCTAACCCAAACTCAATTGCTTTAGTTTTAACTATATCATAAACTTGATTAAAATAATCAGGGCCTTCTTTACTCATCACACTTGCTGGTATTTTAAAAATTTCAATTTCTGATTTAGAATCTAAAAATATTAAATTCCAATTATTAATACTAATTAAATCTAATATTTTATTTTTAACTTCATCAGTTTCTATATCTTTATAATTCTTTAATATTAGTGTAAATATATCTTCAAAAGTCTGAAATTCTATTTTAAATAAAGTATTTGTATATTTATCCTCATTATCTAAAAATAATGAATAATATTCTTTAAAAGCTTCTTTGCTTAATTTATTTACGAATTTATATAATTCCGACTTCTCTACTCCAATATTTTTATCAAACCAATTTTGAATTTTTTTAGTACAAACTTGTAATAATGTATTTAATGTATTAAGATACCTTTTATCAGATTTTGAACTTTTTACATAATCCATATCTTTAGGTTTATCTAAATAAAAACCTTTATCTATAAAATCTCTACTAGAATCTACAGAATCTTCATTAATTTTAAAATTTTTAAACCATTTAATATGTCTTAAACCCTCTCTTTTATTGAAAGCATTATATAATTTCTTATACCAATATTTAATACCTGCTGCTTTATTTTTACCTGATTCAAATTCATCTTTAACATCTTGTAAACCTTCTTCATCAGGAAATTCTTTTATATACTTTTGTATTTCAAAATAAATAGAATTAGCATCTTTATCTGTCATATTTGGATAAATAGGACTCATTTTCTCACCTTCTTTATGTTCTTCAGGTTGTTCTGATAAACGAACTAATTTGTTTTTTAATTCTTTAATTTTAAATCCATAACCAGGATTTGTTTCACTTTTATCTTGTTGCATATACTTAATTATTTATATTTTTATATATTAATTTTTTTGTTTGAAAAAATTTACTTATATTTACATAAATAAAAAAGTAAAAATGGTAGATAAATATAGTACTCAACAAAATAAAATAAAATAATTCTTCTAATTTTTTTGTTTGAAAAAATTTACTTATATTTACATAAATAAATAATTAATCACATGGCAGCAAAAAGAGTTATCGCTAAAATAAAAGATACTATCATATTTGATTGTAAACATATATTAGATTCCAATGGTATATGTCACATACTTCATAATCAAAGTACTTATGACAGCTATTCTAATCAAGATAAATTAGGATATAGTAACGTGTATGCCTATAACCCAAGATATACTCATTTTGATGAAGTCAAAATTATTGAAGGTGACTTCAAAGAAGTTAAAATCCACAAAGACCTTGTTAAATTTGAAGAAGTTGCTGATTTAAACCTTATCTACTTATTTATAATTAATAAAGGTAAATTCAAAGACTATAACGAAATGTCTTTGACTAAAGAAGGTTTAATTAGTCTAAACAACTCTGTTTCTAATAAAAAATTAGAAATCAAAATAGGTCGTTTTGTTAGGTCATTGTTAGACGATAATAAAGATTTTATTATCCAAAACAATCTATTTGACTTTGACAGAATTGATACCAATGTCTTAGAAAAAATAACCAATGAATATAAAAAATACGCTAATAACGGAAGTCTTAAACTAGAAATCCTTAAAGGCGAAGATATCCTTAAAGGATATAAAAGAGAGAATTATCTTATTCAAAGAAATCACTCTGGTTTATCTCGTTCTTGCATGACTGATAAACTTGAATTTTTAGAATTATATACAAAAAATTCTAATGTAGAATTAGCTGTTCTTTATTTACTAGATAAAGTAGTAGCTAGATGTTTAGTTTGGACTACTACTGACAATGAAAAAGTTTATGACGAAATCTATTCTAATTTTGAATGGGCAGAAAACTCTTTGGTTGAAGAATTGGAAAAAATAAAAATTAATCCTTTGGATAGTGAGTATCGTACGATGTTTATCAAACTAGAGTTTGATCCTGTTCATTATCCTTACTTAGATACTTTTTATTTCTTTGATTCATATACTAAAAGATTGTGTAATGAAAGTTATGGATTAGAATGGGATAAGAAGTTAAGAGATACAGAGGGTCATTGGGAGTATCAAGATGATGAAGAAGAAGATGATTAATATTAATTAAATAAAAATATATGGTAACTAATCAAAAGGTTTCAGCAAAAATTGGAACACACTTAATCAAAGAAGGTAAAATTTATAAAGATATAAGTTTTGAACCAACTCCTGTCTTTAAGGCAAGGTATTATTTATGTCATGACAATAGAGATTTTAATGGTTCAGAATCTCCTGATAAATTAGGTTATAGATGTTCTTGGGTATTTAATGAGTTTAATGAAAATTGTATAGAAAATGGTCATAGATTTACAGAACATGTATCTATATACGAGGGTGAATTAAAAGAAATTACTTTTAGTGAGAAAATAAGAGCATTTATTGAAATGGAAGAAACCAAGTTATTCAATTTATTTGAAATAAAAGGTGGAAAGTTTGAAAAATATGACTCTATTGATGTTAATAAAGAAGGTCTTTTGATTTTATCTAGTTCAGAATTAAATAGAACTATGGAAATGAAAGTCGGTAGATTTTTACGAGCATTAGCTGATGAAAATCCTGAGTTGTTTGAAAAACCACATTGTATGTTTGGTAAAATGAAGATAGACAACCATATCTTAGAAGATATTACAAATAATCTTCATACGTTCAATAATGAAGCCCATGTTAAAATTAAATTAGTTAGTGGAGAAGATATTCTTGAAGGATATACTCGTGATAACTATTTTAATAATAAAGGTGGTTTAGGTGGTTCATGTATGACGGATAAGTTAAGTTTCTTAGAACTTTATACAAAAAATCCCAATATTGAATTGGCTATATTTTATTTTAAAAATAAAATTGTGGCTAGATGTTTGGTATGGAATATTGATGGTGTAAAGCGTCATGATAGAATCTATTATAGTAATGATTGGGCTTTTGTATCTATAACTAAATCATTAAAAGAAATGGGAATTGAAAGTATATTTGTTGAGCAACAATTTATATTTCAATTAGAACACATACCAAATTTTTTCCCGTATTTAGATACTATGAAGTTTTTAGATTCAGAAAAGAAGTTATTAACTAATCAAAGATTAAAAAATGCGTTTAATAAACGTTTATGTTCCCAAAGTGGTGAGTTTGATATACTTTCAAATAGTGGTAGAGAAGTGGCGTAAGCCACTTTTTTATTTAAAACCCGTTATATTTAACCCATATTTGATAAAAGTACCATCCGTCTTCCATGCTACTCCTCCATTCCAAATTGTCAATCCAGAAGAATATCCATATAAGTTAAACCCACCTGCTGATATAAATTTAGAAATATTTAGCACAGGGAATGTATCTGAAAAAAAACTACTAGGATTGATAATTAAATCATTATAAGTAATACTTCTATTTATTACATGTAATGATTTATATACTCTTGGATTATTTGTATCTGAATACACAAAATCTATACTACAATATAATAAATTATTATTGGGGTTTATAAAAAGGTTAGATTCACCATAAGCAATTGAACTACTATATTGACCTAAATTTTGTGTTAAAGAAGGTGTTGATACATCTGTAGATGCTCCATTATTTGGAGCATTTAAAAAAATAGTAAATAATGTAATCCAATTTTTAGGATCATTATCACTAGAATCTATAACATTAATACAACTAGAACCACTATCACTAATATATAATCTATTATTAATAGAATCTAAATATAATCCCCTAGCATAATTATCATATCCAGTTATATTTAATACATTTGTAACGAATTTTTTAGTTCCTGCGGGTTGTGCTACCGAAGTTGTTCCGGGATAAGTTGTATATAAAGTATAATTATTAATTACTGGACTAGTAGAATAGATTCCTAAATTTATAGAAGAACTAGACTTACCACCTAATGCGGCCATATATCCATTATTTAATTGTGTAAAATATGTTAACTCATCAACTATATTATTAGACCCATCTAAATCATATGTAATTTGTTTTAAACTACTGGTTAAACCATTTAACTGAGAATTTAAACTTTGTGATAATCCAGATAAAGGTCTGTTCAATACATAAGCAGTAAAAGGATCTGAAGCATTTTGTAGAAAAATATTATTACCTATAATAGATATAGTTTGTCTATAATATAGAGTATTACTCCCATAAGGTATAGTTATTAATTCATGTGTATTTATATCAAAAATTCTTAATCCACCACTACCACCATCTGGTGTGTATCCAGTTAAATATAATAAACCTCTAGCAGTATCTGCTTGAGTACAATGACTATAATCATGTAAATATACCCCAGCACTAACCGTACCATAAAATGATAAAGTTATACCTGTAGAACTTCCTGGTGGCCCAAATACATAACTAGCTGTGGCTAATTGAAATGGGTTAAATGAATAAATATTACTATATGAAGCATTATTTATATTTCCAGCATCATTATCGGCTACATACATTAATCCATCATTAGGATTGTATAACATAGCGTTTGGTGAACTAAATCCAGTATATACACTAAAAGTAGGAGGTTGTGGTATTAAATCTTGTTTAGCAATATATTGATTAGATAATTTACTACTAGCTGTAGCTGTAAATTGTGGAGTATATACATACTGATTTATTTTAGATTTAGTTAAAAAACGATTTGAAGTTATATCAAAATTTGGAGAACTTGTAGGTTGATTACTACCAGTTATAGAGTAAAATAAAAAAGACTGCATAGCGGAATATAATGCTGTACTATCTATCCATTGATTTTGTGATAAACTCCCCCAAGAAAATGTATAACTCATTCCTTATATATTAAAAAACATTTTTTTAAAAAAAACTTTTTCATTTATTTACTTATAAAATATATGAAAAAGTTTTTAATTAATTTCTCCAACCGTGACTACCTCGACATAGAAGAAGGTATTACCCTTAACGACCTTAATCTTACTGAAATAGATTATTTCACACTAATATGTGATTTAATCATAATAGGATGTTCTTTAAATCTAATGCTGGATCCTAACTTATTTTTCAAACTATTCGGAGCTTTTTTCCTAATTAAAATCGTGAGAGAAGCCGATGATATAATTAAATTAATGAATTATTGATAAACCTAGATTAGCTTATCCTCTAAGTCTTAAAAACTCTTATGTAATGTGAATATCTATTCACATAGACTTATTCCTAAGAAAAAAAAGACAATTATTATTAAATAATTTATTAAATGATTAATACACAACTATTATACACAATTTGGAATAAAAATAAATATAATATAATCCAATTCCATAACTATATCAAAATATATAATTTATCAAATAAATTTAAAGAAGTAATCATTATTAATGATGAATCTTTAAAACACTTATATTTTAATAATGCTAATTTTTACAAAAATTGCTTTATTAAAACCCAAGATAGACATAATTCTACAATATGGATTTATATACACGAAGATTATATCAAATATATTATTAGACAACGCTCACTAAATTATTTATTAAATGATTGATAAACTCCAAAAAATATTCAATACCAATCAAATTGAATATGATGATAATTACGATTACTATTACATAGATAAAAAAATAACAATAATTATCTATATATCAGAAAGTTATTTAAGTAATCTCGATTTATTAAAAACTTATTGTTATCCACGAAAAAATTGCTGGATTTTGAAACCAAATATAGAAAAAACTCATATTTACTTTCATATAGATTATATTAAATAAATTCTTAGAAACAAATCAATAAATAATTTATTAAATGATTAACGAAAACTTATTACACCAATTCTGGTCACCCAATATATACACTTATTTACCATCTACATATAAAATACTAATAACTAACCATAAGAAATACATATTCATCTGTAATGATGAAGCTTATAATAGAATGAAAGAAACCTATATAAATAAATGTAAAAACTGCTTAACTATAACCAAAAATCCAAATGAAATAGAAATCTATTTACATATAGATTATATCAAATCTGTTATAAGAAATAAACTACTCACTAATATACTAAACAATGTATAAACTAATTAATACCCTATTCCCAAGACATAAATATATCTATCACTCAGTAGATGATGATAGAATAATTCTACAACTTTCTTCAAAAAATATTTATATATCTATATTAAATAATAAACATTATAATATAGTTAGTTCAATGACAACGGCTATAACTAGAAAAAATTGTCTAATAATTAAAGACTATAACCAAATAACAATTTTTTTTAATTTAAACTATATTAAATATGTTATAAGACAAAAACTAATTAATTCTTTAATTAATAATTAATTTTTGTTTTTATGATTTATTTTTCGTATATTTAATATATAAATAATAATATATGAAAAAATTAATAATTAATTTTTGTTTTTATGATTTATTTTTCGTATATTTAATATATAAATAATAATATATGAAAAAATTAATACTAATCTTATTACTATTACCAATCTATACAGTAGCACAATCTACTTTCGGAAATGATACACCTTTAAGTAAAATATACATATCTCTCTTAAAAAAAGATAGCAGTAATAAATATGCTAATGTAGATTGTGCTGCCGTAGCTTTTAGATCAGATTTTGGTAATAAAACTTATGGTCCTCAAGATGCTATAAAAATTGGTAGTGAAAAAGATAACTTATATATATCTGATAAAGGTAAAAGTCTTTCTATTGATGGAAGATTACCAGCTACTGATTCTGATATAATACAATTATCTATCTCAAAAGTAAGCGGAAAAAACTATCAATTGGTAGTTGATGTTACAAACTATATATCAAACGGAGTCTCACCATACCTTGTTGATAATTATAAAGGTAATGTTAAATCTCTAAGTAGTAATTTAAACATCATTGATTTTATCGTAGATTCAATAGATACTAATAGTTATTCAAATAGATTTTTATTAACATTCAAACCAACTACATTACCAATAAACTCAATAGTCTTAAACACAACTATTTCTGATAATAATGTAATTATTAATTGGAATACAACAAAAGAAATTAATGTATCTTATTTTGTAATTGAAAAATCATATGACGGAGTATCATTTACTAATATATGTATAGCTACCGCAAAAAATACAAATACAGCTTCATACGCATATATAGATAATAATATTAATAATAACACAGTAATTTATTACAGAATTAAATCCATTGATGAAGATGGTGAGACTACTTATTCTCCTATAAGCGTAGTTAATAACATGATTTTTAATATTTATCCCAATCCTGTAATAAATGTATTACACATACAACCTAATAACTATATGATAGGAAACTCTATTATACTCATATACTCTATATCAGGTAAATTAGTTTTGTCAACCAATTTTATATTTAATAAATTATTAAGTATTAACTTAGATAATATAGCTCACGGAGAATATATATTACAAATATTCTCTAATAATAAACTATACACTAAAAAGTTTATTAAATAACATCACCCCACTCTGATATAAAAGATTCAGATAAGTGTGTCGGTATGTATATATTAAGATTTTATTGGGATTTTATTGGGATTTTTTGACGTGTCTGGTGGATAGTCAATTTGTTATATTGGTCAATTGTATTCGTATATCTGGATTAAAGATTCAGCAATAGCGATTTTTTTGGAAATTTTGTTGTTTGCGTCTTTACGCCTCTGTGAGGCTCAATCTGACATCTTAATTTGTGGCGGTCGTAAAGTCTTGATAACAAAGGGTTTCCAGACGATATAAAATCATCAGAAAGTTCGTATAATTATATGACTTTACAATATAAAAGTTGTTAAAAAACTTTTATTTAATAATAAGCATAAAAAGGCCTGTAAAGTGTTTAGTCAATTTTTTTTCTATTTTAATTTTTCAAATTTCATCAAATTAGGCTTCATATTCGGCTTGTTATTAAATCTTTATATTGCTTGTTATGTTTTGATTTTCATTTTTAAACCTTGTTAAGGCACTTGATAATCATTAGTAGTGGTAGAAACTTTCTAATAATATTTGGGTTCTATCTTTATTATGGAGACCATACGAAATGGGTTATATTTACTTATCCTTTGATGTACTAAAAAATATTTTGTATATTATAGTTTTTCTACATAAGTATATATTATAAAATATATCTCCCTTTTTGCCATTTTTTAATTCATCATAAACTTTTATATATCTTTATCCCCCGTTTTCCCTTATCATCATTGGGAAAAATAACATCCCTTTAATTTCAAGGATTTCTTCTAAACATAATACTGCATTATATTTACAACAACAAAAATAATTTTAAAATATTTTAAAATATTTTTAAACTTTTTTAAATCCTTATCAACCCTGAGAAAAAATTTTTTTTTCTTATACATTAGCTGCCAGTAATAGATTGTCTATGGATATGGATCTAAGATTTTGTGTTAGTATAGTATGCTAATAATTAGAGTGGGTAACACTCACCCGGCTAAGGGGGTGAGTGTGATATGGTGGTAAAAAATAAATTTGTTTAATAAAAAAAGTTTTTGTATCTTTGTGGGGGTGAAAAGTGATTATCCCTTTTTAGGGAAATCACTAAAAAGTGATTAGTCAAAAAAAATTGTAAAATATGTGCAGTGAATGGGATGGAGAAGATATAAAATATCCTTTAGAAGAACATGATAGCAGAGGTAATTTAATATTAAATCAATGGACAAAAGATAGGTGGATTAAATATGAATATGATATAAATAATAATCGTATATATGAATTATGGTATTATGGTTATTGGGCTAAGTATGAGTATAATGAATTAAATCAAAATATTTTCTATATAAATAGTATGGGAATTTGGATTAAATATAAATATGATTCTAATGGTAGAGGTATATATAAGGAACGATCTGACGGAACAGGATTTTTATGTGAATATGATAATTTGGGTAATATCTTATGGAAGATGGATATTAAAAAATGGAAACAGATACAGAATAGAAATAATATAATAGATTCTATATTGAGTGATTAGATTCTAATAATAATTAATTTGTATAATGTATTATACTATATAATGTATTTTATTATTTGTTGGTGGGGGTCGGAAAAAAATTTTTTTTTATATAAGCCCTGCTGGCAATAGATGTCGGGTGGATAAGGATTTGTGATTTTGATGCTAGTGCCTGTGGCACTCTCCCAGCGGGAGTAGTCTATTGAATTAGTAGGGATTGTGGGCATTAGTCTACTAAATTGGTGGAGTAAATAGGCATATTACTTCTGATTTCTCCAGTTGTTTTATTAACCGCCTGTCTATATATTGACAAAGCAAAGATACAACAAAAAAAGTTAATAAACAAATTTATTTTGTTTGGTTTATAAGTTTTTTTGTTGTATCTTTGTGGTATCGCAGTTCGTATGAACGTGGATAGGCGTAGTACCTTTGGTACTCGCCCACGATGGGCGTACTATACAATGTATGAAGGAATCAGAAGTAGGCTGCTTTCTAGGGTAGGTAAAAAGTAATAGTCAGCCTATTCCCTTTGGGAATGTTTGCCTAAAGGGCAAACTACCTCTGATTTCTCCAGTTGTTTTATTAACCGCCTGTCTTAATTGACATAGCAAAGATAAGGTATTTCAAGTTCATAAACAAATATATTTTGGTGAAAAAAAGATTTGGTGGATAATATAATATAGTATATATTTGCAGCATGAAAAAGTATAAATGTGTATATGGTAGTCAAATAGAGTGTGTAGGGTTTGATAGTATGGAAGCTAATAATGTATATAATACTTTATTGGCTAATGGGTTTGTTTTTAAGGGTAGTGGTTATGATGGGATTAATATAGTTAATCGTGGGGGGTTTTATGTACTAAGACTAGAGCCTTTTTGTGGGATGGGTTGTGAAGAAGTAATGATTACACCATTTGATTAAAAAATATTTGGTTAATAACTTTAAGTAGTATATATTTGCAGTATGGAAAAGATAAATTTTGAACAAGCAAAGCAATGGATAAAAGATAATTATTCGGAAAATCGTATTGACGAAATGTTTGATACTGAGGTTTCTAGTGGTAATTGGATTGATGATACACAATACGAAGAAGAAGGGTATGAGTGTGAAAATGACTATTATACTGACTATGGTAGGGGTGAAGCCGAAAATGCGGTTATTGTTGAGGTATTTAATGATTTGCAGTCTGTATATGAAGTAGATTTTGATATGTATAAAGAAGAAACTGATTTATATCAATTCATGCGTGAAGAATATATTTGTTTATATAATGCTTAAAAAAATTTTGGTTAATAACTTTAAATAGTATATATTTGTAGTATGAAAGAATATATATTATTAAGAGTTAGTGAAGTAGATGCTATTGAAGCATCTGCTTTAGCGAAAAAAGAAAATAATAAAGATAGACCTATGAGTGAAGCAATGATTGAAGCGGAAACTTGTTTATCAATGATAAATTGGATAAGGGAAAGGAATGTTTATTTATTACCTATGCCGAGTGATGGTAAAATAGTTGGTAGAAAATAAATTTGGTGAATAAGTTTTTTTGTTGTATATTTGCTGTAAGAAAAAACAATATGGGATTTAAGTTAGAGGATTTTACGAGTACGAATCAGTTTAAGACAATTTCTAAGAAAATTAATCAAATGGACTTTTATAGAAAAAATAATAGTTCTGAAAACATCTTAAAAATGGTCGCTTTAAATAACAAATCGTTTGGAGAACGTATGCAGCGAATTGTTAGTGAAACATTAGGAATGTCAAAAGCGACAAGTACTGGGCATGATGCCATTAAGAATGGTAAGTTAATAGAGATAAAAAGTTCGAGGTACTGGGTCGATACAAAAGATTGGTGTTTTCAACATATTATGGCAGACCATAAATACGATTATTTATTATGTGTTGGAATTGCATTTGATAATATAGAATTGTATATTATTGACAAAGAAGAATTTTTTCACTTAAAAGACGATGGTATTGTTCGTGTTCAAGGTGGTGGTGAAGGACAAGGAATGTGGTTTCAATTTAGGGATATGAAAGATTGTTTGCATAAAGTTGAAAGTGTAGAAGATTTTGATTATTGGATAAATGGATAAAAAATTGCCCTTTAGGGGGCAATTTTTGTTTTGACTTATTAAAAAAATAATAAGCAGGATGCTTCTGATTTCTTCACACGTTTGATGGTGCGCCTGTCTAAAATGACTATACAAAGATAAGGGTATTTAAGTTATTCACCAAACAAAGTTTGGTGAATCTTTAGTAATAAACAAATATATTTTTAGAAAAAAGATTTGTTTATTAAGTTTGGATAGTGTATATTTGCATAAACAAAAAAGTAAGTAATGAATAAAGAGTATTTATTTAAGATAGATGATAAAGTAAGGATAAAAGAAGGTACAGAACATTATATTTATAGTAGTAGTAATAATCCTAGAGATATGGATGGTATTGTAATTTTAAAGGATATTTTTGAATTACCCTATAAGTATAGAGTTAAGTGGGCTAATGGTGAATCTAATAGTTATAGAGATAGTGATTTAGTGTTAGTTTCATCTAAAAAAGATGTTAATAATGAAGAAACTCTTAAAAAAGAAAATGCTGAATTAAAGGCTGAAATTGCGCTTTTAAAAAAGCAGTATGATGATTTAACATATTTTGCGAATGATACTTCTAAAAAATATGTAAACTTAAAAAAGGAGTATGACGAAAGGAATAGATTTATTGCCGAATTACAAAAATTAACTCCGAAAGTAGTAATTGAACCTATTAGTGAAGATAAAGTTGAACCTAAAAAAAGAAGATTAATATAAATTTGGTTAGTAAGTTTATTTAGTGTATATTTGCATAAACAAAAAAATAAAAGGTATGAATTATTATAAAGAAGGGGATAGGTTATTAGTCTTAAACAAATATGATGATACTAAACATATTGTACAAGTAAATGATGTTGATAAGGGTAATGATATTTGTACTTATGAGTTTAAGTGTTTATATGGTTCTTATTCAACATTTAATATTCGTTGGATTGATAATGATGATATAGAAATCATTAAAAAAGTTACTGATAGTGATATTGATGCTTTTCGTGAAGAAAATGACATTAAGTTTAAGATTGGTGATGATGTTATAGCTGATGGAGAAAAACAGAATGTTGAATTATATGATACTGACGATAGTGAGTATCGTTTGGATGATTGTGGTTGGTATAATGAAGATGAATTAGACGCAATTGAAGAAAAAAAAGAAGTAATCAAATGTTCAGTAAATGATAAAATTCTTGTTGAATATGAAGGCGATAAACATATTCTTGAAGTAATAGATTTAAGTAGTTATGATTCAAATTATCCATATAAAGTTAAATGTTTGTATGGTAATTTTAGGGAATTTCATAATGAATTAATAGATATTAGAAAAGTTACGATTGTTAAAAAAGTAACTGATAAGGATATTAATTTATTTTGTGAAGAAAACGAAATAAGTAAAAGAATTGGTGATGAAGTTATTTATTGTAATGAAAGACAAACTATTACTGCCTATGATTCTAATGATGAAGAATATTTATTAAAAAATCAGGATTGGTGTAAAGAATATCATTTTGAAGATAAAATTGATTTGTCTTATTTTATTGGGGATATTGTTTTAATACATGATAGTGGTGATAAGAATATTGTTAAAATAGTTGAAACAGATGAAAATTCTGATTTACCATATAAAGTTGAATGTTTGTATGGTGAACATAATGCTTGGGATAGTGAGTGGATTGCAGAATCTGATATTACACAATGTTTGAATGATTCTGAAATTAATGATTTGTTGGAAGAAATGGGGATAAACCATAAAATAGGGGATACTATTTTTTATGATAATGAACAAGTTGAAGTTTTGAATTTTGATACTTATGATGGTTGTTATTATGTAAAAAATAAAAATGGTCATGAAAGATGGGCGGATAAAGATGAAGTTGTAGCACATTTCTTTGAAGAAGGGGATTTGGTAAAAATTAAAAAGTTTCCAGATTGTATTGTAAGGATTTGTAATTTTTGTGATGATGGGGATATTGAAGTTGAGTGTGTAGTTGGTGATTATGGTAATATTGAAACTTATTACAAACCTAATGAATTAGAAACGGCAACACAGGCAGAAGTAGATATTTTACAAAAGGATTTTTTGTTTAAGGTTGGTGAGAAAGTTTTGTATGGTGAAGATAGAACGGAAGATTATATTCACAATATTGATACAAGTAAAAGTACTGATTTACCTTATTATTTAGGGGAAAGTTGGGATTATGTATCTGAAAAAGAAATTTTTAAGATTGTTAAAGAAGTTGAAGAAGTTTTAGTTAGTAAAACTTTTATAAACAAATCAGGAAACCCAATTTATGAAAAAGATGTTGCAGAAGTTAAACAAGAAGTTAAACCTAGAAGAAGATTGTTATTAGGTTAAGTAATAAAACCCACCCTTTAGGGGGGTGGGTTTTTCATATTAAAAATATATATAATATAATAAATAAACTACTTCTGATTCCTTCACACGTTTAATGGTGCGTCTGTCTATATATTGACTATGTAAAGATAAGGGTTTTTAAGTTATTCACCAAATAAAAAAGATTTGTTTATTAAGTTTGTTTGTTATATATTTGCAGTATAAATAATAAGTATGGAAGATTTAGTTTTATATGATGAAGCATTAGAAATGAAGGATATAGGTTTTGATGAACCTTGTTTTGGAGGATTTGGTATTAATAGTACTGTTTGGTTTTGGCATCCAGATAGTGATATTATAACCGATTGTCCTACTTATGCACAATGTTTTAGATGGTTTCGCAAAAAATATCAATTTTCTCATAGTATTCAACAAGATTGGGATAATGGTAGATTTTTAGGATTTTATAGAATGATTGAAAGTTTTGATGGCGAAACTATTATTAATACTGAAACTTTCAAAGAATATGAAGAAGCAGAATTAGCTTGTTTAAGAGAATTGATTAAAATAGTTAAAACTAAATTAGGTAAATAACTTTATTTATCGTATATTTGCATAAACAAAAAGAAATGGGAGAATTACTTGATAAATTAAATGCTTTTTTAGAATCAGAAGAAGGTCAAAAATCTTTTGAAGAATGGGCAAATAAGATTAAAAACGAACAAGCTATAAAAGATAGCCAATTAGAACGTGCTTTCAAAAAGTATGGATTAAATATTGCTCAAATAGTTGAAAAAGTTGTTGCAAAATATAATTCGGATAAGTATAGGGATTTTTGGTGGAATAAAGGTTTTGAACCGCCAGAAGATTTATATTTCTTTTTGTTTGATTATGCGTCAAAGTATGGTGTTGAAGTAGATAAAAATTCTCCAGAAGAACAGCAGAAATGTATAAATATGTTTACATCTGAAATATATTATTTGGATGGGTATGTATTTAACAAAATGAATGGGCAGGGTACTTGTGTTTTAGTTGAGAAAATAAATTAAAAAATATATGACATACGCAATTTTTAAGGTTTGTGATTACAAAGGTGGGGAATTGAGTTCTTCAACAAATTTAAGTAAAGAAGTATTTATTAGAAAGTTATCTACATTTTTTGAAAATGAAGATTTTGAAGATGAGGATGGCGAACCTCTTAAAAAAGATTTAGAAAGTATTAAATCATTTATTAATGAATGTATTTCTAAGGAAGATTTTGAATCTGAATATGCAGGTGGGGATGGTTTTTGTGGTGAATTTTACGAAGTAGATGGGGATAAAATGAAATCAGTTTATTTTGGTTCATTTTTAGAAGAAATTGCACAATATATTTTTGAAAATTGGTTTGAATGTTAGTTTGGTTAATAACTTTATTTATCGTATATTTGCTTTATAAATAATAATAATTATGACAGCAGATTTATTAATAACATATAGTATTTTACAAACTAATTATCCGAATAATAAAATAGTATTTTTTGAAGGTAAATTTTATTTAATATAAATTGTTATAAATAACATGAGAAAAGAAGATTTTATTTCAAGGGATATATTTGAAGAAATTGAAGAAGTAGGGTTTGTATCAAACTTTATTAAAGGTACTTATACTGAAATAGGTGGGGTGTTGTATGATTTACATATCCCTACTTATTCAGAAGTATTTGCTTGGTTTAGATATAAGCATAAAATATTTGCTTGTGTAAAAGACGAACAAGTAAATGATATTGTTTATTTTCAATATCATTTCAGATATTATACTGAAAAGTTTATGTCAAGTGCGTATAATTGTTATGAAGATGCAGAAAAAGCAGCATTAGAACATATTATGGTTCATTTTAGGGTCATGATACAAGAAAAAAGGGCAGAAATTGAAGCAAATAAAGAAGTAATTGAATTTGATTAATAACTTTTTTATCCGTATATTTGCAGTATGATAAAAATAGGTGAATATACATTAAAAATAATTAACACTTTAAGACCTAAGAAAATGGTATTAAAAATAGGTGAAGAAAAAGATTGGAAGTTTGGGATTATTACTAGGGGTGTACATCGTGTAAGTGAAGATTTGTACGAAATTTATGATTTGTCTAGTGGGTGGCAAATGGCAGAAGTGAATCACGAAACTTTTGAGAAATTAACAAAGGGTGAAATTAGTTTATTAACCTTAGATTGGAAATAATTATGTGCTACAAAAATAAAAAAATATCTTTAGAAGATTCTTTAGAATTAATTAATACTCATTTACCTATATTAAAACAATTAAGTGAAGAAGAATGTATTAATTGTAGGCAACCTTGTGAAGAAGAAGATGAAAATAGTTCTTGGCAATATTTTCCTAATGATGGATATAAATATTGTTATGATTGTTGGGAAGAATTAGAATTAGAAAGTCAATTATAATATTTTGCTATGTGAACACAAACACACCGCCCCTAAAGGCGGTGTTGTTATTTGAAATAATAATTTTTTTTAATAAATAGCCTATTCCCTTTGGGAATGGCTGCATAAAGCAGCCTACTTGTGATGTCTCCAGTTGTTTTATTAACCGCCTGTCTGTATATTGACATAGCAAAGATACGAATTTTTAAGTTACTAAACAAATTTATTTTTATTTGTTTTATAACTTTAGATAGTGTATATTTGCATAAGCAATCAATAATTAATGTACTGATTGAATAAAAAAGATTTGGTTAATAACTAAAAAACTCGTATTTTTGTTTAAAATAAATAAATAAATTATGTTTAAAGAAATAGCAAAAGTTTTCAAAGGTATCAAAGATAAAACAAAAGATAATTTTTCAATAGAACATCATTTAAAAAATGATAGATATTATCCTAAACTTGGTAATATGTTTTTGATTCATAATAATATTACTAATCAAATAGACTTAATTGAAAGATATATGAGACCTTATGCCTTATTCTTTTCTACAAAAGAAGAAGCGATTAATTGTATTAAAGAATATAAAAATCAACAAGAACTTGAAAAAGTTGAAATGATTGAAGTAAATTAATTTGGTTTATAACTTATAAAGTTGTATATTTGCTGTATAAATAAAAAGAAATGACAATACAAGAAATTTTAGACAAAAGTTTTGAAGATTTCAAAGCATTTTGTGACGAAAGACATAACATATATGTTAATCAATTTTATGACAAAGGATTAACTTATTCTTTTCATACTGACGTAGTATTACTTCAAGGATTAAAGTTTATACATTTAATAACAGGTGATGTAGATAAGTTTATTGTCAAATGTGGATTAAAAGGACACGATTTGATAGAAGATGGCCGTATGAGTTATAATGATATTAAAAATATTATTGTAGGTATTCTTATTAAGAATGGTCTATATAATGAAAAATTATCATTAGATGAAATAGCAAATAATCCCTTTTTAGATATTCCTAAAAAAGTAGCAGAAGTTGTTTTTCTTACTACTGATGAAAAAGGTCGTGATAGGGATGAACGTAAACCAATTTCATTATATAATGAATTAGTTGAAGATAAATTAGCAGTATTTGTAAAAATTTCTGATATTATTGGAAATGTAAAATTTGGATTATTAACAAATAATCCAAAAGCAAAAACTGTTTATAAAAAAGAATGGCAAGAAAAACAAAAAGCAATTATACATAAGGGAACACAAAAATTAATATTTCCATCGGATAATGGTAGTATTTATCAAGAAATGTTAGATTATTTAGATGCAATTTTTGAATTAGTTTAGGTTATTAACTTAAAAAGTAGTATATTTGCAGTATAAATAAAAAATATGAAAAGATTTTTAATACTCAATTTTACAGATAGTTTCAACTTATTAGTTGAAACAATGATAAAAGAAAAAGGTTATTTACAAGTAGAAAACCCCTATTTAGGTGGAGATAATGATATAATCATTATTGATACATTAGATGAATGTTGGTGTTATGGTGAAAATGGTTCTACTTTAGTAAATAACTATTTCTTATCAAAGTTTGAAAATGTTAATAAGTTATCGGGTGGTAACTATGTTACTTTAGAAAATATCATTAGATTAGCAGAAAAATTAGATTCTTAACTTAAAAAGCATTATATTTGCAGTATGAAAAAGATATTAGTTTGGCGACAAAAAGTAGATAATGACAATAGCATATTTAGTGGTGCTATCATAGTAGAAAAATCAGAATATGATTTTTGGTTAGAATTGTTGAAAAAACAAGACACCCCTTTTGAGATTAGTTTAACTTCGCATGAAGAAAATACTATTGAGTTTGAAGATGGGCAAGAACTTTTAGATAATGTAGAAGTTTCAGATTTATCTGAAACTGACGAAATTACAATGAAAAGGTATATTGGCGAAGGAATTGGAATATTAAATTTCTATACCGATGTTGTTTCGGATTTGGATAATTCAGATTTCTTTATTGATATGAGTGATTCTGTTGAAGAAGAAGTCGAAGTAGAAGAACAATAATTTTTTTTTCAAATAAAATTTTTTTTATATGTATATAACAAAAGCAATAATCTTTAATGAAAAAGATTTACCTGCAATAGAACGTGAAGTTGAAAGTAATAAATGCCCGAAATGTAATAAACATTGTTATCATAAATATTGTGGCGAATGTGGTTCAAAAATTGAACTTATTACAAGTATAGAAAAAGAAAAGTTAGATACATACGATTTTCTTGAAAAATTTGATTTGGAAATTTTTAATATACAATCAAATCGTGATGATAAAGTTTGTCTTTCTGTTGGAAGTACAGAATATGACGATTTTATTTCATTAAATGAAATAAAAAACTTTATTGATAAAGAAAATTTTGAAAATAGAGAAGATGTGAAAAAATTAATTGATTTATTTAAGGAACACAATGTACCTTATATAATAGATATAGTTGTGGCAAATGAATAAAAAAAATTTGTTTATTAACTTTTTTTTTCTTATCTTTGTTTAAAATATTTAATTATGGCATCAACAAAAGAAGCAAAAGTAACGAAAAAAACACTTGTAGCAGAACTTAAAGAATTTCCTTTATATGCGGACAAGAAGGAATCTACCCTAATGACTAACAAAAAAGAAGTATTGCAAAAAATGCTTAATGAGTGCTTAGGAATTAGTGACGAAGAATTTATCGCAAAACAAGCAGAAATTGAAGCAGCTAAACCACCAAAAAAACCTGTGGTTCACCGCAAAAAAAGTGAAGTAGGTTTTACGGTTGGTATGGACTTCAAAGAATTTGCAGACCCAGAATGGTTAGATGAAAATGGAGAAGTTATTTTAGCAACTGAAAAAGATTTACTTCATTTTGCGTTTGGGTGGCGTTGTTTTGATTCAACAAAAATACTTGCTTTAGTCGATAGTGAGTTTAGTGAACTAGATATAGAAGTGGGGGCTTAACCCCCCACTTTTTCCAAAAAATATTTGGTTATTAAATTAAAAAGTTGTATCTTTGTTCAGTCAATGTAAGACGGGCGGCTTATTAAATAGCTGGAGAAATCAGAAGTGGGTTATTTATTATTTTTTAATTAGTGTTTTAAAAATTTTTTTTGTTTATTAACTTATAAAGTTGTATATTTGCTGTATGAAAAAATTTGAAGTAGTATTAAAAGATGATGAAGTATTAGGTGTTTATTATGGCATTGATTTATTAGGTGTTATTATAAGACCTACTCTTGAAAAAGTTATTAAATTAACTTCTTCTTTACAAAATAGATGTACTGAAATTGATGGTAAAAGATTGATGAATGAAAGAATCTATCAATATTCACATTTGGAATTAGGTATTGAACAAAAATATGGGTTTAGAAACCTTGAAGGTGAAATAAAATTGGAATATACTTATGATGTAGAAGATTATCCTAGAGGTTTGGGAACTACTTTATGGGAAACATATAATTTAAAAATTGTAAAAATTTTAATTTAATTTTTGGTTATTAACTTTTTTATTCTTATATTTGCATTATAAAAATAAAGGTATGGATAATATTAGAGTTTATGGTGTTGATGAAGATGTTTTTAATGAGTTTAATGATGAAAAATTACTTTCAGAATTAGATAATGAAGAATTTGCAAACGAAGCAGAAAGACAAGGTTTAGTGTGGAGTTTAAAAGGATTTCAAAAAGCATTTAACATTGGTGAAGTAGATAGTAATAATTGTTTATATATTAGAATTATTGAAAATTAATTTGTTTATTAAATTAAAAACTCGTATATTTGCTTTATGAAAATAAGTACAGAAACAAAAAATACTTTATTATTAGCTATAATAGGTATTGCTTTATTAGGGTTATTTATTCAAAAAGTTTTTAACTCTTAAAAAAAGATTTGGTAGATAACTTTAAATGTAGTATATTTGCTGTATCAAAATAAGTAAAAAAGTTCTTTAAAAAAAGTAAAAAAAAGATTTGGTAGATAACTTAAAATATGTTATCTTTACAATGTCAAAAAAATATTTCTGCTCTGAATGGAGAGAAAAAACTAATAGATACAATTTCTATTAGTATTGTTAAAAACAAAAATGTAGTAAAAATGAACAAAGGAACGTTCGAAAAATCTCTTATGGACAACCAAAAGTTGGATAAGAAAACAGCACACAAAGCAGCTAGTGTAGTAATTGATGCTTTCATTGATGGTATCGTCAATGATGAAAAAGTGACCTTAATTGGTATGGGTACGACTGACAAAATTATTCGTCAAGCTCGTCAAGGTAGAAACCCTAAAACTGGTGAAGTAATACCAATTCCAGAAAAGGTAGCTATCCGTTTCAAACCAGGTAAGGAACTTAAAGAAGCAATCAATGGTGTTAAAGTCACTATTGACTTGGATGCAGAAACTGAAACACAAACAGAAGAAGAAGCATTACAAGCTGAATTAGAAGCAACAGAAGATGCTTTGGCAGATGCCTAAAAAAGTTTTGGTGGGTAAATATATTTAATGTATATTTGCTGTGTAAAAAAAAGTATTTAACAAAAAAAAAGTTTTTCAAAAATGACAAAGAAAGATATAGTCGCAAGACTTGTAAAAGAAGCGAAGTTGTCCGCTAAAGATGCAACAGCAGTAGTAAATCAATTTATAATTGATTTCAAAGATTCCCTATCAAAGGGTGTAGGTTCACAAGCCAAATTTGTTGGTATTGGAACGTGGAAAGTTTACGAACGTAAAGCAACCACAAAGAAAAACATTAAGACGAAAGAAATAATGTTTATTCCTGCAAAAAACGCTATTCAATTCAAAGCTGGTAGCGATGTGAAGGAAAGAGTAAATACTCCAGAAAATCTTGCTAAGGCGAAAGAATCTTTAGCTAAGAAAGAAAAAACAGCAGAAGTTGCTGCTTAATTAAATTAAAGGGGGATTTAATTTCTTAAATCCCCTTTAATTAATTTTTTTTAGTTGGGGTGGTCTATCGGTAGAAAAGAAATTCTAACCTTCTAAACAGGGGTTCGATGCCCTTCCGCCCCACTTAATAAAATGCACCCTTTGGGGGTGCATTTTTTATATACATATATAAAAAAATAATAAGCAGCCTACCTCTGATTCCTCCAGTTGTTTTATTAACCGCCTGTCTAAATTGACATAGCAAAGATAAGGGATTTTAAGTTATTAAACAAATCTTTTTTCTAAAAATATATTTGTTTAATAACTTTAGATAGTGTATATTTGCTTCATAATAAAAAAAAAATAAAAATGGCATTTAAGTTTGAATTAAATTTAGCAAAAGATGAAGGTATAGTAGTAGATGTTGAAATTAACATACTATTCAAAAATAATCCTACTTTTGAAAAAATTGCAGAAACTTTTAAGAAAGAAGGTTATTACAAAGAATGTGTACAATTAGAAGATATTGTATTAGAACCTAATGATGATTTTTTAACTGCTAAAGTATATTGCGTTAATGATGAAAACAAAGGTGAGATTTTAGAATGGCCTTTTTTAAAATACAAAATAGTAATTTAGATTTGGTTAGTAACTTAAAAAGGTGTATATTTGCTTTATAAATAAAAAAGGTTATTAAGTAATTAAAAAAAGATTTGGTTAATAACTTTAAATATAGTATCTTTACAACGTAAATATTTAACAATAACAATTAAAAAAGTAAAAAAATGGCGAAAGAAAAATTAGCAGTAGCTAAAAAGACAAATGGTGTTATTAGAAGTTTAACATCTTCAGATTCAGAAGTTAAAGAAGCAAGGGCGGTCAATTTCTCAAACTTGTTGGGTGGTTCTCAAAAGAAGTTAATTAGTGATTTAGAAGCAAAGATTGCTAATCTTGAAAGTAAGAAACTTACTTTAGAAGATTTTGGTGCATCTTCTACTACTGACTTGAACACTCACTTAACAAAGTTTAGTTATGACAAGTGGGTTTCCGAATACCACGAAATTAAGGTTGAATTGCATACTTTAAAAGTTGAATTGAGACTGGCTGAGGAGACTTATGAAAGTTTCTTTCAAGATGAAGAAGTTAAAGAAGCGTAAGAGAAAAAAGTAATGGATAAAAACCGCCCTTAGTGGGGCGGTTTTTTTTTTCATTAAAAGAAGATTATTATTAGGTTAATAACTTAAAAAGGTGTATATTTGCTTTACAAAAAAAGGATATGGTGCATTTGTTTAAGGAAGGTTTTACCCCTTTATTTAAAGTAAGTATTAATATTGGTGTATTTAAGCAAGACCTATTAGATATAAAATATTGTAATGCTGTTAGGGGGCCGAAAGGGCATTGTTTTAGTCGTTCAAAACTTTTTACTCATTATTTTGGTGGGAGAAATGAAACTTATTTTGACATTAGAGTTATTTTTAATAGGGAAAAATTAGCACAAAGATATAGAATATATCCTGTTGATGAATTTTTTTTATCAAAAACTAAAGATGCTAAAAAAGGTTGGTATTATAAACATAGTAAAAGCGTTCATAAAGCAGCATTTCCTTTGTTTAAAAATTCAGATGGTGAAATATTAAGACAACCTAGACATAATTTAAAAGGTATTGATTTTAAAAAATGTTCTATGGAATTTGAGTATGAAGAACGTATTTTATCAAGTGTGCCTAATTTGGGTAGATATATTTATGCAATCAATTATCGTAAAGATTCTGATATACGAATAGATACTACAATAAAAAATTATTTAGAAAAATATCCACATATAAAAATATTAAGTGGATATGATAAGTTTGAAGATAAAACTGATTACTTTTTTAACCAACATTCTTTATTAAATAGAAGTGTTATTTACACATAATTTATTTGGTTAATAACTTATTTATTCGTATATTTGCTTTATCAAATTAATCATTAAAAAGAAAAGAAAATGAAATTATTTACAATGTTTATCGTTATGGCAATTTGGGTATTCTTAACAATTTATTTACCCACTAATTTAATCCCTTTCAATCCATTTATGGGAATTTATTTAATTGCTATTATTTGGTTCAGCCTTAGTAAAGGAGTTGATTTTCTTGTATGGAATTTATATTCAGTAGAAGAAAATTAATTAAAATATAATACGCCATAGGTTTTATAAAATCCATAGAATTAAAGGGATGCTCTTTAAGAAGGCTAACAGGTTTTAAATAACCTTGACAATATTTAGCAAATATTGGTATTCTATACGCCTTATACATGGTAATCCGATTTGAGGGCAGTCTGTGATTATATCAAGTGGATATTTTCGGGCAGACAAGTATTATATTCTATTCATGAAATGACTTAAAAAAGTCTATATATTAAATGGAAAAATTAAGTTTTTTCCATTTAATATTGATTTTTATCATCCGAAAACTCAACTCCCATCATAATAATTTCAAATTCATGCAAGATCATGTATATATATAATATATATAATATAAATAATTCTTGATTTTCCTTGACTTTTTAACATAGCGATTTTTTTGCGGTTTTTTATGCTTTTTAATAAATAACCTGCTTCTGATTCCTCCACACGTTTAATGGTGTGCCAATCTAAGCAGCCCGCCCCCAAGCGGGTCTGCGTTTTTGATAAAGCAAATATACGATTAAATAAGTTATCTACCAAATATAGTTTTAGAAAAAAAGATTTGTTTATTAACTTTAGATGCTGTATATTTGCAGTAAGAAAAAAGATAAGATATGTTAAAGACAAAGTTTGAAGCACAACAATACTTAATAAGAAAAGCAGAAATTAAGTTGCATAATGATACACAAATGCTTTTAACAGAAATGTTAAGAAGTTTGAGTGAAGATAAATTAGAATTAATTGAGGATTATAATTTAGATTATGAATATTCTAATTATATTACTGATATTATTATATCTAATAATTCTATTATTTTAAAAACAAAAGATTTTGAAGGTCATAGACATAGTATCAATATTGATTCTTTAACTCAAATTAAACAAAAAGAACTAATTGATTTTATTTTAGAAAATAATTTGGTTAGTAACTTTTAATGTTGTATATTTGTAAAAATAAAAATAAAAAGAAATGACAGAGTTAGAATTGTTAGAAGATACTATTAAGTATTACAGCGAAAATACAGAAAGAAGATGTACCGATAATAGAGGCTGTTTTTATTCCCCTATTACAATAGGAAAAGAAAACATATCGGAAGGGTGTGCTATTGGTAGGCATTTGGATAAAGATTTTGCATTAAAAATTGATAAGTTAGATGGGGATAGATTATCTGTTATGCTTGAAAAAGAAGAAAATAAAAACAAATTTCCAGATTGGATGCTAAAAATGAATCCTTCTTTCTTATCAGAAATACAAGGATTGCATGATGCAAAATCACATTGGGATAAAAATGGCTTAACTCAAGAAGGTCTTGAATATATAAAAGAAATAAAAAATAAGTTGGCTAAGAACTTATATTAACGTATATTTAAAATTTATCTTTTTTAACCCATCTATTTTCATAGCTACATAGAGGTTGTAAATTGGTATAGTGATTAAGTTCTAAAAGTTCTTGTTCAGTATTAAAACTAGATAAAGGAATAATATGGTCTATATCCCATGTTTTGTTAGGTTCATAAATATCATCTTTGGGATTACCATAGTTTTCCCAATTCATCCAACTTTCAAATTTTTTTTCAATATGAATTATAAAATCTTCATAAGAACAACCTAAAATCTCAAAAGTTTTTGACTTTTTAAGATAACCCTTATTTTTTATTAACTTACTTATAGAAGAGCGTAAATTGCATTTTAACTTATAGAAAGGGTCTCTATTCCTACGTTCCGTATTTTTTATATTTCTATTATCTTTACTTTTTTCTCTATAATTTTTAAAATATTCTTTATTTCTTTCTCTATAATTTTTCTGATATTCTTTATTAGAATCTTTTTTCTGATATTCTTTATTGTATTCTTTACGCTTTTCTTTTAAAACTTCCTTATTATTTTCATAATATTCTTTGATTTTATCTTTATTATTTTTCTTCCATTTTCTAGCCCTAATACGATTTTTTTCTTTTATTTCTTCTGAAATCATGATTAATTTTTTTTCTTAATAATTATTTTTTTTAAATAAATTTGGTGGTTAATTTAAAAAGGTTTATATTTGCATTGTTAATAATTATTAAAGTATATATTAAAAAAATTATGATGAAAAAATATCTAGTAACATTAGATGATAATTCAATAGAAATTGAATTAAATAATCTAACAGAAAGTGAAGTTTATAGTAAAGTAAACGAAAAGTTTAGTTTGTTTGGTAGTTATACAATGAACTTAAAGTTTATTCAAAGTATGAATATTCATACACTAACCCTTACTAAACGTGGTTCAGCTACCACTTTATTAATCAAAGAAGTTGTTAAAGAAACACAAACATCTTCTTTTGATATTCAAAAGTTTAATACTGACATAGATAGTTTGTTAAGGGGTGGCACTAATATTGTATATGTAAAAAATGTAAGTAAATACGATTTAGAAAATGCTTTAATAAATAAAGGCTTTTCTGAATTTGGTAAAGATACCGATAATGATGATGAAATAATTTATTATTTTGGTCACGAAGATTGGGATGTAAACGATGATGGACAATATTTTAATAGATTAAATGTTAAATATGATTTAACAGATTTAAGTATTAAAATTGATTTGGAAGATGGCTATTCTAAAATTGAAGATTTTAAGGCAGCAAAAAAAGAAATTCAAGAAAAGAAAGAAGAAATTGAAGCTATTGATAGACAAATTGAAAAGTTAGAAGATGAAAAACGTGATTTGGAAGATGATATTGAAGATTTAGAAAGTGAATTGTCTAGTGATTTATATTACTAAACAAAAAAATAAATTTTGTAATTAAAATTTTTTTTCGTATTTTTGTAAAAATAAATAAATTTTATGGCCGTTACAAAACAAGTTTTAGCAGATTTAATTATATTAAATCCTAAACACAAAGACAATACCGTATCTAAGTTGATGCGATTAACAAAGGATAAGTTGTTAGCAGAATGTGTAGAATTAGGAATACAAGTTCCAGATTCTACGCCTAAAGCGAAAAAAACAACCGCAAGTAAACCTCGTGCGAAAAAAGAAGTTGATACTTCAACAGAAGAAAAGAAACGTTTAACTACTCGTACTTCTAAAAAAGACGATAAAGGTGATTTCGTTTCTTGGAAAAAAGCACAACGTTGGACTAAAAACGATTCGGGGGAATACGAAAATCCTAATGGTGAAGTAGTGGCAAATATAGAAGCTGTATTTGACATTTTTAAAGCCATAAAATAGTTTCTTAATAAATTGCCTTGAAAGTTTCAAGGCAATTTTACTATCTTAGATTACCAAAAAAGATTTGTTTAGTAACTTTATTTACCTTATCTTTGTAAAAATAATTAACTATGATGTTAGTAACTAAGAAAAAAAGTGTTTTGCTTAAAGCAGTAAAAAACAACATTAAAAAAACTATCACTATGAATAGTGAAGGTAATTATTTAGTTAGTAAGATTAATAATGTAACAGGCGAATTAATTGCTTCTACAATATTAAGTTCAGATGTGTTTGAAATTCAACAAGTAGTGGATTACTTTACAAACTATTAAGATATGTTAGATAAAAATATTTTTTTAATGTTTATGACTTTTTGGTCATTAATGGCATTGTGTTTGGTAGGAACAGATATTTTTTCTAATTATCATTTAATTAGAAATGACGATTGGTTTATTCTAATTAGTAGAAGTTATAATTATTCATTGGCTTATGTATTAATAGTGCCTTGTTTATTATTTTCTTTATTTGGTTCTATATTTTTAATTGATGTAAAAAAATAGTTATGAAGTGGATTATTGGTATTGTTTTATTTATTCTTATATGGCTTTTTGTATGTATAAATTATGGTGAAACATACAAAATTGATGGTATTGTTTATGATAAGTCTATGACTTCGGGAAGGGATGGTGATGTAGCTTATTATCATGTTTTAGTTAAATATGATGATGGTGATACAGAAGATATTACAGGAGTTGAGAATTATACTCGATTTGAAAAAGGTGTAAGATATACATTTACTAAAAGTAGATTAAACTTTCATAAAAAATAAATTTGTTTAATAACTTTTTTTTGTGTATATTTGTAAAAATAAAAAATTATAAGATATGGCAACAAAAGCAGAAATTGTAGCAGAATTAAAAACATATCCTGCCTACAACGATATTAAAGAAACGGTTTTAATGCGTGAACTTAAAGCAAGTCTTGAAAAAAGATTAGCTGATGTAAAAAACTTACCTATTGAAGAAGTAAAAAGTATTGTTAAAGAATCAACCAAAAAAGTTAGTAGAACAAAAAAACCTACTGCTAAGGTGGATTTTGGGGATAGTGATTTAGATATGGATTTACTAAATGATGATTCTATCGTAAATGATTTTTACGATGATGATTACGAAGATATTGATGACTTCCCATTCTAAAAATAGTAAGCCGTTATTCTCTATATAAGCAACTCGCAATCCCCTAAAGGGATTGCTTTTTTTATCTATATATTTTTTTAATAAAAAGCCTACCTCTGATTTCTCCAGCTATTTAATAAGCCGCCCGTCTTAAATTGACAAGACAAAGATACGAATTTTTAAGTTATTCACCAAACTTTGTTTGGTGAATCTTTAGTATTAAACAAATTTATTTTATTTGGTGGGTAACTTTTTTATGATTATCTTTACAATAACTAAAAAAGTTATATGGCAATGACCGCAGAAGAAAGGAAAATAATATCGAAAAAATATTATGAAGCTAATAAAGAAAAAATAGCAAAATCTAATAAAAAATATCGTGAAAAAAATAAAGAAAAAATAGCAAAATCTAATAAAAAATATTATGAAACTAATAAAGAAAAAATATTAAATTCTGATAAAAAATATTATGAAGCTAATAAAGAAAAAGTAAAAGAAATTACTAAAAAATATCGTGAAGAAAATACAGAAAAAGTAAAAGAAATTACTAAAAAATATTATGAAGCTAATAAAGAAAAAATAACAAAATATAATAAAAAATATCGTAAAGAAAATAAAGAAAAAATAAATATATCTTATAATAATAAGATAAAAAATGATAATTTGTTTAGATTAAAAGAAAATACCTCTTCTTTAATTTTTCAATCTTTAAAACTTAAAGGCTATCAAAAAAAATCAAGAACTCAGGAAATATTAGGTTGTTCTTATGAAGATTTTAAAATTCATTTAGAAAAACAATTTGAAAGTTGGATGAATTGGGAAAATAAAGGCAACCCGAAAGATGGAAAGTTTGAACCCAATAAAACATGGGATATAGACCATATTATACCTTTAGCAAGTGCAAAAACAGAAGAAGAAGTTATGATATTAAATCATTATACTAATTTAAGACCTTTATGCTCTTATTATAATAGAGTTGTTAAAAAACATTATTTAGAAGAAGATTTGAAAAAAGATTTGGTGGATAACTTATAATACCTTATATTTGCACTATGAATAATGCTTATAACAAAGATACTTTTGAAACCTCCGCAAAATTTCTCAAAGGTAAATCCATTGAAAAAGAATTTTCAGAAATTCTTACTCGTGAAGGTTATATAGTTGAAGATGCTATTCGTGAAGAAGATATGTTACTCCACGTTGATATTTGGGCTACAACTGCTGCTGGAAAAAGATTTGGTATTGATGTTAAAGGTATTAAGTTTGGTGATGAAAACAGAATTATCGTAGAATTAAAAAATCCTGTTGGTAATATTGGTTGGTTATTTGGTAAACAATCTTTTGTTGCTTTTGAAACAGAAGATTATTTTATCTTAGTACAAAGGGATAAGTTATGTATATTGACAGCAAAATTATTAATTGACGAAACATTTTTAGTTGAGTCATACGATAGGATGCCTTTATACAAAAAACTTAACTTCAAGCAAAATAAATCTGAATTGGTAAAGTTAAAATTAATTGATGTATTAACTATTGCTACAAAAACTTTCAGAAAAAATTTATTAATCTAACTTAAATAAAAATTTTTTTTTTCAAGCCTAAATAAAAATTTTTTTTTTGGCTTGAAAAAATATTTTTTTTTTCATAGGTACAAAAGTCTATCAAAATAATAGACATAACGATAGTCCACTATTTTAGTAGGTAATAGATATACTCTACCTATTTTATAGACAATAGATTATTACCCACCTTTTTAGGTGTGGTATATGATAAGGGCAATATAAGAAGCAAAAGAAAGGGGAAAAAAATTAAGAAAAAAATTGTTTATTAACTTTGTTTGTTGTATGTTTGCACTCACAAATAAATAATGTATGTCAAAGAATAAATCATATTTAGGGCTTATAATAGTATATAGTATTGTACAATATAGTGTATGTTTTTTGCCTATATCTATTATGTATAAGGGTTTAATTTGGGGTTTTGATGGCTTATTATTTATAGGTATATCTTATTTAATGGCTGTAAAAAAATAATTTGGTTAATAACTTTATATACCTTATATTTGCATCAACAAAAACATAGAGAGTATGAAACCTTATATGAATTTAAGTGGAAAAGGAAAGTGGGCAAATTTTTGGGGGGATAAAGTTCTTAAAAAGTTCAAGAAGATTTTTAAGAAGTCGGAAAGACAAAAAGCAAAAAAAGATATTATAAAAAATAAATTTTGCTAGTAAAAAAAATTATCGTATATTTGTAATAATAAAAAAGGATAAAAAATGATAAAAATAAATAAAGATAAAAAATTTATATTATTAATAATAATATATTGTATTATACAATTATTAATACTAAACTTTATTAGTGGATTACTCCAAATAATACTTGTATCAATAATTGGATTATATCTTATTTATATAGCTAAAAAAATATCATTATCTAAAGAATAAAAAAGATTTGGTGGATAACAAAAAAGTTCTTATATTTGCATAGTAAATAAGTAGTAAGGAAAATAAAAAATACTGAATTTAAAAAAAAATAAAAAAAGATTTGGTAGATAAATAAAAACTCCTTATATTTGCATAACAATTTTAATTATTAACGTTTAAAAAAAACAAAAAATGGCAAAAGAGAAAGCAAAAAGTGCAGTAGTAGTTACTCCGAAAGTAGCTAAAATTACAAAAAGTGACATTACCAATGCGATATTGGCACAGTCAATCGAAACAAAAGTAGATTTGTTAAGTGTAACAGCAATTCCATCTAATTTGGAAAAATTTACAAAAGATGATTTAATCTCTATTGTAAAAGTAGCGAACCCTAAGTTTGAAGTTTTGAAAAAAACTACAAAGGGGGAAATTATCCCTGCAATTATCAAAGCAGAAGAAAAGAATTTTGCAGCTATGGTTGATGTTGTCTTTACAGAAGCTACATTAATGAAATTGACAAAAGATGTTCTTGAAGCAATTGTAGCAGCAATTAAAGTTCCTTCTACTGAAACAGAAGAAACTGCTGCTACTCCTACCGATGCTACGATTTTAGTAGAAAATGTAGAAGTTATTGCAGAACAAACAGAAGCAGAACAAACAGAAGCCTAATAACTTCTAAGAAACAAAGACTATCATTTTATAATAGTCTTTGTTTCTTCTCTTTGTTTGATAAAATCTTCATAAAGATTTTTATATTCATCTAACACATTATCTTTTTTGATATATCTATATGAAAAATATGAATGGTTTATTCCTTATTTTGAAGCTATTAACCATTATGTAGTTTCTAATGGTTTGGGTTTATATATATAAAAAATATTTGGTAATTAAATTGTAAACACTTATATTTGCATTATGTTAGAACAAAAAGTATTAATAACATCATCTGAAAAACAAATTAGCGACCTTATTGATAATGGTTGGGTTGTAAAGAATGTTGTTGCTCAACACGTTTCAATATCTACAAGTAGTAGTTATTCTCACCAAATAAAAGGAGATTTTTTAATTGTATTTGAACGTGAAGAATCTTAAAAAAAGATTTGGTTGATAACTTAAAACGCTGTATATTTGCAGTATAAATAAAAAAAGTAAAATTATGATTAATTCAATTAAACAGTTTTTCGCTGACTTAAAAGCGACCTCAAAGTACCTTTGGTACTTTATTAAGTTTTGTTTGTATATAATCGGGTATGTAATCGGTGGTGTATTAATGAATATAACTAATGATGTTGCCTTTTTCTTAGGTATTTCAGTATTAGTATTTGTATCTATACTAATGGTAGTAAGAACATCAAGAATAGTAAAAAATTGGATAAAAAGTTTTGGTGAATAACTTTAAATCCCTTACCTTTGTATTCAATTAATGATATGGGTTAGAAACAAAAAAAAAGATTTGGTTGGTAAATTAAAATCACTTATCTTTGTCAAACAAATTAGTTAGGCTATTCAAAAATTAACATATAGCAATTATTTATTAACAAATTAAAATTTTTCAAAAATGAAAAAAATGTTTAGTTCAGTAGCATTATTTATGCTATGTTTAGTGTTCATGCAGAGTTGCACACAAGTAGATAACACCGAAGCAGGATTTGTTATCAAGAAAAGTGGTAGTTATCGTGGGATTGATTCCTTGCCATTAATCACAGGTTTTAATTGGTATTTTCCTTTTACCGAAAGTATCATAACCATCCCAACAACACAACAACACATTGTTTGGAGTGAAGGTGCAGATGAAGGTTCAGCCCCTAATCAACACATGGTAGTTCCTTGTTTGGGTGGTGCAGGTTTCAAAATTGATGTAGGTTTTAACTATCGTGTTAATCCATACAAAGCAAGTAAGATTTATCTAAAGTATAGAACGGCTAATTTACCACAAATTACTGATACTTATTTACGAAATGTTGTAAGAGGTTCTATGAATGAAGTTAGTTCAACTTTGACCGTAGATAGTGTATTAAATAATGTAAGTGCTTTTGAACACGCTTGTAAAGATAGGATTGTTGCAGTATTAGAACCCGAAGGATTTGTTGTAGATAACTTTTACTTTATTCATGCTCCAGTTCCTTCCGACCCTAATTTAGCAGCAAGTATAAATTCTAAAATTAAAGCTAGGCAGGATGCAAGTACGGCTATACAAGAATTACAAATATCTATTGCTAACGCTAATAAAGAAATAGCGGCTGCTAGAGGGGATTCAGCAACAAAAGTTATTAAAGCGATGGGTGAAGCAGAAGCGGTTAAAAAGATTCAACAAGTCTTAACTCCGACCTATGTTGAATATATCCGAGCAAATAAATGGACTGGGGTTTATCCTACAACAATGTTAGGTGGTAATACAGCAACAATGTTAAGTTTAAAATAAAAAATTAATAATTAATAAAAAAGGCATTAAGTATATACTTAATGCCTTTTTTTGTAGTAAACAAAATTTAGTTTTTTTAATATATACTTAAAAAGTATTATATTAAAATGCCAAAAGAACTAACAGAAGAACAAAAAGAAAAGAAAAGATTAAATGAAAAATTACGCTATCAAAAAAATAAAGAAATAATCTTACAAAAACAAAAAGAAGAAAGGCAAAAAAATAAAATTGAAAAAGAAAAATTAAAAGAAGAAAATAAAGAAAAAAATCTTTTAATAAAAAAGAAAAAAATTTCTGAAAGGTGTAAAAAATATAGGGCAAATAATAAAGAAAAAATTGCTTTACAAAAGAAACAAAAATACGAACTTAATAAAGAAGAAATCTTAATAAAAAGAAAAGAGTATCAAAAAAATAATAGTCTTGAAATTAGTTCAAGACGTAAAGAAAAATTTCAAAATCTTAGTGATGAAGAAAAGGAACAATTAAGAGAAAAATGGAGAAAAGATTCCAAAAAAATATATTCTGATGAATCTAAAAAAGATTTAGTAAATAAAAGAAAAAGGGAATACTATAAAAATAATAAAGAAAAGAAAAATACTTATCAAAGAAATAGAAGAAAAAATGACCCTTTTTTTAATTTAAAACATAATATTAGACGTGCTATCCATAGAAGTTTAAATTGTAATAATTTTACTAAAAAATCAAGAACACACGAAATTTTAGGTTGTTCTTTTGAAGATTTTAAAATACATTTAGAAAGTCAATTTGAAAGTTGGATGAATTGGGAAAATTATGGTAATCCAAAAGATAGAAAGTTTGAACCAAATAAAACGTGGGATATAGACCATATTATGCCAATTTCTACTGTAAATACAGAACAAGAAATATTAAAACTTAATCATTATACTAATTTACAACCTTTGTGTAGTTTTGTAAACAGATGGGTTAAAAGCGATAATTATTAATTTTTTTTATTTGAAAACTTTTTCGTATTTTTAAAAAAATATATTTTTTATGGAAATAAATAAATACCAACAAAAAGTTTTATTAGAAATGCTTAAAAGCAGAATAAAAGACGAACAACACATAATTGATAAACTTACTCAAACAATTACTCATAACGAAACTTGGGCAATGCCTATTGCTAAAAGTACAGGGGATGAAAAAATTATTAAAGGAATGTTTGAAGTTGTAAGGGATGCCAAAAGGGATATTGAAATCAATAAAAATGATTTAGAACAAATAAAAGACCTTATGGAAAAAATAAAAAATTTGTTTATTAATTGATTTAGTAGTATATTTGTAAAAATATATAAGTAAAATGGATTTAACTAACATCTTAACACACAGACACCCCACAATAGATATTGAATGTCTAATGACTACTATTAACAAAAATCTTAAACAAGTTGAAGATAAGTTACATAGTGAAGGGAAACCAATGCCTAATGGTTTGAGAACTGAATTAAACAAAATACTAATTGCTCAAATTATAGAAGATTATAATTTTGAAGTAAATAGTTTAGAAAGATAATTTGGTGGATAACATTATTTAATGTATATTTGCTTTATAAAATAATAATAATTATGATTTCAAAAGAAAGATTACACGCTGTTAGTATCGTCTTAATAAATGACGAAGGAAAAATTTTAGGTGTTTCAAGAAAGCATGACCATACAGTTATGGGTCTGGTGGGGGGTAAAGTTGACCCCGAAGATAATTTTGATTTAATCGCTGCCGCTATTAGAGAAGCAAAAGAAGAAACAGGTTTAGATATTCACGACCTTGAAGTTGTTTACGCTTCTCATTGGGGTAATAGGATGCAATGGACTTTCTTAGCAAAGTGGACTGGCGAAATTCATACAGACGAACCCCACGTTGTAAAATGGATTGATACAAAAACTTTAATGCAAGGTAGCTTTAAAGAATA
>Ga0316231_1000757_pt1 | contig 42110 bp, 49 predicted proteins | sample TBH18027metaG_FD_206002 | JGI IMG/M metagenome (GOLD analysis project Ga0316231, IMG submission 206002) | Freshwater microbial communities from Trout Bog Lake, Wisconsin, USA - TBH18027 | ecosystem: Environmental > Aquatic > Freshwater > Lake > Hypolimnion/Profundal zone | place: USA: Wisconsin... | reverse complement strand
CCCGGTGGAGATCCTGGGCGACGCCAAGGGCTGGGTGCGCGCGGTCAAGCTGCAGCGGATGGAGCTGGGCGAGCCCGACGCCTCGGGCCGGCGCCGGCCGGTGCCGGTGGCCGGGAGCGAGTTCGACATGCCCTGCAACATCGTCGTGGTGGCCCTGGGCACCACCGCCAACCCCCTGCTGACCAACACCACCCCGGCCTTGCAGCTCAACAAGTGGAAGAACATCGTGGTGGACGACAACCAGGCCACCACCATGCCGGGGGTGTTCGCCGGCGGCGACATCGTGCGCGGCGGCGCCACGGTGATCCTGGCCATGGGCGACGGCAAGAAAGCCGCCCAGGGCATCGACAGCTACCTGAAGACCCGGACGCCGAAGCTGTAGGATCGCCGCAAGCCAAGCCAGGCGAGCCGTGCGATACTCTGCCGATGCTCCCGTCTGACCCAGGTCCCTTGCCGCCGGCCCTCCGCGAGGATGGTCTGGCGGAGTGGCATCAGTTCCACCAGGACGCCATGGCCCGGATGTCGGACCTGGCCCTGGCCCTGGACCACCAGGGCTGGCCTGGGGTGGAACGGGCCTGCCGGTGGGTCCACGAAGCGTTCCATCCGCACAACCAGTGGGAGGAGCAGCGGCTGTTTCCGCTCCTGGAGCTGGTGGGCCGCGGGCAGTTGGGGAAACAGCTGAAGCTGGACCACCTGGAGATGGGCGACCTCACCCAGGCCATCCTGGACGGCAGCGCCGGCGGCATGGTGGCCGATCCCAGTCCCCACGGCCTGCGGGCCCGCCGGCTGCTGGACCTGGTGCGCCAGCACATCGATACCGAAGTGCACTGCATGTTGCCGTTGTTACAAGGCCAAGGCGCGACGCCGGCGGACGCGCCGGCCGGCGAGGGCTACCTCACTACCCCCGGGCGTAGCGCTGCAGCTTCTGGATGTCCAGGATGCGCACCACCGGGAACGTGCTCTGGATCAGCCCCAGATCGGCCAGCAGGCGCAGCGCCCGGCTGAACGCCTCGCGGCTGGCGCCGATGCACTGGGCCAGGTCCTCCTGGGTTTCCCGGAACTCCACCAGGGCCCGGCCGGGGTTGCGCCCCTGGTATTCCAGGATCAGCTGGGCCACCCGCTCCGGCACGGAGTGCAGGCTCAGGGTCTCCACCAGGGAGATGAGGTGGCGGATCTTGCCGGCGAAATGCTGGATGAGGCACATGGCCACCGCGTTGTTCCGGCCCGCCATGAGCCGCAGCGGCATGGCCGGGATCAGCCAGCACTCGGTGTCGCCATGGGCTTCGGCGCCGGAGGCGGCCAGGCCGCCGTCGAACACCTGGACCTCGCCGACGCAGGTGCCCGGCTGCAGGATGTCGATGACCTGGACCTTGCCCCGGCCGTCGGTGCGGAACACCTTCAGGGCCCCCTGGATCACCACGAACACCCCGGGCATGCCCTCGCCCTGGGAGAACACCGGGGCGCCGTCGGCATAGCGCCGGAGTTCGCTCACGGCCGCCAGTTCCTCGGCCTCCGCGATGGGAAGTCCAGCCAGGTAATCGATTCGTCGCAAATTCACCACAGCTTGGCCCATAGGGTCGCCTTCCGTTCAAAGCTCAGTGATTTGTATCACACCTGAAGGCCGCCCGGGAACAAGGCTTATTGCTTCGCGCAGACGGGTGGTTTGGGAAAGATCCAAGAAGGGGCGATTTTCAAAGGCAGAAACTGCCTAATAGCACAAAGCCCTGGAAAACCAGGGCTTTACGCAACAAGGGGGGTGAGGCTACTTGACCCGCTCCATGAAGGTGCGATCGACCGTGTTCACCCGGATCTTTTCACCAGCTTCGATATAGGGCGGGATACCGACGGTCACGCCGTTCTCCAGCTTGGCCGGCTTGTAGGAGCCCGTGGCGTTGGCGTTCTTCATGACCGGCTCGGTTTCCAGGACGGTGAGCACGACGCTGGGCGGGAGCGTGATGTTGAGCGGGTTGCCGTCGTGGAACTCCACCTCCACCATCATGTTGGGCTGCAGGAAGGCGGCGTCGTCGCCCAGGAACTCCTTGGGCAGCTCGATCTGTTCGTAGGTCTCGCCGTTCATCAGCACGAAGTGGTCGCCGTCCTCGTACAGGAACTCCATCATGTGCTGCTCGAGGCTGACCTTGTCGACCTTCTCCGCGGAACCGAAGCGGTTCTCGCGGTTGAGGCCGTCCTTGAGGCGCTTCATCTTGGTGGCGATCCGGGCGGGCAAGTTGCCGGGCGTCTGGTGCTCGACGAAGGTGACCCGGCAGAGCTCGTTCTCGAAATTGACGATCATTCCGACCCGAAGCTGCACGGCATTGATGAACGGCATGGAACCTCCTCGTTGACTTTGCTGAATTCCATGAAAACCAAAAATGGCCCCCGAGGGAACCCAGGGGCCGCTTGGATCATGGTGGGCATACCAGGATTCGAACCTGGGACTTCTACCGTGTGAAGGTAGCACTCTACCGCTGAGTTATACGCCCGCGGTTCATTAGAATAGCAAATCCAGCGGGTTTGTCCAGGGTTTGATTTCCGGAACCGATGGGAAATTTCGGAAAAGGTTCAGCGGTTTTGCAGGGCCTCGGCCATGGCATGGGCGAACCGGGGCGCATGGTCCGCGGCGAGGCCGCAGATGCCCACCCGCAGGCCGTCCGGCAGCGGCACCACATACACGCCCTGGCGCTTGAGGCTGTCGCACACGGCCGCCGGATCGTCCGCCTTCAGGGAAATGAAGAAGCCGCCCACCCAGGGGGCGCCCGCCAGGCCCTCCGCCTTGAGGGCCGTGTCCAGCGCCCCGGCCCGCGCCGCCAGCACCCCGGACCAGTGCCGGTGCTCGGCCAGCAGGCTCTGCTGGGCGGGATCGTCCCGCTCCAGTCGCTGCAGCAGCGACTGGGCAGCCCGGGGGCAGTTGGAGAAGGTGCCCCGGCACGTGTTGCCGATGGCCGCCTGCAGGACCGCGTCGCGGGTCCACGGGAACACCAGGGCCCCGCCCCGCCCGCCATAAAGGGTGAGCGCCTTGGAAATGGAAAGGCTCGCCGCCACCAGCACCCGGCCTTCCTCGCCGAGTTCGGCGTACTGGTCCAGGGCCGCCCTGACGTGGGCCGGCTCGGCGGTGTAATCCAGGTAGGCGCAGTCCAGCAGGAGGGTGACCGGACCCCGTTCCGAAAGCCGGCGCAGCACCGCCATCAGGGCCTCCCGGTCCGCCGGAGCGAGGCTGCGGCCGGTGGGGTTGTGGCAGGGCTCGTTGAGCCACACCAGCACCCGCTTCTGCGCGTCCATGAGGGCGCTTCCCGCCCGCAGCCAGGCTTCGGCGTCCAGCGCCTGGCCGGGCTCCGGGAAGGGCGCGGTCACCACGCCCGCGCCGTTCTCCCCGGCGAGGGTGGCGTAGGGCCCCCAGAACGGCGCCGCTGTCAGCAGCTTCATGCCCGGCTCCAGCAGGTTGCGCACCGAGATGGCCAGGGCGCCGCTGCCCCCGGGGGCGGCGCAGCCGGTGCCGAAGCTGTCCAGCCGGGGCCAGTGGCGCCGGACCAGGGCGCGCAGGTAGCCGGGATCCCCGGTGATGGGCGCGTAGGGCATCACCTCCTGGGGGGTGAGTTCGCGCAGCAGCGCCTTCACCGTCTCCAGCAGCACCAGTTCCCCGCTGTCGGTGGCCAGGGCGCCGAGGGTGGCGTTCAGGATGTCCTCACCGGCGGCCTTGCGCTTCTGGGCCTCGGCGTTGAGCGCGAAGATGGGGTCGTCCACGGGGAACGCCCTCCGGGCATTGATGACATGTTCAAGCATCGTCGGCACCTCGCAGCAACATCTTGTTCCATCAAATAATACCCATTTGTGGACGGAGCAGGACAGCCCGGCGGGCGTTTGCCGGTAGACTGGGCGACGCCCGGACCGAGCTGCCGGGATCCGAGGTGCAACGTGATCTATCCCTTCCAAGGCATGGCCCCGAGGATCGGCGCCCGGGTGTTCATCGCGCCCAACGCCACGGTGGTCGGGGACGTCACCATCGCGGACGACGCTTCCATCTGGTTCAACTGCGTCCTGCGCGGCGATGTCAACGCCATGCGGATCGGCGCCCGCACCAACATCCAGGATCTCTGCTGCCTGCACGTCACCAACCACCAGTGGCCGCTGCTGGTGGAGGAGGAGGTGAGCATCGCCCACAACGTGATGCTGCACGGCTGCACCATCCGCAAAGGCGCCCTGGTGGGCATGAGCACCACCATCATGGACGGCGCCGAGGTCGGCGCGGGCTGCCTGGTGGCGGCCGGGTCCCTGCTGAAGGAGGGCTTCCAGGCCCCGCCCCACACCCTGGTGGCCGGCTGGCCGGCCACGGTGAAGGGCGAGCTCTCCCCCGGCCAACTGGCCCTGGTGGCCGGGGTCTGGCCCCGCTACGTCCGTTACAAGGAAGCCTATTTCAAGGACGGCTGGGCCATGGCGGCGGCGCCCCAGGCGCCTTTCCCGGAACCCGGATTCCTGGAAGGGCACCCCTTTCCATGACCCCGGCCGCCGATTCCGCATTTCTTCTGGCCCGGGAGCCCGGGTCTGCGGCTAGACTTTCCTTCTAATTATGCAAACGCTCATGAATCCCCTTCTGATCCTTCGTGTTCACACCGATCTGCGCCTGGGCTTCGGCCACGTGGCCCGGGCCCTGGTGCTGCAGGAACAATGGCGCGCCCTGGGCGGCTCGGCCTGCATCGCCGTTTCCGGCGACGAGCGGGCCCGGCGGGTGGGCGCCGGCCAGCACCCTTATCTTGACCAGCCGCTGCCCTGCGCCGCCGTGGACCTGGGCGAGGACCTGCACGCGGGCCTGCCCGACGAGCTGAAGGCCCGGGGCGCGGTGGTGCTGGTGGACCATTGGGAGGCCACCCCGGCCGAACTGCAGGCGCTCCGGCCGCTCAAGGTGGCCCTGATGGAGGATGAGACCGACGCCCACGAAAAGGCCGACCTCCTGTTCCAGCCTTTCCTGGAAGGGGTGAGCTGGCCGGTTTCCCCCCTCAAGATGGTCAACGGGCGCAAGGTGCGGCCCCTGGAGGCCCAGCACGGCGCCTGCCGGGTGCTGCGCGGCGCCCACTTCATCGTGGTGGACGGCCAGGCGCTCCAGGCCCGCCCGCGGCGCGAGCCGCTGCAGCCGCTGGCGGTGCACAAACTGCTGGTGACCTTCGGCGGCACCGACGGGCCGGGCCTGGCCCGGCGCGCCTTCCAGGTGCTCGCGGCGCTCACCGCCGGCGGCCGCTGGACCGGCACCTGCACCCTCCTGGCCCCCCAGGGCCTGGACCGGCCCCCCTTCCCCGGCTGCCGGATCCTGGCCAGCCTGCCCGGCCTCACCCGGCGCATCCCCGAGTTCGACGCCCTGTGGTGCGCCGGCGGGGTGACCCTGTCCGAGGCCATGTGCCTGGGCGTGCCGGCCGCCACCTGGGGCCAGAACGAACGCCAGCACTTCATGCTTTCCGATATCGCCCTGCACAACGGCTGCCTGGACCTGGGCCTGGGGCTCGACGCCGACCCCGTGGCCACCGCGGCCTCCCTGGAGCAGTGGCTCGGCCCCGAAGGCCAGGAGGCCCGCCAGGAGCAGGTTCGCGACGGCATGGCCCTGGTCGACGGCATGGGCGGCAACCGGGTCGCCCAGGAACTGTGGGCCCTGGCCGGTCAATGATGATTGTCATTGTAAAAACATCCCTTGACCCTCGCGGGGTAAGGCGATAAGGTTTTCTTTCTGCGCACCCCATGCAGGGTGGCGTTTTGAGTATGTCCTTACGGAAGTTTCGGAGTTTGGCCATGAGCACCTATTTCCCCAAAGGCCTGGATAAGATCGCTCGCAAGTGGTTCGTGGTGGATGCCACTGGACTGCCGGTGGGCCGGCTGAGCACGGTCGTAGCCGATGTGCTGTCCGGCAAGAGCAAGCCGACCTGGACCCCCTTTCTGGACATGGGCGACCATGTGGTGGTGATCAACGCCTCCAAGTGCGTCTTCACCGGAAAGAAGAACACCACCAAGATGTACCGGCGCACCACCACCCAGCCGGGCAGCATGGTCGAAGTTCGCGCCGACGTCATGAAGAAGACCTTCCCCAGCCGGATCATCGAGAGCGCCGTCAAGGGCATGCTCCCCAAGGGCCCCCTCGGTCGCGCCATGTATCGCAAGCTGAAGGTCTATGAGGGCGCCGAGCACCAGCAGGCCTCCCAGCAACCCGAACCCATGACCATCAAGCTGTAAACCTTACCGAGGCTATGACAATGGCGATTTCGCAAAACTACGGAACTGGTCGGCGCAAATCCTGCACCGCCCGCGTCTTCATGCGTCCCGGCACCGGCAAGGTCGTGGTCAACGGCCGCACCCTGGAGAACTACTTCCCCAACGCCGTGCTGCGCATGGTGGTGCACCAGCCCCTGGTGCTGGCCGACCTGGAGAACAAGTTCGACCTGGTCGTCAGCGTCGCCGGCGGCGGCCCCGCCGGACAGGCCTCGGCCATCCGCATGGGCCTATCCCGCGCCCTGCTCGGCTACAACGACCAGCTCAAGAGCATGCTGCGCCAGGCCGGCCTGCTCACCCGCGATCCGCGCATGAAGGAACGCAAGAAGCCCGGTCAGATGGGCGCCCGCCGCCGCTTCCAGTTCTCGAAGCGCTAGTCTTTGCCAAGGCTTTACCAATGCGGGGAGACATGTTCTCCCCGTCTTTGTCTTTGACGGGTTCCACCCCCATGGGCGGAACCGATTCGGGCGGGAGCATCCGCTTTCGCCTTTCATCCCAAGCGGCCTAGCCGCAACTCCAGGGAGGCCATCATGGCTGCCATTCAGATGAAGGAACTGCTCGAAGCCGGCGTGCATTTCGGGCACCAGACCAAGCGCTGGAACCCCAAGATGAAGAAGTACATCTTCGGGGCGCGCAACAGCATCTACATCATCGACCTGCAGAAGACCCTCCGGCTCTGGAACCAGGCCGCCAACTACCTGACCAAGTGCGCCAGCGAGGGCAAGACCTTCCTGTTCGTGGCCACCAAGCCCCAGGCCCAGGAATTGATCGCCGAGCAGGCCCAGCGCTGCGGCGCCTACTACGTGAACAACCGCTGGCTGGGCGGCATGCTGACCAACTTCTCCACCATCAAGAAGTCCCTGGACAAGCTGAAGGAGATCGAGGCCACCCTGAACGATCCGGCCCGCACGGCGGCGCTCTCCAAGAAGGAGATCCTCACCCTGACCCGCAGCAAGGAGAAGCTGGAAGCCTCCTTCGCCGGCATCCGCGACATGCGCGCGGTGCCCGACGTGATCTTCGTGATCGATCCGCACCGGGAGGACATCGCCGTCACCGAAGCGGTCAAGCTGGGCATCAAGCTGGTCGGCCTGGTCGACACCAACTGCGACCCCGACAAGATCAACTACGTGATCCCCGCCAACGACGACGCCATCCGCTCCATCCTGCTGTTCTCCGAGCGCGTGGCCGATTCCATCCTCGAAGGCCGCCAGTCCTTCCAGGACAAGAGCGAAAACGACGACATGAAGGCCATGATGGCCGAGAAGATGGAAGAAGGCACCGAGGCCTAGGCTTTTCAGACCAGCGGTCAGGCGTCGGCTTCCATTGCTGATTCCTGACCGCTCGACACTTCAATCCCAGATCAATTACAAGGAGTTTCCCATGGCTTATACCGCCCTGGATGTCAAAGCCCTCCGCGACAAGACCGGTCTCGGCATGATGGACTGCAAGAAGGCGCTGGAAGAGAACGGCGGCGACATGGAGAAGGCGATCGACTACCTGCGCAAGAAGGGCCTCGCGGCCTCGGCCAACAAGGCCAGCCGGATCGCCACCGAAGGCATCGTCGAATCCTACATCCACCCCGGCGGCCGGGTCGGCGTCCTGGTCGAAGTGAACTGCGAGACCGACTTCGTCGCCCGCACCGAAGCCTTCCAGCGCCTGGTGCGCGAGATCGCCATGCACGTGGCGGCCCACGACCCCCAGCCGCGCTTCGTCAACAAGGACGAGGTCACCCAGTCCTTCCTGGACAAGGAGAAGGAGATCGCCACCGAACAGGCCCTCGCCACCGGCAAGCCGGCCAACGTGGTGGAAAAGATCGTCGAAGGCAAGATGAACAAGATCTTCGAGGAAGTCTGCCTGCTCGAGCAGAAGTTCATCATGAACGACGATGTCACCGTCGCCCAGTACCTCTCCACCAAGACCGCCGAGATCGGCGAGAAGCTCAGCATCCGCCGCTTCACCAAGTATGTGCTGGGCGAAGGCCTGGAAAAGCGCAAGGATGATTTCGCCGCCGAAGTGGCCGCCCAGTCCGCCGCCGCCAAGTAGGACTGACCCAGAATAACAAATGACGAAAAGGCGGCCCCAGGCCGTCTTTTCCATGTTGCGAGGTGACCGATGAGCAAAGTCGCATGGTTGTTTCCGGGCCAGGGTTCCCAGGCGGTAGGCATGGGGGTGGATCTGGCCGCGGCCGAGCCCGCGGCCCGGGCCGTGCTCCAGGAGGCCGACGAGGCCCTGGGCTTCCCCCTTTCCGCCCTCATGGCCCAGGGGCCCGAGGACCAGCTGAAGCTCACCGAGCACACCCAGCCGGCCATCCTCACCCACAGCACCATGGTGGTCCGGGCCTTCGGGGCGCGCCTGCCCCGGCCTGATTTCGTGGCCGGCCACTCCCTCGGCGAGTACAGCGCCCTGGTGGCCAACGGCGCCCTGGAGTTCGGCCAGGCGGTGGCCACGGTGCGCGAGCGCGGCCGGGCCATGCAGGAGGCGGTGCCGGTGGGCGTGGGCGCCATGGCGGCGATCCTCGGCATGGGCGCGGCGGATGTGGAGGCGGTCTGCCGCACCGCCCAGACCCAGACCGGCCTGGTGGTGGTCCCGGCCAATTTCAACGGCCCCGGCCAGATCGTCATCGCCGGCCACGCGGAGGCGGTGGAGGCCGCCATGGAGCTGCTCAAGACCCGCGGTTGCCGCAAGATGATGAAGCTCCCGGTGAGCGCCCCCTTCCACAGCCCGCTGATGGAACCCGCCCGCCTGCACATGCAGCCGGTGCTGGAGGCGCTGGTGTTCGCCGCCCCGTCCTGCCCCCTGGCCAACAACGTCGACGCCGCCCTGGTGAGCGACCCGGAGCAGCTCCGGGACGGACTGGTGCGGCAGATCCCCGGCGCGGTGCGCTGGGAGGCCCTCACCGCCCTGCTGCTGGAGCAGGGCGTCACCAGCTTCTTCGAACTGGGACCCGGCAAGGTCCTGGCCGGCCTGGTGAAGCGCCAGGCCAAGGAGGCCGGGATCGAAGTGAAGGCCTTCTCCATCGCCGGACCCGAGGACTTCCTGGCCGCCAAAGCCTGATGGACCTCGTCTACCTGCACGGCTTCGCCTCCGGGCCCGCGGGCCGCAAGGCCGTCCACTGCCGGGCCTGGTGCGCCGCCCGGAACATCCCGTTCCACGCCCCGGACCTGAACCTGCCCGACTTCGAGCACCTGACCGTCACCGCCCAGGTGACGGCGGTGACGGCGCTGCTGCGGGGCCTGGCCGAGCCCCCGGTGGTGGTGGGGTCCAGCATGGGCGGCCTGGTGGGGGCCGCCGCGGCCAACCTGGGCGCGCCCATGGCCAGGCTGATCCTGCTGGCCCCGGCCTTCGGCTTCGCCCGGCGCAGGCTGGCCGGGCGGCGTTGGGCCGGCTACCGCAAGCGCGGCACCATGCCCACCTTCCACCACGCCCAGGGCCAGTGGCTCACTTTGGGGCCCGAACTGCTGCCGGACCTGCCCCAGTGGCAGGACGACGACCGCTGGCAGCTGACCGTGCCGGTGGCGATCCTGCACGGCCGCAAGGACGAATCGGTGCCGCTGGCCGAGAGCGAGGCCTTCGCCGCCCGGCATCCGGGCACCGTGCTGCGCGTGCTGGAGGACGACCACGGGCTGCTGGCCCCGGCTTCGCTGCTGGCCCTGGACGATCTGCTGGCTGAGGCTTTCCGCTAGAAGGCTCGCCTGAACCAGCCTGGAAGCAGTAGACTGCCCCGGTGCGAACCGTGCCTTTCCTGTTCAACATCATGCTGCTCGCCGCCCTGCAGCTTCCGGCCCAGGCCCCTGGCAGACTGGCGGGTGGGAAGGAGGCAGTCATGCAACTCGTTTCTCCCGATCTTGCTCCTGGCGCCGCGATCGCCAAGGCGTTCACCGCCGACGGCGCGGACCTCTCCCCGGCCTTGGCCTGGAAAGGCGCTCCTGAGGGCACACGAACCTTCGCCCTCATCGTCGATGACCCGGATGCCCCGGTGGGACTCTGGGTCCACTGGGTGGTTTTCGACTTGCCGGTGACGGTCACTGGGCTCGCCCAGGGTCAGGCACGTGCCGGCAACCTTTCCAACGGGGGCCGGCAGGGGCGCAACTCCTGGTCCCGTCTGGGATGGAACGGACCCTCGCCACCCCCCGGCCGACCTCACCGGTACTTTTTCAAACTCTATGCCCTGAGCGGAGCCCTGGGTCTGGAGCCGGGCGCCAGCGCCCAGGCGGTCAACGCGGCGATGGAGGGCAAGATTCTTGCGGAGACCAGCCTGATGGGCACATACAGCCGGTAGGCGGATCCGGCCCCAAAGGCACGATGGCGAGCGCACCCTTGCGGCCTCAGCCGAATGGTGCGATTTTTTGGCCTAAAGGTGGTACGAAATGCTTCCACGCCTTGTTCCAATTACTGACATGAAACGCCAACCCGGCAGGATCCTGGATGAACTCAGGCAGGATCGTGAGCTCATGGTAATCACCGAGCATGGCAAGGCCGCTGGCGTGTTGATGGATGTTGCCAGCTATGAGGCCATGGCGCGCCGAGCCCAAATTATTGAGGGGTTGAGCGAAGGAGAGCGGGATATTGCAGAAGGTAGAGTGCATACCTGGGAGGAAATCAAGGCGGAGCTTGAAACGTGGCGTCGCTGATTATCCTCTTCACCAGCCGTGCCCGTCGGGAAATGCGTGAAATCCTTGGTTTCATCGCCCAGGACAATCTGGATGCCGCTTCCAAGCTGGCCGAGCGAATCATCATGCGTCCTGAACGGTTGCTCCAGCCCAACCAGTTGGAAAATTGACCGTTCAGATCCAAAGCACCGGCAGCAGCCCCGCCGCCCCCAGCCCGGCCAGCAGCATGAGGCTCCAGCGGCCCGCCTTGTTCCGGGACAGCGAATAGGCGTAGCAGCCCTTGATCAGGTTGTTGCAGGCAGTGGCGATGAGGATGCCCATGGTGGCGATCTGCAGCGTGGTGGAGAGGCCCGCCTCGTGGGTCATGCCCATGATGAAGGGGTCCACGTCGGTCAGGCCCATGATGGCGGCCAGCGTGTAGATGCCCCGGCTGCCCAGGTAGGTCAGGGCCAGGTGGGTGGCGATCAGCATCAGCACGAACAGGATGGCGAACAGGAAGGCAGTGCGCAGTTCCAGTGGGTTGTGCGCCTGGGACGGGGCGGGCGGGTCCAGCAGCAGTTCGTCGGGCATCCGGTGCCAGAGCCAGCCGCCGAGGATGGCCAGGACGGCCAGCGCCGTGAAGGCCGGCGCCAGGGCCCGGGCCAGGGCCACGTTGAACAGCCAGACCAGGCCGACGATGCGCAGGTACATGAAGCCGGAGGCGGTCAGGATGCTGCCGGAATAGTCGTGCGGGTGGTGCCCGGTGGCGGCCCGCCGGGACAGCACCACCGTGGTGATGGTGCTGGAGTAGATCCCGCCGAGGGCCCCGGACAGGAAGATGCCGCCCCGCCCCTTCACCAGTTTCAGCAGCAGGTAGCTGGCGTAGGACACGCCGCTGACCGCCACCACCACCAGCCAGGTCTTGAACGGATTGATCAGGAACGGGCCGAAATCCTGGTTCGGCACCATGGGCAGGATCACCCAGGTGAGCAGCAGGAACTTGGTGAAAGCGGTGACCTCCTCCGGCTCGATCCGGTCGGTGAGGCCCTCCAGGGCCACCTTGAGTTCCAGCAGCAGCAGGCTCACGACCACCAGCGCGCTGGCGAACCAGATCATGCCCAGGTGCACCAGGGCGCCCACCAGGTAGACCACCAGCCCGGAAATCTCCGTGGTGATGCCCGCCTCGCTGCTGGCAATGATCTTGTGCCAGTACGAGACCACCATGAAGGCCCCCACCACCATGAGTCCCATGAGGACGCCGAAGACATTGTCGTGGCCGATCAGGGCCACCACGTAACCCATCATCCCCAGCAGCGGAAAGGTGCGCACCCCGCCGAACACCCGCTTGCCGCCACGCTTGAGCTCCTCGCGTTCCAGGCCGATCAGGAAGGACAGGAACAGGACCAGCACCAGCTGGTAGGCTTCGGCCGGAATCAGGGCGAGCAGTTGGGTTTGCACAAAAGACCTCGGCTGTCAGATGAGGGCTGAGCACGCTGTCATTGGGTGGGGTAAATCCTAGAGGGGTCCCATGAATAAGGGAACATTAAATATTGCTCCGCACTCCTAGATCCCCGGCCAGCCGCTCCCCTCAATCCTTCTTGACCGCCGCCTTGACCCCGTCGCCGACCGCCTTGGCCCCGTCCCTTACCCCTTCTGCCGCCTTCTTCGCCCCGCGCCCCACCGCCCGCCCGGCCTTTTTGGCGCCCTCCTTGACGGCCACAGCGCCGTCGCGCACAGTATGGCCGACCTTCACCCCGGCTTCACCGACGGCCCGGCCGGCCGACTTGAAGCTTTCCTTGATCTGCTCCTTGGGCCCTTCCTGGGCCCCCAGGCTGGGCACCGCGAGTGCCAGCCAGCCGCACAGCAGCAGTCGCAACATGGGTTGCCTCCCGCCGGCATTCTACCTTCATTTCATGATTGTTTGGCCAGGAAGCCGAGGATGATCGTGTTGATCTCCGCCGCCCTTTCCAGCACTACTACATGGCCGGCGCCCGGCACCAGATGGAACTCCGAGCCCTTGATGCCCTCGTGCATGATCTCGCCGTAGCGCCGGGGCTTCAGGATATCCAGCTCGGCCGAGGCGATGCAGGTGGGCACCCTGATCCTGCCCAGCTCGGCGGTGACGTTGAACTGCTTGAAGCAATCCAGCAGCCGCCCGGCGGCGCGCAGATCCAGGGTGGCGTAGCGCTCCTCGGCCATGGGGATCAGGTCGGCCCGCTGCACCAGGAAAGCCTCGGAATAGACGTCGGGGTAGGTCAGCCGGAAGAACGCCGGCCCGTCGCCGAGCCTGGCCGCCATGCTCCAGCGCTCGATCATGGCCAGGCACATCGGGTCGCTGTGCGAAACCGAGGCGATGATCACCAGCGAGCGGCAGCGCTCCGGGTGGTGGATGCCCATCATCAGGTTCAGCTCGCCGCCGTAGGAGGTGCCCACCAGGTGCGCCTTTTCCAGCCCCAGGCCGTCCATCAGACCGAGCAGATCGTAGGTGTGCAGGGCGAAGGTGTACTCGCTGTCGGGATGCTCGCTCTGGCCCTGGCCGCGCATGTCGTAGGTCAGCACCCGGTAGCGCCGGGACAGGGCGGGCAGCTGCATGGCCCAGGAAGTGGTGTTCATGAACACGCCGTTGTTCAGGATGACCAGCTCGCCATCCTCCGGCCCGTGGAACTTGTAGTAGAGGTTGACCCCGTTGACGCGCAGGTGTGGCATGGTTCAGGCCCTCCGGGCTTTGGCGCGCAGCTTGCCCACGATTCCCGTGGGGAAGCGGTACACGCTCAGGACAAACAACAGGCCCAGCCAGAGCAGCCAGCGGTCCGGGTTGACCAGATCGCGCAGGAGCGGCACCTTGACCAGGCCTTCGCTGGCGAATTTCATCACATCCTGCAGGTAGTTCTCCACCAGGATGAACAGGGTGGCGCCGAGCACCGAGCCGTACAGGGTGCCCATGCCGCCGATCACCACCATGAGCAGGATGAACAGCATGATGTCGAACGAGAGCGTGGTGTCGGGGCCGCTGTAGCGCAGCCACAGGGCCAGCAGCGCCCCCGCCAGGGTCGCGAACAGCGCGGCCAGCACGTTGGAGCTGGTGCGGTAGGCGACGATCCGGTAGCCCAGCGCCTCGGCCCGGAAGGCGTTCTCGCGGATCGCCTGCAGCACCCGGCCGAACGGCGAGTTGACGATCCGCAGCATGATCAGGAACAGCGCCACCGCGCAGGCGAACACCAGGTAATAGGTGATCAGCCGCCCGTTCAGGTCGACCCCCAGGAACGGCTTATCCCAGAGCGCGAAGCCCGGCGACAGCAGCTCGGGCACCTTGAAGGTCAGGCCGTCCTCGCCGCCGGTGAAGTCGGACAGCTGGGAGGCCAGGGTCTGGATGGCGGTGGCCACGGCCAAAGTGATCATGGCGTAGAAGATCGCCTTCACCCGAAGGCTGAACAGGCCGATCAGGAAGGACAGCACCAGGGACACCAGGAGCGCGCAGACGACCCCCACGGCCACCGCGGTCCAGGTGGGTCCGAGCCGGGTCAGGGCGATGGCCACCCCGTAGGCGCCGATGCCGAAGCACACCGTGTGGGCGAACGAGATGATCCCGGTGTAGCCCAGCAGCAGGTCGAAGCTGGCCGCCAGCACGACGAACACGCAGATCTTGGCGGCCACGTTGAGCGCCTTCACCCCGTGGAAGACGAAGGGCGTGAACAGCAGCCCGGCGAAGACCACGATCAGCAGCAGCCAGAGCACCCGGCTGCGGGGCAGGTCGCCGGAGAGCAGGCGCTTGAGGATCATCGTTTCACCACCGGATAGAGCCCCTGGGGCCGCCACAGCAGGACGATCACCATCAGGAGGATGTCGGAGAACAGCGCCACTTTGGGGGCGAGGAAGCCGGCGTAGTTGCTGACCAGCCCCACCATCAGCGCGCCGATGAAGCAGCCGCCCACCGAGCCCATGCCGCCGATGATGATGACGATGAGCAGCAGCACGTTGATCGCGCTGCCCATGCCCGGGTTGATGCTCTGCTGGTACAGGCCCCACATAACCCCGCCCAGGCCCGCCAGGGCCGCCCCGGCCATGAACACTCCGACGAACAGCCGGCCGATGCGGTAGCCCAGGCTTTCCACCATTTCGCGATCATGCACCCCGGCCCGGATGAGCAGGCCGATCTTGGTCCGGCTCAGCACCCAGTACATCACCCCGAACACGCCCAGACCGATGACCACCGCGATCAGCCGGTATTTCTCCACCGCCGCCTCGCCGAACAGCAGCGAGCCCTGGAAGGCGGTGGGCAGCAGCAGCGGGATGGCCTGGGCGCCCCAGACCACCTTGATCAGCTCCACGCCCACGATCATGCCGCCCATGGTGATCATGATCTGCTTCAGGCCCTGGCCATAGACCGGGCGGATGATCACCCGCTCGAACACCAGGCCGACCAGGCCGACCACCAGCATCGCCACCAGGATCGCCAGTGCCAGCGCCGACAGGTTGGGCAGCAGCGCGGGGCTGGTGGTCCAGTTGGGCATCCGGCTGAGCACTGTGGAGGCCAGGAAGGCGCCAAGGGTGATGAAGATGCCGTGGCCGAAGTTGAGCACGTCCATCAGGCCGAACACCAGGGTCAGGCCCGAAGCGATGATGAAGATGATCAGGCCCATGGCCAGGCCGGCGAAGGTGAGGGTGACCCAGGTGGAAAGCGAGCCCACCAGCGGCATGGCCACCAGCGCCAGGGCCGGGATCAGCAGCAGCGGAATGCGGTCGAGCCTGACCTTGGCCAGCTCGTCCGGTACCGTCGGGATGGAAGAACTCATCTGCGCTCCTTCAGTCATTGATGGGACGCCAGCGAGAGGCCGAGCAGGCGCTGCTGCAGGGGCTCGTCCCCGGCGAGGGCGGCCATGGTGCCGGTGTGGACGATCCGGCCGCCGTCCATCACGGCCACCCGGTCGCCGAGCTGGCGCGCGAAATTGAAGTTCTGCTCCACCAGCAGGATGGTGGTGTCGGTCCGTTTGAGTTCCCGGAACGCCGCGATCATGTTCTGGATGATCACCGGCGCCAGGCCCTTGCTCGGTTCGTCGATCAGCAGAAGCTTGCGCGGCTCGATGATGGCCCGGGCCACCGCCAGCATCTGCTTCTGCCCGCCGGACAGCAGCCCGGCCGGATGCTGCCAGAACTTCTTCATGGCAGGGAACAGCTGGAACACCCATTCCAGCCGCTTCGGGTCGATCAGCTCGGCCCGCCTGGCGCCCCTGGCGGCCAGCAGCAGGTTCTCGCGCACCGTCAGGTCGGCGAAGATGCCCATGTTCTCGGGCACGTAGGCGATGCCCTGGCGGGCGATCTCAGGCGTGGCGCGGGTGTGGATGGCCTGGCCCTCGAACCGCACCGACCCGCCGGAAGCCCGCCACAGGCCCATGATGGTGCGCAGGGTGGTGGTCTTGCCGGCGCCGTTGCGGCCGAGCAGCACGGTGAACTCCCCGTGGTTGATCTCCAGATCGACCCCGTGGAGGATGTGATAGGCCCCGATGTGGGTGTGCACCCCGTCCAGTTGCAGCAGCGGCGCGCTCATGGCTTCACCTCAAGCCCGAGATAGGCTTCCTGCACCACCGGCATGGCGATCACCGCGGCGGGTTCGCCGTCGGCCACCAGGGCGCCGTTGTGCAGCACGACGATGCGGTCCGAGAGTTCCCGGACCACGTCCATCTTGTGTTCGACCAGCAGGATGGTCTTGTCGCTTCGGGTCTTCAGGGCGCGGATCAGGTCGAGGATCACCGGCACCTCGTCCACGCTCATGCCGGCCGTGGGCTCGTCGAACATGAACACGTCGGGTTCCAGCGCCATGAGGATGCCCACTTCCAGCTTGCGCTGGTCGCCGTGGGCCAGCGCCGCGGCCGGAACATCGCGTTTGGCGGTGAGGGCCACCGTCTCCAGCACCTCCTCGGCCCGGCTGATCAGTTCCTTGTGGTCGCTCCAGATGCTCCATAGGTTGCCGCCCAGATGGTGGCGCGACTGCACCGCGAGCCGCACGTTCTCCATGACGCTGAGGTAGGGGAAAAGGTTGGTCAGCTGGAAGGCCCGGCCGATGCCCCGGCGGCTGCGCCTGGCCGCGGAAAGGGAACTGATGTCTTCCCCGCCCAGCGACACCGTCCCGGCGCTGGCCTTCAGCTGGCCGGAGATCAGGTTGAAATAGGTGGTCTTGCCGGCGCCGTTGGGACCGACGATGGCGGTCAGCGTACCAGGCGCGAAGCCGCAGGACACGTGGTCGACCGCCACGTGGCCGCCGAAGCGGATGGTGAGATCTTGGGTTTCCAGGGCGAAATTCATTGTCACTCGTGGGGCTGGACTTGGGAGGCAAGGACGGAACTCGGCCGCCCGCTGGTCGAGACCCGCGGGCGGCCGGCTCCAGTCAGGTTCAACGCTTGTTGCGGATCGGGATGTTCATGTCCGCGATCTTGATCTCCCGGACCAGTTCCGGAATCGCCCAGGCCACTTTGGGATCGACCTTGATCTTGAAGTGGTACATGGACTGCAGGGCCTGGTGGTCCTCCTTGCGGAAGGTCATCTTGCCCTTGGGCGTCTCGAAGGACATCCCTTCCATGGTGGCGATCAGTTTTTCCGTGTTGGTGTTGCCGCCGGTCTTGTTGAGGGCTTCGCAGATGGCCAGCCCGGCGCACATGCCGCCCGCGGTGAAGAAGTCGGGCGGCGCGTTGAACTGCTTCATATGCTCGGCCACCAGCCACGTGTTGATGGGATTCTTGGGAATCTCATAATAGTAGTAGGCGGAGCCTTCCATGCCGGGGAAAGCCTTGTAGTTGGCCAGCGCGGGCAGGATGTTGCCGCCCGTGGCGATCTCGATGCCGAAGCGCTTGGGGTCCATATCGGCGATCTTGAAAGGATTGCCGCCCCCCGCCCAGTTGATGAAGATGACCTTGCGGCCCGGCTTGTTCTTGAGCGCATCGAACAGGCGCTGGGCGCCCGCGGTGAAATCGGTGGTGTTGAGCGGGAGGTATTCCTCGTGCACCAGGGTGGCGTTCTTCAGGGCGCCTTTGAAGGCGACGACGAAGTCCTTGCCGAAGGAATAGTCCTGGGCCAGGGTGGCGATGGAAGTGCCCTTCTGGTCCAGGGCGACAGCGTTGGAGATCGCATCCTGGGAAGAATTGCGGCCGGTGCGGAAAATATAGCGGTTCCACTTGTCGCCGGTGATGGAATCGGCAACGGCCGGCTCCACGACAAGGATCTTCTTGTACTCCTCCGCCACCGGGAGCATGGCCAGGGCCACGCCGGAACTGGTGGGACCGACCGCGATGTCGCACTTGTCGTCGGCGAAGGCCGAGGCTAGCAGGGACTTGCCGACGTCCGGCTTGCCCTGGCTGTCCTTCTCGATCACCACCAGCTTGTGCCCGTTGATGGCCATGGTGCCCTTGGTGGCGTAGTTCAGGCCCATCATCAGGCCGACCTGGGTCTGCTTGGCATAGGCTTCCAGCACGCCGGTCTTGTCGCAGATGTGGGCGATCTTGATGTCCTGGGCGGCGAGGCCGGAACCCAGGGTCAACGCGGCCAGAAAGCTGCAGAGGCGGGAAGGCAAAGTGTATTTCATAATTGCTCCTCCTTTGGTCCAGACGGGCGGTCGATGACCGCCCGCCGAATGTTTGCAAATTCCCGCTTAGTCTAGAACCAGTAGTTCAGGATAAGGCCAACCTGCTTCCAGGCCTCGCCGGGCAGGATGAAGCTGCCGCCGAAGGGGCTGTAGCCGGTGAGGAAGGGCTGGTAGTAGGCCTGGGAATCGTTCTTCACGTTGGTGTAGTAGAGGCCCAGGAAGGCGCGCGAGGTGAGGGCATAGTCGTAGATCAGGTTGTACTGGGTCATGCCGGTGTTGGAGAGGCCGGAAGTGTTGCCGGCCTTGCCATAGTTGAAGTAGACGCCATGCTTGTCCCAGTTGTAGGACAAGGGGATCAGGTAGGAGGAGCGCTTGGCGTCGGAGAGCGCGGCGCCGGTGGAGATGCCGTTGATCTGATCGCTGTGGTCGTAGACCAGACCGAACTTGAAGCCTTCGATCTTGTAGGAAACGCCCAGGCGGTTGGCCTTGAGCTCGGTGTTGGCCGCGCTGGCCGCGACGCCGGCCATCTTCTGGTCCAGGTAGCTGCCCATGGCGGTGAAGCCGTGGCCCACGTAGGCGACCCGGGCATAGACGGTATTGCCGATCTCGTAGGTGGAACCGACGGTGGTCACGCCTGCCATGGGGGTGGCGCCCGCGGGGTTCTTGCTGTAGGCGAGGCTGAAGTTCAGCATGCTCACGTCATCGACCTTGAAGGTGGGCGAGTCGTAGCGCACGACGTTGCGGGAGCGGGTGTTGCCCAGGATCTGCCTGGTCGTGGGCGTGAAGACGCCGGTGGCTGGCGTGACGCTGCCGGTCATGTAGGTGGACAGGACATTGAAGGTGGCCAGGCCGTTGGCGTCCCAGATCCGCTGGCCTTCGCCGGGGGCTTCAAGGCTGGGTGCCAGGTAGCCGGAGGAGATGGTGTCGGTGTAGTAGAGGGTGGACTTGCCGACCACGATGGTGCCGTAGGGCGAAGAGACGCCGCCCCAGGTGTCACCGTCAGCGAAGCCGCTGGCGTCATTCACCGCCAGGCCGGTGGGGGCCGGGCCTTGACCCGGGAAGGAGGGGAGCAGCGGATCGCCCGGCCGTACGTTCGCGGTGAAGCGGCTCTCCATGCGGAAGATGACATTCCACCCGTCGGTGATTTTGGACACGCTGGAGATGATCAGCCGGGACGTGTTGTCGTCGACGTGGTACTCGGAGGGCAGCTGGCGGTTGGTGGCCGCATTGCCCTGGCTGATCTGGGAGTCCTTGATGCCGACGCTCAGCAGACCGCTGATGGTGATGTTGGTGTTGGCCGTGACCTGGAGGGGGGCGACCTGAGCGGGGAGGGCCGTGGCAAGCATCGATACCGCGGCCGCGATGGTGAACTTGCAATTCATTTTGGCTCCTTTCAAGCGTTTTGGATGGGGGCTTGTGGAAACCCGCGATCCGGGGGGGTGGAGGGGGCTTGCGCTGCTGTGGCGGTCAATCCCGGTGGGAACAGGCACATGCCGGGCCATGGGGAGGGGTGTGGTCAAGGCATGATGAAGGCGGTGGCAGCCTGGTTGTAGCCGACCCCCGAGCCGACCAGGACGAGCCGGTCGCCGGAGTGGATCCTGCCCTTGGCCATGGCGTCATGCAGGGCCATGGGGATGCAGGCTGAGCCGGTATAGCCCCATGCTTCCATGATGGTGTGGGTCTTTTCCATGGGCAGGCCGAGGTCGCCCATCACCAGGTCGATGGAACCTTTGCGCACCTGGGTGAAGATGATGAAGTCGATGTCGGGGACCTGGAACCCGCAGCCGGCGGCCAGCTTGCGCACCAGGCGCGGCCAGCCCTCGTGGTTGATCTCGGGCGGATAGCGTTCGATCATGCGCACCTGGGTCCGCCCTGCCTGCACCGATGCCACGGTCGCGGGTTCGTAGGTGCCGCCGGAATAGATGCCCCAGTTCTTGTGATAGGCGCCTCCGGCCTGGGCGGCGCTGCCGACGAAGCCCGGCCGGTCCGAGGCCGCCAGCACCACGGCGCCGGCGCCATCACCGTAGAAAAAGCTCATCGGATCATTCGCCGCGGCCAGCTTGTGCATGAGGTAGACCCCCACCACCAGGACCGTCTTGATGGCGGGGTTGGTGGCGATCCAGCCGGCGCCGCAGGCCAGGCCGGTGGGGAACGAGGCGCAGGCGCAGCCGATGTCGAAGGTGCCGGCGTTCACCGCGCCCAGCTTGTGCTGCAGCACCACCGAGGTGGCCGGGGTGATGTAATCCGGCGAATCGGTGCCGAGGATGATCAGGTCCACGTCCTCGGGCTTGAGGTCGGCCCGTTCCAGCGCCTGCCGGGCCGCGGGCAGCGCCACGTCAGAGGTCGCCCAGTCGTCCGGCGCCCACCAGCGGCACTGGATGCCGGAAGCAGCCTCCATGTTGTCCACGAAATCCGGGATGTGGGCGAAGCGTTTGCGCAGGTCGTCGTTATGAACTTTGATTTCGGGAAGGTAGCTGCCCGTCGAGGCAATCGTCGCGAAACGGTCCATCATGGCTCCTGATGTCGGCATGAGTTTCCATGGCCTACCCGGCCCATGCGGCCGTCGACCAGGGATCAAGAGAAGCGGGTGGAATAATTTAAAACCGGACGTTTGGTTTGCTTTGTGGTGATTTGGCCACGCACCCGATTTCGTGTCAAGCACAAAAAATGCGGGCGCTGTCATTTATTTTAAATAGTGAAAATATTATAGATAATATCGGGTCAACGGGTCCTGGCCGCCTTGGGCCGGGCGTCGTCGTGCTGGAACATGCCGTCGCGCAGGATCTTGGCCATCTCGGTGATGGTGGATGAGGTTTCCATGCCGAACTGCCGGGGGACGCCGAACAGGATCTCCACGGCGAAGTAGTGCAGGAAGACCCGGCTGGCCAGCATCAGCGCCGTGTTCGCATGGATGCCGGGCGCCAGCCGATGCTTCAGCGCGTCGCCCGGGAAATTCCGCTTGATCACCGCGTTGAACCGGTCCGACATCTCCGAGTAGAACTTGCGGATGTGGGTGCCTTCGAACTCCACCACGTCGATGTAGATCAAGGCCACGTACGGCTTGTATTGGAGCACGCTCTCCTCGGTGGCCCGGGCCAGGGCCTCCAGGTCGTCCGGGAAGGCGCCGGCCGCCAGGGCCTTGTTGAACGGGAAATCGGGTCTGTCGATGGCCTGGAAGTACTGGTCCAGCAGGGTCCGGAACAGGGCCTCCTTGTCGGGGAAGTGGTGGTAGACATTGCCGGTGGACAGGCCGGCCTCCGCGGCGATCTCGCGGATGCTGGTGCCCCGGTATCCCTGCTTGGAGAAAAGCCGAAGGGCAGCCTGCAGGATGGCGGATTGGCTCCGTTCCGACTTTGCCTCTTGCATGAGTTTCAAGGGAGGACTCCTGCCATCAGGTTATGAGTCAATGAAACCGGGTGTCAATATGCATAAAATTTTAATACTCTACCTGAGTGATATCAGAGTTTCAACTCCATTAAGTCTTAATTTTTATCCTGGAATAGCAAGAGTTACCCTGCGGAATAGGGGACTTCCGCGTGCCAAGGTCCGGGCGAGCAAGGCTGTTCAAGCCCATATTAGATGCCATTCGTCTGGTTTCATCAAAAAAAAGTCTTTCACCGGCATTTTGGCGACCGCTATCGTCCGGTTACAGGCGTCAGGTCTCTTCGACATGAAAAGCAAATCCCAGCGGACGACCGCGGGCAGCCATTAGAACCTAATAACGAAGTTCATCCGCACGGATCAGCTCGCGGCGCCCAGCTCGCCCAACGGGTCCTGGCATACCGGAAAGGCAGAACCGACATGAGCCTACTCACCCCCGAACAGAAGCAGATCCAGCAGGCGACCAAAGCCTTCGTCGCCGAGCACATCATCCCGTTCGCCGCCGAGTTCGACCGGACCGGGGAATTCCATCCCTTCCTGCTGGACGCCGCCCGCGAGAGCAAGATCTTCGCCATGGCCGTGCCCAAGGAATACGGCGGGCTGGATTACAGCGCGCTGACCCAGGCCCTGGTGCTGGAGGAATGGGGCTACGGCTGCGCCGGCATGGGCACGACCCTTGCGGCCAGCGTCCTGAGCATGGACTCGGTGCTGGTGGCCGGGACCGAGGCGCAGAAGCGGGCGTTCTTCGAGCCCATGGTGCGCGGGGAAATCGGCTCCTTCGGCCTGACCGAACCCAGCGCAGGGTCCGACGCCGGCAACGGCAAGTCCACGGCGGTCAGGGTGGGCGACGAATATGTGCTCAACGGCAGCAAGTGCTGGATCACCAACGGCAGCTATTCCACCGTGTTCGTGATCTACGCGCTCACCGATCCCGCGGCCGGCATGAAGGGCATCAGCGCCTTCATCGTCGAGAAGGGAACCCCGGGCTTCACCATCGGCACCGTGGACCACAAACTGGGCATCCGCAGCTCCAACACGGTCGAGCTGCTGTTCAAGGACGTCCACATCCCGGCCGCCAACCTGCTGGGGAATCCAGGCGAGGGCATGAAGATCGCCATGAAGACCCTGGACATGGCCCGCCCGGCCATCGCCTCCCTGAGTCTGGGCCTGGCCCAGCGGGCCCTGGACGAATGCGTCAAGCACCTGCAGCAGCAGTACCCGGAAAAGGCCCAGCCCGGCCAGACCCTGCAGTTCAAGCTGGCCGACATGCGCATCGAGATCGAGGCGGCCCGGCAGCTGCTCTACCACGCCATGAGCCTACGCGACGCCGGCCTGCCCTACTCCGCCGAGTCGGCCATGACCAAGACCTTCAGCTCCGACATCGCCATGAAGATCACCACCCAGGCGGTGCAGCTCATGGGCAGCTTCGGCTACACCACCGGCATCGCCAAACTCATGCGCGACGCCAAGATCATGCAGATCTACGAAGGTACGAACCAAATCCAGCGGCTGGTGATCTCCCGCGCGGTGCTGGCGCCCGCGCGGCCCGCAGTCGCAGTCCAGAAAGGCGGCAACTAGATGAGCATCCTCCTGACCGAAGAACAAGAACTCATTGGCCAGAGCGCCCGGGATTTCGCCAAGGAATACCTGGAGCCCATCGCGGCTGAACTGGACCACACCGGCCAGTTCCCGGCCAAGGTGGTCAAGCAGTTGGCGGCCCAGGACTTCCTCGGCCTGTTCCTGGCCGGCGAGTATGGCGGGGCCGAGGCCGGCTTCATCAGCCTGGTGGAAGTGGTGGAACACCTGTCCCGGGCCAGCGCGGCCGTGGCCTCCATCCTGGTCAACCACTCCCTGGCCGCCTACGCCGTCCAGCGCTGGGGCACAGCCGGACAGAAGCAGGAGATCCTGCCGGCCCTGGCCTCGGGCGCAACCCTGGGCGGGTTCGCGGTGTTCGAGCATGGCCCCACGCCCGGCGTCGGGCCCGATGCCCTGATCGCGACCAAGCACGCCGCGGGCTGGGCGCTCAAGGGCACCAAGGCCTATGTGCGCAACGCCGGCGCGGCGGATGTCTATGTGGTGATGGCCTGCACCGACCCCGCTGCCGGGGCCAAGTCCCAGGCGGCCTTCATCGTCAGCGGCAAGGCCATCGGCCTCACCGTGGGCCCGCTGGCCGAGACCATGGGCCTGAAGGGCTGCCCCGTGGCCGACCTGGTGTTCGACGACGTGGTGGTGGCGGACTCGGCCCTGCTGGCCGGCGCCGACGGCCAGACCATCGTCACCGAGACCCTGGCCATCGGCTCCTTGATGGAGGCCGCGCAGACCGTGGGAATCGGCCAGGCCGCCGTCGAGCACGCGGCAGCCTACTCCAAGACCCGGGTTCAGTTCGGCCGGCCCATCGCGGCCCTGCAGGCCATCCAGACCCTGCTGGCCGAAACCGCGGCCGACTGCCACCTGGGCCGGCTGGGCGTGCGCTACGCCGCCAAGCTCCTGGACGAGGGCCAGCCGTTCCTGGTGGAAGCCGCCATGGTCAAGCAGTTCCTGGCCCGCAACGGCTCGAAGCTGCTCATCGACACCGTGCAGGTGGAAGGCGGCTTCGGCTACTCCGAGTTCATGCCGCTGCCCCGCCTGTTCCGGGACATCGCCGGCACCACCCTGCTGGACGCTCCCGCCGACTATCCGGAAAAAATAATCGCCGCAGCATTGCTGGCTTAGCAAGGGAACCCGAATGCCAAAGCTTCTCGTTTGCTACAAGTGGGTCCTCAACGAGCAGGACATCAAGATCCGCCCCGACGACCTGAGTCTGGACACCAGCCGGGCCAAGGGCAAGATCAGCGACTTCGACCGCAACGCGATCGAGGAAGCCAGCCTGATCGTGGAACAGCAGGGCGGCACCGTGGACGCGCTGTCCTACGGCACTGCCGCGGTCAAGCAGTCGGTCAAGGACGCGCTGTCGCGCGGCCCGAGCCGGCTGCTCTGGGTCGGCGACCCGTCGGCGGAAGACGCCGACGCCTTCGTCATCGCCAATGTCCTGGCCGCGGCCATCCGCCAGCACGGGCCGTACGACCTGGTCCTGTGCGGCGAGGGCAGTTCCGACATGTTCTACCAGCAGATTCCGGCCCGCCTGGCGGCGCTGCTGGAGCTGCCCTGCGTCAGCTTCGTCCAGAAGATGACGCTGGAAGGCGGCACGCTGTTGGCGCAGCGCTACCTGGGCGACTGCACCGAGCAGGTGAGCGTGACCGGCCCGGCGGTGGTGAGCGTGCTCAGCGAGATCAACAAGCCGCGCATCCCCAGCCTCAAGCAGGTGCTGGGCGCGGCCAAGAAGCCCAGCGAGGAGATCCCCCTCGCCAGCCTCGGCCTCGGCGCCGGGGACCTCACCCCCAGGGCCGTGCGCAAGTCCCCCAAGGGCTTCCTGATGAACCGGAAGAACGTGATCTTCAAAGAGACCGACGCGGCAGCCAATGTCGCCAAGCTCGTTGCCAGCCTCGCCAGCGAAGGCTTGCGCTAAAGGAGCCCCACCATGGCAGGAACATTCATTTTTTCCGAAGACCCGGCCCTGGCCCGGCAGTTGCTGACACCGGCCCTGGCGCTGGGCCGGCCGGTGGTGGCACTGACCACCGATCCGGCCGAAGCCCAGACGCTGGCCGCCCTCGGCGCCAGCCGGGTGCTGCTGCTGAAGGCGGCGGCCACCAGCCCCGAGGCGCTGGCCCCGGCCATCGGCGCGCTGCTGGCCCGGGAACAGGCCGAGGTGGTGCTGGTGGGCGGAACTCTGCGCGGCAAGCACCTGGCGGCTTTCGTCGCCGCCGCGCTCAAGGCCGGCCTCACCACCGACGCCAAGGCCCTGGCCATGGCCGACGGCCGGCTGGAGACCCAGCGCATCCTCTACGCGGGCCTGGCGGTTTGCACCGAGGTGGTGGCGCTGCCGGCGGTGGCGACCATCCCCCAGCGCACCTTCCTGGCCCCGGCCCCGGCCGCCCAGGCCGGCACGGTGGAAACCGTCGAGGTCCAGGCCGACGCCCGGATCACGGTGCTGAGGACCACCCCGGTGGCCAGCGAAGGCGTGGACATCAGCGCGGCCATCAAGCTGGTCTCGGTGGGCCGCGGCTTCGCAAAGAAGGAGGACCTGGCCCTGGCCAGGGACCTGGGCGCGGCCCTGAAGGCGGAACTGGCCTGCACCCGCGGCATCGCCGAGGACGAACACTGGCTGCCCATCGAGCGCTACATCGGCATCAGCGGCCAGACCGTGAAGCCCGAGCTCTACCTGGCGGTGGGACTGTCCGGGCAGGTGCAGCACATGGTCGGCTGCCGGGAGTCCAAGGTGATCGTGGCCATCAACAAGGACGAACAGGCGCCGATCTTCGAGGCCGCCGACTACGGCATCGTCGGGGATCTGTACACGGTGCTGCCGCTGCTCACGGCGGCTCTGAAGAACTGAGGGACCCAATGGCTGAAGAGGATTTCGACGCGATCGTGGTGGGCGCCGGCCCGGCCGGTTCCGCCTGCGCCTACACCCTGGCCAAGGCCGGGAAGAACGTCCTGCTCCTGGAGCGGGGCGACAGCGCCGGCGCCAAGAACGTCAGCGGCGGCCGCCTCTACACCTACGCGCTGGAACTGGTGGAGCCCGGGCTGACCCGGCGGGCGCCGCTGCAGCGCAGGATCGTCCGGGAGCAGATCATGCTCCTCAGCGAAGGCCAGGCCACCACCATCGACCACCAGGAATACGGCAGGCCGGCCCAGTCCTACTCGGTGATCCGGGCCACCCTGGACGAGTGGTTCGCCGGCGAAGTGGAAGCCCAGGGCGCGAGCGTGGTTCCAGGGATGCGGGTGGACGGCCTGCTGGAGGAGAATGGCCGGATCGTCGGCATCAAAGTGGGCGAGGACGAGATGCGCGCCGGCATCGTGGTGGCGGCGGACGGGGTCAACTCCCTGCTCGGCCAGCAGGCCGGGCTGTTCCCGGATGTCCCGGGGCGCGCGGTCGGGGTCGGCGTGAAGGAGACCATCGAGCTGCCGTCGGCGGTCATCAACCAGCGCTTCGGGGTCGGGGACGGCGAGGGCGCCGCCCGGGTGGCCATCGGCTGCACCGAGGGCATCTCCGGGGGCGGGTTCCTCTACACCAACCAGGACAGCATCTCCCTGGGCATCGTGTTCAACCCGGAGCAGGCGGCGCGCAACGGCCGCCAGATCCAGGAGATCTTCCAGGACTTCAAGCTGCATCCGGCCATCGCCGCGCTGATCGAAGGCGGCACCAGCCGGGAGTACGGCGCCCACCTGGTGCCGGAAATCGGCCTGCACGGCGTGCCCGGGCGGCTGTACCGGGATGGCCTGCTGGTGGTCGGCGACGCCGCCCAGTTCGGCATCAACACCGGCATGATCATCCGCGGCATGGACCTTGCGCTGGTGAGCGGCCTGGCCGCGGCCCGGGCGATCCTGCAGGACGGGGACCCGGGCCCGGCCTACATGGCGCAGCTGGAGGAGCTCATGCTGCTGCCCAACCTGAGGGCCTACGCGGAGTTTCACGGGATCTTCGGGATATCCCGGATCTTCAAGGAATACCCGGACCTGGCCAACGAGGCGCTGCGGTTCCTGTTCAACGTGGACGGCCAGGTGCCGCCGCCGATGCTCAAGCAGCTCAATGCCATCGTCAAAAGCAAGGTGTCCTACGGCCAGCTGGCCAAGGACGCCTGGAAGGGATACCGAAGCGTATGAGCATCAAGCGATTGAGCCCGGAAGAACTGCTGGCCCTGGACCGCTTCGCGGTGGACGAGGGCAACCCGCACATCCTGGTGGACAAGGCCATCTGCGCCCGCTGCGCGGAACGCCCGTGCCTGGTGGTTTGCCCGGCACGGTGCTACCAGATGAAGGATGACCAGATGCACTTCGAGTACGCCGGCTGCCTGGAGTGCGGCACCTGCCGGGTCATGTGCGCCGACAAGGGCGTCACGCAATGGAATTATCCCAGGGCCACCTTCGGGGTGACCTATCGGGAGAGCTAGAACCAACCAAAAGGAGCACCACCATGGAAACAGCAGCAATGACGGCACCCTTCAGCGTGGGCCAGACCTGCACCTACGAGCAGGTCATCGATGACCAACTGGTCCGGGGCTTTGCCAAGCTGAGCGGCGACTGCAATCCGATCCACCTCGACGACGAAGTCGCCAAGAAGAGCAAGTTCGGCCAGCGCATCGCCCACGGCGCGATCCTGTTCGGCATCGTCTCCAAGGTCCTGGGCATGGACATGCCCGGCGTCGGCACGGTCTACCTCGGCCAGACCTGCAGCTTCAAGCTGCCCGTGTTCATCGGCGACAAGGTGACCCTGGTGGCCACGATCGTCGAGCTCCTGCCCAAGAGCATCGCCCGGATCTCCACGGTGATCAGCAAGCAGACCGGCGAAGTGGTCATGGACGGCATGGCCGAGGTCAAGCTCCCCGGGTGGCTGTTCAAAGCCTAGCCCGGGATGGCACGGTGGGGCCTCCGGATGGGTACCGCCCAGATGGCGGACCGGTACCGGATGCCGCCCGTGCCTGATTGGCTTCTGCCCCGGATCAGTATTCCTTGAGCAGGTCCTGCTTCTTTTGTCTGTATTCCTCTTCCGTGATGAGGTTCTGCTCCCGGAACCGCTTGAGGCCCAGCAGGCGCTCCTCCACATTGGCAGGGACCGCGGGCTTGGCCGTCGGCGCGGGTTCGGCGGCCGGGACCGGAGCGGCCGGCTCCAGGGGGAGCACCAGCCAGTCCGGCCTGCGCGCTTCGGCGCCGGGCGCATGCAGGACTTCGCTGCCGGCCGTGGCGCGGGACCCGTAGGTGAATGCGGGCATCTGGTAGTTGGTATGGTAGCCGTAGACCCAGTCCAGCCGGGCCTCGCGGACAATCAGGTTGAGCTTGCCGTCCTGGGCGAACACCCGCGCCGTCACGCCCACCGGCACGTCAAAGAAGGTCTGCTTCCTCCTGCAGGTGCTGATGATTTCCAGGTCCTCGCCCGGCTCGGCCAGGGCGAGGGCTTCGGCCACGGCCTTGCCCAGGGTGGCGGCCTCTTCCTGGGCGAACAGGGGCTCGTCCGCGGACCGGACCCGCACAGTGACCTGGCCCAGAACCCGGACCAAGGCCGCCGGGTCCACCCGCAGCGGCTGGCCGTTGGGCGGCGCGTCGCGTTCGGCGGGTTTGCGCCTGACCCAGCTGAGCGGTGCGTATTCCCAGGTCTTGCGGGTGTCGGCAGCCGCCGCGGAAACCGGCAGCAGGAACGGCGCCAGCAGCGCCACCGCGAGGATTCTGACCTGTTTCATGAGGGGTCTCCTTCGTGCAGCCATTCAGGCCGGAAGCACCTTGAGCAGGGCCGCGAGGAACCGCTCGGGGGCCTCCTGCTGGGGCACGTGGCCGCAGCCTGCGATGACGGACAGCTCGGCATCGGGCAGCGCCGCTTGGATCCGGTGGGCGTACTCCAGCGGGACCAGACGGTCGGAGGCGCCCCAGATCAGCCGGACCGGAACCTTCAGCTCGCGCAGCTGCGCTTCCGTCATGATCCAGGGCTCCATGCCGGCCTCGGTCGCGATGAACCGGGCGATCGGACCGTCCCTGGCCACCCGCACCATGTCGTCGACCACCGCGTCCGGCAGCGGCGGGGTGGACGGGTCGCGGGTCAGGGCCAGGAGCGCGCGCGCTTCCTCGCGGCTGCGCGGCAGCAGGTTCGCCCCGACGCCCGCGGTGCGCAGGGACCCGCCGTCCACCGCCACCACCCGCTCGATCCACTCCGGGTGCCGGGACGCCAGGACCATGGCCATCCAGGCGCCCAGGGAATTGCCGACCAGCGTGACCCGGGCGCCCGCGGCCTGGTGGACGAGCACCCCCTCCAGCCCGGCGAAGATGGCGCTGGCCTCGATCGGCCCCGCCGCGGGCGCGCTGTCGCCGTGGCCGGCCAGGTCCGGAATGATCAGGGTATTGCCCGACAGCAGCGCGGATACGACCTGGAACCAGGTGCCAGCCTGGTCGCCGGCCCCGTGCAGCAGCATCAGGACCGGCCCGGAGCCGCCGACGAAGGCGGCCTGGGGCCCCACCAGGGTTGCGATCTCCACCCGCTGCAGACCGGCCCGGGTCAGCGCCTGCCGGGTAGCCCAAACCCACAGGTCAAGCGGCCGATTGTCCATCCACCACCTCGTCGCGCTTCCGCGAAGGATTGTAGCCAGCGCTCCAGTCATTCAGCAATGTGCCCCAATCTCTCATGGTTTCCTCATTCGGCATAGGGCCCCCACTGGATGACCGTGGCGGCCCAGACGAAGCCGAGCCCAGCGCCCACGAAGACGATGCGGGAGCCGTCGCGGATCTTGCAGTCCTTGAGCCCGAGCTCCAGGGAAAGCACCTGGTCGTTCTGCCCCAGGTGGCCGTAGTCATCCAGGTAGGTGCTCTGTTCCGGCTTGAGGCCGAGTTCCTCCAGCACCGCGTCGTGGGCGCTGCGCTTGAAGTGGAGGATGGCCAGGTAGTCGATGGCGTTCTCGGCAAAGCCCGAGCGCTTCATCGACTCCCGGATCACGGCGTAGAAGTTGGGCATCGTCACTTCCCCGAGCTTGGCCTTGAAGGCCTCCTCGTCGGGCACCACGAAGTGCATGCGCGCCATGTCGCCCGCCGCCGGCGGCCAGGCCCTGGCGCCCAGGGCCGGCACCACGCACATCTCGGACAGCGAGCCGTCGCCCCGGAAGGCCGAGGCCAGCACGGCGTTCCGCCCCGGGTTCCGGCCCAGCACCAGGGCCGATCCGCCGGAGCCGATGTCCAGCATGAACCGGGTCGCCGGCACCGAGAGATCGATCAGGTCGTTGTTGCGGTAGCCCGAGACCAGCAGCACGTGGTTGAGCTCGGGATGGGTCACCATCAGCGACTTGGCCACGTCCAGGGCGGCCATCATCGAGCCGCACATCGCTTCCATGTCGAAGCTCCAGGCGTTTCCGGCACCGAGCTGGTCGGCGACGTAGAGCCCGGCCAGCCAGCAGGGATAGTCCTTGTGCTGGGCGCCGCACCAGATCACCAGGTCGACCGCCGAACCGTCGATGCCCGCGTCGGCCAGCGCGTTGCGGGCGGCGGCCAGGCCCATGAAGGCGGTGGTCTCGCCCGGCCCCGCGACCGGCTTGGCCTTGACGCCGAATTTGAGGGCGATGACGGGCTCGGGGATTCCCGTGGCGGCGGCGAGATCCGCCGCGGTCAGCTTGCCGGAAGGAATCCACGTGCCGTGTCCGATGATGCCTACATGCATGGCGATCCTCCATAAGAAGTGAATCAGCTCTCATTTTGGTGGAATGATCTGGAAGCCATTATGCAGCGGTTGCGAGGGAGGCCAAGTATAAAAATCCGCCTGCAGTCATTTCGTATTCGTGATTATTCAACTTTTCAATGGCGGCCAGGTTGCTCGCAATTGTCTTGCCGTCGAATCCAACACCGACTATATTTTCTTCAAATACCGAATCAGCTCTCATTCAACCTGCCCATCCCTGGCATCCAGGCACAGGAGCCCGCATGACGATCAATGGCCGCGGCAACCCCGAGACGGAAGAACGCCTGGTGGCAGCCGCGGTGAAGCTTTTCGCGAAGAAGTGGTACGGCACCGTCTCCGTGGCCGAGATCTGCCGCGCGGCCGGCCTGTCCAACGGGGTGTTCTACCGCTACTACGACGGCAAGGAAACCTTCTTCAAGGCCATCCTCGGGCGCATCCTCGAGCAGGTCAGGGACGCCCTGGAGCGGGTCGAGGGCAGTACCGCGCGCGAGCGGATGCTGCGCTACGCCGAAGTGATCGTCGGCTTTTCCCGGGACCACCCGGACCTCATATCGGTGTTCCGCGAGGGTCAGTACCGCTACTACGATTTCGAGCGGCGCCTGGTCGCCATCTACCTGCGCAGCCTCAGCGCCGCCCTGGGCCGGCAGATCGGCCTGGCCGAGTACCTGTTCGCCCTGGGCGGCCTGCGCTTCTGCGCCATCAGGTGGGCCCTGGACGCGGAGCCCAGCCACTTCGACGCCGCCTTCGGCATTCTGACCGACGGCCTCTACCGCGGCCTGGGCTTCGACCCGGCCAAGGTGTTCGGCGGCACCGCCACGCCGCTTCCGGTCACCCTGGAGGAGGGCGCGCGCGAGCGCCTGCTCCGGTCCGGACGCCGGATCTTCGGCGAGAAGGGCTATTTCGAAACCAACATCCACGAGGTGACCGACGCCGCCCGGCTATCGGTCGGCGCCTTCTACACCTATTTCCAGTCCAAGGAAGCCTTCTACGCCGAGCTGATCGACCTGGTCGGCCGGGACGCGCGCGCCTTCGTCTCCAGCAACCGGGCCGCCGGGGCCGGGCCGCTCAACGCCCTCGAGTTCGAGCTGCGCGGCCTCTGGCTCTGGCTGGTCTACCTCTCCATCGACAAGCACTGCTATAACATCGTGCGCGAAGCCGAGTTCGTCCTGCCCCTGGCGGTGCGCGACTACTACGCCGCCTTCGCCGCGGGCTACCGCAAGCGGCCGCCGGAACTCCGGGTCACCTGCGCCGCCCCCGGCCTGGACGAGGACACCGCCATCGAATACCTCATGGGCCTGGGCCACTACTTCGGCATGGAAACCGCCTTCGACGCGGCCCCGGGCGATGCCCGGGCCCTGGTGGAAAGCATCGGCGGCTACCTGTCGCGCGGACTGGCTGAATTTCTCACCTGATTCAACGGAGGAGTCGAAATGAACCACCAGGAGCTATACCGGAGCAGGCTGGTCAGCGCCGACGAGGCCGTCCAGCACATCAAGAGCGATGACGACGTGATCGTCGCCATGTGCGCCTCGGAACCCCAGGCCTGCATGGGCCGCTTCCACATCATGGCCGACCGGGTGGAGAATGTGCGGGTGTTCTCCTGCCTCACCCTGAAACCCTACGACTTCTACATGAGGCCGGAGATGAGAGGGCACTTCGAGCTGGCCAGCTGGTTCCACGCCCCGGGCTCGCGGGAATCCCTGAAGCAGGGCACCGGCCTGGTCACCTACGTGCCCAACATGCTGCACAGCGCCGCCCGCGACCGCAGCTACGCGCACCGGCCCAACATCTTCTTCGGCACCTGCACCCCGCCGGACAAGCACGGCTTCGTCTCCCTCTCCCTGGGGATCACCTATGAGAAGGACGTCATCGAGATGGCCGACATCGTGGTGCTCGAGGTCAATCCGCGGCTGCCGCGCACCCTGGGCGACACCGAACTGCACGTCTCCCAGGTCGACTATTTCGTCGAGCACGAACAGGAAGTACCCGCCCTGCCCTCGCCCAATCCTTCGCCCACCGACCACGCCATCGGCGGCTACATCGCCGACATGGTCGAGGACGGGTCGACCATCCAGCTGGGCATCGGCGGCATCCCGAACGCCGCCGCGCTGGCCCTGAAGGACAAGAAGGACCTCGGCGTGCACACCGAGATGATGGTCGACGCCATGATGGAACTCTACGAGATGGGCGTCATCACCAACATGAGGAAATCCTTCCACCCGGGCAAGTTCGTCGCGACCTTCGCCATGGGCTCGCGCAAGCTCTACGACTGGCTCGACGACAACGTCGCGGTGGACTTCGAACGCGGCCGCTGGGTCAACGCTCCCCACGTCATCAGCCAGAATTCAAAAATGGTCTCCATCAACAACTGTATTTCCGTCGATCTCACCGGGCAGGTGGCCAGCGAATCCATCGGGGCAAGCCAGTACTCCGGCACCGGGGGGCAGTCGGACACCGCCCAGGGCGCAGTGGACGCCGCCGACGGCCTCGGCAAGAGCATCATCGCCTGCTACAGCACCGCCAAGAACGGAACCGTGTCCACCATCGTGCCGATGCTGGCCGAGGGCTCGGCGGTGACCCTGCACCGGTCCAACGTGGACCGGGTGGTCACCGAGCACGGCGTGGCCTGCCTGCGCGGCAAGACGGTGCGCGAACGGGCCCAGGAGCTCATCAACATCGCCCATGCGGATTTCCGCGCCGAACTCACGGCCCAGGCCAGGGCGCTCAGATACCTCTAGTATCGGTATGGGTGTCCTATGCCTCCGCACGGCATACAAGTCGTTTATTTTACAAGACTGATATATTAGATGACGGCAATCACGACTGGTTTCACCCCGGATGAAACTCTTGACTTTGATCTTTAGCTGTATTTATATGACCCTATCGTTCCCCTAGGTCCCCAGCGTCCCTCATCCCCCGCCCCCCATCACCTGTGCAGCGCGGCTTTCTGGTCATGCCCCAATGCGCCGGGTTTGATTCAAATACGCCAGAAACTCTCACCTAAATACCGGGTCGTTCGCTTCGGGCCCCCATGAAGCGCCGAACCGGGAATCCGGTCACGGCGAGGGCGTCAGGACTTCATGCAGGTTGCTTCGCTTGTTGATAAACTGATCCACCGGCATCAAGGCAAGCAGTATTCACTGTTTATATTTACCCCCCAACAACCCCTAGAAGGAGAACGCTCGTGAAAAAAACGCTCTGCAGTATTCTCTTGTCCACTGTAGCCCTGAGCCTCAGCGCCCAGAGCACCGTCAAGATCGGCTGGTTCGGTCCGGAAACCGGTGACAGCGCCCTCTGGGGCCAGGCCGAACTCGCCACCGTCAAGATGATGGCCGAGGACTACAACGCCAAGGGCGGCATCGCCGTCGGCGGCAAGAAGTACAAGGTCGAGATCGTCGGCTACGACGACAAGGGCGACTCCGTCGAGGCCGTCAACGTCGTCAAGCGCCTCATCTACCAGGACAAGGTCGTCGCCATCGTCGGCGCCCAGGGCTCGGGCGAAGCCATCCCGGTCGCGCCCCTGGTCAACGAAGCCAAGATCCCCCTCGTCGCCTCCACCGCCACCAACCCCAAGGTCACGGTCAACGACAACGGCTCGATCAATGCCTTCGTGTTCCGCGCCTGCTTCACCGACCCCTACCAGGGCAAGGTGGCGGCTTTCTTCGCCAGCCAGAAGCTGAAGAAGCAGAAGGCGGCGATCCTCATGACGATCGACGATCCCTATTCCACCGGCCTCAGCCAGTACTTCAAGGAAAGCTTCGAGAAGCTCGGCGGCAAGGTCGTCGCCGAAGTCAGCTACACCTCCGGCGAAAAGGATTTCCGCGCCCCGCTGACCAAGATCAAGGCCGCCAACCCCGACATCATCTTCATCCCGGCCTACTACAATGACGTCGCCCTGGCCGCCAAGCAGGCCCGCGAACTGGGCATCCACCAGCTCCTCCTGGGCGGCGACGGCTGGCCCTCCGACAACCTGATCTCCCTGGCCGGCAAGTCCCTGGAAGGCTGCCTGTTCATCAACCACCTGGACATGGACGGCCCCGAAGCCAAGCCCATGCGCGACGAATACAAGAAGAAGTACGGCAAGAACGCCGAGCTGAACTCCTACATGGTCTATGACGCCCTCTCCATGGTCGTCGACGCCATGCAGCGCGCCAAGTCCGTGGAACCGGCCGCCATCCAGAAGGCGCTCACCACCACCAACTTCAAGGGCGTCACCGGCAACATCCGCATCGGCAAGAACCACGATCCCGAAGGCAAGGAAGCCTGGCTGATCAAGATCGTCGGCCCCGACATGAAGTTCCAGGAAAAGTTCGCCGCCAAGTAGGCGCGATTTGAAGCACAGCCGGTCCGGATTTCCGGACCGGCCCTTTTTGGCTCATCAACAAAGAGGTCACGATGGATCAATTCCTGCAGCAGCTTGTCAACGGGCTGTCCATTGGCTCGATTTACGCACTCATGGCCGTCGGCTACTCGCTCGTGTATTCGATCATGAACTTTTCGAATTTCGCGCACGGCAGCGTCATCATGCTCGGTGCCTATTTCGGCTTCTTCGCCCTCACCAGCTTCGGAATGCCCTTCACCGTGGCCTTCTTCGTGGCGTTCTTCGGCTCGGCCGCGGTGGCCGTGCTCCTGGAGCGGCTGGCCTACAAGCCGCTGCGCGACCGCCGGGCACCGTTCCTCTACTTCATCATCACCGCCATGGGCGCCTCCATCTTCATCGACAACTCGGTGATCGCCACCATCGGCCCCACCCCCAAGACCTTCCCCACCGACCTGCTGCCGGCCTTCCTGCAGGGCGACCCCCTGGAATGGGGCGCGCTCAGCGTGGGCCGCATCGACATCGCGATCTTCGTGGTCGCCGTGATCAGCCTGGCCCTGCTCATCCTCTTCATCGACTTCACCAAGCTCGGCAAAGCCATCCAGGCCACCGCCTACAATATGAAGGCGAGCGCCCTCATGGGCATCAACCCGAATTTCGTCATCATCCTGGTGTTCGCCATCGGCGGCGGCCTGGCCGGCATCGCGGGCGTGCTCTACGGCATGAAGTACCAGGTCTTTCCGCAGATGAGCGCGATCACGCTCAAGTCCTTCATCGCAGCGGTGTTCGGCGGCCTGGGCAGCCTGCAGGGGGCCCTGCTCGGCTCGCTGCTCCTGGCACTCATCGAGACCTTCGTCTCGGGCTACCTGTCGACCCAGTACCGGGACCTGTTCGCTTTCCTCATCCTCATCGCAATGCTCGTCGTCCGGCCCTCGGGAATCATGGGCAAGGTCGCCGAGGACAAGGCCTAGGAGTCCGGCATGGATTACATACAGGGAATCGCGGTACTCATCGGCATCAATCTGATCGCTGTGCTGGGCCTTTCCATCCTGACCGGGTTCACCGGCCTGTTCTCCTTCGGTCATGGCGGCTTCATGGCCATCGGCGCCTATGTCTCCGCCATCGTCAGCTCGCGCCTGGACCTGCCCCACCCGATCGCCTTCCCCCTGGCCATCCTGGCCGGGGCGCTGTCGGCGGCCCTGATCTCGGTGTTCATCGGCAAGCTCACGCTCAACCTGAAGGGCGACTACTTCTGCATCGCCACCATGGGCTTCGGCGAGGCGGTGCGCATCATCCTGAACAACGTCAACTACGTGGGCGGCGCCCGCGGCTGGGCCAACCTGCCCCAGTTCACCACCTGGTGGATCGTGCTGGGCCTGTGCATCGTCTGCGTCGTGGTCACCTGGAACCTGATCAACTCGCGCCAGGGCCGCAACCTGGTGGCAGTGCGCGAGGAGGAGCTCGCGGCGCAGATGGCGGGCGTCGACGTGTTCCGCTCCAAGATGGTCGCGCTGATCGTCAGCGCGGCCCTGGCGGGCATCGCCGGCGCGCTGATGGCCAACTACATCCAGTTCCTCAGGCCGACCATGTTCAACATGGCCAAATCCACCGATCTCACCATCATGGTGATCTTCGGCGGGCTGGGATCGATCTCCGGGACGATCGCCGGCACCATCCTGCTGGTGTCCCTGCCCGAGGTGTTCCGCAATTTCGCCCAGTGGCGCCTGGTCATCTACGGCCTGGCGGTCATCGTCATCATGGTCGGCCGGCCCCAGGGCATCATGGGCGGCGTGGAACTGACCCCGTCGGGCATCCGCAAGATCTTCGCCGCCAGGAGAGCCAAGGCCAAGCTTGACGCCGAGCTCAAGGCGGCCGAACAAGGAGAGGTAGCATGAACGAGGCACTTCCCTTGCTCGAGCTGGAGGGTCTGACCAAGCGCTTCGGCGGCCTCGCCGCGGTCAACAACGTGAGCTTCAAGGTCCAGGAAGGCAGCATCTCCGGTCTGATCGGGCCCAACGGCGCCGGCAAGACCACGATCTTCAACCTGATCACCGGCGTCTACAAGGTCACCGAAGGCCGCATCCTCTTCCAGGGCAAGCCGATCCATGACCAGGAGCCCTACAAGATCGCCTGCGGCGGCGTCACCCGCACCTTCCAGAACATCCGGCTGTTCAAGAACCTGTCGGTGTTCGACAACGTCTACACGGCCTGCCACCGCTCCGCCCACTACAACCTGTTCGAGTCGGTGTTCCGGCTGCCGAACTATTGGAAGGAAGAGAAGATCCTCAAGGAGAAGGCGCGCTCGCTGCTCGCCATCATGGGGCTCGAGGACCGCCAGGACATCAACGCCAACAACCTGCCCTACGGCCTGCAGCGCCGGCTCGAGATCACCCGCGCCCTGGCGCTCGATCCCAAGCTTCTGCTGCTGGACGAACCGGCGGCGGGCATGAACCCGGACGAGACCGAACATCTCATGAAGATCATTGGCGAAGTGCGCCGGATGTTCAATCTTTCGGTCCTGGTCATCGAGCACCACATGGACCTGATCATGGGCATCTGCAACCACATCCATGTCCTCAATTTCGGCTGCACCCTGGCCGACGGCACCGCCGAGTCGGTGGCCAACGATCCGAAGGTTGTCGAGGCCTACCTCGGCGCCGAGGAGGAGACGAAGTGATGCTTACCGTGAACAACCTCCACGTATCCTACGGTGGCATCAAGGCCCTGAAGGGCGTCTCGATGGAAGTGAACCGGGGCGAGATCGTCACCATCATCGGCGCCAACGGTGCGGGCAAATCGACCCTGCTGAACACGATCACCGGCTTCCTGAAGCCGGTGAAGGGCGAAGTGGTCTTCAACGGCAAGGTGATCGGGCGCAACCCGGCCAAGATCGTCAAGCTCGGCATCTGCCACGTGCCCGAGGGCCGGCTGGTGTTCGCCAACCTGACCGTGCAGGACAACCTCATGCTGGGCGCCTACCTGCGCAGCGACCGCAAGCAGATCGCCGCCGACATGACCCGGGTGTTCGAGTTGTTCCCGCGCCTCCAGGAGCGCGTGAAACAGATCGCCGGAACGCTCTCCGGCGGCGAGCAGCAGATGCTGGCCATGGGCCGGGCGCTCATGACCAACGGCGAACTGGTCCTCATGGACGAGCCCTCCCTGGGCCTGGCCCCGCTCCTGGTCAAGACGGTGTTCGAGATCATCACGGAGTTCAAGGCCCTGGGCAAGACCATCCTGCTGGTCGAGCAGAACGCCAACAAGGCGCTGTCGGTCGCCGACCGGGCCTATGTGCTCGAGCAGGGTCACATCGTCAAGACCGGCCCGGCCCACGAGATCGCGGTGGACCCGGCGGTGCGCGCGGCCTACCTGGGCACCAGGTCGGTGGCGAAGGCCTGAGCCTCTGGTGCGCCCCCAGGATCACTGGGTGGTCGCGACGTTGAAAACCGGCGTGGATCTGCTGAACCCCTCGAGGGTCTCCAGCACGACCGGGCCGGTTTGCGCCCCGGCCGGCACGATGAACTCGATCCGGTAATCGTCCAGCGCCTTGGCTTTCACCTCGATACTGGGCGTGAACAGCACGCCGGTGACTTTGGAGAGGTTGGTCCCCTTGAGTACCACCTTGGTGCCGACGGGACCCTTGCTGGGCGTCATGGATCGGACGGCAGGCAGGAAGGCCGGGCCATTGTCGTCCGAACCCGTTGAAAGGTTGCCCTGCGCAAAGGCCGCGCTGCACATCAGCATGGCCAGGAAGACCGTGGACTTGAGCGAACGGTTGTTCATGAAAAACCTCGATGGGTTGGGTTGTCAATTGGGCGCCACGCTGAAGGCGTCCCTGGATTTGACCGCCCCGGTGGGCGTCTCCACCTGGACCGGGCCGGTTTGCGCCCCGTCAGGCACGGTGGCCTGCACCACGGTGTCGTTGACGACCGTGAAGGACGCTTCGCGATCCGGGTGGAACACCACCCGGATGGCGCCGGAGAGGTAGGCGCCCTTGATCATCACCTGGGTGCCGGCGGGGCCCACCTGGGGCTCCAGGGCCATGATGGCCGGGGTCATCTGGACCGTGTCGATCCACGGCCGCGGCACGCCCAGGGGTTCCGCATCGGCCAGTGCCGCGCTGGACAGCAGACCGGCGCAGGCGATGGTCAGGAACATGGCGGAAGGCAGGACGCGGTTGGATTGCAGGCGGGTAGCCATGCGACACCTCCAACAGACATCAGCCAAGGTAGATCCCTGACTTCGTTTGTCAAGTTCAAGAAAATTCCGGCAGCTTGCGTGCACCTTCGTGGCGCCGGCTACCCTGGCCGCCGGCAAGCGGATCCTGGATCTGCCGATCAGGCTCGATAAGCTGCTTTGACGCCGCCGGACAGCTGGAACAGCACCGCGCACACCAGCCCGGTGCCCAGCAGTCCGACCTGCAGGGCGGTCATGCCGGCCCAGACCAGGGCGTCCCGGTCGCCGTGCAGGAACTCCAGGCCGAAACGCAGCAGCGAATAGCCCGCCAGATGCAGCCAGATCGCCTGTTTCAGGCTCGCCTGGCGCAGCCGCAGCGAGCGTACCAGCAGGATCACCAGCCCGGCCAGGATCAGGTCGCCCAGGCACTCGTAGAGCTGGGTGGGGTGGAGCGGGACGGTGGCCATGGAGGAGGGGTCGGAAAACCCCTTGGCGACGCACCATTCCCAGGCCGAGCTGGGCATGGTGTGGTCCGCGGTGAACTGCGGCACCAGGGTGCCGAACCGCGGCTCGGCGACGCCCCAGGGCAGGCGGGTCGGGATGCCCCAGGCGTCCCCGTTGAGGAAGCAGCCGACGCGGCCGATGGCCTGGCCCAGGAGAACGGCCGGGCTGATCGCGGCGGAATAGTCCCAGAAGTCCACCTTCATGAGCCGGAAGCAGACCACCGCGGCGAGCACCCCGCCGACCAGACCGCCGGTGATGGTCAGGCCGCCGTCCCAGAAGTGGAAGAAGGTCATGGGATCCGCCAGGAAATTCTGCAGGTCCCAGAACAGGAAGTGGCAGAGCCGGGCGGCCAGCAGCGCCCCCACCAGGATCCAGATCAGACTGTCCTCGAGCACCGCGACCTGCAGCCTGGCCTCCTTGAGGCGCCGCACGGCGAGCAGGTAGGCCCCCGCGATGGCCAGGAGGAAGTAGATGCCCTCGTAGTAGTAGAAAATGCGGAAGCCGAGGTTCAGGTGGATGGGATACATTCGTCCTCTTTCGGTTGGAGCCAGGATATCAGGCGATATCCGCATCATTGAAACCCTGGTTTGATTGTGCGATAACCATGATCCCCAGGCTCCACCGCGGGCCGGCAGGCAGACAGGAGCTTCCCATGAAGAGCAGTCATTTGATCGCATACGCATTGGCCACCGTCCTCGCCGGCGCTCCGGCGGTCGCGGCCCTGAAAGTGGGGGACCAGGCGCCCGATTTCCAGGCCAAGGCCTCCCAGGGCGGCCAGGTAACCACCTTCTCCCTGGCCGCGAGCCTGGCGAAGGGACCGGTCGTACTGTATTTCTATCCTGCGGCCTTCACCCCGGGCTGCACCGCGGAAGCCCACGATTTCGCCGAGGCGGTGGACCAGTTCAAGGCGCTGGGCGCCACGGTGATCGGCGTTTCCCACGACGCCATCGACAAGCTCAACCAGTTCTCCGTGAGCGAATGCCGGGGCAAGTTCCCGGTGGCGGCCGATCCCGACCAGAGCATCATGAAGGCCTATGACGCGATCCTGCCCGCCAACCCGCAGCGGGCCAACCGCACCTCCTACGTCATCACCCCCGACGCGCGGGTGCTATACACCTACACCAACCTGCAGCCGGATCAGCACGTGGCCAATACCCTGGCCGCCCTGAAGGCCTGGAAGGCCACCCAGTAGCCGCCGTTCAGGACTGCTCGCCGCGCGCCGCCTCCATGATGCCGCGCTTGAGGTCGGCCATGGTCTGGGTCGCCTCGGCCTTGGTCTTGGCCAGGACTTCGCCGACCTGCTCGGTCACCGCCTTGGCCTTGTCCTTGGCGCGCCGGCCGAGTTCCAGGAGGTCCCTGCGGTTCTCGGGGCCCGACTTGGGGGTGACCAGGGCCGCCACCACGGCGCCCACGACGGCGCCAGCCAGGAAACTGAGCAGGATGCCACTTGTCGACACTTCAGTCTGGTCTTTCAAGGTCGCCTCCTCGAGCGCGAACAAACAGGGAGTCTGTCAGAGCGTCTCTGAAAATAGATCCTTTTCACCCTTTTTCAAGTTCTTCATGCGCAGGGGTCGGGGTATTGACGGCATCCCCCCCGGCAGATACCTTTCCCCCGGAGGGAGACATGAGCACCATCCGACTCCATCGTGTGTTGCGCGCGGCACCTGAAAAGATCTACCGGGCCTTCCTGGATCCCGACGCCTTGGCCAAATGGCTTCCGCCGAACGGCTTCACCGGCAAGGTGCACCACCTGGAGGCCAGGGTCGGCGGCACCTACAAGATGTCCTTCACCAACCTCTCCTCGGGCCGCAACGAGACATTCGGCGGGAAGTTCCTCGAACTGGTGCCGAACGAACGCATCCGGCACACCGACGCCTTCGACGACCCGAACCTGCCCGGGGAAATGCAGACCAGTATTTCCTTGAAGCCGGTTTCGGTGGGGACCGAGCTGAACATCGTGCAGGAGGGCATCCCGGCGCTCATTCCGCCCGAGGCCTGCTATCTCGGCTGGCAGGAATCGTTGACGCTGCTGAAGCTGCTCGTGGAGGCCGAGATCCCGGATTGACCGGCAGCACCGTC